>MDTC01235601.1_pt1 | contig 107133 bp, 104 predicted proteins | sample 811181 | NCBI WGS metagenome assembly MDTC01 (sample SAMN05326644, study PRJNA326480) | marine metagenome | isolation source: seawater | place: Pacific Ocean: North | collected 2011
TTTAAATTGAATTTGATTATTTTTATTTCCTAATTCGTTATCAAAAATTTCATTAACATAATCAGCTAATCCTGGATGAGCAATCCATGTTCCATCATGACCGTTATTAATTTCAAACATTTTATCATTTTTAACTTTCTGAAGTATAATCTTATTTTCATCATCGCTTTTTGAAGGCACAAAAGCAGCCATTCCTCCCATTGCAAAAGCACCACGCTTATGACAAGTATTTACAAGCAATGAAGAATAAGCTGTCAAAAATGGCTGATTCATTGTTATTAGATTTCTGTCTGGTAATATTTTGTCAGGAAACTTTTTGAGAGTCTTAATGAAACTAAAGATATAATCCCATCTTCCACAATTCAAACCAACAATATGATCTTTTAAATGAAAAAGTATCTCCTCCATTTGGAAAACAGCAGGTAAGGTCTCAATAAGTAAAGTTACCCTCACAGTGCCTTTTTCAAGCCTTAATTCGTCTTCGCAAAAAGATATTATATCATTCCATAGCTTAGCTTCATGATAAGATTGTAATTTTGGAATATAAAAATAAGGACCTGTCCCATAATCTTTTAAAATATTATGGTTATGGTACAAGTACATTGCAAAATCAACAATAGCTCCATATAATTCAACACCATCGCAGGTAATATGCTTTTCCTTTAAATGCAAACCTCTTACTCTACACATTAGAGTGGCTGGATCAGAATTTAGTTTATACTTCTTGTTTTTAATTTTATTTTCAAAAGTAATAGTTCTATTAGCAGCATCCCTCATATTAACTAAGCCATTTTCAATATTTTTCCATGTTGGCGATAAAGAGTCTTCAAAATCTGCCATGAATACATTCACATTGGCATTTAAAGCATTAATTATCATTTTTCTATCTACAGGACCAGTAATTTCAACTCTCCTATTAAGTAAATTATTTGGAATATCTCTTACTTGCCAAGATGCTTTCCTAATATCTTCCGTTTCAGACAAGAAAGTTGGTAAAATTCCTGAGTCGACCTGATTCTGATACTCTTCTCTTTTTTCTAATTGAGCATCAATGTGGATATTAAATTTTTTATGTACTTTCTCTAAAAAAGCTACTGCATCTTTGGAAAAAATTTCTTTTCCTTCAAATGAAAGTTTTTTTGAAAATTTTAAAATGTTTTATTTCTCCCCTAAAATTTGAATTAAAACCTAGGGATATTTAAAGGTAATTTCAATTTTAAAATCAGAGATGTTTAGCTATCGCTTCACCCTCAGCGATATCAACTTTAGAAAAAACATACGCGCCAAGTATAAAAAGTATCATTATTGATAATAATCCATATCTTGCTGCGGTAATTTCATTATCAAAATTATTACTTAAAATTAAAGTCACCGATCCCATAAGAACTGGGCCGAAAACTGCGGCAAATTTTCCTAACATATTATAGAAACCATAAAATTCTGCAGCTTTATTTTTTGGAATAATTCTAGAGTAAAGACTTCTACTAATTGATTGAATTCCACCTTGAAAACAACCTATTAAAAATGCAACAATGTAAAACTGTGATACATTCTCTACAAAAAAACCGCAAATAATAATAATTATATACCCAATAATTCCTAAATATATACCATTTTTCAAGCCAATATAATTTGAAATTCTGATATAAACTAAAGTTGCTACAAAAGCTACCAATTGAATTAAAACAAGTGCTCCAATGATATCTCCTGTTGAAAATTGTAAAGTTGATGCGAAAGCTGCAGCCATTCTAACAACTGTATCTACACCATCAATATATAACCAATAAGCTAAAAGAAAGGTAGCTACTACTTTCAACTTCTTAATATCCTGAAAAGTATTTTTAAATTGAATAATTCCATTTTTTATAGAATCTTTAATACTTTCTTTCTTATTTACTTTTTCTTCTTTAACAAAAATTATTAATGGTATTGAAAAAACCGACCACCAAATTGCTACAGAAATAAAAGAATATTGAGTTGCTTCAACAACGCTGCTTAATCCAAAAAAGGATGGAAAATTAACCATTGCAGCATTTATTATAACTAAAATTCCACCGCCAAGATATCCTAAAGAGAAACCTAAAGCTGATACTTTGTCAATATTATCATCATTTGAGATTGATGGAAGTAATGAATCATAAAAAATGTTGGCTCCAGAAAATCCAATTGTTGAAAATATATAAACTAACAAAGCAATAGGCCACATTCCCTGAGCAATAAATCCCAAGCCCAGTGTCATTACTGATCCTAGAAATGCAAAAAATATAAGAAATTTTTTCTTAAAGCTTCCCCTGTCTGCAATTGCTCCTAAAATTGGAGCTAATAAAGCAACAATTATTGAGGCAATTGAATTTCCAAGACCCAAATAGAAAGTACTTAATGATATGTTATCTGGATTTGACCAATATTCCTGAAAAAAAATTGGGAAGAAACCTGCCATTACTGTAGTTGCAAAAGCAGAATTTGCCCAATCATATAAAGCCCAGCTATAAATTTGCTTTTTATTCATTATCCTTTTCTCAAAGAAAACTTAACTGTAATACCTTTCAAATCAAATGAATCCCTTAATTGATTGTGTAAGTACCTCAAATATTGTATAGATATTAGTTTAGGATAATTACTAAATACTGCAAAAATAGGAGGGGATTGCTGTACTTGTTCAATAAATTTTAACTTAATTGATTTACCTAGTTTTGCAGGAGGCGGATAATTTCTAACAGCTTTTTCTACCCATTCATTAAGTTTTTTAGTAGATAATTTTTCTCTTTGCTTAGTAAAAATTTCCCAAGCAACTTCTAATATATTCGATACTCTTCTTTTTGTTAATGCAGAAACAAATAAAATAGGATAGTGTCTTAAATCTTTGAACTCATCATACATATCTTCTTTATAAAGCTCTGCTGAAATATCAGTTCCTGAAGCTAAGTCCCATTTATTAACAAGAATAATCATTCTTTTTCCTTTTTTAATTACTTCCTTAGCAATTGATTTCTCTTGCTTTGTAAATCCTTTTTCAGCATCAACAACTAGTAAAACTAAGTCTGATCTTAGCAATGAATCCATTGCTCTAAGCGAGCTATAAAATTCTATATCTGTATCTATCTTACTCTTCTTCCTAAGACCAGCTGTATCTATTACTTTCATATTTTTTCCATGCCACTTAATTATAGTATCCAATGAATCCCTAGTAGTTCCTGCTATATCTGAAACTATTGCTTGATCTCTTTGGAGCAGAGCATTCAATAGTGATGACTTACCAACATTTGGCATTCCTACAATTGAAAGAGAGCAGTCTTCAACGTCATCAGATTTTGAGATTAAATTAAAATCAATATGCTCAAATAGCTCATCCAACATATCTCCAATACCGGCACCATTCAATGCAGAAATTGGAAAAGGATTTTCAAAACCAAGATTAAAGAATTGATCTTTTCTTTGATGATGATCTGGAGTATCACATTTATTAACACCCATCACAAAATTTTTTCCTGACTTTCTAACTAATTTTGATAAAAGATTATCATTGGGATTTAATCCATCTTTACCATCGACAAGAAATATTATTCCATGGCATTCAGCTAAGGCAGCTGAGATTTGTACTTTAATTTTCTTATTAAAAATATCTTCATTGGAGCTTACAAATCCTCCAGTATCTATAATATCAAACTCTTGTGAAAGCCATTCTGCAGTTGAGTAAACTCTGTCTCTTGTTACACCCTCTAACTGATCTACAATAGATGTTCGTTTTCCAGAAAGTTTGTTAAATAATGTAGATTTTCCAACATTTGGACGTCCAATAATTGCTATTTTGGGTTTTTTAGCCATAATAAAGGATTATACAAATATGTGAATTGTAGTGCTATCAATTATTTTAACAAAAAGACGAATAAATCAATCCATAATACAAGACTTATTATTAAAGAATACTGAAATGGAATTCTTCTCTTTGAGATTTTTGGATTAGTAATCCTAACATAATAATGCCATATTCGCAATGCTACATACATCCATGCTAGGACTACATTAAATGTGGATACATTATTTAAAACATATGCAAACAAACAAAAAATTAAAAAAACTATCGGGGCTTGAAAAAGATTTTTATATAATTCTCTAGACGCTTGAATATTATCAGGAATTTCTTGCCAACCGGGCATAAATTTTAACCATCGGGGATCTAGCTCTTTGCTTAGAATTGATTTTTTAATTTGTAAGGCATTGACAAGTGTATGTAAATGCATTAATAAAATTATTGGAAAAATTGGAAATAAAATTAAAGCAGAATTTAAACTACTGTCCAAGATAAACTCTTAAAGGCTCGCTTCTGGTTTTATGAGCTAGTCTTCTAATAGCTTTTTCTTTGATTTGCCTCACTCTTTCTCGGGTAAGACTAAATTGTTCACCAATTTCATTAAGTGTGAAAGATCTATCTCTATTTATTCCAAAATACATTTCTATAACCGAACGTTCTCTTTCAGTTAGAGTGCTTAATGCTGAAGCAATCTCTTCTTTCATAGAAGTATCCATTACTTTGTTGTCAGGATCTTTTTCCTGCTCATCTTCTATAACATTAATTAAAGAGCTGTCTTCACCTTCCGCAAAAGGAGCATCCAATGAACTGTGCCTTCTAGAATACTGTAAAGCATTAAATACTTCTTCAGACTTTACATCAAGCTGGTGACTAATCTCTTCAACTTTTGGAGGTCTACCCATCTCAGCTTCAAGCTTTTCTGCAGCCTTAGTGATTTTTGTAATAGTACCAACACGATTTAGGGGCAACCTTATCAGTCTTCCTTGTTCAGCTAAAGCCTGAAGAATTGCTTGCCTAATCCACCAAACTGCATATGAAATAAATTTAAATCCTCTTGATGGATCAAATCTTTTTGCAGCTTTTATCAATCCTAAATTACCTTCGTTGATAATATCAGATAAAGAAAGACCATTCCCTTGATATTTTTTTGCAACAGAAACAACAAATCTTAAATTTGCTTCTACAAGATCTTTCATAGCTTTTTTGTCGCCCTTAGCAATTAATACTGCTAGCTCAACCTCTTTCTCAGGTGCAAGAGGTTCGTATTGAGATATTTCTGACAAGTACATACTAATAGTACCACTAGATACTTTCGATCTTTTAATTCTTTCATCGGCTCTACCTAATGCCTGTTTTCTTTTTTCTTCTTCTGCTTGCTCTTTTTCAATAGCAGCGGCCATTTCATCAGGACCAGTAGATTCTATTTTTTTTAATTCACTTGATAGTTTTTTTGAAATTTTGGCAGTCAATTGATTAATCCTTTAAGTAGAATTTTTATTGTTTTCACAGCATGAAATTTACCAAATTTCTAAGATTTTCCAAGGTATTTATTAAGAGAGATTCGAAAATGCTTTATTTAAAGATTGAAATTTAAATTTATATCCACTTTTCAAAGTTCTTTCTGGCTTCGTTTTAGGGCCATACAATAACATTTCGCTCATATCTCCTAACAACAAACTCACTGCTATCTTTGGTAAAAATAAAACCCATTTTAGCAAGCCTTTTTTGTGAAAAATAATTGCCTTAAAAAATTCTTCGTGAGTAGTAAAATCGGGAGAAGTTAAATTAAAAACTCCATCTAAATTATTTTGAATAGAGAATAATGTAAACTCAGCGATATCATCAACATGCACCCATGGAAAGTAATGATTTTTATTTCCTGGAACTGGAATTGAAAAAAACAAAGGTAAGGAAAGTAGTGAAACAATCTTTTTTTGAAGCACAACCCCAATTCGAAGTTGAGTTATTGAAATATTTCCAAAAAAACTAAAAATCTCGCATCCATTTTCATTTTGTAAGCAAACATCTGATAAAAATGTATTTCCGGGATTTGAATGCTCATCAACAGCAGAATTATACTGAGCGCTAACATTTGCATAAATGCCAACAGCAGATGCATTAATTAATTGCTTTGGAATAATTTGGTTCGTCTTACAAAATTTAAATAAAAGATTTGTGGTTTCAATTCTACTAGAAAGAATTTTTCTTTTAGTTTTTTTTGTCCATAATTGATCTACCTTTTCTCCATTTAACTTAATCAACACAGTTATTTTGGAGAGGATACTTGGATTGGAGGCATTCCAATCAACTAATTCTACGTTCTGTCCAAATAAATTTTTATGATTATTTATGTTTCTGGTTAAAACAAAAACTTTGTAATTTTGACTAGATAAAGTCTCAACAATTTTTTTACCAATAAATCCGGTGCCGCCTGCGACAAGAACATTCATTTTTTTGCTAATGAGCTCATGACTTTTTTTACTTTTTTCTGAGTCTCTTCAGAAAACCAATTCTCAATCAAAATATCGTAATCAAAAGATGATTCATGCATCAAAGCTTGCTTTAACCTCACAAATGGCTCGCCAGCATTTATATAAAAATGAGCTAATTCTTTTGCTTTTTTTAAAGCCAAAGAAGTAGCTTTTTTCTTGCCTGAAAAACGATGTCCAACTAGCTCGTTTATTAGCCCTTTATTTTCTGCCTGAACTGGGGAGTACATTTTGCACTGTGTTGCAACTTCAAATAAATTATCTCTGCTGATAGAATGTGAAATTATTGATAGCATATCTGATGGCAAATCAATTCCAATTGCCATTTCATTAAGACCCATTCGATGCATGCCATACATTCCGTAACGATAATCAGAAGCTAAAGCAAGTAAACATCCACCTGCTATTGCATGTCCTCCAACAATGCTAATGACAGGACCTTGAAAATCTCTGCAAGCTTGAAGCAATTTTCCAAGAGTACCAAAAATTAAGGCTACTTGGTCTGGCTTTGTAGCAGATGTTAAATCTTTAAGATTTAATCCTGCACTAAAAACTTTATCATTACCTAAAAAAATTACTGCTTTGCAATCATCATAATTTAGCTCTTGAATAATTTGTTTTGCTCTATCGACACTTAAAAGATTGGGACCTTTATCACCCATTCGAATTATTTTTACATCATTCTCTACAGTAATATTCATTTAATACCCTCAAAATCATTTTTTATTTCATCAAAAACCTGTACACTTTTTTGGCTTACAAAATCAAAACAAACAAGAGTCATATGACAGCTGATTGCACACTCATCATCTCCTTCAACAAATAAACCATATTCATAATCAAAACTTTTTCCTCCCACTCTTGAGACCTTAAGTCCAATACTAATATTTTTTGGATGTTTGACTTGTTTAATAAAATTTAATGACATCGATGCAACAATAAATGGAAACTTTTGGCTATCGTAAGGAGAAAGTCCGATATCATGAGCATGCCTGACTCTTGCATCTTCAAAATAAGTTACTGCTGTTCCATGATTAAGATGGCCTAGCATATCTTCATCGTACCACCTTGTTTCCATATCATAAAATCTAAAAAATTGTTCTTTTTTCATCGTTTTATTAAAAATTTTGGATTATTTAATGGAAAAATACATTCTTCTTTTTTTCCAAACCAGCTATATCTTCTATTTGCAATAATGTTATAAATAAAATCAGCAAGAAAAGTTGGGCAAAAGTAAAATAAATATTTTAAGGGATTGTTAAGCTGGTTAAGAACTACAAAAGCAGCAGTAGATTTGGTATACACTTTGTCACCTACCTTAACAATAACAGAATCCATTTTTTCTATATATTTTTTTTCGATTGTAGTTTTTGCAAAGCTTGACTGAAGTGGACTAAAATACAAAATATTACTTTTATCCATTTTGATTAGAGCGTTCATTACTGAAGAGCAAAGAATGCATATACCGTCATAATATATCACTGTTTTGGTTTTCATTACAAAATGTAGGGTATTAAAAAAGCAGTTTTCTTTTTGTAAGATTTATGGCCTTCAAATCTTGAAAGAGATTTATCAATTTTAATCATATTAGGAATCCAAACAGTAATGAAAAATAAAATAAGAATTGATACTGGCATCCACCATAAAGATGTCTCAATTACAAGAAGCACAAAGCTCAGGTAGATTAAAAGTTCGCCAAAATAATTTGGATGTCTGCATTGTCTCCAAAAACCATCAGTTATTAACCCCTTGTTATTTTTTAAAAAAGTATATTTTTGCATATCTGAAACGAAATGATAAAATATTCCAAATGAGAATATAAAAATTGCAGTCATAAGAATAGGTAAAGACGCTTCATGCCCTAATGAAGTAATAATGAAGGCAGGTGCCCAATAGAGGATCAAACCAATAAAGATTAAAGAAGCGTATAGAATGCCAACTTTGCTTTCCCATGTTTTATCTGGAAAAAAGCAACTTTTAGTAACCCACATCAATCCGTAAGATCCATGTAAACAAAAGTAAACCCAGGCGGTGAAGTTTTGTGTTTGATTAAAGTATAAAATCAAGGAAACAACAAATAACCAGGTTACTCCCTTGGCAAAATCAATTATATATTTCTGCTTAATTAACATACAAGAAGAATGGGATTAATAGAATAGACATTATTATAATTATTGTTAACAAAGATTTTTTATAAAATGATATTATGTCTTTTTTATCTTTCACTGTTGTTAGCCTTCCAGGCTAACATTCCACCGTCAATGTTAACTGCTTTAAAATTATTTTCAATTAGTAAATCTTTACCAAAATTAGATCTATTTCCACTTCGACAAACTACGTATATTGTTTCATCTTGAAATTTCTTTAATTCTTCTATTCTATTTTCTAGCTCATTTATTGGAATGAGAATCGCTCCATCAATATGCCCTAATGGCCCAAAATATTCTTCTTCTGATCTGACATCTAATACAACAGTGTTTTCATTTAAAATTTTATCTTGAAATTGCTGCATGGATACCTCGTCAACGTTTTTAGTACAAAAGATCATAGAAAAAGTTACTACAAAAAATAGTATTAATTTAATTTTCTTCATCTCTTCTTTTTTTTATATATCGTTTAATTGTAAAAAAGTTAAATATAGTTCCAAAAATTACAAAAAAAGTCATTAGTATAATTGTACTTTTCATTTTTAAGGTGCAATCCATTCAGCATTAATCTTAGCTTTACTTAACACAAAATTACATCTAAAATGTCCGCTATATTTTAATTTTAAATAATCAACTTGATTAAAATGACATCTAACTATTACAAAATTTTTATATCCAGCTGAAGACTCCTTATCAGACGGATTTTTGAATTTAACACTCTCAGGAATGTTTGGATGATATTTACTTAAGGATTCAGATGGACTGAATGGTCCCATATAGCATCTTTTTGATGAAGGAGTTACCTGCTCCCATCTCTTTACTGTTTCAGAACAATTATAAAAAACTTCTGCTTTTCCACTAAATCTAATTTGAACCTTATTTTGGGATGAATAAAACAATGCCGAAAAATTATTATTATTTTTCAACTCTGTTAATTTTGGACTACGTATATCAGAGTGAAACTCAAAATAGTTATTTTTCTTATTGAAATCTCTTAATACAACTGTCCTTACTTTTGGAGATTTGTCGTCAACAGAAGCTAAAGAAAATGTTCTATATTCATGAGATGATTCACTAATGGCGTCTTGCATTAATCCAACTATTTCATCGTAAATATTTTGAAATTCTTTTTCCATGTTCTTTATTAAAGTATTTGAGTTTTAATCAAATTTAATTATATATTACTTCAATTTAACAATAATGAGGTATAAAACATGTTTATAAACTTAATTGGAATGGATCCAAGTACTTTAACAGGATTCACATTCTTTGTGGTTAATATGGCTTTACTTGCTTCTGCTCTTTTCTTTTGGTTAGAGAGAGACAATGTAAATCCTAAATGGAAAACATCATTAACAGTATCTGGATTAGTATGTTTCATCGCTGCAGTACACTACTTCTATATGAGAGGAAGTGACGGAGTTGAAACTGTTGCTATTAGATATATTGACTGGTTAATTACAGTTCCATTACTTATGATTGAGCTTTACATTGTACTGCTTGCAGTAACAAAAGTTAGTTCAAGCGTATTTCAAAAACTTCTTGGTTACACAACACTTATGCTTGTTTTTGGTTACTTAGGGGAATCTGGCGCAGTTGCAGCTATCAATTCAACAACTGGTTTTGTTGCAGGTATGCTTTTCTGGGGTCTTGCTCTAAGAGAAATTTGGTCAGGTGAAGCTGCTGAAGCTAACGCTGGATCAAAGAACAAAGCTGGTCACTATGCATACGATAACCTAAAGAAAATTGTAACTTTTGGTTGGATAATTTATCCTGCAGGTTACGCTCTAGGTTACTTTGGTGGCGGAGTTGATATGGACGTTGTAAATCAAGTTTACAATTTAGCTGATTTTGTTAACAAAATTCTTCCTGGTGTCATTGTTTGGGCAGCTGCAAGAATGGATACAAAATAATCAATTCGTTGTAATTAAAAAAAGGCCTTCAATTGAAGGCCTTTTTTTTATTCAAATAAGTTACTCAATCTGTCTTTAACTATTGCTTGTTTTGCCATAACTGACAATGATATTACAGCAAGGTTTAATAACGCAAATCTTTTATCTTTAGTATACCCTTTTCTATACCTAAAATAAATTTGTTGAGCAATAACAGCAATCTTAAAAAGTCCATAAACATAATAAAACACAGGATTATTAATTGTATTTCCAGATTTCTTTTCATACATCTCAAGAATGCCTTCTCTTGATGGATTTCCATCTAAAGTTGTAGCGCTTAATTGAAACAATTTTAACTCAGGCAAATCATTTCTATCAACCCAATAACCTAACGTTGTTCCAAGGTCCATATAAGGATCGCCTATAGTTGCCATCTCCCAATCTAAAACAGATATTATATTAGAAAAATTACTCTTATCTAATACTAAATTATCGTACTTAAAATCGTTATGAATAATTGCTTTTTTAGATTCTTTTGGTTGATTTTCATTTAACCATTTTGCGATAAATTCCATATTACTAATAGAATCAGTTTTTGAGTGAAAATATCTTTTTGACCACCCTTCCACTTGCCTTTTTACGTAGCCATCAATTCTTCCTAAATCATTTAGTTTTGCATCATTAATATTAACTGAATGCAATTCTACAAGTGTATCTACTAAGGAGTTAGATATACTCTCAATTACTTCTTTTTCAGGAGAATTTTTTTGTTGGAGAGTAGGCCTTATTATATATCCTTGAACCCGATCCATGATGTAAAATGGAGCCCCTAAAATGCTTTCGTCATCGCAATAAAGATAAACACTTGGAACTTTATCAAATTGGGATTTTAAATTCTTTAATACAGTATATTCTCGCAGCATGTCATGTCCGCCTTTTAAGCTTTTTGCTCCATAGGGAGGTCTTCTTAAAACCATTTCTTTTGAAGAATTTTTTAAAAAATATGTTAAATTTGAATACCCACTCGGAAATTGTTTTACTTCAATATCACTCGTATCTATATTATTTTTTTTAAAATACTTTACGAGATTATCTAAAGGAAATTCTTCTCCTTTGCGAATATTCTTTGGAAGATCTTCGTCAAAACCTGGGGTTTTTTTATTTTGAATAAAATATGATAGCAAATAGTAGAATTTTAGCTTTAGAGGAACTCTCAAAACTGTCACATACTTACTTTAAGTACTTTTTCATTATTTCTTTGGCAACTCTAGTTTTATGAACCTCATCTGCTCCATCATATATTCTAGCAGATCGTTCATGTCTAAACATCGATGCTAAAGGTGTATCATCCGTCATACCTAATGCACCATGTACTTGAACAGCTCTATCAAGCACATTTTGAAGTACTTGTGCAACGTAAAACTTAATTGTAGATATTTCTACTTTAGCAGCAAAAGCTCCCTCATTATCAATTTTCTTTGCTGCATCCAAAACCATCAACCTTGATGCGTTAATTTCAGCTCTTGATTCAGCAATCCAATTTTGAACTGTTTGTTTTAAAGCTAGCGGTTTACCAGGCGTTAATTCTCTTGATGCTGCTCTTTCACACATCATTTCAAATGCTTTTTCGCATTCGCCAATCCATCTCATGCAGTGATGGATTCTTCCCGGACCAAGCCTATCTTGAGCAATTTTAAAGCCAGCGCCAACTTGACCTAAAATATTCTTTTCAGAAACGATACAATTTTCATATTTAATTTCTGCATGAGCGTTCCACACATCTCCTTCATCTCCCATAACTGAAATATTTCTTATAAAGTTAAATCCTTCTGTTTCTGTTGGGATGATGATTTGAGATGCTCGCATATATGGATTTGGATTTTTAGGGTCTGTTATTACCATTGCGATTGCAAAGTCTGCTCCATCAGCTGATGAAGTAAACCATTTGTGACCATTAATTATATAATTAGATCCATCTTTAACGGCAGTTGTGCCCATCATTACAGGATTTGATCCGGCATAATCAGGCTCAGTCATGGAAAAACAGCTTCTAGTCTTTCCAGCTACTAATGGATTTAAAAATGTTTCTTTTTGATATTCTGTTCCATGCTCAATTAAAATTTCCATATTCCCAGCATCCGGTGCTTGACAATTAAATACATATAATCCGTAAAAAGTTTTACCTAGGATTTCATAAATTTGTCCTAATTGATATAAACTTAGACCTAAACCACCGTGATCTTTTGGAATTTGCGGTGCAAATAGACCCATACCCCTAACTAAATTTCTTTTTTCCTCAAGAAATGGTAAATGGTCGGCAAATTTATGATTTGAGTCAAAAGCAACTTCATTTACAATCATTTCTTCTTGAATAAATTTCTGAATTTTAGATTTAATATCTTCAAATTTTTCTGTTGAAATTGCCATAAATCTCCTTAAATATATGTTTCTAAATATCGTGGTATAAAACTACGATTAAATGTTTTTAATGTAAAAGTATCATTTTCTTTCTTAAAAAGTGAAATAGAAGCATTTTTGATTTTAAAATTCAAGTGCATAATTTCTTCCGCAGATAGAGAATGACATTCAGCATATATGCCTGTAATTGTACCTCCAGATGATACAACCATAGTTTTTGAGCTTTCTTTCATAATATCAGAAACTTTATCTTTTGCATTCTTTACGCGCTTTTTGAAACTTTTATAACTTTCAAAATTTTTTTTCGAAAGATCTAATTCATCATTAATCCATTGTTGAGCTATAATGTTGAAATATTTCAAAAATGTTTTTTTTTCTTTTCCATAAAGGAATTTCACTCATTAATTCTTTAATATTTTTATTTGTTTTTAACATTTTTGGAATAAAGTATTGAGCAATCTCCATTAATTGATTTTCTGCAAAGTCTTCAATAATTAATGGCTCACTTAAAGAGTCACCATATCCTATATTTATCCCATTAAAAGTCTGAATGTGTCTTTTCATTGGACCTACAACTATATTATCAAAGACCAAGTTTCTTTTTTTTAATTTTTTTCCTAAAGAAATTGACTGCCTAACGCCTTTTTCGCTTAAGTTATCATAATCTTTTTCACCAAATGATGCTTGTCCATGGCGGACTAGGTATAAATCTGAAATATTCTCCTCCAATACTTATTCGTAAATCAAAAATACTTGCTCTGCTATACAAGCAGGCTTAATACTATCTTTTAGTTCAACAGTGACCTCTACTGTTAACTTGGCTCCCTTTTTAATTTCTTTATAATCTTTTAATAGAACTCTTCCTCGCACATAACTATTTACTGGAACAGGAGCAGTAAACCTGACGCGATTAAGACCGTAATTTACTCCCATTTTTGCTGATTTTATTGAATAGGTTTCTTCTAAAAACTTTGGAAGTAAAGACAAAACAAGAAAACCGTGTGCAATTGTTGTTTTAAAAGGTGAAAACATTTTTGCTCTTATTGGAGCCGTATGAATCCACTGTTGATCGCCTGTAACTTTACCAAATCTTGAAATTTGTCTTTGTGAAATTCTTTGCCATTCACTTAGCCCAAGCTCATTACCAACTAACGCCTGAACTTCTTCCAGATTTTTCAAAATTTTCATTTTAAAAAATTAACTTTTTGCGCGAAATCATACAATATTAAATTTTTTAAAATAAAATCTCATCCAGGCATAGGAAATGATAGCAGCTATTAAGATTGCAAATACCTGCGAAAACCATACCCACTCTAAGGGTTTACCAATGAAGTAAAAATAGTACGATAAAGGCGCTGTTAATATGATGACTCTAGTAATTGTTGTAATTAATAATGGGACACCTTGGCCTAGCGCTTGGCATACTCGTGAACAAATAACACTTATTCCTACAGCTGGATAACCTAAAATAATTATTTTTAAATAGGTTACTCCGATATCTACAACATGCGTATTTGAACTAAAAATAGGTAATATATTTTCTGCTAAAACAAAAAATATAATTACACTAATTATTGTTATAATAACTGCTCTATTTATGCCATAATTTACTACTGACAAAAGCTTTTTATACTCTTTAGCTCCAAAAAACATTCCTACTATTGTCGTAAGACTTATTGCTATTCCTAGAATTGGCATAAATAATAACATATCAAGTCGAGAAACTATTTGATAGGCGGCAACCGCTTCAGTTGAATAGTTTATAAGAATTTTATTCATCACTACTTGACCAAATGAAATAATAAGCATCGACAATGATGAGGGAATTCCAATTTGAAAGATTTTTGAAATTATATGATTATTTACATAAAAATCTTTGATATTAAATGATATGTAAGTTGATTTTTTTATAAAAATAATAAATAAATAGGAAACAACCATTACAACTTGGCTTAGAACTGTAGCAAAAGCTGCTCCTCTAACTCCATAGTCAAATGTAAAAATAAATATTGGGTCCAGGATGAGGTTTAAGACGGTTCCGATTAAACCTATAATCATAGGGATTTTTGTCTCACCTTCTCCAGCTAAAATTGCTCTAAAAAACATAGAAAAGATAACTAATCCAAGACCAAATGTTAAAATACGTAAATAAGAATAAGCGATAGTTAAAATTTCTCCCTCAGCCCCCAGAATGGACAACAATCTTTCTCCATAGATCACCCCAAGTACAGTCAAAAGTATTGTACTTAAAAAACCAATTAAAACAGTTTGAGAAGCGGTTTTTTCGGCATTTTCTTTATCTTTTTGACCAATATATTGGGCTATTGTAGCTGTTGCACCAGTACCAATTCCCACTCCAAGGCCTATAATAATAAAGAATAATGGGCTTACAAAAGCAACAGCAGTAACCTCGTCTGCTCCTAACCAACCAATAAACATGATATCAACTACATTAAAAAGAGTTTGGACCATCATTCCTGCGATAATAGGCATAGCCATGGTCCACATAGAGCTGTATGGATTTGCTATAAAAGCATTTAAGCGAGATTCTTTTTGCATTTATGTTTCAAAAAGATACAAATATTCTTCATATCCTTTCTCTTTCATTTCTTTTAAAGGTACAAAATTCAGTGCAGCTGAATTTATACAATACCTTAAACCGGTAGGATTAGGTCCGTCATTAAAAACATGACCAAGATGAGAATCGCCTTCCTTACTTTTTACTTCAGTTCTTGGGATGACTAATTCATAATCTTGTTCAAATGTCACATTCTTTTTTTCGATTGGTTGATAAAATGAAGGCCATCCAGATTTGGAATCGTATTTATGGGTAGATGCAAAAAGAGCTTCTCCCGAAACTATATCAACATATATACCTGGTTCTTTGTGATCCCAATATTCATTATCGAATGCAGGCTCTGTACCGCATGCTTGAGTGACATAATACTGCATATCTGTTAAATTAGATTTTTTTTCTTCCATAATTTCATCCGTAGTCTGAGCATTAATGCTAACACACATCAATCCTACTATAATGTATCTTTTAAACAACTTCATCGAATTCTAAGTTAATACTACTAATGATTTTTTGTTTGGTTTTTTTCAATTATGGTCATACTTTAAAAACGAATTGAATTTTATGTGCTAAAAGTACGTAAAAAACTAACTGATATATTAAAAAAATAAGAGGTATAAATAATGAAACTTAATAATTCAAGTTTTCAATATATGTTTGCCTTGCTTTTAACTGTTTCTTCGTTAGCAGCTCAAAGCATTACTGGTACAATTACTAGTAATGATGGTGATGCTTTAGCTGGTGCTAACGTTTCAGTTGAAGGTACTGATACGGGAGCGTCATCAAATGTTGATGGTTCTTTCGCAATTTCAGGTCTTAGCGATGGTACTTATACTGTGACTGCTTCATACATTGGTTATGAAGATGCTAGTGCAGTTATTACTATAAGCGGAGGCACGGCAGCTAGCTTAAACCTTACATTAGATCAAAGTAATTTATTACTTAATCAAGTAGTTGTATCTGCGTCTTTCAAAAAAGAAATGATTGTAGATTCTCCTGCAAGTGTTGAGGTTTTTAGCGGCAAAGAACTCGAAGCAAGAAATGCAACAACTATTGTTGACTTACTTGCAAATAAAGCTGGTGTGGAAACCATGAAGATGGGTGTTGAATCATCTAACATGACTGTTAGAGGATTTAATAGCGTTTTCTCTGGTGCAATTCATGCCGTAGTTGATAATAGATGGACACGTGCACCTGTAGTTAATGCACAGCTTCTTCAATTTATGGCACCTGATGATTCAGATGTTCAGAGAGTTGAACTTGTAAGAGGTCCTGCTACTCCAATGTACGGTCCTGATACACAACAAGGTGTTATTGCTTTATATACTAAATCACCTTTTAACCAAGGTAATAGAGTAGCATTAACTGTTGGTGACAGAGCTTACAGTAAGCTTTATGCTCGTGTAGCACATCAATGGTCACCTAGAGCAGCAACCAGACTATCTATTAAAACTGTTACTTTTGAAGATTGGCCATCAAATATGCCAAGAACTGCTGCGGAAGCAGCTGCAGCTGGACATACTTATTTTGAGCCAGTTACAATCAGAAGAGGTTTGCAAACTACTGTCTACCCATATGTAGACTATGCAAACGAAACAACATACAACGATCCAGTTGAAGGTTCTAGAAACACTGCATCTGCAGATGAGCCTTACAAACCTGAAAGTACGACCGTTGATATGAAAACAGAATTTCGTCCTGACTTAAAGTCAACTTTGACTGTTAATTTAAGGGCTGCTGAACTATCAGCTGTTGAAATGACTGGTGTTGGTAGACAGCACGCAGATAATGCAACGCTTTACCAAATGCAATTAGCATACTCAAGACAAGATTTCTTGGGTGGTGATTTGTTCTTAAATTTATTTTCAAATAGTAACGAACAAAAAACTACGTACAATCTTTCAAACGGTCTGTTAGTTTCAGATACATCATCAAATATCGCATTCCAATTACAACACAATATTGAATTGAAAAATGGTCAATCTATTGTTTGGGGAATGGACTATTTAAGCAGAACTCCTGAAACTGCGGGTTCTATCAATGGTCAACATGAAGATATTGATGATTTCTCAAATATTGGTGCATACTACTCATATGAAAAGAAATGGGGAGATACATTCAAATTTGTTGGTACAGGTAGAGTAGACAATAGTAACTATCTTAGAGATATAGGTACAGATTACCTATTTGCTCCTAAGCTAGCTTTAGTATATTCTCCTGACGCTATTAGAGGAAGTTTCAGATTAACATATGGACAGAATATGGATCTTCCTGGAAACTTCACTAAAAATCTTGATATTGGTGTAGGAACTAACTTTGTTTACAATGGTGTATTGGGATTAGATTTCCAATCTAGCAATCCAGCTCTTAATCCATTAGTAGCATTGGGAGGATCTGCATTACCATTTAATCCAGATTTCCAAGTGAAAGCGATGGGTTCATCTACTGTAGGTTATACCTATGAAAGAGATGCAAATGGCAATCCAATGTTCCGTTCAAATTGGTCAAATGCTATTCAACAAGGCGTAAACACTTACTATGAATTAGGAAATAGTACAATTAATGCTGCTGCATGGGGCGTATTTGCACCTGTCATTGCAGGTCAATTTGTACAAAATCCTGCTACTGGTGGTGCAATTGTAGCTGGTTATGGTGGAGTACTTGGACAAAACTATGGTGCGGCGCTTGCTGCTGGAGCTCCGGCTTCTGCATTAGGCTTATCAGCTGATGCTTTAACAGCATTTAATACTGTTGCAGCAACCGGTGATGTAGCAGGAGCAGTTGCAGCTGCAGCTGGAACAATGGCACTAGAAGCAGCTAATGCTTATGTAGCTTTAGCAAATATGTCTGCTCCTTCTTCTTTCTCAAATCAACTATGGGATTTAACATTAAATCCTTCATCAACTTCTGATTACGTTGATTATGATGTGGTGGAAGAAACAGTATGGACGCAAACTGAGATTGGTTACAAAGGCCAAATTTCAGATAGAATGACTCTTGCAGTCGATGTATATGATATCAATGTTGAAGGTTACGTAACTAACTTACAGTCAATGTCAGGTCTAGTTGCGGTAAATGCAGATGTAACATCATTAATTGGTTCAATGGTAGCTAACACAGCAACTATTGATGCTCTTAACGGCAATACCAATTTAGCAAACTTCATTTCAGCTATGGATGGAGCACTTGGAGCAGATGCTAATGCGGCTGCTGGTGGTTATGATGAAGCAGCTATCGTACTTCAACAAGGTGTTGTTAGTGCCCCAATGGGTGCTATTTCTCCACAGAATTCGCCATATGGTGGTAACCTAATTGTTGGTTATAAACAAATGAGTGAAGATCTGAACTTAAAAGGAATGGAAGCAACCTTAAACTACTTCCCTAACACAGATTGGAATTTCTACATGAATATGTCATTCTTAAATGACAATGTTCTTGAAGCAATGCATGAAGGTGTTGAACAAGTTATTGAAATGAATACTCCTAAATTTAAACTAGGAGCAGGGTTTAATTACTTTGGTGAAAACAATTCATTTGGAATGACACTTAGACATCAAGACTCATATCTTGGACAAACTGGTTTTGCACTTGGAACCGTTGAAGGTTTCTACACTGTTGGTGTTAGTGCTAGATGGAATGTACAGAGTGTTGATGGAATGTCAGTTGGTTTAATGATTGATAACGTTACTGATAATGTACACAAGGAAATGTTCCTTGGACCTGAAATGGGTAGAATGACTACTCTTCAGATTGGATACGATCTGTAATAGGTTATCGATTAGATATAATAAAAAAAGCCCTCAAATTTTGAGGGCTTTTTTTATATATTGAATATTAATTTTTAGATTTAAGTCTTACCTACTTTTAACCAAGGAAGAGATACTAAATCAACATTGCCCCCAGTAATAACTAATACTAGTTTTTGTCCTTTAAACATTGCTTTATTTTTAATAACACTGGCTAAAGCTAAAGCACATGAAGGCTCAATAACAATTTTCATTCTTTCCCATACTAATTTTGTAGTATCAATGATTTCTTTTTCTGTTGCAAGAATAATTTTATCTATATTTCTTTGAATAATAGGGAGAGTCATTTGTCCTACAATAGCCATTAAACCATCTGCTACAGACTCTCTATGTTGCATATCGATACGTTTATTAGCTTTAAACATTTGGTAGGTGTCATCAACACTTTCTGGTTCACATCCAATAATTTGAGCAGACGACTCTAAACCCTTTAGCGCAATAGAAATACCACTTATCAATCCTCCACCACCAATGGGCACTACTACCGCATCAAAGTCTTTAACTTGCTCGACTATTTCTAAAGCAATGGTTCCTTGACCTGCTATAACATCATAATTATCATATGGATGAATTGAGATTCTGTTATTCTCTTTTACAATATCTAAAAATAATTCATCTCGTTCAGACATAGAGTCACAGAAAATCATATTACCATTATATGTTTTGACGTTATGAATTTTTGCCTTTGATACACTTTTTGCCATTACTACATCAGCATGTATATTTCGAAGATTAGCTGCACATGCTATAGCGCCTCCATGATTTCCTGATGATTGACATGCAACTCCTTGATTTGCTTCAGAATCAGTTAAGGAATAGATTGCATTTGAAGCACCTCTTATCTTAAACGATCCTGTCTTTTGAAAGTTTTCACATTTGAAATACAACTGCATATCTAAAAGGTTGTTAAAATATTCAGACTCGAGAATTGGCGTTTCTTTTACAATTGAAGCGGTTCTTTTTTTTGCTTCAACAATATCAGCTAGTAAAGGTTCTGTAGATAACATTTTTATATACTATTATCTAAGAAATACTAATTTTCCAGCTTCAGTAAAACTACCAGTTCTTATTTGGTAAAAATAGACGCCGCTACTAACAACGTCTCCATCATCATTCTTTCCGTCCCAAACAATTGATTGGTAACCAAATCGTTCTTCATTATCAATTAACTTTCTTACTATTCTACCACGTACATCTATAATCATCATTGATAAAAATTGTGCGGTGGGTAAATCAAACTCTATGGTTGTTCCTGGCAAGTTAAATGGATTTGGATAACTTTGTGCTAACCTATAGTTTGAAGGAGCCGTTGATAAAAACTCAAAACCTTCTGATAACAATTGATTATTTTCATCATAGGATGAGAAATAAACTTTCAATTCCTCAACTAAAAATGATTGATTTTCAAAATCTAAAATCATTGAATCTCTGCTATTTCCAGGATTTAAATTTGAAAATTCAAGATGAAAGAGGCCTTGATTTGTATCATGAGCATTTATTAAAGAGTAATCTGAAAAACTTAAAGTGCTTAAATCAATTAAATAGTCATCTGCGCTGTACTCAAAATAAACTTGAGAAGACACAGCATCTTCAGGAAGAGTTATTGTCATTTTGTTATTTAAAATTTTGAAGTCAGGTATACTACCCTGCCCTGTTAAATAATCTGGTGTACTACGCCCATTTTGTTGAAAAGACCAATCCCACATTGATTCAAACATTGATAAATCTTGACTATTTGATACTCCATCAAAGTCAGGGAATAAATAAGGCATATTACCACTTACCGGTGCAATATCTGCTCCTGGATAGTTAGCAATAAATGCTGCATAATCTGTGAAATCAATAACCCAATCATTATTAGAATCACCCAATAAAGATCCAAAATACCAGAAATCTAAAGCTACAACATCAGAAGTTAGTCCTACTCTATCAATACTAAATACTTGAATATAGTATCTTTGATAATCTTGTAAAGGAAGATCATTTAAATTTATTTGAGTAGATGTATATATAGTAGATGATACAATATCATCCTGTCCTGGTGTTGATCCTACAGAAAGAGAGTAAGCTTCAACTCCACTTGTTGCGTCTGTAAAGTTATCTAAACTGATTGATATATTAGGTGTTTGAGGAAGGTAAAACTGTTGATCTAAATCAGTTGTAGAAATTGTACCAGCTACAGGATCAACTCTGTCAACTTTTATAACAATTTCTCCTGATTCAAAATTGTTAAATCCAGTTGTTGTTCCAACAGCCCCTCCAGGAGCGATATACACAGAAACGTCACCATCTGATTGCGGTGTAATTTCAAAATCAAATGAGGTTCCAATTCCTCCATTTAAGCTAGTTACATCACCATTTGTGACAGTAATATCATCAGCTGAAAAACCTGAAACTTCTTCTGCGAATGCAACATTAAAGGATAGAATACTTGAAGAAGTTAATAAATCTGATGTTGTTGAAAGAGATGTATTTACTCCTTCAAAATCTAACCACCCTACACTTGAATCATAGCTTGCAGCCCAAGCCTCACCTTGAATAACTTGTTGGTTAGAAAACATAACCATATTATAATCATAAACATAGTCCATATAATTCATAAATTGTTCACCTTTGCCGGTGTTACTGATACAATCGTTATTAGCTCCTGCACCATACCAACTTCCATTAGATTCTACCAATTCAGAAGAATAATTAGGACTTAATTGGTTTGGAATATCGCTAAAATCGGGAGTTGAAGTACATGAAGTTGAATTAAATGTATGAGGATATGTAAAATTATGACCTAATTCATGTGTAAGAGTTCTTCCTCTTCCATATGTTGATAATTCACCAGGATTTTGGACAGAACCAACAGATTCATTTAAAACTACAGCATGGGGATAAGTGTAGTATGCTTGGCCTAATAATCCGCTTCCGAGGGTAGCAATATAAATACTCATATAAGGCTCATTAGTAAAGCCAGTTTCTCCTGGACAAGGTCTACCAACTGCATTCATTGCAGAGCAAACACCAGTAATAGTTGCACTTGTTTGAAGCCTAACTATTGATTCTCCTTCAATTAACTCTGAACCTGTCAATTCTCCTTTATAGCCTACAAAACGTATGTTATGTTCACCTCTAGCATTATAATGACTATAATCAACATTAGCATCCGTACCTGTGGAAGGATTAGCAGATTGTGGGACATGTTCACCATCGGGATTTAGCTTTTTAAAATCTAAATTTATTTGATCAAAATTTGCTGCAATCTTATCAAAAGCAAGATTATCAACATTATCGTTAGCATTACTGTAAAGAACATAAAATCGTACTGGGATGTCAAGCGTTGATCCTTCTAATCTTTCCATCTCATTTGTACCATAATTCATTCTTGAATTTCTTATCTCTTCAATTTTGGCATATGTTTGTTCAACAAATTGAGGATTTGTAATTTTTAATTGTTCATATAATTGATCTGTTCCACACATAGTGTGATCATGATCATAATCGTGATTCTGCTTTGATTGCGACATAGCAAATCCTGTCAGAATTATAAGTAGCATTGTTAACTTTTTCATAATTTTTCCCGTAAAATTTTTTTATTTGTATAATATAGTTTTTTATAGGAAGAAAATAAATATATTATTTGTAAAAAACAGATTCAGATTTTTTGAAATATTCATCCATAGTATCCAGCCTTACTTCTTCGTATCCACGAATGATATCTGGAAGTTTTGAAAATTCAATTAAATTCTCGTATTGACCATTGCCTATTTCATCAACTTTATCTTTAATTGTATCTCGATAAAAATCTAAGACTTTCTTGTCAGCCTTTCTTACATCACTACTAAACCATGCCATAAAATCAAAAGGAGTTCCTCTTAAGAATTTCATATTTTTCAACATTACGTAAAAAATCTTAAACCATGAGCCAAGTGCTAATTTTGATTTTACTCCTGGAAGAAGATTTAATACTGGAATATTCTGCATTGCTTTTAAAAATGGTGGATGCAACATATAATTTATTTTGGCAGTAGAACCAAACTCTTTGCTTATAGCTAAATCAAGCTCTGCTTTTAAAGATAGTCTAGCAACTTCGTATTCATCTTTAGTGGCCATTAACTTAAATAAATATTTTGCAATATTTTGCGACAATTCAGAACTCGCTCTAAGTTTTTTTTCTTTTTCGTATATTGTCTTAATAAAGCTAATATATTCTTTAGCAAATGAAAGATTTTGATAATCAATAAGTTCTTGGACTCGGAATTTTAAGATATCTCTTAATTCATTATCAGGTGATAAAGAATCAATTAAATTTTCAGCTTCTTGAGATAAGTTTGGCTCTGAAAATAAGCTGCCAGAACGATACAAATCTATAGTATCAATCCAATGAGGATCAGATACTACTTTTCTACCAATATTAAATGCTTCAGTATTTTGTTTAACAGCTACTCCATTAATTTTGATAGCTTTTTCGATTGATTCATTTGATAGAGGAATACTTCCAGCCTGATAAGCAGCTCCAATTACTATAAAATTAGCCTGCATATTACTTCCAAAGAAATGTTCTGAAAGTTCGGTAGCATTTAACAGCTCGCTATGTTTAGAATACTCTTTGATCAGATCTATCATAAATGATGCTTCAGGATATTCTGCAGCAGTAGACCTTACCATGTCTCCAGTTGGTATTTCTGATGTTGAAATAATAGAAGTAGAATTTTCTGTGCTAAGTTTTGCCATATTTTTTGGATTTACTCCAGTCAGTAAGTCAAAAACTAAATAAGCATTAGATTCACCATTTGCAACCCTACATGAATATTCTTTATTATTATTTACAATCTTCAGATTTGATACAACTGAACCACCTTTTTGGCTTAAACCTGTTTGATCCAAAGCAATAACTTTTTTGTTTTCAATAAATGCAGCTGTAGAAATAATTTGATTAACAGTAACTACCCCAGTACCTCCTATTCCAAGCATAAAAATATTTGCTACATCTTTTTGAATCTTTTTAGGATTGGGAATAATTAATGGATCAAAATTTATCTCCGGCAATACTCTTTTATCATTTTTTTCGGAAGGAATAACTTGAATAAAAGAAGGACAATTACCTTCAACGCATGAATAATCCTTGTTACATGAAGGTTGATCAATTTGAGTTTTTCTTCCATATTCTGTTTTAATTGGCTGGACACTCAGACAGTTGGATTTAACTCCACAATCACCGCACCCTTCACAAACTGCCTCATTAATAAAAATTCTTTTCTTTGGCTCATGAACTAATCCTCGTTTTCTTAACCTTCTCAGATTTGCTGCACATGACTGATCGTGAACCAGTACGGTAACACCTTTTGTAGCCTTTAACTTCTGTTGAGCATCTATAATGTCATCTCTATGCATGATCTCAATATCTTTATCCCATCGCGATTTTTCAATTGTATCATATGCAGATGTATCATCAGTTGTGATAATTACCTTTTCAACGCCTTGCGACTTTAAGTATTTAGTAAGCTCAGGCAAATCTAACCCTCCGTCTGGATCTTGTGCTCCAGTCATCGCCACTGCTCTATTATATAAAATTTTATATGTTATATGAGATTTGGCTGCTACAGCTTGTCTTAAGGCTAGTGAACCTGAATGAAAAAAAGTTCCATCACCTATATTTTGAAACATGTGTTCTTTTTCGACAAATGGCTCCATTCCAGCCCATTGTGCACCCTCGCCACCCATATGAGTTGTACCAAAAGCTTTACCATCATCAACAAACATTGCCATTAAGTGACATCCTATACCTCCAAATGCTGAATCTCCTTCTGGAAGTTTAACCGTTGATGTATTATGTGGACATCCTGAACAAAAATACATAGACCTTGAACTCAAGGATTGACCATAAATCCTTTTATCAACTTCTGTAATTATATTAATCTTTTTATTATACGACTCGACACCAAGCCTAGAAGAGTACCTTTTAAATAAAATCTTTGACAAATCATCCGCGGTCAGCTCTCCATACCCAGGAATTAAAGGCTTGTTGTTTTCATCGTTTTTACCCACAATAATAGGCTTGTTGCTATAATTATAAATTTCTTCTTTGATTAACATTTCAATAAAAGATCTCTTTTCTTCAATAATAAAGATCTCGTCTAAATTTTGTGAAAAACGCTTTATAATATTACTATCTACAGGAAAAGTTGCGCCCAGTTTTAAAACTCTAATACCTTTACTATTAAGGAATTTTTCATCCCAACCTAAAGAATGAAAAGCCTCTAGCACATCGTAATATGTTTTACCAGCTGTAATAATGCCTATAGAATCGCTGTCAGAACTAAATTTAATTTTATTTATTTCGTTAGATGCAAGAAAATGCTTGGCTGCTTCAATTCTTCCTAAGTGGATTTCTTTTTCTGTCGGCAAACTATGATGACCAACAAGTTTAGCATTTTGTGTATGCTTCCATGGCTGTCCATTGTATTGAAAGTCTGGAATATTAATATTGATTCTTTCCGGATGAACAATCACGCTACTAAAAGCATCTGCTATATCAGTTACAATTTTGAAACCGGACCATAAGCCTGAATATCTTGACATCTCATACGCATACCTACCTAAGTCCAGAACTTCCTGAATATTACCTGGATAAAAAATTGGCATCATTGCATCAAATAATGCTGGCTCTGATTGAGATGGTAAGGTTGAAGATTTACAAGAGGGATCATCGCCAGCTACCGCTAACACCCCTCCATTTTTACCAACTCCCAAAAAATTTGCATGTCTAAAAATATCTCCCGAACGATCTACTCCAGGGGCTTTTCCATACCACATGCCGAGCACTCCATCATACTTAACATTAGACACCATTCCAGCCATTTGGCTACCATAAATAAGGGTTGCTCCAAGATCTTCGTTGACACCTGGAATGAAATTAATGTTATGTTGATCTAATAATTTTTTGTTTTTTAAAAGATTAATATCTAAAACACCAACAGGAGAACCTCTATAGCCTGAAACAAGAGTCCCAGTATTTAATCCTTTAATTAAATCAGCTCTATTTTGATCAAGTAAAAGGCGCACAAGAGCTTGAATGCCGGATAAAATTATCCTGCCTTCTAAAAGAGTATATTTGTCTTCAAGCGAAAATTTATTATTTAAGTTTATGTCTGTCATAGGTGTCAAATGCATCAAATATTAACAAAGAAATATATTCAAAACAAGTAGGCAAAATAATGTGACTATCACCTAATTTTGATATTGAAAATTTATTATATCAATTTTTTTTTAAAAAATAATAACTATTTGCATTTTTAGTCTTGACTAAAATATATAAAAATAGATAAGTTGGAATGCCAGCCAATAAGCTTTTCGAAAGCTTAGTATTTGCAAAAAACTAATAATCTCACTTAGAGATTTGTCTGCGGACAAAAGAAATTTAAACATAAACCGAGGGTTAGAATTAGAGAATTATGGCGGAAGCAATAGAAATAAACTTTCCAACAGAGAACGAAAAAAATCCAAAAATTGATTCAGAATTAAAGAACCAAATTTTAGGCTTTAATGTCAAAGAAAATATGGATAGTAACGATGTTGAAAGTTGTCCAGAAAAATATAAAGTAGAAAATTATTATAAAGAAGACGAGTTAGGTCGAAGCGTTCTTGAGATGAAATATCTTGCTCCAGGAGAAAAACATCCATGGAATCTATGGAAAAGACAGGCCAAGGCATTGGCAAGCGTTGAGAAAACTCCTGAACTGCAAGATAAATGGGAAGCAGCTTTCTTCCAAGCGCTGAAAAATTTTAAATTTGTTCCTGGGGGAAGAATTATGCATGGAGCAGGTCGCGAAGATATTACAACGACTTTAAATAATTGTTATGTAGTTGGTATCAAAGATGACTCCATCAAGTCCATTTATGATTGCGTAATTCAAGAAGCGATGACCTACAAATATGGGGGTGGCTGCGGACATGACTTATCTGTTTTAAGACCTGGTGGCGATGAGATTCAAGGCACAGGAGGAAATTCTTGTGGGCCAGTTGGTTTTATGAACCTTTTTAGTGAAAATACTAATACCATTGCTCAGCATGGTAGAAGAGGCGCTAATATGCAAACCTTAAGAGTAGATCATCCAGATATTGAAAAATTTATTGAAATTAAGACTGGCGATGTCGACATGGTTAAGTATTCAAATATTTCAGTATTACTAACAGACGAATTTATGGACGCGGTTCAGAAAGAATCTGATTTTGATTTGCAATGGGGCGGCAAAGTATATACAACTGTCAAAGCAAAAGACCTTTGGATGAAAATTATTGAACATGCTCACGCAAGCGCAGAACCAGGATTACTTTTCTGGGATACAATGACCAAATATCATAACGCTGAATACTGCAGCCCATTGGTATCAACCAACCCTTGCGCTGAACAGCCCCTACCGGATGGCGGATGCTGCAATCTTGGAGCATTGAATCTCGAAAGATTTGTTGATAAAAACGGTAATTTTGATTTTGACGATTTCAAAGAAACAACAACCATTGGTGCAAGATTTTTAGACAATGTTATTGATTATAACCTTGATCGCCATGCGCTAGAAGAACAAAAACAGAATGCAATGAATGATCGTCGTGTAGGCCTTGGAATTCTCGGTCTCGGCGATATGCTTGTCAAAATGGGTATTAAATATGATTCAGATGAGGCTCTTGAAACCATTGCTAAAGTAATGGAAATTCACAGAAATGCCGCATACGAAACAAGTGCAGAACTTGCAAAAGAAAAGGGTCAATTCCCTAATTTTGATTGGGATGGTTATTCAGAAAGTCTTTTCGTACAAGATTTACCTAAAGAACTTCAAGAAAAAATTAAAAACCATGGAGTAAGAAATTGTACTCTCACAACAGTTGCTCCAACGGGAAGTGGAGCTATTGTTGCTAGAGTCACTTCAGGTGTTGAACCAATTTTTGCAACTTCATACAAACGTAAAGTCAAGAAAAATGATAGCTTAGGAAAAGAATTTGATACTTTTACCGTTTATCATCCTGTAGTAAAAGAGATGTTTAGTACAGATGAGAGTTTACCAGACTATGTAGTTACAGCGCATAATGTTGACCCATACTTCAGGGTAAAAATGCAAGGAGTCGTACAAAAATATATTGATAGCTCAATTTCTTCAACAGTTAACTTGGCTGAAGAAACTACGGTTGACACTGTTGCTGACATCTATATGAAAGCATATAAAGCTGATTTAAAGGGAATCACTGTCTATAGAGAAGGTTCCAGAGAAGGAATTCTAATTACTGATGAGAAGTCTTCAGAGAATAAATCAACTGATGCTAGCTTATCTGAAAAGAAAACAGCGCGCACACGCCCCCAGATCACAGAAGGAAGAACACGACGTATGAGAACTGGAGACGGAACACTCTATGTGACTGTAAATGAAGATGAAAACGGACTTTGTGAAGTATTTACAGCCATAGGTAAAGCTGGTGGTACGGTTGCCGCACAAACGGAAGCAATCAGTAGACTTATTTCATTATCTCTTCGTTCTGGAGTAGATCCAAACAGTATTATAAATCAATTAAAAGGTATTAGTGGGCCAAACCCTACTTGGGAAGATGGTCAGCTAATTTTATCAACACCAGATGCTATTGGAAGAGCTCTTGAAACCTTTGTAAATGGAGAAAGCCCATCAAATGAGAATAAAGCTCAATTTGAAATGGCAGATGATTCTATCGGCTCAAAAAAGCCTCAAGGTATGTATTGCAAGGAATGTGATAGCAATGGTATAGTTGATGAAGGTGGATGCCTGGTTTGTAAGGACTGTGGTTGGTCAAAATGCGAGTAAATAAGAATAAATAGATTTATTTATCTAAAATTTCAACTTCTTTTTCTTGCTGAATTGAATTGAGTCTCTTAATAAAAGAGTCCGTCACCTCTTGAATGTCGTCCATAAATTTTTTCATGTCATCTTCAGGGATTTTTTGCTCTTCCTCAACTCTTTTTGCTGATTGAATAATTTCCCTACGAATATTTCTAACAGAAATTCTACCATCTTCTATAATTTTAGATGCTACCTTGACAAGCTCCTGTCTTCTTTCAACAGACAATGGAGGAAAAGTAATCATTATACTATTACCATTATTAGATGGATTAAAACCTAAATCAGATTCAAGTATTGCCTTTTCAATATCATCAATAGAAGTTTTATCAAAAGGCTGAATACTAATAGTAATAGCATCCATTGTAGAAATATTAGCAATTTGATTTAAGGGGGTATCGTTATCGTAGTACTTTACCAAAATTTTATTGAACATTTCGGGATTTGCCCTTCCTGTTCTGATTTTTGTCAATTCACTTGAAACAAAAGTGATAGTTTGTTCCATTTTTGATTTTGCTGACTCTAAACTTTGACTTAACATTTTATTTTACACTTGTACCAATATCATTTATTCCATTTAAGAAGTTAAATAAATTATTTTCTTTAGTTATGTCTAAAACTCTTATAGGCATTTTATTCTCTTTACATAAAGTTATTGCAGTAAGATCCATAATTGCTAATTCTTTTTCTAAAACTTCAGAAAAACTTATAGATTTAAATTTCTTAGCTTCGGAATTCACGTTAGGATCTGTATCGAAAACTCCATCTACCTTAGTACCTTTAATTAATAAATCGCAATTTAATTCAACAGCTCTTAATGCAGCTGCACTGTCAGTACTAAAAAACGGATTACCGGTACCACCTGCTATTATCACGATACGCTCTTTATCTAAATGTCTAATTGCTCTTCTTCGAATGTAGGGCTCAGCAATTTTTGGAATGTCAATACCTGATAATGTACGAGTTTCACATCCTAGTTGCTCTAAAGAATCCTGAAGCGTAACGGAGTTAATTATAGTTCCAACCATTCCAATATAATCAGCAGTAACTCTATCCATGCCTTTTTCAGAAGCATCTCTACCTCTAAAAATATTACCGGCGCCTAAAACAATCCCAATATCAATATTGAGTGACTTTAACGCAGCAACTTCTTTAGCAAGCTGTTGAGCAATTTTAGGGTCTACGCCTTGTGTTTGATTACCAGAAAGAATTTCACCGCTCAATTTTAGCAGTACTCTTCTTCTTTTATTTAGAGACATTAATTTGACTGTTCGCCAAGGGAAAATCTTACAAATCTATTAATCGTAATGTTTTCGCCTAATTTAGCTACAGCTTCTTGAACTAGTTGAGAAATAGTCATATCTGGATTTTTAACAAAAGATTGATGCATTAAACAGTTGTCTTGAACAAATTTATTTAACTTGCCTTCAACAATCTTTTCAACAACATTTTCAGGTTTTCCAGATGATTTAGCCTGATCAATAAAAATTTCTTTTTCTCTATCTAAAATTTCTTTTGCAATTCCGGACTCATCTACGGCTAATGGATTTGAGGCTGCGACTTGCATTGCAATACTACTTGCTAATTCATTAAAGCCTTCAGTTTTTGCTACAAAATCAGTTTCACACCCAACTTCTACTAATACACCCAATTTATTCCCGTGATGTATATATGAGAAAACAACACCCTCATTAGCAGCTCTTGAAGATTTCTTTTCTGCTTTTGCTATACCTGCTTTTCTAAGTTGGTCTACAGCTAAATCAAGATCTCCACCTACTTCCATTAACGCATTCTTGCAGTCCATCATTCCTGCTCCAGTTCTTTCTCTTAAAGTTTTAACTAGTTTAGCGTCAACGCTCATTTATTTACCCTTTGCTATTTTCTGTGTTAGAATTTTCATTGACAGATTCTACTGTCTTATCTTCTTCCTTTTTGCTAACTGAAATAATTGTGTTAACTATTTCGTTAATCAAAAGCTGAATAGTTCTGATTGAATCATCATTTGCTGGAATTGGATACTCGCAGAGTGTAGGGTCTGTGTTTGAATCAACGATACAAATGATTGGAATTTCAAGTTTTTTTGCTTCCTGAATTGCAATGGATTCGGTTTTACCGTCTACGATGACAATAGCATTGGGTAATCGTTTCATATCTTTAATGCCTCTATGCTGGTCAGAAAGTTTAATTTTTTCTCTGTTTAATTGTAATAACTCTTTTTTAGTCAAATCTTCAAAAATTGGGGAGCCTTCTTTTTCAAGAGAATGTAATCTTTTAATGCTTTTCTTAATTGTTGAAAAATTTGTTAATGTTCCACCAAGCCACCTTTCAACAATGTAAAACATACCACATCTATCAGCTTCTTGTTGAATAACATCTTTAGCGTGTTTTTTCGTTCCAACGAAAAGAATTTCACCATTTCTTTGAACTGTGTGCGCGATAAAATTTAAAGCTTTATCAAGACTATTTAAAGTGTCGTCTAAATTGATAATATCTATACCGTTTTTTGATGAGACTACAAAATCTTTAAAATTAGGATCAGTTTTACTGCTTACATGGCCGAAATGGGCACCTGAATTAAGTAAGTCTTCTTTAGTAATTTTTTGCATAATATTATCTTTTTGAAAATTGGAATTTCTTTCTTGCTCCAGGTTGTCCGTATTTTTTTCTTTCAACTTCTCTAGCATCTCTTGTTAATAAACCATGAGATTTGAGCTGAGACCTAAATTCATTATCAATTTTTAGTAGAGCTCTGGCAATACCCAGTTGAATTGCTCCTGCTTGACCAGTAAGCCCTCCGCCATTAACATTAATTTTAATGTCATATTTTCCTTTAAGATTCAGAACTTCTAAAGGTTTAACAGCATGAATAACTAAGGATTCTCTTTTTAAGTAATTATTGATATCATCTGAGATATTATTGATTGAAAAATTTCCTTTTCCATCTGAAAGATAGACTCTGGCTGTTGAATTCTTTCTTCTTCCAACACCATTGTAAAATTCCTTCTTCATTAATTAGAACTCCATTCTTTTGGTTGCTGAGCGTCATGACCATGATTATTGTCTTTATAAATCCTAATATGTTTAGAAATTTCTCTGCCAAGCTTGTTTTTTGGTAACATACCCTTAACAGCACTTAGTAGAACTTTTTCAGAATCATTTTTCATAAGATCGCTAAAACTAGAATATTTTACACCGCCCGGATAACCAGAATGTCTAAAATATTTTTTAGTTTCAGATTTATTACCAGTAACTCTTATTTTTTCAGCATTGATAATAATGACAGCATCACCCATATAAATATTTGGAGAATAATTAGGACGATGTTTTCCACGTAAAACCTGAGCAACCTCAGATGAAAACCTACCTAACACTTGGTCTGTTGCATCAAAGAGCCACCATTGCTGACTTACGTCTTTCGCTGATATAGTTTTTGTTATCTTTTTCATAATTTTATAAAAATGCTCTGGAACTTAATTGATGTGTTAGCATTAGTCAATGATTAATGATAGAGAATTTATAATGCAAAAAATTGATTTTTAGAAATTACAAATTTTACTTTTCCAACTAGATCTTTTCCAACAAACGGAGAGTTTGAAGATTTAGATAAAATATGGCAATTTTTAAATTTCCATTTCTTGTTTGGATCGAAAATAGTTATTTGAGCTTTTGAACCAATAGCAAATAAATTTGGTTCTAAATTCAAAACCTTTCTAGGGTTAACAGTAATTTTTTCAATTAAAGATTTGAGGCTCATTCCATTTTCTTTTACAAGAACTTTATTTACAACCCCAAAACATGATTCTAGACCAATCATCCCAAAAGCTGCTTCGTTAAAAGTTGTCTCTTTTTCCTCTAATGTGTGAGGAGCATGATCAGTTGCAATACAATCGATTAAACCGGATTTTATTCCTTCAATTAAAGCTTTTCTATCTTTTTTATTTCTAACTGGTGGAGCCACCTTTAAGTTTGTATCAAATGAATCAATATCCTCATCAATGAAATATAGGTGATGAGGAGATACTTCAGCAGTAATTTGGTGCTTTTTACTTTTAAATTGTTTAAGTAAATCAACAGCCTCTTTTGTTGATAGATGAAGCAAGTGCAGTTTACTTTTTAATGACTCAGCTAATAACAAGTCTCTATAAACCATCACAGCTTCACCAAGACTAGTGTTGCCCTTTAAACCTAAATTATTCGAGGTTGAAGAGGCATTCATTACACCATCATTTCTTAAAAAAATATCCTCAGCATGATTCATTATTGGTACATTTAGCATCTTAGAATATGTCAAAGCTAACTTCATAAATTGGGCATTTTGAATTGGGACCCCATCATCACTAAAAGCTATTGCTCCATTTTTTTGCATTAGTAACATCTCGGTTAATTCTTCGCCTTTCATTCCTTTTGAAACAGCTCCAATTGGAAAAATTTCTATGGGTAATTTTCGACTTTTACTAACAATGTAGTGAATGTGTTCTGGTGAATCGATAACTGGATTAGTATTTGCCATGGTACAAACCTGGGTAAAACCTCCAGCTAGAGCAGCATACGAGCCTGACTCAAGAGTCTCTTTATCTTCTCTTCCAGGTTCTCTAAAATGTACGTGCATATCACAAAATCCATGAGTTACTACCAGCCCCTTACAATCTATAACTTTATAATTTTTACCCTTTGAAGATATAGAATCTGAAATTTTTGAAATCTTTCCATTTTCAATTAAAATGTCCCCATTGAAAGTTTTTTTAGTAAAAGGATCTATAATTCTACCAGATTTTAATAGTACTTTTCTTGCGTTAATCCCATTAATCATAATGTGCTATCTCCATCCGCAAGTAGTAAATATAAAATTGACATTCTTGAGGCAACACCATTGAGGACTTGATCTAAAATAACCGCATTTTCAGAATCAGCAACTTTACTATCTATTTCTACACCTCTATTCATTGGGCCAGGGTGCATTATGACAATATCTTTTTTTAATTTGCTTATTTTTTCATAGGTAAGACCAAATTCACTATGATATTCTCTTTTTGAAGGAATTCTTCCAAGATGCATTCTTTCCAACTGAATCCTAAGAGCTATAACTGCATCACACCAATTTAAAACCTCATTTAAATTATATGTAATATTTATGCCTAATTTTTTTACATCTCCCGGCAATAAAGTGCTAGGTCCACATACAACAATTTCAGCACCAAGTTTCTTGAGAGCAAAAATATCACTTCTAGCTACTCTACTATTAAGAATATCACCAACAATACCGATTTTTAAACCTTTAATTTTTCCAAATTTCTCTTTTAAGGTAACCATATCTAAAATTGCTTGTGTCGGATGCTCATGTGAACCGTCTCCTGCATTGATAACTGCTCCATCAATATACTCTGTTAACTTTAAAGCTGAACCTGGATGGCCATGACGAATTACAGCGCCATCTATCTTCATTGATTCAATATTTTGTACAGTATCTTTTAGAGTTTCTCCCTTTTTAACACTACTTGTTGATGCAGAAAAATTAATGCTATCAGCTCCTAATCTTTTTTCAGCTAGGGAAAAACTAATTTTTGTTCGTGTAGAATTTTCAAAAAACATATTTACAATAGTCTTCCCTTTTAGAAGAATAGATTTTCTTGATGGAGTATTAAGGATATCTTTAAACTTAAAAGAAGTATCAATTATTTTATTCAAATCAGAAATTGGAAAATGTTCTAAACCGATAAGATGTTTGCTTTTTAACATTAATTCTCCAATTGTTTGCGAAAATTAGCTTATTTGAATCAATTTATCAACAATATCATTTGATGTAATTTTTTCAATATTAAACGATAAGTCATATTTATTAGAATTAAACCATTTATTTTGTCTTTTAGCATATTGACGAGTTCTAATAAATATTTTTTCTTTTGATTCTTCAATAGAAATTTTCTTTTCTAGATATTCTTTTAATTCTCTAAATCCAATATAATCTATATGACTTATATCAATTTGTTTGCTAATGATATCCTTAACTTCATCAATCATTCCATGATCAATCATTTTGTCTAATCTCTCTTTAATTCTAAGATGCAAATAACTATTATCTGTATATAAATAAATGAAAAAATAATTTTTTACAAATTTACTTTTCTTTGATAATAAATTGAAGTTTTCTGATAAAGGAATTCCTGTAGTTTCAAAAATTTCTAACGCCCTAACTAGTCTCTTTTTATTATTAATATGAACTTTTTTAGAATATTTAGGGTCAATTTTTTTTAATTTATTATAGAGTTTGATCTTATCATTATTGTAATCCGTTTCAAGTTTTTTTCTTATTTCTATATTTGTATGACTTCCTTCAAAGATACCTTCCACAAGTGATTTAAAATACAGTCCAGTACCTCCACACAGTATTGGATATTTTCCTCTAGAAATGATATTTGTAATTTTTGAGTCAATTAGCTCTAAATATTCACCAGATGATATAGTTTTATCAAGCTTCTTGAATCCAATTAAATGATGAGGAATTTCATTAAGTTCTTTTTGTGATGGCTGTGCGGTACCAATTGGAATTCTTTCATAAATCTGTCTAGAATCGACTCCAATTATTTCACCATTAATTTTTTTGGCCAATTTGATTGCTAAACCTGACTTTCCAATTCCAGTAGGACCAAAAATTGAAAATATTTTTTTCAACTAGGCTCCTGTTAACAAATAAAAAATAATCGAAACTGGTGTTAAAATGATTGTTGATAGTATCGGAATACCTATTAAGTTTAAAATAATGAGTCCAATTAAAACTCTTGGACCGTATACTTCTATATTGTAAAGCGTTCGAGGGTTTTTAACAATCAAGGGAAGAATTCTTGATCCATCTAAGGGGTTTAATGGCAATAAATTAAAGATTGCCAAAACAATATTAATTTGAATGAATATCTCAAGAGGAAAAATCACCTCTTCGCTGAATTGAAAATAGAAATTCAATCTATATAATATTGATGCTAAGAAAGCTAAAAACATATTAGAAGCTGGACCTGCCATAGCAATCATCATCATATCTTTTTTTGGATTTTGAAGATTTTGTATACTAACCGGGACAGGTTTTGCCCACCCAAATCCTAAAAAATATAATGCGAATGTACCAAAAGGATCTAAATGGTTGAACGGATTTAGGTTCATTCTGTTTTGATAGTAAGATGTATAGTCCCCTAAAAGATAAGCAACTCTTGCATGTGCAAACTCATGAAAAGTTAAAGCAAAGAGTATGGTTGGAACTAAAATTAATTGAAGTTCTAATGATAAGCTGACTATTCCCATATTGAAAGATAGTTAATTCTTTTTTTTATCAAAAGCTTTCATGTATTCAGTATCTATGAAATCTTTTGATAGATGTATATAAATTTCTGTTGTTGATATATCTGCATGACCAAGTAATTTTTGAATTTCAATTAAGTTTGCTCCACCATCTACTAAATGTGTTGCAAAAGAATGTCTAAAAGTGTGAGGAGAAACTGATTTTGTTACTCCTGCAGTTTTTACATATTTTTTAATTGATTGCCAAATAGCAGCGCGAGTTAATTTTTTTCCATTATTACTTAAAAAAACAAACTTACTTTCTGAAGACTTTCTTGATAAAAGAATATGACGCGACTGATATAAATATTTTTCTAGCCATTCTTTTGCATAAAAAGTAAGTGGAATAATCCTCTCTTTGTTTCCCTTCCCAAAAAATCTTATAACATTTGAATCAAATTGAATATTACTAATTTTCAATTCACATAACTCAGTCACACGCAAACCACATGAATATAATAATTCAATTATGCACCTATCTCTCAATCCAAGTAATTCATTATCTGTATTTTCAGACTCTTTAAAAATTCTCTTTATTTCATCTAGCGATAAAACAGTAGGGAGTTTTTTTGTAAGCTTTGGTGTAAAAATACTATTTAAAGGATTTTTTTTAATTTCTTTTCTATCAATTAAATACGAAAAATATGAAGATAGCGATGAATACTTTCTTTTAATAGACCTTGGAGATATCTTGCTTCTACTTAAATATCTAAAATAATTTTTTATTACTTCAGAATTGTTTATTACCTTTTTAAAGGAAATTTTTCTTTTTTTTAAAAAATTTTCAAAAGATTTTATATCAGATAAATATGAATTTACAGTATTTGCTGAATGATTTTTTTCAATCTTTAAAACTTGAACATAATGCTCTAAGTTTTTAAGCATATTTAACCAATTAATTCAATGTATGATTTTGAATCAAGCAAAGAATCTGAGTCATAACTTTCAGATAATTCTATTTTTACCATCCATCCTTTATCATAAGGATTAGTATTAACACTCTCAGGTTCATCATTTAGATCTTCATTTACTTCAATAATTTTTCCATCAATAGGCATAAATAAATCTGATACTGTTTTTACTGCTTCAATAGTTCCAAACACATCGCCTTCATTAAAAGATTCATCTACTTCTGGAAACTCTAAAAAAATTATATCTCCTAACTCGCCTTGAGCAAAATCTGTTATACCGATAGTTGCTATATTGCCGTCAATCTTTACCCATTCGTGTTCTGATGTATACTTTAAATTATCTGGATGATTCATCCTTATTTCCTTCTGTTTTTTTTAAGAATTTACCTAAAAAATTTATGTCAAAATTTCCATTATTAAAGTCTTTATTTTCAAAAATTTTTTCTAATAATGGTAGAGTAGTTTCAGGACCCTCAATAAAGGTTTCTTGTAAAGACCTTTTCATTCTTGTAATAGCTTTTTCCCTTGTCGAGGAGTGAACTATTAATTTTCCTAACATAGAATCATAAAAAGTTGGTATTTGATACCCTGCATAAATAAATGAATCAATCCTCACTCCAATTCCTCCAGCAAAATTAAGTGATTTTATTTTTTTTGGAGATGGTACAAAATTGTTAGATGGATCTTCAGCATTAATTCTACATTCTATGGCGTGCCCGCTCATCAATATATCTTTTTGGTTTATAGAAAGCTTCTCTCCTGCATAAGTTCTAATTTGCTCCTTGACCAAATCAATCATACATACCATTTCAGTAACGGTATGTTCAACTTGTATTCTTGTATTCATCTCAATAAAAAAGAAGTTCTTATCTTTATCAACTAAAAATTCTATAGTGCCTGCTCCAACATAATTAACGTTTTTTGCTAACTCAATTGATTTTACTGTAAGCTCACTTCTTAAATCTTCATCAACGAAAGCAGATGGACATTCTTCGATCAACTTTTGATTATTTCTTTGAATTGAACATTCTCTCTCACCAAGATGTAAATGATTTCCAAATTTATCAGAAAGGATTTGAACTTCTATATGTCTACCATTCTCCACAAACTTTTCAACATAAATTTCGGAATTGTTAAAAGCCATACCTGCTTCATTTTGAATAATAGTAAATCCTTTTTCTGCTTCTGATGCGCTTCTAATAACGCGCATGCCTTTTCCGCCTCCACCAGCTACAGCCTTAAGCATAACAGGATATCCAATATTTTCTGCTATTTCAAGAAGTTCTTCTACAGAAGAAAGGGTATTACTTCCAGGAATAATGGGCAATCCTGCATTATCAGCTGCTTTTCTTGCGTTGACTTTATCTCCCATCAAGTTGATGATTTCTGAATCAGGCCCAATAAATGTAAATCCATTGTCTTTGCATATTTGACTAAATTTTGCGTTTTCTGCAAGAAAACCATAACCAGGATGAATTGCATCAGAATTTGTGATTTCACCTGCAGCAATGATTCTAGGAATGTTTAAATAACTTTCTACAGCGGGACCATTTCCAATACAAATAGCCTCATCCGCAAATTTTACATGCAAAGAATGTTCATCTGCTTTAGAAAAAATAGCTACTGTTTTAATTCCCATTTCGTTACAAGCTCTAATTATTCTTATAGCGATTTCACCTCTATTGGCAATAAGGATCTTCTTAAACATTTTTAACTTACAGGTTTTAATTTAAAAAGCACTTGATCAAATTCAACTGGACTAGCATTTTGAATTAAAATTTCTTCAATAACTCCTGAATCTTCAGCCTGAATCTCATTCATAATTTTCATTGCTTCAACTATACACACTGTATCTCCGGGATTGACTGTATCCCCTACAGATACAAAAGGTGAAGAATCTGGATCTGGAGAAGAATAAAAAGTTCCAGGCATTGGCGATTTAACTTCGACTAAGTTTGGAACAAGTGGAGTTTCAATTTTTTTTTCTTCCTTAACTAAATTTTCATCATTTGATATTAAACTTTCGTCAACATTTAGAGTATTTCCGTTAGAAGCTGTAGAAGAATCTACGTTAAGCACAGGTGGTCTTTTTGTTACCTTGATTTTGTTGAACCAAAATCTAACTTCAATTTCATTAACATCACTATTTTCCAGCATGTAGATTATTTCTTTTATTTTATCTTTCCACATAAATTAATGTTTTACTCTTTCTGAGTAGCTTCCATCCTTTGTGTCTACTTTAACTAAATCACCCTCATTGATAAATAATGGGACCTGAACCTCTAAACCAGTTTCTAATTTTGCAGGCTTCAATGCATTTGTTGCAGTATTACCTTTATGACCAGGATCAGTTTGTACGACTTTTAGAATAGTTTTTGAGGGAAGAATTAAGCTAATTATTTCTTCTCCATCAAAAGATATTTCTATAGTATCTCCCTCTTTTATATAAAAATGTCCATTATCCATCATGGTGTCTGAAACGTTAACTTGATTAAAGGTATTGTTATCCATAAAAACAAAACTATCTCCATCTCTATACAAGTATTGAAACTTACTTGAAGTAACTCTAATAAATTCAATTTTCGCTCCTGAATTATAGGTATGATCGATAATTTTTCCAGTTTGAATATCTTTTAACTTAGTTCTGACAAATGCAGGGCCTTTGCCAGGCTTAACATGTTGGAATTCAACAATCTTCATTCTTGAATTTTTGAAAAGAATTACTGCACCGTTTTTAATATCTGCTGTTGTACTCATTGCTGTAAATTAATTTAATTAATTGCTTTATAATAGCTTTCTTATAACTTTTTTTAATAATTCTAGAATATCTTTTTTTTCAGATTTAGACGGCTCTTTTTTAGCAAATTTAACTTGGTCTATTTCATTTAAAAGCACATTTAAATCATTGTCATTGAAATATTTTTTTAACTCAAAAGAAGTCATTTCAAAAGAAATAATATAAAAATTATTCTGAAAATATTTTTTTAATATCCCTGCTATTTTGTTATAAAATTCTTCTACAGGTAAATCTAAATTAATTTTTTCTACATCTTTTAGAGCTTTTAGCTTTGGATTAGAGTTAAAAAATTTTCTTTGATTTACTTCTTGAATATTTCTTGATTGCACGATGCTTAGGAAATAAATAATTGCAAAAATTAAAAGAAAAAATGCAAATAATCTTAGCCTTTCTATTGGAAACTGTATTTCTTTTAAGGGTTTATCATTAATAACAGTTGTCATAGTACTATCAAAAACTGATGCAATAAACACTTCACTAGAATCAGTTTTCAAAACTACAGGGGCAAGGGAGTCAGGAAAACTTAGGCTAATAACATTAGGAGGAATAATAACCTTACCAGTATCCCAAAAGGTAATCTCATAATTGAGTAATAAATAATTATCAAATGAATCAATACTCGATTCAGTAATTATTACTCTAGAAGAATCTTGTAGCCAATATGAAGAATCTTGCCATGCTACATCATTGATTGTAAATAATTCGCCTATATTGCTTACTCTTATAATATGATTTACAGGTAAGCCTATTTGAGAGATTTGAGGTTTTGTTTCAAAAATAATTTCAGGAGACTGCAAATTATCTTGACAAGAAAAAATTAATATTATCAAAAATATATAATACTTCCTCATCAGCTTCTTTTAGCTCTATTTCTAAAAAATTGCATTAAAAATTTCACGTAATCATCATCAGTACTTAATTGTAATAAATCAAAACCTATTTTTTTACATTTTCTTGAAAATGAATTAAGTTTTTCATTAGAATTTTTCGAAAATTTTTTGCGATTTTTCTTGCTTGAAGTATCTATCCAGGTTTTTTTACCAGTTTCAGAGTCATATATGTTTATTAAACCTATGTTTGGGAATTTTTTTTCAATTGAATCATATATCTGCAAACCTATTAAATCGTGTTTAAAATTTAAAAACTTTAATTCATTCCAGAAATTGTCATCAATAAAATCAGAAATTAGAAATATTACACTCTTTCTTTTTGAGATTTTATTTGCAAAATCTATAGCATTTTTTATAGAAGTTTTCTTTTGTTTAGAATCAAAATCATGATTAACTATATCGGTAATTAGTCTTAAAACATGCTTCTTACCTTTTTTGGGTGGAATATATTTTTCTATTTTATCGCTAAATAAAGCTAGTCCCACTTTGTCATTATTTTTTATTGCAGAAAAACTTAACATTGCTGCTATATCTACCGCTACATCAATTTTTAATTCACTTTTTGAACCAAACATTCCTGAACTACTTACATCAATTAAGATTAAAACTGAAAGCTCCCTTTCCTCTTCAAATATTTTAATATGAGGTTTTCCAGTTTTTGCAGTGACATTCCAATCTATAGTCCTTACATCATCTCCAGGAACATATTCTCTTACTTCTGAAAATGTCATGCCTCTGCCCTTGAAATTGGAATGATAATCTCCTCCAAAAAAATCATTAACTATGTTCTTAGTTCTTATTTCAATTTGACGAACTTTTTTGAGAATTTCTTTAGACATTTAGACCTTAAGGAACTGGAATTTCTTGAAGAAGCTGATCTATGATATCTTCAGATGATATCTCTTCGGCTTCTGCTTCATAAGATAGTAGAATTCTATGCCTTAGTATATCTTTTGCAACATATTTAACATCTTCTGGAATAACATAACCTCTTGCCTCAATAAATGCTTTAGCCTTTGAAGCGAGAACTAAGTTAATTGAAGCTCTAGGCGAGGCTCCGAAAGAAATTAAATCGCTTAATTTTGATAAGTTAAATTTGTGTGGATCTCGAGTTGCAAAAACTATATTTAAAATATAATCGGCAATTTTTGAATCAATATATATTTCGTTTACTAATTCTTGCGCTTCAAGTATTGTTTTAGATTTTACAACTGATTTAATTTTATTTTTTGAAATTGTACTCGCTCGTTCAAGAATTTCTTTTTCTTCAATAATTGAAGGATATTCAACTAAAACTTTCATCATAAACCTATCGACTTGAGCTTCTGGAAGTGGATATGTACCTTCCTGCTCTATCGGATTTTGAGTAGCTAATACAAGAAATGGAGTTGAAAGTTTAAAAGTTTCATCCCCTATTGTAACTTGTCTTTCTTGCATTGACTCAAGTAATGCACTTTGAACTTTTGAAGGAGCTCTATTGATTTCATCAGCTAAAATTATATTAGAAAATATAGGCCCCTTCTTAGTATTAAATTCTCCAGTTTTTTGATTGTAAATCAATGTTCCCAATAAGTCTGCTGGTAGCATGTCTGGAGTAAATTGTATCCTTTTGAATTCCGCATTGATTAAACTTGCTACAGTATTGATTGTTAAAGTTTTTGCTAATCCAGGAACACCTTCTAAAAGTATATGGCCGTTAGAAATAATTGATATTAAAATCTTATCAATTAAATCATGCTGACCAACTATTACATTAGAAATTTCATTTCTAAGCTCATCTATAAAAGATGATTTTTGTTGAATCTTAGTATTCAATTTATCTAATTCATTTTTTTTCATCTAAACTTCTTATTACATGTTCAGCTTCAAACTCGGTATCTGTTAATGGAACCAAGAATCCACTACTTTTTTTAATTTTTAAAGAGCCTTTCAAATCTAATACATTTTTGCCTATGATAGAGACTGTTAAGTCTGTTACGCCATTTAAATTATTATTTTCTAGTTTTGCAAAATATATATCATAACCATTAACGATTAAATTTAAATCAGGTTTCTGAATTTCTGAAAAATCTATTGTACCGCCAATTTGAAGATTAGGCTTTGTTTGCAATCCTAAGTTTTTTTTGGGGTTATAAACTGTCCCAATTAAGCTGGTTTGTCCAATGTTATCAACAATATTTAAGTCTAAATTAAGTCTTCTAATAGGCTCTGGCTTTAGTTGTACTGGAAACGTCTTAAGACGCATAGTTGTATTTCTTATCTGAATAATACCATTCAAATTTTGACTCATTTCGGAGTTATTTACAAATTTATCCTCAATAGTAATATCAAATGATACTGTTTCTTTGGAATCACCAATAGATTCTACATCTGGAAAAAATTTAGCAATGTAACTTGCAGGAAATTTTTTCGATGATTTTAGCTTAAATTTATAACTATCCAAAATTGAATTTTTTGAAGACTGTTTAACATTTAATAAAAAATCAAATTTCCCTAAATCTATTTCACCATCAATCATTTTTCCATTTTCAGCCTTAATAGATACATTGAAGTAATCTTTATCGCTTGCATCTAATTTGTCTTGTTCTTTGATATTTGATATATCAAGTAATGGATTTCTTAATTTAATAGCGACTGGATTAATTAAATTAACATCAGTATTGTTGTTTAATATTATTTCAGTTGCAAATTGCAAAGTCTTCCTGAAGTCTAAAGATGTGTTTAATGTAATATTTTCTGCTTTTAGTAATATTTTTTCAGATCTCTTTAGAATAGGATCAACTAAAATGATATAAGTATCAATATCTTGTTCTCTAGCTTTGAAAAAAACAGAAGAAGATTCATCAAAATCAATTTCGAATCTTTCAGTGAGGCTACTAAGTGTATTGTTTGACTTGTTAAGATTAAATTCTACTCCATCTAACAAATAAAAATAGAATGCTATAACTACAATAACTAAAAAAAGTATAAATGTTGATACTAAACTTAATAGAGTCTTTATTAGTTTTGGAACTATGCTTTCCATAATTGAAAAACTAACTATTAATAGCTTAATAAAAAATCTAAAAACTAGTCTTCGACTACTTCAAAATCAGCGTCTTTAATTTTTTTATCATCTTTTGCTTCTGAAGTAGCATTCCCTTGTGATGAGCTAGTTTGTTCTTGCCCACTTGAAGCGTCATACATTGAGGAAGCCTTTGAACTCCACACTGAATTTAAATTTTCCATTTCTGATTTAATATCTTCAATCACCGATGATGCATTGGCTTTTTTAAGTTTATCTAGCGCCTCATTAAGATCTTTTTTATCATCTTCAGATAATTTATCATCAAGATCATTCATTTGCTTCTCTGTTTGAAAAACAAGTTGTTCAGCTTGATTTTTAGTGTCTATTTCTTCTTTTTTAGCCTTGTCTTCAGCTTCATGCTTCTTAGCATCATTCACCATTTTTTCAATTTCTTGATCTGATAAGCCACTTTGAGCCTCGATTCTAATACTCTGTTCTTTTGATGTAGCTTTGTCTACTGCTTTAACATTCAAAATTCCATCAGCGTCCATATCAAAAGAAACTTCAATTTGTGGAGTTCCTCTTGGTGCTGGCGGAATTCCATCTAAGTGAAATCTTCCTAAGCTTTTGTTATCACTAGCCATAGATCTTTCTCCCTGAACTACGTGAATGTCAACCATTGGTTGGTTATCTGCTGCTGTTGAGAAGACCTGGGATTTTTGTGTTGGAATCGTTGTATTTTTTTCAATTAACGGAGTAGCAACACCACCCATTGTTTCTATGCCTAAAGTAAGTGGGGTAACATCTAGTAGTAATACGTCATCAACATCTCCAGAAAGTACACCACCCTGGATTGCTGCGCCCAGCGCAACTACCTCATCAGGATTTACACTCTGATTAGGATCTTTACCAAAAATATCCTTTACTTTTGCTTGTATTGCCGGTATTCTAGTTGATCCACCTACAAGTATAACTTCATTAATATCAGATGAACTCAATTTTGAGTCTTTCAGTGCTTGTTTACATGGAGCTACAACTCTTTCAATTAAATCCTCAACCAACTGTTCAAAAGCTGCCCTGGTCAAAGTCATATTTAAATGTTTTGGACCAGATGAATCTGCTGTAATGAAAGGAAGATTAATTTCTGTCTGCTTTGATGATGATAATTCCTTTTTGGCATTTTCGGCAGATTCTTTTAATCTTTGTAAAGCCATTGGATCTTTTCGAAGATCTATTCCTTCTGTCCTTTTAAATTCATCGGCTAACCAATCGACAATTTTTTGATCAAAATCATCTCCACCCAGTCTTCCATCGCCATTACTAGCATTAACTTCAATACTTTGACCTTCATCGTTCAAAATATCTAAAATTGAAATATCAAAAGTACCTCCACCTAAATCAAAGACTGCGACCTTTTCATCTTTTTTCTTATCAAAACCATAAGCTAATGATGCAGCTGTTGGTTCGTTAATAATCCTTTTCACATTTAAGCCGGCAATTTTTCCAGCATCTTTAGTAGCTTTTCTTTGTGAATCGTTGAAATATGCTGGTACAGTTATAACAGCATCTGTAACAGTAGAGCCTAGGTACTGTTCAGCCATTTGTTTCATTTTTTGCAGAACCATTGCACTAATTTCTTGCGGCTGATACTTCTTTCCGTTTGCTTCAACGTTTACTTTTTTACTGTCGACAACAAACTTATAAGGTACTTCATCAATATCTTTTTTTATTTCAGCAGGTGTTCTACCCATAAATCTTTTAATAGAATAAATTGTATTACTAGGATTAGTAACTGCCTGTCTTTTAGCTGGATCTCCAACCAATCTTTCTCCATCTTTTGTAAATCCAATAACTGAAGGGGTAGTTCTTCCACCTTCTGGACTAGTAATCACTGTTGGCTCTCCACCCTCCATCACAGCTACACATGAATTTGTTGTACCTAAATCAATTCCAATAATTTTTCCCATTAGTAAACTCCTTTAAAATTTTAACTTCATACAAATTGTTGCAAAGATTATGCCAATAGATTTTTAATGTCATTAATGTCATTTAGTATGACATAAAGTCATGTTTTTATATTTTTGTCAGAATTCCACCGTCGAGACTATATTGACTATGACCAATATCAAAGATTTGTTTGTCGTGCGTTGCGACTACAAAAGTTAATTTATTTTTAGTATTTAACTTTTTAAAAAGAGATATCATTTTAAGAACATTTTCTTTATCTAAATTTCCAGTTGGCTCATCTGCAATGATTATTGAAGGATTATTTATAACAGCTCTCATAGCTGCCACTCTTTGCTTTTCACCTCCGGACAAATCATTTGGAAAAGATTTCATTCTATCTTGAAGCTCAAAAAAATTAAAAAGCTCTTCTATTTTTTGATCATCAATTTTTTCTTTGCTAATCATTCTAGGCATCAACACATTCTCCTCAAGAGATAATTCAGGTATAAGATTATGAAATTGAAAAATAAATCCAATATTCAAATTACGTAACTTATTTAAGCTACTTACTTCACTTAAAGATTTATTATTTATGAAAATTTCTCCTCTATCAGCATGATCCAAAGTTCCTAAGATACTCAACAAAGTAGATTTACCTGACCCTGAAGGACCTTTTATAGTTACGATTTCTCCTTCTTTGATATTAAAGTTTATATCTTTTAAAACATGTAAAGTTCTTTTACCATCTCTAAATGTTTTACTTAAGTTTTTAACTTTAATAATCATATTTGCCTATTAATAATCTGATTTGGACTCATATTTCTAATAAATCTTAATGGAATTAATGAAAAAATACCAATTAATACTAAAGAACCCATCGAAAGAAAAAAGATATCGCTAATAAATATATTCATTGGTAAGACATCTACTAAATAAAATTCTGGATTTAACTTAATTATTGAGAAAGTATTTTGTAAAAAAATAATTAAAACTGCAAAAGATATTCCAAGAAAAATTGCTCCAATCCCTATTAAGTAGCTATAAATGATAAAGATTACTTTAATTCCAGATTTATTCATTCCAAGAGCCATTAACACAGCTAAATCTTTAAGTTTCTTTGAGGTAATTTGCATTATTGATGAGCTTAAATTAAAGGACGCTACCAAAATGATTAACGATAAAGTAAAAAATGTAATCTTTTTTTCGATTTCAGTTGCTTCAAAAAGTTGTTGATTCCGTTGTTTCCATGATAAAATTTCTGATGAAATATTGGATAATAAAGCTTCAGGACTATTGAATTCTAAAGATAGGTTTGAATTTTTAGAATCATTAAGTATACCAAAAACTAAAGAATCATTTGCTCTTAAAATTCTATTAGAAAATATATTAGCTACAACAACCTCTCTTATTTCAGGAACACCAAACGAATTAAAGTTGAAATCTTTAGAAATAATTTGAACTTTATCTCCTACATCTAAACTAAGAAGTGAAGCAAGCGAATTACCAATAATGATTTCTTCAGGAGTTAAAAATTTATGATTTTTTTTAAGATTTAAATCATAAAAATCAATCAAGGACTGATTTGTTACAGACTTAAGTTGAATCAGACTTTGATTATTTTCAGCGATAATTAATAATTCATTTACACTATTAAGAGAATAATTTTCGTTATTTAAATCTAAAAAATTCTTAATTGAATTATCTTTTTGATCATCATATTCCTCAATTAAAAATTGACCATAAAGTTTAACGGATTCAGACTTGAGAATATCTTGAAAACCATTTAAAACAGAAATAGAAAGTACGATTGATGTAGAACCTAAAAATAGACCAAAAAATGAAATAAGATTAATAATACTAGAAGTAAATTTTCTCTTTGGAAATAAGAATCTTTTTGCGATTAAAAAATATAGGTTCATTTATTCCTCAAAACATCAATAGGCTCAATTTTAATAAAATTTGTTACAGATATAAATGAAAAAATAGCACTAAAAATGACGCTAATTAAAATCAAATAAAATGAATTTAAATAATTGAAATCCATTGGGAGATAATCAACAAAATATATGTTCTGAGCAATAGAAATAAAATGAAATTCATTCTGAAAAAGAATAAAAAAATAAGATATAATTAAACCTAGAAATGAACCTAAAAAGGCAAGAATCATTGATTGAACAATAAAAATTTTAGAAATTGAAGAATTAGGTAAGCCATAAATATTTAAGATAGAAAAATTAAATTTCTTTTCATCAAATAATATACTTAGAGAACTAAGAAGTCCAAAAAATGATACAATTGTAATCATACTAAAAATGAAAAATATTGGCCATTTTTGCGTGTTAATCCAATCAAATAGGTTTGCATACCTTTCAAAAACATTTATTTCATAAAATGGATAATCCACGACTATTTGCTTATTGATATCTGTAGTTATCCATCCTGAAATTTTATTTTCAACATTATAAAAATCTTGTAGAATATTAAGATTTATAAAGACTTGCCTTAAATCATATTCTACAATTCCAGAGTCATATAAATATTTAATTTTTAAAAAAATAAATCTACTATTATTTGATAATTCATCTAGATAAGCTGGATTAAAAATAGCTACTTCATCTCCAACCTCAACCGACAATTTATTAGCTAATTGACTGCTGATGATAATATAATTTTCTTTCAATTCAAGATTATCATTTTTAAATAAATTAATTTTTCCAATATCTACTGAGCTGTAACCATTTAATATAATATTTTGAGTATTGTTTCTGGATTTTAATAAAGCATATTTTTCTAAGTATTGTATACCATGGTTAGGCGTTGAATTTTCATAATCACTGCTATCAAACTCATCCTCGAAAAGATGGTTTATTGTACTATAACCATTAAGATCTGATAATTTCTGGGAAATAGCTGATTCAAATCCTGCAATTGAACTTAATACAATATTTAAAGATGCAACTCCAAGAGAAAGGCTTAAAATTGTTATTAAATTTGTAATTCTAAAAACTGCACTACTTTTTTTTGAAATTAATAATCTTTTAATTAAAAAAAATAAGAGCTTCATTTAAGAGATTTTAAAGTTGGAAAGATAATTGCATCTCTGATCCATCGAGTATCAATTAATAACATCACCAATCTATCAATTCCAATCCCTACGCCAGCTGTTGGAGGCATACCTGTTTCAATTGCTTCTAAAAAATTTTCATCAATTGGGAATGCTTCTTCATCTCCATCGTCCTTTTTGTTTGACTGATCTTCAAACCTTTTTCTTTGATCAATTGGATCATTTAATTCAGAAAAACCATTTGCAAATTCCATTCCAGCTATGAACAATTCGAATCTTTCTGTAAAGTTTTTATCTCCAGCTCTATTTACCTTAGCTAGAGGTGAAATTTCAACTGGATGATTAATCACATAAGTTGGTTGTATAAGATTAGGTTCAACTTTTCTTCTCATTATTTCATCTATAAGAGTAGCTAGGCTATCTTTTTTCGAAACACCAAGTTCAAGCTTATTACAAACTTCCAATACTGCAGAATGATTTGATATATCTATTTTATATCCTGTATGTTCCTCAATCAATTCATCCATAGTTTTTCTTGCGAACTTGTCTTTAAAGTTAATTTTGTTGCTATCCCATGAAATTTCATTAATACCAAGATCTTCAGCAACTTTTTTAAACATCTCTTCAACAAAATCCATCATAAAATTATAATCTGAGTATGCTTGATAGAATTCAAGCATTGTAAACTCAGGATTATGACTTCTATCAATTCCTTCATTTCTAAAGTCTTTAGATAATTCATAAACTTTCTCAAATCCACCTACAATTAACTGTTTTAAATATAATTCTGTCGCAATTCTTAAATAAAAATCTTGATCTAGTGCATTGTGGTGTGTAGTAAATGGTTTAGCATTTGCTCCCCCATAAATTGGTTGTAACACAGGTGTTTCAACTTCAAGATATCCATGGTTATTTAGGAAAGATCTGATTGTATTAATTATTTTAAATCTTTTTATATAATTATCTTTTGTTTCCGGATTGATGATTAAATCAAGATATCTTTTTCTATATCTAAACTCTTTATCAGAAACATGATTGTATTTTTCGCCGTCCTTTTCTTTTACATCTGGAATTGGTTTAATACTTTTTGATAAAATTGTCAAAGATGATACTTTAACTGTTAATGCGTCAGTTTTTGTTTTAAAAACTTTACCCTTAATTCCAACATAATCACCAATATCAGTCAATTTGAATAGATTGTAATTATCCTCACCAACATCATCTCTAGCTATATAAAACTGTATTCGACCTTTTTCATCTTGAATATTTGCAAACGATGCCTTTCCCATTCTTCTTAAAGACATTATCCTTCCAGCTAGTTGAACATCGCTATCTATCAAGCCTTCAGTTATTTGGGATGAATGGTGACTTTGGTTAAAATCATATGCATAGGGTTCAACACCTAAATCACGAATTTTTTTTAACTTTTCAAGTCTATTGTCAATGATTTGTTTTAAGCTTTTATTTTCCATTGCGAAAACTTATTTATTTTTTTCCATTTTATCTAACAAATAACTATATATAAAATCGTCAATATTACCATCCATAACAGACTTAATGTTACCAACTTCAAACTTTGTCCGGTGATCTTTAATCATATTATAGGGATGAAAAACATATGATCTAATTTGGTTTCCCCAACCGATATCTTTCTTTTCTCCTTCAAGCTCTTTTTTATTTTCCAACTGCTTTTCCATTTCCAGTTGAAACAATTTTGATTTTAAAACTTTCATTGCTTGTTCTTTATTCTTGTGTTGAGATCTTTGGGTTTGGCATTGCGTGACTACTCCTGAAGGAATATGCGTAATTCTGATTGCTGAATCAGTTTTATTTACATGCTGACCTCCAGCACCGCTTGATCTAAACGTATCTACTCTTAAATCTTTTTGATTAATTTCTATGTCAATCTCATTATCAACGGAAGGAGAAACTGAAACTGACGCAAAAGAAGTATGCCTTCTACTGTTTGAATCGAAGGGTGAAATTCTAACCAATCTATGGATACCTATCTCTGACTGCATTAATCCGTAAGCATAGTCACCAATAATTTCAATAGTACAATCCTTTAATCCTGCTTCTTCTCCATTTTGAAAATCAATTACATTAAACTTAAATCCTTTAGATTCAGTCCACATGGAATACATTCTATATAACATTTCAGCCCAATCTTGACTTTCTGTGCCTCCAGCTCCTGGATGAATAGTTACAATAGCATCATTGCTATCATTTTTACCATTTAAAATAAGTTTTAATTCAAAATCTTTTAATAATTTAGAAAAAATATCAAGCTCTTTAAGAACTTCTTCTTCCTTAATCTGTTTTTGTTCAAGAAATTCATTTAAGACTTCTAGATCTTCAGCTTTCTCAATTAAACTCCTTCTAAGCATGATATCTTTTTCGAGAAAAGATATTTTTTTCATTATTAAAGTAGACTCTGTATTATTTTCCCACATTGCGGGATCTGAAATTTGTTTTTTTAAATCCTGAAGATCGGAGGACTTTGACTGTAAGTCAAAGATGCCTCCTAATTTGATTAAATTTATCTAATGCTATTAAATATCTTTCTTTTAAATCCATACGCTCAACAAAACTCCAACTGTAAGTAGAACACCTGTTAAAAAATGTATACCTATAGTAGAAACATTTACAATTAAAAGCTCATATGGTAACTGTTGGAGATTCGCATCTTCTTTTTCCCATCTTGACAACCATTCTGTGCCTTTTTTATTAGCAAAATTAAATATTAACATTGGAATTAAAGCAATGAGTGTAAAATAATTACCAGTATACATTGAAGCGCCTACAATAAGAAAAAATGAAAGAAACATAAGATTTTTCCATACAGCGAAAGGTATTCTATAGTTTGCTTTATCGGAAGGGCCTGCTAGCTTTACTACCCAACTATTTTTATTTGCAGCTTTATCAGCATTGTAGTCTTGAAAACAATTAATAAATAGTACTAGAGCTATAAATATTCCTACAGGTGCTGAATATAATAAAGTAATAATTGGGTCAATTGTTTGCGTTGGTGCAACAGATAAATTTTGCATTAAAGCTGCTCCATATACCATTAATGGACCGAAACCAATAAAAACAGCTAAATCACCTAATCCATTATATGCTAACTTGAAAAATCCAGTATACATTATTCCCAGAAAAACACCTAAGTAGCCTAAATACATTAATGTAGAATCAATTTGACCATCAAAAAATTGATTATTTAAATACAAACCGACAAGAATTGTAGCTGTAAAAAAATAGATAGATGATAAAAGCATATTTGTGGGCGTTATTAAACCAGATTGGATAGCTCTTGATCCACCATTAAAAGGGCTGGCTAACTTATTCATTTCATCATTTCTTGATTTATGATCAAAGTAATCGTTAATATTATTTGTTCCAATTTGAGCGCATACAGCGCCTAACATAACCACCCAAAATATTGACCAGTCAAAAACTCCAAATTGTTTATACGCAATAGCAGATCCTAACATAATAGGTGCAATAGTAGCTGTTAAAAAAGGTGCTCTCACAACAGTGACCCAATATTTAATCGTATTAACAATATTAGTTCTCACCTCTTTAAAAAATCCCATTCTATTTTCAGGAAGCTCCATCCATTCAAATTGTTTTTCAGCAAAGAAATCTACATACTTAATTGTCGTTGGTTTAATTTTGTAATACCCAATAACATCATTAGTAATCAAAAATTCATCATGCATATATTCTGAAAAAGCTTCAGTAACTTTTAAGATTGCGTTTCTAGCCTTTTCAACTTCATCTTTATCTACAACTTTTGTTGCATAGGCATCTATTTGTAATTCTTTTATTCCATCCTCTCCGTCCGGCCTAATAACGCATTGAACTTTAGGGTTCATAGAAATTTGAACAGCTTTTCTTGATGGATTAAAAGTAAAGATGTATATATCCAGTCCATCATTAGCAAAATAAACATTTGCAGCTGATGAATTTCCTCCAACACTGGTTGAAAGAGTCATAAACTCTGACCTATCTAACAAATCTAAAATTTTATCTTTTAACATACTTAGTCTTCCCCTACAAATTTATTCATTTTATCGTTTAATATTTTTCCAAGCTCATCGAGTGAAAGGTTTGAACTTATAAAAAAACCGTTCTCTGCAACAGAAATTTTTCCACTTTCCTCAGAAATTACCACAGCTAAAGCATCACTTTCTTCAGATATACCAAGCGCAGCTCTATGTCTTGTACCCATTTCTGGGTTGAGTGTTTTACTTTCTGTAAGCGGTAGAATGCATGCTGCTGCTTCTATTAAATTATTATGGATGACAACAGCGCCATCATGAAGAGGAGATGAAGGATTAAAAATTGAAACTAATAGTTCAGGGCTAAATGAAGCATGCATGGGTACGGCATCAGAAACTACATTTTTAAGCGAATTTTCTCGTTCAAAGACTAATAATCCACCCCAATTATTTTTTTTGATTTCCTCAATGCTAGATAATATATCTTCTTGAATGGCTGTTTTTTCAATTTGAAATAGCTTTCTTAATATCCTATTCTGACCAACAGAGGTTAAAAGCCTTCTTATTTCAGGCTGAAATAAAATAACAAAAACCACAACCCAAACAGTTTGAAACAAGTTTAAAAGCCATGAAGTTGCTTTGAAGCCAAAAATATTGATTATAAAACCAGCAAAAAATATAATCAACAGACCAATAAGCATCTGTCCACCGCGAGTACCTTTAAAATATGAGTACGCATAAGAGAAGATTGCCGTAACCAATATTAGATCGAATAAATCTGTGAGAGTAAACTTTAAAAAACTTATTTCAAATAAATTCATGATATAATTTAGCTAATTAAATGGTTTGAATTTAAAATTTTCTTTGCAATAGCTATAGCCTTTCTATTTTGATCAACATCATGAATCCTAAAAATAGAAATGCCTTTTTGAAGACCTATAATGTTAGCAGCTAAAGAACCCTCTATCCTTTTATTTTCTGGAACATCAAGCGCTATACCAATAAATGACTTTCTTGAAGCTCCTAACATCACTGGAAAGCCTAATTCTGTAAAATGATTCAAGTTATTAATAATTTCAAAATTATCTTCAACAGATTTTCCAAAACCAATACCTGGGTCAATAATAATTTTATTTCTATTGATTCCTTTTGAAACAGCAAAATCTACTCTAGCTTTTAAATAAGAAATAATTTCACTTATTAATGAAGAATATTGAGGATTTTCTTGCATATTTTTAGGAACGCCTTTCATGTGCATTAAAACAATGGGGCAATCATATTTTAATGCTATATCTACCATTTTTTTGTCAAATTCCATTGCGCTAACATCGTTAATTATGGATGCGCCCATACCTAATGCTTGATGAGCAACTTCTGATTTTGTTGTATCAATTGATATACATACGTCAGTCTCTTTTCTCAAGGCTTCAATTACAGGTATGACTCTCGAAAGTTCTTCATCCAGGCTTACAGGCTCAGAAAATGGTTTAGTAGATTCACCTCCGATATCAATTATATCTGCTCCATCATTTATCATTTTTAAGGCATGATTTACTGCAGAGTTTTTAGCTAGGTATTGTCCTCCATCCGAAAATGAATCAGGAGTAACATTCAAAATACCCATTAATAATGATTGTTTTTTATTTTTTAAAAGCCAATCATTGAGAAGATTTGAATTCATATACTAAGATATATTAATTTTTTCACCATTCATCATGATTTTGATATCATTTCCGTCGATTGTTTCATGTTCTAATAGCTCATTTGCCATCAAATGTAACAAGTCAATATTATCTTCTAATATTTTATATGCGGTTTTAAGAGCATTTTTAATTATAGATACTACTTCATGATCAATTTTTTGTGCTGTTTCTTCGCTGAAATCTCTATGAGACTGAATCTCTCTTCCAAGAAAAATTTCTTCATTCTTTTTCCCGAAAGCCATTGGGCCCATTTTATCACTCATTCCCCATTCACAAACCATTCTTCTTGCAATGCTCGTTGCTCTTTCAATATCATTTGATGCACCAGTCGTAATCTCATTTAAAATAAGATCCTCCGCTGCTCTTCCTCCCATCATGACTGCAAGTCTACTCAAAATATATGTTTTGGAATAGCCATGCTTCTCATCAATAGGAAGCTGCATTGTTACTCCAAGAGCTCTTCCTCTAGGTATAATAGTTACCTTGTGAACTGGATCAGCTTCCGGAGAAAAAAGAGCAACAACTGCATGTCCTGCTTCATGATAAGCTGTGACCTTTTTCTCATGATCTGATAGTACCATGCTTTTTCGTTGAACACCCATCAAAACCTTATCTTGAGCTTCTTGAAAATCAGAATTATCAACAAACTTTTTTCTTTTTCTAGAAGCTAATAAAGCCGCTTCGTTGACTAAATTTGCTAAATCTGCACCAACCATTCCTGGAGTACCTTTTGCAACATCAAGCAAATTAACGCTCTTAGGTTTCATTTTTATTGATTTTGTATGGATTTTAAGAATATCATGTCTTCCTTTTAAATCAGGGATATCTACAATAACTTGTCTATCAAATCTTCCAGGTCGTAATAGAGCTGAATCTAGTACGTCAGGTCTATTTGTAGCACCCATTACAATAATATTACTAGAATTGTCAAATCCATCCAACTCAACAAGAAGTTGATTTAAAGTTTGCTCTCTTTCATCATGTCCTCCACCAAGACCAGCGCCTCTTTGCCTACCTACAGCATCTAATTCATCGATAAATACAATGGCGGGTGCATTTTTGTTGGCTTGCTCAAATAAATCTCTTACCCTAGAGGCTCCAACGCCTACAAACATTTCAACAAAATCCGCTCCACTAATACTGAAAAAAGGTACATTTGATTCTCCTGCAACAGCTCTTGCCATTAAAGTTTTTCCTGTACCTGGAGGTCCAACAAGCAAAACTCCTCGAGGGATTTTTCCTCCTAATTTTTCAAATTTCTTCGGGCTTTTCAAGTACGCAATTACCTCTTCAAGCTCCTCTTTGGCCTCAATGCAACCTGCTACATCTTTAAATTTTACTTTCTTTTGATTTGCTGAGAATACTTTTGCTTTACTTTTACCAAAACTAAACACATTGTTCATTCCATTTCCAGAACCCTGCATTCTCCTTAAAAGGAATAACCAGAATGCAATTAATAATATCCATGGTGCAAAACCAAGCAACCAACTCGTCCAGTCTATTTTTTCGCCCTCAAAATTGTACTCTATATTTTTTTCATCCCACAAAGCTATTTGCTCAGAATAATCTGCAGGTAGATAGACAACAAATAAAATTCTTTCTTCAAATTCAGCACCATTTTTATTTATTAGAGTTGATGCTTCAAACAATTCTCCATGAAATGAATTATCATTTTCAATGGATGCTTCTTTTATTTTATTATCAGCTAAAAGTTCTTTATAAGTATTGTAAGATATTTCGACTTCGTTTGATGATTCATCTGGAAGAAATGCAAATGATGCTACAATAAACATTATTATTGAAGCCCAAATTAAAAGTGAACTTGGTCCAGAAGGGGCTTTTTTTTGATTTGGTTTTTTATTTTTTTGATTTTTCATAGGAAGTGAATTTAAGAAAAATGAATAATAAAAAAACTAATTCCTCAAGAAATTTAGTTTGGCAAATTTGGTCGAATGTTTATTGATCTTATATTTATCGTCTAACTGATATCCAACTACCCAAATAATTTCTTTTTCATTGCAAACAACTAAACATTGATTTCTTTTGAAAGAAGATATCTTTTTATCTTTTAAAAATTTGTTAACTTTTTTTGAACATTTCATCCCCAAAGGAAGAAACTGATCATCTTTTTTAACGGATCTAATAATTAGAGAATCTTTCAAGTTTGAAGCGTCAATAAATTCCGTACTTGAAGTATAATTAAAATTTTTAGGTTTTTTATCAAAATTCCAGGTAAATGTAAAGTCCTCATCTTTGATTTTTTCTCCTGCTAAAACTTCTTTATAAATAGTATTTGTAGCAGATTTAAATATAAAAATATTATTCCTATCAATTGCTATTGTTGCTTCATTATTTTGTTTTTCTGAACCACTTTGATTTTTTCTAAAGAAGTCCTTTATTTCTCTTATATCTGTTTTTGATATTGAATTTTCTTTAAAGAAAAATTTGCTAATAATTCTTAATTGAACTAATAAAGGTAAATTCAAAAAATTGTATTTATTAATTTGAATAAAATTTTTTGACTGTTTAAACGATTTCGAATTATAAAAAATATTTTCATTGTACTCAATAAGTTCGTTCACCTCTTGAACTCTATTGTTAAAATCAAGAAATGGTACATGGATATTATTTTTTATTTTTTTTAAATTTGGGAACACTTTATTCCTCAAAAAATTTCTAGTAAAAGATATATCATTATTAGAAAAATCATCTAAATAATCTATGATTTGGTTATTCGCATATTCCAAAATCTCTTCTTTTGGAATATTCAACATCGGTCTTAAAATATTATTATTTTTTATTCTAACACCTGCTAAACCATTGAATCCCGAAGAGTTGAGAATTTTCATAAGAATTGTTTCTGCTTGATCGTCTGCATGATGGGCTGTAATAATATAATCTGCACCAACCTCTTTCCTAGCCTCTTCAAGTGCTTTATACCTTAAATCTCTGAATTGTGATTCAATATTTGAGGTTATAGCGCTTGATGAAATTTGTTTTATAATACATTTAATACTTTGGCTGCATGAATCTGAAACTAATTTTTCCATAAGCGATGCATTTTCATGGTAATTATGATTGACGTGACAAACAGAAAATTCATACTTATTAGACAATTTTTTAAAGCAATCTAACATTACCATTGAATCAATGCCTCCTGATACTGCTAATATAAAATGAGGTTTCTCATTTCTAATTATTGATTCAATATTTGATAAAATTTTATTTTGCATATTTCACTAAAAATGGATTTGTTTTTAATTCATGTTCCAATGTTGTTATTTCTCTATGCCCAGGGAGCAAAGTAGAATTAATATCATTTGAATTTACAAACATTTTTAATGACTTTTCCATATCAGCTGGATTTGATGTCTGAAGATCAGTTCTACCTATAGAACCCTTAAAAATTAAATCTCCACAAAAAATAAGTGAGTCTATTTCAAAACTCATACAACCAGGAGAATGTCCTGGATTGTACATAACATTAAATTCAAATGAACCAATACTTAATGTTTTTGCATTCACTTCAATCCAATGACTAACTTTAGGTCTTTCAGAATCAACGCTCATGTACCCTTTCATCAAGTCATAGTGATCAAGCATAATGCTATTACCTCTACATATATAAAAAGGAATATTGTAATGGGTTATGCAATCATTCGCAGAAGCAATATGGTCAATATGAGCATGTGTCGCTAAAACTGCTATTGGAGATAGATTGTGAACTGTCAAATACTCATTAATTAGGTCAAACCCAAGTCCAGGATCAATAATAATTGCTTCTTTTTTATCGTTTGATAAAATGTAGATATTTTGATCAAGAAGCCTAGATACTATTCTTTTATATTGAATCATTAAACTCTATCAAAGAAAAACCCACCCAAGGAATTGATTTTATCTTGGTATGAATGAGGATTTAAAAACCGCACTGTCGCCGCAATACTTGATAAAATTGAATTACCGTCTTGCGGTGTAAAACAAAAGCCTGAAATTTCATGATCATTTCTAACATTAATAGAATCTTCAACAATAACAGTCTGGTTCAAAATTCTACCATAAAGACCCTGATCTCTTCCAAATGAAAATACTTCATTAGTAGAATGGTGCTCAGTTAATGAAATTCTATCGTTTGCTGCTAAAAGCTCAATTACTTTACCACGAGACGTAGGTTCTTTTACTTTCAAGTTAAACCAAACAGTATGCATGTACTGAGAATTAACTTTCATTGCAGAAGAAAATAAATCGAGATCAAGATTCATTGTTTTAAAAAGTCCTGCTGCATCTTCAGCATGGTGAGTTCCATAAACAGGATGTTCGTGGTCGTTTACGGTTGGAGCAGGAACAAAGCTCCCTGTTTGGCTGATATCATTGCTTCGTCTAATGCATACGAACTTACCATCAACAAGGTTATCTGGAGATATACTCAAAGCTATTGTATTTACTAGGCAAGCAATATTATGTGTATTGCAAGATACAATTTGTAAAAACTGATCTTCAGAATTAATGACATGATCATTTATTCCTCTTGCGTATTTTTTACCAAAACCATTTTCACTTCCTTGGGCAAGAAAACCTTTAACTTTGTCAGAATATTTTTCATAAAAGTTAGCTTTATTTTTGTGACCAAAACCGCTCGGTGTACAATCAATTACCACTGAACTTCTAGAAACGGCTTCGTCCATTGTAAATTCAGGATCTAAACCTATCTCTTTAAAACTCTCAACCTTATTTTCGTGAACTGATAGTCTGGCGCCTTTAGCTACTAGATTTTTAATTTTAGGAGTATCTTTTGTCAAAGGTGACTGTTTGTGAAATGTAACTTCATCAATACCTAAACTGCTTTTTTGCTCACATAATATTCCAATTAACGGCTCACCGATAGTTCCCGTTCCAACAACATGTACAATTTTTCTTTCCATAATTAAAATTTCCCCAAATTTAATTTCTATATTTTTTAATATTATAAATAAACCAAGTAAAAATAGTGATAAATACAACAATAAGTGCTGACAAAAAATAGTATAAATAACTATACATACCTATCCTCAATATCTTTCTTTTTTAAGACTTCAACTTTAAGTATTAGCATTAATACCATTAACGAAGTGAACGAAACTAATGAAAATAAGAATGGATTTAAAATACCAGATGGCTGTTTATTCATTCCTAATTGTGGATGGGACTGAATCTCTGCTGCCCAAAAATTTACTGAGGCAAAAATTATTGGTATATCTAGAAACGCTATAATACCTATAATAGCTGATACCAAAGCTGCTCTTTGTCTGTAAAGCCCTATGTTTCTAAGGATAAAGTATCCAGCATATATTAAAAACAATACGAGAGTTGTTACAAGTCGAGGTTCCCAAATCCATGGTTTTCCCCAAATAGGAGTTGCCCATATTGGACCAGTGATAAGCACTAGAGAGGTAAAGATAGTTCCTATTTCAGCTGACGCATGACCAATTCTATCATATTTTAGATTTTTAGTAAAAAGGTAAAGAAAACCATTTACCATTACTATAAAATAGGCTAAAAAGCCTGACCATGCTATTGGAACATGTAAATAGAAGATTTTTTGTGCCCACTCTTGTTCTGGCACCATGGGCGTAAAAAAAATAATCCAGCATAAATTGGTAATCATCAAAATAACAGTTACGATAAAAAAAGTTAAGCTCATTATTGTTTAATCAATCTCCCAAATAAATTTATTCCTAAAACAACACCTAATAACGCGAAAGTTAATAATATAAGCCATGATTCAATATATAAAGATAGGGTATCTTGAAGAATTAATCCTAAAGCAATATTTGAAGAATTTACTAATATCGGAATAATTATCGGAAAAAATATAACAGGAAATAAAAAACTTTTTGAAGTTGAAGTACTGGTAAGTAGAAATATCAAAATTCCAAATCCAATTAATCCAAAATTCGTAAGTATACACAATGGAATTAAGCTAAATGCTATACCAAAATTTAACCCGGTAAATAAAATATAAATAATAAGTAAGATTAACTGCACTCCTAAAAGAATAATATTCAGTGTCAGTAATTTTGAAATAAATATAAAAGACAAATCGATAGAAGAAGAATATATGAGGTCATGAATATTGAAATCACGTTCTCTTGCAAATGAATTTTCTATAAGTTTTATTGATGACAAAGCAACTATAATCCAAAGAAAACCATTAAAAATTGTGACATCATTAATTTTTGATAATGGGAAAGAAAAAAGTAAGAACATCAAGCAAGCAATTGCGAAAAAAGACATGTAGAATAAGTTGTAGGAGGATTTACACTCAAGATAAAGCTCATTATATATTAGTTTATGTAACATTTCTTACCAAAGTTGAGTTTTTGATATCGATCATTTCGTCACAAATAGATTTACTTTCGTCTATGTGATGTGTAGAAAAAATAATTGACTTACCGCTCGATTTGAAGCTAGTAAAAATTTCTTTAAAAGCTTTTATTCCATGATAATCTAGGTTGCTAAATGGTTCATCAACAAATAAATAATCCCACTTCAAATTCATTGCAATTAATAGTTTATTTCGCTGCAAATTTCCCTGAGAAAAAAATTTCAATGGCAAACTGCTTAAATTTTTAATATTTAATTTTTCTAAAGAATCATTAAATTTATTCAAATCTATCATTTGATTATGGTATCTAGAAAGAACAGTCAAATTCTCTTTCATAGTTAAATCTCCAAAAACATTCACTTTATCGCTTAAAAATAAGAAATTGGAATTAGATTTAAATTCTATGTCTCCTGAATCAAAGCTTGTTAATCCTGATATACATTTTAAAAATGTTGTTTTACCGCAACCGTTTGAACCAGATATGGCACAAATTTTACCCAAGTCTAAAGACATAGAAATATCTTTTAATACATGTATACTTGAAAATGATTTGTTAAGATTTTTAATTGTTAACATTATTTAATGTTTTTTATTAATGGCCAAAAAACATAGACTATTACTATAAATAAAAATGAAAAAATAAATACTTGATTAAATAATTCCATGTTATACTTTTCTCCTGGTTGGCCAAAATGCGAATAAAGAACCTATAACCATCATAATTCCACCAATCCACACCCAATTAACTAAAGGATTAATCATTATTTTAAAATAGCCAAGATTTTTCTGAGCATCGTAAGCTGAAAAAATAGAATAAATATCTTTTTGAATAGTGCTATGAATATCTAATTCGCTATGAGGCTGTCTTTTTTCTGGATCAGAGTTCCAGTAAAAATAAATTCTTTTTTCAGGTTTAAGATTTGTTAAAAATTGATTCTGTTTATCAATAACGTCTATATCGCTTAAAAATGCATAATGATTATCTCTAGCTTCACTTTTGATACTATTCAGTTTGAAAGTGTAATTAGCAAAATAGATTTGCTCGCCTGGAGCTAAACTAAATTCTTTTTCGACTTCAAATGCTCTACCTATAAATCCAACAAATATAAGTACAATTCCAATGTGTACAATATCCCCGCCATTTTTATGTCTGTTACTGAGCAACATTTTTGAAATAGAAACAACAATATTTGAAGAAATTCTTTGTTTTTTCTTAAATGATTTATAAAACTCTCCTAAAATTGAAGTGAGCGTGAATGCTATACCCATAATTGCTACCAAAACATAAATTTGAAAAGGCGCTGAAAATATAAAATATAAAAAACCTGAAATAAAACTCATTGTTGATGGCATCTTAAACCTTTGTAGTAATATATCTTTGGATGTGTAATTCCATGAAAGCAAAGGTCCTATACCCATTAAAAATAATAAAACTAATCCAATAGGTATATTAAGCTGATTAAAATATGATGCACCAACATATATCTTATTACCATCCCAAGCTTCAGATAATATTGGGAATAGCGTACCCCACATGATGGTAAAGCACATTAAAATTAATATTAAGTTATTATAGAGAAATCCACCTTCTCTAGAAGTAAAAGAATCAATTCGATCATCAGTATCTAAATAGGACTTTCTTTTAAAGAACCAAAAAACTGTGTAAAAAATCAACAATGAAAGAAAACTAAAAAACATGGGTCCTAAATTTTCAGCTGTGAATGAATGCACAGATGAAATTACACCGCTTCTTGTTATAAACGTGCCAAGAATTACCAATAAATAAGTAGAAGTTGCTAATAGGAAATTCCATTTTTTAAGCATGCCTCTTTTTTCTTGAATCATAGAGGAATGAATAAAAGCTGTCAACGTAAGCCAAGGCATTAGTGAAGAGTTTTCAACTGGATCCCATGCCCAATAACCACCCCAACCCAATTCATTGTAAGCCCAATATCCTCCAAGAATTATACCAGCTGAAAGAAATGTCCATACAAATAATGACCATCTCCTTATAGATTGTACCCAATCAAATGTGATATCTTTTGAAATTGAGGCAGCTAAAGCCATAACAAAAATTATGGCAGAGCCGGTAAAACCTACATATAGAATTGGAGGATGTATGGCCATAAAAAAATTTTGTAATAATGGATTTAACCCATTACCATTTTGCACAATAATATCTGAAGAAACCGGATCAAAAGGATTTGCTATAAAATTTGATAAAAGAATGAAAAATGAAAAAATTAAAGCTAGCAACAAGTATGAATGAAACTTTAAAGAATCCATTCGTTTTAAAGTAGTAAAAATAAAAAAAACTGTAAAAATTGAAGTTATGAATGACCAAAATAATAATGAACCAGCTTGTCCAGCCCATAAAGCAGTGACCTTAAAAAACATTGGTGTTTCATAGCTAGTATATTGAGCAACATATTGAAGATTAAAATTGCTTACTAATAGCTCGTTCAATAAACAAAAAAATGCTAGAAATATGCAGTAACATGTAGCTAAAATTGCTCTTTCAGCTACAAGTAAATAGTTTTTTTTTCCTAAAAACTTAAATAAACCGAGAAATAAGAATGATGAGAAAATAAGACCTCCCGATAAACTGATTGCTATGCTACCAATTTGGGAAATCATTATATTTTTTCGGTATTTTTTAAATCGCCTTCATATCTAGAGGCACACTTTGTTTGTAATTCTGTAGCAGATATTTGACTATTATTAAAAGAACCTGAAACCACAACTTCAGCATCATCTTTGAATAAGTCTGGACGAATACCGTAGTAATACACTTTAACACTATCATTATTCTGATATACAAAAAAGGATGCTTCTAATTGATCTTCTTCTGATATGACAATAGAATTTGGCTTGATATATCCACCAACCTTTACTTTTTCTATCTTGTCAGAAATATCTGATAATTCAGCTACAGAATAATATCGAACAGTTAAGGAGCTATCTTGCTTAAAATTAGTTAAGTATAAAATCCAACTAATAACTATCACAAAAATAATTGATATAGAAATATTTACTTTATTCATACATTATATTCCAAAAGATTCTTCCCACTCACCATAAACTTTCTTCATTATTTCAACGATTTCACCAACAGTGCCACCCGCTTCAGCAACTTCAATTAAAAAGGGTACTAAATTTAAATCTTTTTTACAGGCTTCGCTTAGATTTTTCATTTTTTTTTCAAGAAATTTGCTGTCTCTTCTTTTTCTCAATTTCTCAATTTTCTTTTCTTGTGTTTCTTGAGCATCTTTGGAGATTTTTAAGATTTCTATATCTAATTTTTCATTTTCTTCAACAAAATCATTTACTCCAACAATAATTCTATCTTTAGAATCAACAGATTCTTGATATATTGATGCTGATTCAGCAATTTTCTTTTGGAAATATCCTTCTTCAATAGCCTGAACAGTACCACCCATTTCTTGAATTTCTTCAAAATATCTATTGGCTTGCATTTCTATTTTATCTGTTAACTCTTCAATGTACCAAGAACCTCCTAATGGATCAGCTACGTTTGGAATTCCTGTTTCAAAAGCTAAAATTTGTTGGGTTCGCAAAGCAATTTTTGCTGCCTTTTCAGATGGTAATGCTAAAGTTTCGTCCAATGAATTGGTATGCAATGAATTTGTACCACCAAGCACAGCAGACATTGCTTCAAAAGCTGTTCTTACAATATTATTTTCAGGTTGTTGGGCGGTTAACGAACAACCAGCTGTTTGAGTATGAAATTTTAACTTTAATGAGTTTTCATTCTTTGCATTATAAATATTTTTCAATCTTTTTGCCCATATTCTTCTTGCCGCTCTATACTTTGCGATCTCCTCAAAAAAGTCCATATGAGCATTAAAGAAAAATGATAATCTATGCGCAAAATCGTCAATTTTTAGTCCTCTTTTAAGAGAATCTTCAACGTAAGCAAAACCGTTATTTAGCGTAAATGCTAATTCTTGAGCAGCTGTTGATCCAGCCTCTCTAATATGGTAACCGCTTACTGATACAGGATTATATAATGGCATTTCTTTTGAACAGTATTCAATTATATCAACTACTAATTTAACAGAAGGTTCAGGAGGGAAAATCCATTCTTTTTGTGCCATATACTCTTTTAATGCATCATTCTGTAAAGTACCTCTTAACTTTCTGATATCAATATTTTTCTTTTTTGCTAATGCTACATAAAAAGCAAAAAGGATGATTGCTGGACCGTTTATTGTTTGAGAAACTGAAATTTTTTCTAAATTTATCCCATCAAACAAAGTCTCCATGTCCTCCAATGAAGATACATTTACCCCACAAACGCCAACTTCACCAACAGATAATTCATGATCAGGATCATAACCCATAAGAGTTGGCATATCATACGCTACAGATAAGCCTGTTTGTCCATTTTTTAGAAGATACTTATATCTTTCATTAGTTTTTTCGGGAGTACTAAATCCGGAAAATTGTCTCATGGTCCATAATTTCCCCCTATACATATTTTTATGAATTCCTCTTGTATATGGAAATTGTCCTGGATTAATATTGTACAAATCTATATTACCATTTGCAGAATAAGATTCTTTAAGTTCTTCACCGCTTAGACTGTTAAAGTTTTGATTTTTTTGTAATTTTTTTGTCATTTAATCTTTTATAAAATTTAAAATATTTTCATACAAAGTTACTGAATCTAGTCCAATTTCTTTTAATAAAACATCTCTAGGTCCATGATCAACAAATCTATTTGGAACGCCTATGGTTAAAACGTCTTTAGAAAAATTATTTTTAGCTGACCAATTAAGAACACCTTCTCCAAAACCGCCATCAATAACACCCTCTTCAATAGTTACGATTTTATTAAATTTTTTGAATGCAGATTGTAAAAAATCAATGTCCATGGGTTTAATAAATCTACAATTAACTACTTCTGCAGAAATATCATTATCAGCTAATTTTTGACAAACTTCCAATCCTTTTTGAACCATTGAACCTACAGCAAGAATGAGGATATCTTCTCCCGTACTTAAGGTTTCCCAAGATCCAATCGATAATTTTTTAGGTGTTGAATTATCAAATCTAACCGATGACTCTTTTGGATATCGTATAGTAAACGGTGTTTTTTCATTTAATGAGGCCGTATATAGCAAATCTTTCAATTCATTACCATCTTTTGGTGCAGAAATTATAATATTTTGAATACATCTTAAATATGCAATATCTAAAACACCATGATGAGTTGCACCATCTTCACCCACCAAACCTGATCTGTCTAAACAAAAAATTACAGGAAGATTTTGTAAAGATATATCGTGAACTATATGATCAAAAGCTCTCTGTAAAAAAGTTGAATAAATAGCTACTACAGGAATTTTTCCTTCTGTTGATAATCCTCCACTAAAAGTCACCGCATGACCTTCAGCTATTCCCACATCATAAAATCTATCGGCAAATTTTGAATAAAAATCAACCAAACCTGTGCCTTCTTTCATTGCTGCAGTGATAGCTACAATTTTTTTATTGTCTTTTGCAAGATTACAAATTGCTTCACCAAAAACATTTTGATATATAGGCGCTTGGTTAGGTTTATTATTTAAGTCTTTTTTTCTTTCCTTCACACCGTGATATTTTATAGGATCATTTTCTGCGTAATTCAAACCTTTACCCTTTTTAGTGATTGTATGCAACACTACTGGAGTATCTAAGTCTTTAATTTTTTCTAAAATATCAACAACCTCAATAATATTATGACCATCAATTGGTCCAAAATATCTAAAACCTAAATCTTCAAAAACAGTTGTTGGAAGAAAAAACTTTTTTGCACTAGACTCAGCTTTTCTCAAAATAGATTCAAACATTGTCAAACTTTGAGGTAATTTTTTTATAGTTTTGTAAATCAATTTTCTAAACTTATTATATTTTTTATTAGTAGCAATTTTTACTAAATAATTTCTAAATGCTCCTATATTTGGACTTATTGACATATCGTTATCATTAACAATTACAAGTAGTTGTTTTTTTATATTTCCTGCATTATTCATTGCTTCAAATGCTAAGCCGCCTGATAAAGCACCATCTCCTATAATACTTACAACTTTAAAATCAGCTTTTTCCAAGTTTCTACTTGCTGCTATTCCAAGTGCAGCTGAAATTGAAGTTGATGCGTGCCCAGCACCAAAAACATCATATTCACTTTCTGATCTTTTTAAAAAACCACTTAAACCCTTATACTTTCTGATGGACGAAAAATCGTCAAATCTTCCTGTCAAAATTTTATGTGCATATGCTTGATGTCCTGTATCCCAAACAATTTTATCAGTGGGGGTATCAAAAACGTAATGAACAGCAGTTGTAAGCTCAATAGCTCCGAGCGTTGGTGCTAAATGGCCACCTATCTCATTTATTGTTTCTGTTATATGCGATCTTAACTCTTCACAGACATCAGACAATCTTTCTTTAGGTATGCTTTTTAGATCATCAGGTGTTTTTATATTATTTATGTATTTCATCTATCTTTTTTAAAACAAATATCGTGAATCAAAGTTTCATTTAATAATTCTGGGTGACATGTTATTCCCACATGCATTCCTTGCCTTACTCCAATTGCTTCATTTTTATAAGTTGCAAAAATTTCAACATTTTTTCCAATCTCTTTTATTTTTGGTGCTCTAATAAAAAGCGCTTTAGCCTCTTTACTTAAGCTTGAATAATTGACTGATATTTTCCCTTCAAAAGAGTGTACTTGTCTTCCATAAGCATTTCTTTGGATGATAATATCTAAGAAACCAAAATTATGAACTCTTTTATCATTTGCTTGTTTAGACATTAAAATGATGCCAGCACAAGTACCTAGTATAGGTTTATATTTTGAAAAATCTTTAACTCCATCAATTAAATTTTCATTTTTTTTAAATAATTTTGTAATTGTTGTTGATTCACCGCCAGGAAAAATAAGGCCATCCAAACAATCAAGGTCTTTAGATTTATTAACTAGTTTGTAATCGAGATTAAGTCTTTTAATAACTCTTATATGAGCATCAAAATTTCCTTGAAGTGCAAGGACACCAATCACAATTAGTCACCTCTATTTGAAAATTTTTCTTCTTCGGGGATATCAGACATAAGAATACCTTTCATAGCATCTTTCAAATCATAAGAAGCTCTTAGAACGTCTTTAGCATTTCTATAATGAGTTACTGACTTTACAATTGCGTGTGCTCTTTCAGACGGATCTTCACTCTTAAATATTCCGGAGCCTACAAAAACTGTCTCCGCTCCTAATTGCATCATCAATGATGCATCAGCAGGAGTAGCAATTCCTCCAGCTGCAAAGTTAGGAACAGTTAATTTTTGATTTTTGGCAACCTCTTCAACTAACTCAATAGGAACCCTATATTCTTCTGCTTTTAAAGATAAATCTGCATTTTGAAGCTCAATGATTTGAGAAGTTATCATTTTCATATGTCTTACAGCTTCAACAATATTTCCACTACCAGCTTCACCTTTTGTTCTGATTAATGCAGCACCTTCATGAATTCTTCTTAAAGCTTCACCTAAATTTCTTGCTCCACAAACAAAAGGAGCTTTGAAAGGATGCTTATCTACGTGTGCATACTCATCTGCCATTGTTAACACTTCACTTTCATCAATAAAATCTACTTCTAATGCTTCCAATATTTGCGCTTCAGCAAAGTGCCCAATTCGACATTTAGCCATAACGGGTATAGATACATTATTTTGAATTTCCTTTATCATATGGGGATTACTCATTCTAGCAACACCCCCATCTTTTCTAATATCAGATGGTATTCTTTCAAGAGCCATAACTGAAACTGCTCCTGCTTCCTCGGCTATTTTAGCTTGCTCAACGTTTGTTACGTCCATAATTACCCCGCCTTTTAACATTTCAGCGAGGCCTACTTTAACTTTGAAAGTCTCTTTTGTCATAAATAATTTCCTTTTCTTGCGTTTTTGTGATTTCTCTGATTTTTTTAATTACTGACTCGATAATCCAATCTGGAGTGGAAGCTCCAGCAGAAATTCCAACAGAATTTAAGTCATTTGTAAACCATTTGAAATCAATTTCTGTTGCATTTGTCACTTGAAATGTATTTTTATTTCTTTCAAGACTTAATTCAGTCAATCTTTTGGAATTAGCGCTTGTAAATGAACCAATAATTATCATTAGATCGGTAATTTTAGACAATTCTTTTATTTGCTCTTGATTCCTTTTTGTTGGGAAACAAATGGTATTAACAAATCTTAAATCAAAAACTTTTGTCATAAGAATATTTATAATTTCTTGAACATTTTCAATAGTTTGTGTTGATTGACTAACAATTCCTGCTTTTTTTGTTTTTCTGAACGCTTCTGCTTCTTCGATATTAGAAATAATTACAGCATTTTCTACTTGACTTGCAATTCCAATCACTTCGTCATGACCATGATCACCTATTATGATAATTTTTCTTCCATCAGCCTCTAGCTTTTTAACATCTCTATGAATTTCATGGACGAGAGGACATGTTGCATCTATTATATTCATTTTTTTGTCTTCTGCTTCCTTCCAAACGCTTTTAGCTGTACCGTGGGCTCTGAAAAGAACAGGTTTGTCTTTAGGAATTTGATTTAGTTTTTCAACAACCTTAACCCCTTTTTTTTCTAAATCATTTACAACGCTTTCATTATGAACAATATCCCCTAACATATAAACTTCACCGTATTTTTCACTCATATCATACGCACTTTGTACTGCATCTCTTACTCCAAAACAATATCCCGATCCTTTTGCTAAAATTATTTTCATTTTTTACTATTAATATATGTTGACATTAAATTAAGCACTGTTGATTTGACATCTGAAAATTCACCTTCAACTAAAGCTGCTGCAGCGAAGGGATGTCCTCCTCCGCCCATTTTCTTTGCAATTTCACTAACTTTATATTTTCCTTTTGATCTAAAGCTTAGCCTTACTTTACCTTTTAAATCATAAAGCATTAAAGAGACCTCTACTCCCTTAATACCTCGAAAAAAATCGGTAAATCCATCAAAGTCTTGGTTGTTTCCATTTACCTCTTTAATCATATCATGATTAAGAGCAAACCAAACTAATTCACCCCCACAATCATAATTTAATTTTTTAATTACATTACCTAACAACTTCATTCTACTAACGGAAGAGTTTTCGTATATGCTTTGATAAATCTTTGCAATATCTATCCCTTTTTTAATAGCGTGGACTGCTATTTTGTGACTTATATCTGTAGTATTGCTATGCCGAAAAGAACCAGTATCTGTCAAAACTGCAACATAAATTCCTAATAAAACTTCTTTAGAAATTTTTGATTTATCGACTTCGCTCAAAAATGAGTATAATATTTCTCCAACAGAACATGCATCTTTATTAATAAAATCATGAGTAAATAAATCATTATCTGATTTAGCATGGTGATCTATGCTTAATGTTTCGATATTATTATCTTCAATGAGGTGCGCTATATCTCCAAGCCTATAAAAATCTCCTATATCCAAAATTAAACCTAAATCCGATTTTTTGATAAATGCTACAGTTTCTTCATCAACTTCTTTAAAAATATTATCCTTATTTAAAAAATTATATATATCTGGAAAAGGAGAATGATTGACAATTATGCAATCTTTTCCAAGTCCAATTAAATATTTATACATTGCGTACGCAGAACCTAAACTATCTCCATCTGGATTAATATGAGATGATATAAAAATCTTATCATGCTTGTCGATTATTGACTGAATATCAGCAAAATTCATATCTATCTCTTCCAAGTGGTTTCAGGAATATTATTTTGTTTATTATAATATCTTGAAAGAACAAAAAAATAATCGGAAAGCCTGTTTAAATACATTATTACTGGATTATTTGAAAGAGAATCAATGTATAGCTTAACAGCAGATCTCTCCGCCCTTCTTGAGACAGCTCTGGCAATATGCAAATTTGAAGAAAAAAGATTTCCGCTTGGTAAAATAAACTCTTTTAGAGGATCAAGATTCTCGTTTAAAGAATTTATTTGGTTTTCTAACTCATTAATCATTTCACTATTCACTATAGAATTGTCATTAAGGTTCATAGAAATATGACCACCAATATCAAAGAGATTATTTTGGATTTTCATCAAAAAATTTGAGATAGATGTATCATCAGATAATGATATACAAACTCCTATAACACTACTTAATTCGTCAATATCTCCAAGTGAATGTATTATGTCATCTGATTTGAGGACTTGTTCACCTTTAGCTAAATTAGTTTTTCCGCTATCACCATTTCTGGTTGTTACTTTAGTAATTCTCATTAAAGAATTCCTGATAGCCATAGGTGAGTAAGTATACTCATTACATAGCCAATAAAAATAACGCCTGTCCATCTAAGATGGCTTGAAAAAGTATAAACACCTTTAGCTTGGCCCATTAAAGCAACACCAGGTGCAGAGCCAATAGAAAGAAGACTACCACCAACACCTGCAGTTAAAGTAATTAAAAGCCATTGATTTAAATCCATTGTTGTTGTGTCATGCATCTGAATTACTGAAAACATAACTGGTATATTGTCAATTAATGCAGATATAATTCCCATTAAAGAATTAGCCACAGTGAAACCAAGACCGTCGTATAATGTTGTATTTAACAAAGCAAGATATCCAATTTTAGATAACCCTGCAACGCACATTATAACTCCATAAAAGAATAAAAGCGTGTCCCATTCAGCTTGAGCAATCTGTTTAAAAACTCCAAAAGGCTGATCTGAACCATCTCGATTAATTTTACTCGCAGAAGAATATGATCTTTTTAAATAATATCCAAAGAGCTGTAAAAAACTTAAACCAAACATCATACCAAATACAGGAGGAAGATTTAGAAAATTTTTAAATGAAATTGCCATCATGATTGTAATTAAAAATAAGATGCTAATTACAATTGCTCCTTGTTTCAAAATAACTGGAGGGTTCTCAACATCATCTGCAGAGCCTTTAATGAAAAAGCTCATTATAAAAGATGGTATAATAAAATTGACAAGTGAAGGTAAAAACAATTTAAAAAATTGAGTGAACTCAACATAGCCTGCTTGCCATACCATTAGTGTAGTTATATCACCAAAAGGGCTGAATGCACCTCCTGCATTAGCAGCTACTACGATGTTAACACAACTAATACTGGTAAAATTTTTATTACCTTTACCAACAGCTAGAACAACTGCACACATAGTAAGCGCTGTTGTCAAATTGTCTGCAATTGGTGATAAAAAGAAGGATATAAAACCTGTAATCCAAAATAATTTTTTATATGAAAAATTTTGGTTAAGTAATATTGAACGCAGCTTTTCAAAAACATTTCTTTCAGACATGGAGTTGATGTAAGTCATTGCAACTAATAGAAATAACATCAATTGATTGAATTCATCAAACGCATGCATAATTTCTTTTTTTACAGCATAAGAGTCACCAGTCTGGACACCTACCCAAGCAATCATTGCCCAAATTAATCCAGCTACAAAAAGAACAGGTTTAGATTTCCTCAAATGGGTAACCTCTTCTGTCATTACAAAAGCGTATGCAATAATAAATAATATTATTGAAATTATTCCGACTGGATGATTTAATAATTCCATAGGCGATAATTTAAATACAAACGATTGAAAAAATTATTAAAATCGTATAGTTTACTTTATATTTGATGGTGAACACCTTATTACTAGTTTTATTTATTTTTGGCTTATCAATGTTAGCTATGAATCTAGGATTGATTTTAAAGAATAAGCCATTAAAAAAAGCCTGTGGAGACTCTCCTGATGGGTGTGAAATTTGTGGTGGTGAACCAGAGAAATGTGAAAGCAATATCTAATTTTTTGGAAAGTTTTTAGAAAATTCTTTTTTAAAACTACCATCTTCAGCTATTTTAATAATTAATGATTCAGCTACATTTATTTTATCTACAATATCATATGTTAAACTAGAATCTATAACATAAAGCATTGTTGATAACGCATCAGCGTCCATGCAAGATTCTCTTGAAATCACAGATACTGAACCAGTATTTGATATAACAGGATATCCAGTGTTTGGATTTAATTCATGATGAAAAAAATTATCTTGATCAAAATAATAATTTCTATAATTGCCGGAAGTGGCAATTGATAAGTTATTAAGTGAAATTATTAGCTCAATATCATTATCAATATTATTTATGTCAGGAGTATTAATTCCAACCTTCCAATCTTTATTTATAGATTTAGTTCTTATTTCCCCTCCAATTTCTATAAATAATTCATCATAATCTTTTAAAAAATTAAATAATTTATCAACGGCAAATCCTTTTGCAATTGAGCTCAAATCGATTTGAACTCTTGGGTCTTTTTTTCTAATTTTTAAATCATCAATTTCAATTAAATCTTGACCAATAAAAGTCATAACGCTATCTATCTCTGCTTTAGATGGTTTGCTATCAAAGGCAGCTGGACCAAATCCCCATAGATTTACTAGTGGCATTATGGTAATATCATATAAACCATCAGATAGTTTATTATATTGAAATGACTTCCTGACAACAGTTTCAAAATCTTGTGAAATTTTAAACCACTCAGTTTTTTCCAATCTATTAAATGTAGAAATTTCACTATCAGCAATATAAGTTGACATTTGAAGATTGATATCTTTTAAGATTGCTTCAATTTGTAAATAATTTTTTTCAATTTCTTCAGGGTTACTACTCTTCGGTAAAAATTTAATATTGTAAGTTGTTCCCATAGTTTTTCCAGAGATAGATACAATATTATCTATATTATTTTTTGAGGATGAATTGCAACTAAATATTACTAAGAAAAATAAAAGGGCTAATTTTCTAACCGAAATCATCATAAGCGATCATATCTTCTTCTACGCCTAAATCCCATAACATTTTTTGTACAGCACTAATCATCATTGGAGGTCCACATAAATAGTATTCACATTCAGTTGGATCTTCATGATTTTCTAGATGCATATCATGAGCTACTTGATGAATAAATCCAGTTGGGCCCTTCCAATCATCTTCAGGCAGTGGATCTGAAAGTGCAACATGATATGTAAAATTATCAAATTCATCAGCTAATGCTTTAAATTCTTCATCATAAAACATTTCTTTTTCTGAACGAGCACCGTACCAGAATGAAATTCTTCTTTTAGATTTTTCAGTCTTCAATAAATGAAATATGTGAGATCTTAAAGGTGCCATACCTGCTCCTCCACCAATATAAACCATTTCACGATCAGTATCTTTAATATAAAACTCACCGTAAGGACCTGATACAGTTACCTTATCTCCTTCTTTCAAATCAAATACATAAGATGAAGCTATTCCAGGAGGAGCTGAAGGATTATCTGGTGGCGGACTTGCTATTCTAATGTTTAGCATAATGATATTTCCTTCTGCAGGGTGATTAGCCATTGAGTAAGCTCTGAAGACTGGCTCAGTATTTTCTGCAGTGTACTGCCAAATATCGAATTTGTCCCAATCTGATGTATATAAGTCTTGTATTTCAAAGTTTTTATATTGTAGGCCTTTATAAGTAGGTACATCTATCTGTATATAGCCGCCTGATTCAAAATGTATTGGGTCATCGGCAGGTAATTCAAGAATCAATTCTTTAATAAAGGTGGCAACATTATCATTTGATTTAACAGTAGCATCCCACTTTCTTATACTAAAAATTTCATCAGGAACTTGAATTTTCATATCATTTCTAATCTTGACTTGACATCCTAATCTCCAATTATCTTTCTGATCTGATCTTGATATATAAGCTTCTTCTGTTGGAAGAATATCACCTCCACCTTCGATGACTTGACATTTACATTGAGCACATGTTCCTTGACCACCACATGCCGAGGGCAGATATACGTTTTGAGAAGCTAGAGCATTCAAAACTGTACCACCGGTATCAACCTTAATTGATTTATCAGAATCGTCATTGATTAATAAGGTGACCTCTCCTTGCGGGAGCAAAATATCTCCTAACACATTTAGTATGATGACCAGAAAAAGGATTACTGATGAAAAAACAATTACACCTAATAAAATATCGCTCATTATAAATCTATCCCTGAAAAGGCCATAAAAGCCATTGACAATAAACCAGTTAACAACATAGCCATACCAACTCCTTGAAGCCTTGGTGGAATATTAGAATATCTTATCCTATATCTAATTGATGCTAGAGCTACTATTGCTAAGAAAAATCCTACACCTGAACCAAAACCATAAACGACAGTTTCTACAATTGTATATTCTCTTTCAACCATAAATAATGATCCACCTAAAATTGAACAATTTACAGCAATCAATGGAAGAAAAATTCCAAGACTGTTATACAAAGACTGTGAAAATCTTTCCATAAACATTTCAACCAATTGAACCATTGCTGCAATAACAGATATAAAAACGATTAGTTTTAGAAAACCTAAATCAGTGTCCTTAAAATCGCTGCTTATCCAAACAAGGGCTCCTTTATCAAGAAGAAATTCCCATAAAACCCAGTTAATTGGAGCTGTAATGGTCAACACAACTACTACTGCCATTCCAATTCCAACTGAGGCATTAATATTTTTTGAAATTGCAAGAAATGAGCATAAGCCTAAAAAGTAGGCGAGTACAATGTTTTCAATAAACACAGCTTTGGTAAAAATGCTTAAATAATGTTCTAATCCAGACATTATGCCTCCTCCTCAATTCCAGCCATTTCTCTTTGAGCCCAAATGACTAATCCTAAAATTATAAATGCTCCAGGAGATAAAACTAATAAGCCTATATTTTCATAACCGGCAGCATACCAAGAATCTGGAATACTCCATAGAACATAGCCTGCTCCCCCATCCGGAAGGGTTATTGTACCTGCACCAAAAAGTTCTCTAAAAAATGAGACAATAATTATTATTAAACCATAACCAAAACCATTACCTAAACCGTCAAGAAATGCTTTTGAAGGACTATTTTTAAGTGCAAAGGCTTCTGCTCTACCCATTATAATACAGTTTGTAATAATTAGGCCAACAAATACAGATAATTGCTTACTCATGTCATATAAATATGCTTTCAATAGTTCATCAACAACAGATACTAGCGAAGCAATAACAGATAGCATTATTACAATTCTTACCCTTGCAGGTATATAATCCCTTATTAAAGATAGAATTACATTGGATGAACATAAAACAAAAATAACCGCTAAAGTCATAATTATGGCCTGATCAAGTCTTATTGTCACCGCTAATGCAGAACAAATTCCTAAAACTTGTAAAGATATTGGATTATTAACGTTAATTGGATCGCTAATTATTTTTTTTGATTCTGAGTTAAATAGTTCCATAGTCTCTTATCTTATCTAATGTTTTTTCATATCTTAGTAAATCCTCTAAAAGGAAGTCAGAAACACCATCTGCAGTAACAGTCGCACCAGATATACCATCGACTTGATGGATTGAAGATTTATTTGATTTAGAATAATCAACTCCACCCTTGATAACAGAAATACTTATAATTTTTCCGTTATCATTTCGAATTTTTTTTGGAACATATGTGACTTCACCATCTGATTCTTCAATTGGATGATTAACAAAATTATCTGTAAACCATTTTTTTTCTACTTCTCCTCCAAGACCAGGAGTTTCTCCATGTTTATAGAATTGAATTCCAAGGACTGAATCAGTATCTGGATTTAATGCAATATATCCAAAAATTGTTGACCACAAACCTTTACCAGCTATTGGCAGTGCTATTCCTTCAATTTTTTCATTATTCATTCTTATATATATAGGCAGAGTCTCTTCATTTTTTTCAATGTCCACTTCTTCAATATTGCAATCTACAATTTCTCCTTCAACATTAACGCATTTAGCGTCAATATAGTCTTTAAAAGTTTGTTCAATGCTTTCGTTGCTCAAAAGTAAATTCTCTTCAAAATTTAAAGATCTGAGAATAGTTTTCTGAACATCTGCTTTAAGATTCTGGTCTTGTAAAATCTTTACACTGTCTTTTGTAAAAGATAACATAGTACCTAAAATAAGTGTGACAATGAATACAAATCCAAGTGTATAATTATTGCTATACATTTCTTGCTAACCTCATTTTTATATTGGCTTGAATCACATAATAATCTATTAGCGGAGCAAACATATTCATAATCAAAATAGCGAGCATTACTCCTTCTGGATAAGCTGGATTTATAGAACGAATGATAACAGTTAATACCCCAATTAAAAATCCATAAATCCATCTTCCAGTATTAGTATGAGATGATGTAACTGGCTCTGTAGCCATAAAAACAGTTCCAAAAAGAAAACTTCCAATTAATAAATGTTGGAGTGGAGTAATGGTTAGCATTGCATTAGTTGAAAATCCCGCTAAAAGATTAAATAGAAATGCAGTAAAGACTAAACCAATGACAGAGCTCATAATTATTCTCCATGAAGCAATTCCGCAATAGATAAGAAACAATGCCCCGCCTAAAATAAATAACTTATTTGTTTCACCAATTGATCCAGGTATCAAACCCCAAAACATATTCATCAATGAAAAATCAAACTGAGTGGAAGCTGCAAATAGATTTGATGCAGTATCATATTCAGCTGGATTTGCTGGGATAGCAAGCGCTGTTGCACCACTATATCCATCAGGACCTACAGCCCAAACTTTATCTCCTGAAATCTTGGTAGGAAAAGCAAAGTACATGAATGCTCTAGCCGTTAATGCAGGATTAAAAACATTCGTTCCCACACCACCAAAAATTTCTTTACCAATAATTATACCAAAACTTGTTCCCATAAAACCCTGCCACAAAGGAACATCTGGGGGCATAGTTAATGGTATCAAAGCGCATGAAACAAGAAATCCTTCATTTACTTCATGCTTTCTTATAATGGCAAATGTTAATTCACATATTGCACCTGCAATAAAAGTAATAATCAAAATTGGGAGCACGTAAGTAAGGCCAAATATTGTATTTGCTATAAGACTTCTTTCAATATCTAAAGCTAGAGAATTTAGATATCCTATATTGTAAGCTCCAAAAATGTAACAAGGGATTAGAGCTATAACAACGAAGAACATGGTCCTTTTAATATCCATATTATCTCTAATATGGGGCCCGTTACTTGTTTGTTTATTGGTTGAAAAGAAAATTGTGTCAGCTGCTTCCCAAACTGGATAAGCCCAAGATAAAGGCTTGCCTTTTTCAACTAATTTTCCTGATTCAGCGAATATTTTTCTTAAAAAATTCATAATTATTTATCAAAGTATATGGTATTTAATCCTTTTCTAATTATTGATCCAACGTCTGATTTACTTGGACAAACAAATGAACAAAGAGCAACGTCCTCTTCGTCACACTCATAGATACCTAATTTTTCCATCTCATCTACATCATTTGCCTCAATACTTCTTGCCAGTGAATTAATATAAATATTCATGGGGAAAACTTTTTCCCAAGCATCAACTGGAACAAAAGCCCTATTGCTTCCATTCTGTAAAGTAGTGAAGTCAAATGAGTTATTATTTGATCCAAAATATGCATTAAAAACACTGTATTTAGTTTTTCCACCAGGATGTAGCCATCCAATAAACGGTCTTTCATGAGACTCTTCAATGACAGAAAAAGTAGAATGATAGAACCCTAAAAATCTATCCATTTCTATTCTTTTTCCAGTCAAAACATTTCCAGATATAATTCTAACCTTATCCATTTTTAACGAATCTTTAAAACAATCAAATTGTACACCCATTCTTGATTTATAATATGATGGAGTAACAGCTGGACCAGCTACGTTAATATTTATTGAAAAATCATATTTACCTTTTGAAAATAACTTACCAAGAATTGGTAAGTGAGATCCTTGCACTGTCCAAACTACCTCATTTTGATTTAATGGGTTAACTTTGTTTAATATAACCCCAACATTTCCTGATGGATGAGGGCCTTCAATTTGAATAAGGTTTACAAAATCACATTCTGATAAATATGAAAAATTATCTCCTCTAACTGCAACATACAAATGCCCATCAGTCAATTTTTTTAAAACAGATAAAGCTGAAACTATATCATCTCTTCTTTCATCTAATGAGAAAGATAAGTCGCTTGCCAAAGGAGATGAATCAGCTAAAGAAATAACTATGCATTTAGGTTCGTCTTCTGGATTTGCAACTTTATTAAAAGGTCTTTGGGTTATAAAAGGCCACATATTGTTTTCGGAAATAAATTTTTTAATGTTGGCTCTAGATGAAGAATTTAAATCTCCAACAGAACTGATATCATTTTCATTTTCGATATCCACCTCTATAATGATTTCTTGCACAGCTCTTCTTTCGCCATAAACTATTTTTGAGATAATTCCACTGGCAAAAGCAGGCCACTTCACTTCAGGATTATTCTTATCAAAAAAAAGTGCGTCTCCCATGGAAACCGCTTCACCTTCTTTAACTAGCATTTTTGGTTTGATATAATTGAAATCTAGAGGAGATATTGAAACAAATTTTGGATTGGACGCAGAAGAAAAATTCCTAGATGCTAACCCAGAAATATTGATATTATGACCCTTCTTAATCTTAATTTTTTGCATCAACTCTTATGAATTTACAAATGTCTTATTTTGACAAGTGAAGGTACTAAAAAAGATTGTTGAGTTCTATAGATTTATTACAAAAATATTATTTTTTTGCTTTCCACTCAAAATAATTTCCATCGTATGATGATTTTGATTGCCATTTCTGTACTTTAGATTCAATTTTTTTGACCGTATCTTCATCTATATTATTAATTAATTCTATAGTTAAATCACCAACTGTCTTTGCGCTAACTCTGGATGCTTTTATGTTGCCCTTACCAGTAATTGCATTACCCATTCCATGAACTTTATTTAAATCTTCAAACTTACCAGAATCTTGATCAACAATGTTGTAAGTTGAGCCGTCCATTGGTATTCCTTCAATAGGCTCTGGAAGGCTTCCAATTGAACTTATAAAAGTATTACCAGATAGAATCTTCTTAGAATCCTTTTTAGAGATTAACTTTCCATCGATAATTTCATTTTCAATTACTTCTAAACCTTTTAATTTTTTATTATCAAATGACAATCCTACTGGTTGAGTACATTCAGCCACGTTAAAAAGAAATTTATCTTGAATATTACTTAGAATCTTTCTTCTTGCCATCTTTCTTTTTTCTATTGTATCCTCCGGAGCGTCTGCTGGGATAGTAGTAAGAGGCATATTTTCAACATTTCTACGGTACACCAAGGTCGTACCTTTGATATCTAAGTCTTCATATTTGATATTAAATTGCTCTAAGTATTTAGGTATACCTTTATGCTCCATTTCAATAATATCAAAATTATCAATCTTGGATTCAACTTTTTGTCTAACTAATTCTAATTGAGTTATCTTGCATACATCAATTGAAGCTAGTCCACCGCCAATAACAATTGCATTATCTTCAATAGATACTTCGAGACCGTTGTATGATGACTCGTGATAATGGTTAAACCAATAGACAAAAGGATTTTGATAATAGAAATTATCAAATTTTTCTATTTCAGCTATTGGAAAAGATCTATCTTTCCAGGCTCCGTTTGCAAAATATATGCAACTCCAACCCATGCTATAAATTTCTTCGAATGAAATATCTTGACCAATCCTGGTCGAAGGAACAAAATCTACAAGTTCATGAGATAAAATATCGTCAATCTTAAAGTATTCTTTAATTCTTTGTTTTTCATGCCATCTTGGAAGACCATCTTCTATCTTCCCATAAGGCATTCTATTTTGGTCTACTACGACGCATCGAATACCTTCATCTGTAAGTTTTTTTACAGCTGTTGATCCCGAAACTGCTCCGCCTATTATTAATACTACTTTCATTCTTTTTTTTATTTATTAAATTTATTACGCATGAAGTTAATAAATAATTTAATAATTCAAATCATTCCTTTTTTGCCAAAATTTTTTGTCAAAATTGTTGCTTCTCCTTATATAGCTGGTATTACAGACAATGAAATGCTTAACAATGTTAAAAAATTAAATGCTCAAGGCTTTAAAGTAGCAATAGATATTTTAGGTGAACATGTTCAAACTGAAACTGAAGCACAAGAAATTACAGATAGATATGTATCCATATACAATGAAATTGCAAAAAGAAAATTATCTGCTAATATTTCAATTAAACTAACTCATATTGGCCAAGATCTTGGATATGATATAGTAAAAGACAACCTTTATAAACTGATCCAAGCAGCTAGAAAAAATAATAATTTTCTTAGATTAGATATGGAAAATACTCCTTACACATCAGAAACAATCCAACTTTATAAAGAAATGTTTTTAGAATATCAAAATATTGGAATAGTCATTCAAGCATACTTAAATAGATCTTTAGGTGATATTGTAAATCTTGCCAATGAGCAATTCAATGTAAGAGTATGTAAAGGAATTTATGTAGAAGAGCCTCATCTTGTAATGGATGATTACCAAGAAATAAGAGATAATTATATTAAGCTTGTCAAAGAAGCTATAAATAAGGGATCTTATGTAGGTATTGCAACACACGATGAATTCTTAATAGATAATATTTGTTTGTGGTTAGAAAAAAATAATGTTCCTAAACACAGGTTTGAATTTCAAGTATTGCACGGTGTACCGATGTGTAAAAAACTCAAGCAACTGATGGATAATGGAATTACTGTTCGAGTCTATCTTCCATTTGGAGATAACTGGTATGATTATTCTATAAGAAGATTAAAAGAAAATCCAAAAATGGCTGGGTACATTATTAAAAACTTATTTTCCTCAATTTTTAGATTGAAATAGGTCTTTAAATCTATAAGCATATAATAAAATAATTCCTGCACAATTAGGAATCATTATTTCTGGGGAAGACCATGAAATTCCATCAAAATGAATATCTGACAAAGGCCAAAAAATTTTTACTGGAAAAAATTCTTTTGTATGAAATGGAAAATCTAAAATAATATGAAAAGGCCAAGCTAACATAGGCCAAACTAATTCCTTTTTAAATTGTGATACTATTCCAATTACAATTAAAGCAGTTAAAAAACTATGTGATAAATTATCCATAAAAAAAAGCCAATCAGGAAATGGTTCGAGCTGCTTTAAACTTTCTAATGTTGGTAATCCACCATATTTTAACGAGCCGCTAAAAAACCTTATAATAAATAGAGCTCCAAAAGATACAAGGTCGGGCATTGCACCAAAGAAAACAGCTAATTTCCAATGCCCTCTGTAACCAAAAAGTCCATTACCCCAAAGTGCATGACTAAGAGTATCCATTTATTTTGCTAAAGCGCCCATTGGATCCCATGGTTTTAATGGAATTGCTTCTTCTGATTCAAAAACTTTATTTAGCTCATCTGATATATAGTCTTTATGAACTACAATCTCATAATTATATTCATCAAACCATTTATCAGTCATAATATGATACCCCTTATTTCCACCTTTATCACCCCAACTATTTTCCACTCTCCATTTTACTGCATTCTGATTTTCATCTAAGTCAACTCCAGTAAAGAGCATAGCGTGTGTCATTTGGCTTTGACCATACTCTAATCTTTCAGCTTTATTCATTTTGAAGCCAGTATCATAAAACATTTCGTAATCAAATAATTCAGTATCCATAACACCTAAATCTCTATGAAAATGCTTTCCTACATCACAACCAAACCATACTGGATTATCATCTTTGATTGATTTAATACATGCGTCTTTCATTATACTGCTTTCGACATTAAGATACCTAATTTCATTGCCTTCTACTACATTGCCAAGGTGTTCCACTGTGTAAATTTTATTGTACTCTTTATCTTTCATTGGGCAATTTATTAAGCAAACATAATCATCAAGGTTTAACCCCACATGTTCTTGGTAAAAAGATTGCGGCGTCAAATCTTCAAATCTACTAAACTTTTTATCCTTATCTCGGACTTGCCAGTCAAATTTCTCAGGTGGAGTCCCAAGATGCATAGTTAACATCTTAAAAATTTCCTCTATCATTAGAACTTTCAATTGGCTTAAATCATCACTTGAAGATCCTTCAGTATATTTTTTACGTAAATCGTGAGCATTCTCTCTTAATTTTCTTGAAAGCATTTTATTCATTTCTGAAGACTGGCTTGAAGAAAATGACTCAGACATTTCAGCTTGTGGTATTACTCCATACTTTTTAATTAAATTTGCCCACATATCCCATTGTCCACCATCTTCAGTTGGCGTTTGAAGTAGATGCATTATAATTCTACTGTCTGATTTTTCATCAAGTGTTGATAGAATTGCTTCCAAAAAATAGTTTGCTTTTTCTAGCTTATCCCAAAACATAAAATAGCTTTGAGAAAATTGAAAATCTTTCAAGTTATGTTTTCTTCCTAAATAAATTCTAAAAAGATTTAATCCAGCAAAACCCCAGCATCTACCACTTGATTTTTGATTAGTAGCAGGCATTTCTCCTGAAATAACATGAGAAAAAGAATGGTCTATTTTTCTATATTTATCCCAATCCATTGAAAGTTCGCTTGAATTAGTTTTTATCATAGCATTTCTTACAACCTTAGCATGTTTATTATCTGAAAGCTTAGCTCTTAGATGTTTAATTTGACCCGTGGATATTTTTTTTGACATTTTTTGATTTCCTTTTTTTATGACCCTCTTTTTCCCCAAATCATTTTGTTTTTGAGGGTCTCGTAGTAATTGTAATCCTTGAAAGTTATAAATTTTAAATGGTGCTTAGCTTGAGATATTTTTACTGTAGATTGACTTTTAAATTTAATTATATTTTGCCCGTCACCAATCAGGTTAAGGTTTTCTTCAGAATCGGAACCAAACCTAAACTCTACTTCAACATCAGGTGGTAAAACAAGAGGTCTTGAAGTCAAAGAATGTGGTGAAATAGGGGTCACTACTATTGAAAAAACATCAGGTTGAACAATCGGTCCACCGGAAGATAATGAATATGCAGTTGATCCCGTTGGGGTACTTATTATAATTCCATCGGATTTGTAATCGCTTACGTGTTGATTGTCTATATATAATGATAACGATGTTACTCTGAATGAAGTTTCATTCTGAACAACAAAATCATTGACAGCATAAAAAGAATTGTTGTTATCTGAAATTTCTGCTGATAAAACTAATCTATCTTGAATTTTAAATTCATTATTTTTGACCGCTTCTAACTTACTAATTAACACTTCTGGAGTAATTTGAGCCAAAAATCCAAGACCTCCTAAATGGACTCCAAGCACTGGAACAGAAGGATTAGAAAAAATTCTTACACCTGATATAAGTGTTCCATCTCCACCAAAGCATAGAAGAAAATCTACTTCTGGTGGATTTTGGGTAGAAAAGTATGAAACATCTCCATCGATGATAATACTTTTTAAGCGATCGGCTAAATGAACGTCTAAATTATTTTCACTAGCCCATTGCAAAGCGTTTTGAACTAATGCAGGAACTTTATCTTTTTCTGCATTAGCCCATATTGCAAAACTCTTGACTTGCATGTTAATTATTTATTTTTTTTCTTATGTCTATCTGCTCTTAAGCGCTTTTTACGCTTATGAGTATTCATTTTTCTTTTTTTTCTTTTTTTACCGCAAGGCATCTATTGCTCCTTAATATTCAATTAATTTTTCATTTACAGTTTTCTTCATCAACTTTGATGGTTTAAAAACTGGCACATATCTTTCTGGCAAGAAAATTGGGTCCCCAGTCTTAGGATTTCTTGCCTTCTTTGGTAATCTATGCTTAACACTAAAGGTACCAAACCCTCTTAACTCTATTTTATCATTACTACTTAATGCTTTAATTATTTCACTAAAAGACCCATTTAGTACAGCTTCTACCTCTACTTTTGTAAGCCCAGTAGCACTTGATACATTATCTATAATATCTTGCTTAATCATTCAAAATAAATTGTTAGTTTTTGACCAGGATAAATTGTAGAAGATTTCATATTATTCCAAATTTTAATTTTTGCAACACTAGTATTATTTTTATTAGCAATCTTACCCAAATTATCTCCAGATTTGACAATATAAACATTTTTCTTTGGACTATCCTTAACTGGTTGTCTTTTTACAAATAAAGATAATTTTTGCCCTGGATAAATAACAGATTTAGATCCCATATTATTCCATTTTCTAATTTCACTAGCTCTGGTATTAAACTCTTCAGCTATATGTCCAAGCGTGTCGCCACTTTTCACAGAATATATAATTTTTTCTGGATAATTTGAATATAGTCCACCTTTTACTGGAATCTTTAGCATTTGACCAATTGATAATTTATTAATGTTAGAAATATTATTTATTGTCTGTAAATCAGCAACCAATACTCGGTATTTTGAAGCAATAGATATTAAATTTTCACCTTTTTGTACTCTATGTTCTACTTTTTGAAAAGCGAATTTTCTGTCCTCTGGAATTTCTTTAAATTTCCTATTAAAAATATCTTTTTTCCCATAAGGAATATTTAATGAATACGGACCATTGTTAGGCGTTGCAGGCTGTCTAAGTTCAGGATTTAACCTTTTTATTGTACTTAGCTTTGTACCAGCAGCTTTAGCAATAACAGTTAAATCTGCACTTTTTTCAATTTGAACAACATCATATTTTAGCGGATTTGATTTCGGCATTCTAAACCCATATTTTTCAGGATTTTTTACAATTATTGCTGCTGATAAATAGTATGGAATATAATTTTTTGTCTCTTGAGGCAATGAATATAGTTGCCAATAATCAGATGTTTCGTGAAGCTTTAATGCTCGATTTAGTCTTCCCCATCCGCCATTATAAGCTGCCAAAACTAAATACCAATCATCAAATTCTTTATAAAGATCTTTAAAATATTTTGATGCAGCGCGTGTTGACTTGATCGGGTCTTGCCTTTCATCTATGTACCAATTTCTATTTAAACCATATTCTTTTCCTGTTGAATACATAAATTGCCATAATCCAACAGCCTGAGCTCTTGAAACGGCTTTTGGATCTAATCCAGCTTCAATCATTGAAACGACTATTAACTCCTCAGGTAAATCATACTCATCTAAAATTGGTAAAATAATATCTTTATACTGAACATATCTTTTCAACCAAACATTAAACCCTTTTCTTCCTTTGCCTTGAAAATATCTAATATAGCTTTCAACCTGAGAATTTGTTATAAGAGGAATATGCCCCTCTCTATCATCAATAATGGTAAATTTTGTTAATCCCATTTCAACAGATTCATTTTCTGAAGTAAACTCTTTAATATCTCTTCTGATAAGATCTGCTGTTAAAAATTGAGTTGAACTATCGATTGTATTAAGTCTGGTTGTATAAATCTTAATAAAATCAGTTTGAAATTTTTCAAATTCAATTTTGTCCAACTCTTCACGAACACCTAATTGTTCCACGTCAGACATAAGGTCAAAAACTTTTTTAATATTATACACTACCTCAACAGTATCTAAATTGACATCAGCGATTATAGCATCAGATAAAAACTGTTTTGCTTCATCAAGAATAGATGTTATTCGATTTGACGTTCCAAGAAATGAAATATCATCAGTATTCATAAATGGTTTTTTTGGCTTTTCAGAAAGATTTTGTCCTAAAACAACTGAAATTAATACTAAGAAAATTATTATATATTTTTTCGTCATAAAGTCGTGAAATTATTTGTAATAAATCTGATAATCAAGTTAGGGTTTTTATTTTATTAATATAGGTAGAGCTACTATAGCCTTCATGAAATTGTAAGACCTCTACTCTTCCTCCGTTTTTAATTACGGTATTTGCACCTACAATATCTTTTATCTTATAATCTCCACCTTTAACAAGTATATCCGGCAATATATCTTTTATTAAATTTATTGGAGTTTGATCGTCAAATATTAAAACTAAATCAACAAAAGATAGGGCACTTAATAGTTTTGCTCTGTCTTCAAAAATGTTAATAGGTCTATTTTTTCCTTTTAGATTTCTGACTGATTGATCAGAATTCAAACCTACAATTAAGTAATCTCCCAAGTCCTTTGCCATCGATAAATATCTAATATGACCAACATGTAATAAATCAAAACATCCATTAGTAAAAACAATTTTTTTTTCTTCTTTTTTTAAAGAATGAATATTGTCTATATTATTTGAAATTGAATATTTCACATCAAACTCTAATCATTTTTTCAACATTCGTTTTAATTAAATTATTTAGATCTTCCCTTTGACTATAAGAAAAATTTTTAGGATTAATAGGTTTGCTAAATTCAATAATAATTTTACTTTTAGAGAAATCAAATAATCTTTTTTTTGTCCATTTAAAACTTCCAGATATCCCTACTGGGACAATTGGTATTTTTGTGTTCAAACTCAACACAGTTGCTCCCTTTTTGAACTCTTTTAATTTTCCGTCTTCTGTGCGAGTTCCTTCTGGAAAAACTGCAATAGATCGTGGATTTTTTTTGATATCACTAGTAAGTTTATTCATTGATTTAATTGCCTCATCATTATTTTTTCGATCAACAAATATAAATCCAGCTTTATCAATTATAGGCTTGAGAATGGGAATTTTACTTAATTCTTTTTTTGCTACAAATACAGTATATCGATTAGTTGCAATTAACAATAAAGGAATGTCTATCAAGGATGAATGATTAGCTGAAAAAATATAATTATTATCACTTAATAAATGATTTCTACCTTTGACAACAAGTTTTATATTAAAAATAAAAGATAAAGTCTTTCCCCAAATAATTCCAAAAAATTTAAAAAAACTGCTTTTTCCAGTAATTGAAATTACAATAAATGAACTCAAACCGAATAAAAATGTCCAAAAAATGAGATTTAAATAAATCCATGTTAAGCGCAATTATTTTATCTCCGATTTTCCCATATACGGCTGTAGACAATTTGGTATACTTATTGAACCATCTTCATTCTGATGGGTTTCTATAAAAGCAGCAAAAATTCTTGGAGTTGCTAAACCTGAACCATTTAATGTATGAAGAAAATCAAGCTTACCGTTGCTATTTTTATATCTTATATTACCCCTTCTTGATTGAAAGTCTTCAAAATTACTACATGATGATACCTCAAGCCATTTTTTCTCACCTGGAGCCCAAACCTCTAAATCAAAACATTTAGCTGCAGCAAAACTTAAGTCACCTGAACACAGTTCAATAGTTCGATAATTAAGCTCCAATAAATCTAATAAATTCGTTGCTTGCTTAACTAATAGTTCTAACTCTTTATAAGAGCTATTTGGTTCAACAAATTTCACAAGCTCCACCTTATTGAATTGATGTACTCTTAAAAGCCCTCTAGTATCTTTTCCGTATGAACCCGCTTCTCTTCTAAAACAACTTGAATATCCGAGATAATATTTTGGTAAATCATTCTGGCTTAAAACGTCATCTTTATGAATGTTTGTTAAAGAAACTTCGGCAGTTGGAATTAAAAATAAATCGTCTTTTTCAATATGGTACATATCTTCAGAAAATTTAGGTAATTGACCTGTAGTAATTGCAGATTCAGGTTTTACCAAAAAAGGAGTGAAAAACTCTGTGTAATTAAAGTTTTTTAAATGATAATCTATCATAAAGTTTATCAGAGCTCTTTCTAATAGAGCACCATCGCCTTTGTAAAGTGGAAATCCACTACCGGACATTTTAGCTGCTACTTCGAAATCAAGTATATCTAATTTTTTACCAATTTCAATATGATCCTTAATTTTAAAACTAAAATCTTTTTTTATTTCATTTTCATGAACTATGACGTTATCTTTTTCAGATAGCCCATCAGGAACAGTTTCATGGGGTGTATTAGGTAGTTCTAATAAAGCATTTTTTAAATTGGATGAAAGAACTCTTTGCTCTTTTTCTAAATCTTTAATTTCATCTGATAATACTTTTAAATCTTTAAAAACGAGCTCAGCAGATTCACCTTTAGATTTTAAAATACCTACTTCTTTAGACTTACTGTTTTGATCAGCTTGAAGTTCATTAAGCTTCGTTGTTAAAACTTTTAAATCATTATCAAAGCTCAAAATATGATCAATGGATAAATCCTTATCTTTTCTAAAAAGCGATTTCTTCAGATTTTCGCTATCATTTCTAATTTTTTTAATATCCAACATGTTATGAATTTACTGAATTAATCATATAAATTAACATTTATAGTATCAACCAGTTTGTTGTCATTTTTAATGTTTATTTTGTATTCTCCAGGCTGATGGAGAAGTGCTGAGCTAAAGTAATATCCAGAAATTGGATTATACAAAAGCTTTAATTCTTTGATAATTTCTTGATCTTTAATTATATGTGCACGTAGAGTTTGGATTTCATTGTCAAGAATATTTGAATACCCATAAAATAAAAAAGGTTTATGAATTTTATTATCTTTGCTACCGATGAAAAAAGAATATTTCACATCGCTATCTAATAAAATCCATTCAATTGTATCACTAAATCTTTCTAAATTGTTACTTGATAAATTATAGAATTCACTTGTCAAAATAAGCGAAGATTTAAAGGAATCCTTAGAAAATCTTGTAAAAGCCTGTAAAGCCCGAAACTCATTCTCATCATTTAGTTTTAATCCAAATATTGGTAAAAACTTTTTCAGTGACATAAAATCTCTTTCAATATGAGAAATAATAATTAATGAACTTTTTTCACTATATATTTTCTTTAAAAAAAGATTAAGCCATTTATCTGATACAGGCTTGGTTGGGAACTTGTCTAGAATGATAATATCATACTTGTTAAACCAAAAATTTGTTATATCTAGGTCTCCATTAAGTGGATCTGGATAATAATGTGAAAATTCAGCATTAATATTATTTAAAATAAATGGGGTATTAAAATTTAATTTTCCAGTCAAAATAGCAACTTTTGGCTTTTCAATTTTTAAATAGCTCTTGAAGGTATATCTATTATTAGAAATATCTTTTTCAGCGTTGATGGCAGAAATACTAATTTCAAAATCTTTATTAAAGTCTATATTTTCAGAAATAAGAAATGATTGAAAGTACCTTGGGATATTTTTTTTTAAAAACAATTCACTTGATGCAATAAGATTATCATCATTTGTTAATGCTATCTGGATATTACCCTCTCCATTAATATTTGAAATTTCAGTATCAATATAAATTGAATTTTTATCATACTGATTTGGATATATTAAAACATTCGCTATAGATATATCTACTAAATTTTGAACTGAGCTTAATTCGGGAGTTTCCTGAATTATCTCAGTCGATAAAACGTGTTCGTCTTCAGAAAAGAAAAAAAGAAAATTAACATAAATTGCTGCTCCAATAGCAGAAGCAATTGAAAACCATAAAAAATATGATTGGCTATTTTTCATAGCTAAAGAACCATTCCCCTTGAATAAGCACTAAAATCTTTTTCCAGATTAATTTTATTATTTTTGAACTTATGCTCTCCTAAGTAAGCTATCATATCAGCATTATCCGTACAATATTTCATTGATGGATAAATAATATTTTTATCAAGTTTGTCTAGTTTTTCCCTTAAGCGTTGATTAGCAGCAACTCCTCCACAAATTATACCAGATTTTACAGAATATTGATTCATAGCCTTATCAAATTTTGCTATAAGTGTATCTACAATTGCTTCTTGATAACTGGCAGCAATATCATCAAAATTATATTCATCCTTAATTACACAGTTTATTAAAGAAGTTTTAAGACCACTGAAACTAAAGTTAAATGAATTATCATGAATCATTGGCCTTGGAAAGTCAATTAAATTTTTATTTCCTGAAGTTGCTAACTTTTCGATTTCAGGACCGCCTGGATAATTTAAGTTTAATTTTTTAGCACCTTTGTCAAAAGCTTCCCCGCATGCATCATCTAATGTCTCCCCGAGAAGTTCATACTCAAACATATTTTTAACCAGCCAAAGCTGAGTATGTCCTCCGGAAACTAATAAATTTATAAATGGAGGCTCAAGCTTTTCATGCTCAATAAATACAGAGTTCAGATGTGCTTCTAAGTGGTTTATAGGAACAATTGGGATATCCAAACCGTATGACAAACCTTTAGCAAAACTTATGCCTGATAGTAAAGACCCCATTAATCCAGGTCCATTTGTTACTGCAATGGCATCAATATCTTTAAATTGTACATTAGCATCTTTTAAAACCTTTCTTGTTATTCTAGGTAGATATTTTTCATGCTCTCTTGATGCAATTTCTGGTACAACTCCTCCATATTTCTGATGGATAGACTGTGTTTTTGTCAAGCTTGAAAGGATTTGAAAATTGCTACATATAGCGACCCCGGTTTCATCGCAAGATGTTTCTATTCCTAGTATAATCAATTAATTTCTTTAATAACGAGAATTTCTAAATTGTTTGGAGATAAATCTTTCCACTCTATTAGATATTCAGGTAGATTAATCCTAGGTGAATAAAATTGTTTTTCGGCATTCCATAATGAGAAATCAATCACAACATTAATATCTGTTGGGAGTATATTCGCAATCTGTTCAAGCCCTCCAACAATTGTTAATGAAACTGTTGCTGGATTAACAAAAACATTTACATCATTTGGCTTATTAATAAGCTGAACTGGAATGCCTGTAACAATAGTTTCACTAATTGGTTGGACATTAATAAAACCAGAAACCTTTTTAGGATCGAAGCTAATAAGTTTATTTGGGTTTAAAATGAGCCAATCATTTTCAACGGATGAGATTAAATTTAACAAGGTATCTTTCTCCGTTTGCACAAATTCAATAGCATTGACAGCTTCTTCTGGACCGCCTATGCTAATTGAATCAGGAATGAATTTTCCGTCAAGGGCAATATATCCAGGTTCAGTAGAAACTAATATTTGTGATTTAATAGGTACCTTTTTAACTAAATATCTTTGAAGCTTAATTTGAATATTTCTTGGGGATAAAACTTCAACAAATTCGAGATCTAATGCAGGAGGTAATACAATTTTTTCTGGATTTTCTTTGTAGTATGTATCCAGCTCGAAATCATATTCATCCGTAATGCTACTTAAATCAATTACAGCTTTAAAGTCATCTTCATAAAAGCCGCTAAATAACCTTAACCAAATGAAAGACCTTCCCGTTCCCTTCAAAGTAACAAAGACATTATCAGGAACTTCTTCTCTATAAGTTTTTTGTTCCTGAAGATTTCTAGCCACTAAAGGAATATTAATATTCACAGAATATGAATCTTCACTTTTGATGAAAAACCAAAAAACAAAAGCTATTACAAAAGAGTATGAAACTCTTTTGAATTGTCTAGTACTAATCGTCAACATTTGAATCATCAAGCATCAAGGTAATATTTTTATCATCTGATTTTACCTCAACCACAAGCACATCTAAGTTATCACCCTCATTAAGAGAACCAATAACGTCTTTTTTATGTTCTTTAGATATTTTGCTCATAGGAATAAAACCTTCAATATCATCTTGTAATTTAACAATAACTCCTGAATCATTCATCCTTTGAAATGAACTAGATAATTTATCTCCTGAACTAAATTTTGATTCTATGTCAGACCATGGACTCTCAACCAAATCTTTGACACTTAAAAGAACTTTCCTTTCCTTTTCAAGGATGTCTAAAATAACATAATCTAGAATTTCTCCTTCATTTATAAGCTCTTTAGGGTGGGAGGGATTTTTTGTCCAATGAAAATCAGTAGTCCTAACAAAACCCTCTAGCTCATCTGTTAATGATACAAAAGCTCCAAATTTTGTAACTTTATTAACAGATCCAGATTTTTTATCTCCAATCTTAATATGGTCAGTAATTGTTTTCCAAGGATCATCTGAAAGCTGTTTTATACCTAAGCTAATTTTTTGCTCTTTTGAGTCAACGAATAGCACTTTTGATTCAATTGATTCACCAACTTTGTAAGCATCTTGTAAATTCTGAACATTTTTTGTCCATGAAATTTCTGAGATATGAATTAAGCCTTCAATACCTTTTTCAAGTTCAATAAATATTCCATAATTCATAATACTTACAATATTACCATTAACAATATCACCAACTTTAAATTTATCTGGAATAGACTCCCAAGGATTTTTAACAAGCTGTTTTAAGCCAAGTGAAATTCTAGATGTTTCTTTATTAAAATCAATAACTTGAACAGTTATTTCATCTCCAATAGATACTATTTCAGATGGGTGATTAATTCTACCCCATGAAAAGTCAGTAATATGAATTAAACCGTCAACTCCTCCTAAATCAACAAAAGCTCCGAAATCTGTAATATTCTTTATGACACCTTGCAACGAAGCTCCAACTTCAATTTTTGTCATTAATTCTTGTCTTTTCTCGTTTAGAAATTCCTCTAAAATAGCTTTTCTTGATACAACGAGATTTTTTCTCATTTCATCAACTTTTACAATTTGAAAATCGAATTCTTGTCCAATTAAATCATCAAAGTTCTTGATAGGCTGGACATCAGCCTGAGATCCTGGCAAAAATGCTTGAATAACTCCAAGGTCGACAACAAGCCCACCTTTAACTCTCTTAATAACTTTTCCTTTAACTGGTTCAGCGTTATCGCAAAAATGTTTTAATTCATCCCATCGTTTTATAAAATCTGCTTTATATTTTGAAAGAGTGATATTTCCGTCTGTATCTTCGAACTTCTCCAAGAAAATATCAATATTAGAACCTATCTCCGGGAGTTCCTTGTTATTAAACTCTGAGCGATTAATTAACCCTTCCGATTTAAATCCGATGTCAACCATAACATCACTGTCACTAATTCCAATAACTTTGGCAGAAATAATTTGATTTTCAGAAATATCATTAAATGTGCCTTGATATTCTTCTGTTAAAAGTTCACTTTTATTGTCATTCAAGTTAACATCATCGGTGAATGATATTCTTTTAACATCAGCAAATAAGTCTTTGCTTAAATAATCTTTAATTTTTTTGTCAGATGCTTTTTCTACAACATCTTTAACTGCTTCAACCATTTCAACTTCAGGCGCAGTTTTAACAGCTTTATCTTCTTCCACTGCTTTTACTTCAATATTTTCATCTACAACTGTCTCTTGAATATTTTCTTGTTCATTATTTTCTAATTTATCGTTCATTTTATCTCTCTATTTTTTTTAGCATTTGATTTACCTGCTCATCAAATGAGCAATCTGATGTATCAATAATTATTGCACCATCAGGTTTAATTAATGGAGATAGTTTACGAGTACTATCGTACTTATCTCTAACAATCAAATCCTCTTTTATTTTGTTTATATCTTTGGCTTCATTTATTTTTTCAAAATCAACCAACCTTCTTTTTGCTCGAACATCATAATCTGCAGTTAGATAAAATTTATATTGTGCATCAGGAAATACTACTGAACCAATATCTCTTCCTTCAACAATAAAATTACCTTGCTCAGTAATAGATCTTTGAATGGAAACCATCATCTGTCTAACTTCCTTCAAAGCACTAACAGCACTAACATTACTGGTAACTTCTTGATTGCGAATTTTCAAGCTAATATCTTTTCCATCAAGAAGTATAACCATATCACTTCCCGACAAAAAATCTATTTGCAAATTCATGGCTTTGAGTGACTCTTTAACTTTGCTGGCCAAATTTATATCAACTTTTTCAGCTAAGAAAAAAAAAGTAACTGCTCTATACATAGCGCCAGTATCAAAATATTGATACCCTAGCTCTTTAGCTAACTTTTTAGCAGTTGTTGTCTTACCTACCCCTGCAGCTCCATCAATAGTAATAACCATAAAAATGCTCAGAAATTTAGTTTTTCTTTACACAAATACCAAGATGTTTAAGAATCAGTTATTTTGACTGCAAATTTGATAAATATTTAAGTTCTTTTTTTGAAAGCAATCTCCAACTTCCCTCATTTAAACTGCCTAGATTAATTTCTCCTATTCTCAACCTTTTTAAAGAAAATAGATTTAAATCTAAAAATTTAAAAATTCTTCTAATTTCATTTTTTTTGCCCTGTTTTAAAATTAGTTTTATTTCTACTTTTTCTTTGATTTTTTCTTGAGAAAATATTTTAGCTTTTCCTTTTTGGCCAGAACCTATAAAGATTCCTTTTCTAACTTTATTTATAGTTTTATCATTTATAAATTTATCTGAAATAGCAATATATTCTTTCTCAATTTTATTTTTTGGGTGCATTAAAAATTGAGCTAAATTGCCATCATTAGTTAATAGAATTGCACCTGTAGTATCCATATCGAGTCTACCTATATGATTTAATGGGGGTTTATTCGGAATTAAATCAAAAATTGTCTTTCTATTTTTTTCGTCTGATTTTGTCGATAAATACCCTTTTGGCTTATTCAATAAAATAGTACACAGCTCTGAATTAAGTTTAATTTTTTGATTATCGAGCCTTATGTCATCATTTGGTCTAACTTCAAAAGAAGGATCAAGAATGAGTTCACCATTTACAGTTACCATAGCATCTTTAACTGCATCCATTGATTTTCTTCTAGACAATACGCCGGAAGACGATATCGCTTTAAAAATTTTCATACTATGACAGATTTTCGGATTCGACTAGTTCGGTTACTTCATCTGGAGTAGGCATATCTTTCAAATTACTTATGCCAAAGTGTTTTAAATAATCGTCAGTTGTCTTGTAAAGTAACGCTTTTCCTATTGAGTCTTCCCTGCCTTGAATTTTGATAAGATTTTTAGATAAAAGATTTTTAATAACACCCTTACAATCTACGCCTCTAATAGATTCTACATCTATTCTTGAAATTGGTTGTTTATATGCAATAATTGCTAATACCTCAAGTGCGGCATTTGATAACATTAATTTTTTTGAAGGAATCAGCTTTGAAATAAAAGGCTCAAAATCTTTCTTACTTACCATCATATATCCATTTCCTATGGCTTTAATGTAGAAAGAGCTTTTCTCATAAAAATCATTAAGATGCTTTACTTCATCATCAAGGTTAGGACAGTTTTCTTTGCCAAAAACTTTATTTATATCTTTTTGTTCTAATGGAACTGTTGAAACAAAAAAAAGTGATTCTATAATTTGTTGGTTATTTGTCATGCTTTTGCAATAGTTAATTTAATTTCAATATCTTGAAATATTTTTTTCTGTGTGCATAAAATTTCAGACTGTCTAATCATCTCTAACAATGCAAGAAATGTAACAATTATTTCTATTTTTGTTTCAAGTTTTTTAACTATTTTTTTTAATGAAACCACTTCACTTTCTTCGAAACTTTCAATAATAAATTTTTTCTGGTCTGTAAGAGAAACTATATCTTTATAAATTTTAAATGAATCTTGTGTGGGAGCGTTATCAATGGCATCTTTAAAAATCTTTGATATATCAAAAAGACTAACCTCTTTAAGGAAATCAGAAACTTCAGGAGATTTATCATACATGATTTTAGTTGATGGTCTAAAAAAAGAATCTTTATTATTTTCATGTAGATTTTTAAGCTTGTAAGCAACATCTCTATATTTCTTATATTCTATCAATTGAGTAACTAAATCGATTCTTGGATCATCTATATCTAACCCCTCTTTATCAATCTGTCTCGGTAAAAGCATTTGGGTTTTAATTCTTAGCAACATGGAGGCCATAAAAAGAAATTCTCCAGCTATAGAAACGTCTAATTTTTTTGCTTTATCAATAACTTGAATATATTCATTTGTTATTTCTGTGATTGGAATGTCATAAATATCAATCTTATCTCTTTTTATAAAATATAGTAGTAAGTCCAAAGGGCCTTCAAAATTTTCTAATCTAATATTAAACATTTATAGTAAACCGGTTGCTTGCTTGACATTAGACAGTGTATCGCTAGCAATTTTTTGAGCTTTTCTTTTTCCTAAATTCATAAGATCATTTACTTTATCTTCATTAGCTAGTAATTCATTTTTTCTTTCTCTTTGATCAGCAAAATAATCTACAATAATATCTACCAACTCTTTTTTGACTTCCATATACTTTAACCCTGGAGTATTATATCTATCATATAATTCTTTTGTTGATTCATCATTTAGAAAAAGAGAATAGATTTTAAAAAGAGGAGTATTTGTATCCTTAATTTCATTCAAACCTGCTGAATCAGTTACAATATTCATGACTTGCTGGTTAATTGTATCACGATCACCAAAGATTGGTATTGTATTTTTATAAGATTTACTCATTTTTTGATCATCTATTCCAACAATCAAATCATTACTTTCGTCTATTTCAATTTCAGGTATTGTAAAGATATCTCCAAAAATATTATTGAACTTTATAGCTATATCGCGTGTCATTTCTAGATGCTGCTTTTGGTCTTTTCCAACTGGTACAATATCTGAATTAAAAAGAAGGATATCTGATGCCATTAAAATTGGATATGAGAATAATCCCATGTTAGGTTTAAGGCCGTTAGAAATTTTATCCTTATAGGAGGTTGATCTTTGCATCAACCCTACAGGTGAAAAGTTAGATAAAATCCATGCTAGCTCTGTAACCTCCGGCACATGAGACTGTACCCAAAAAGTAGATTTTTCTGGATCAATTCCAAGAGCTAATAGATCTATAAACGCTTCTCTGGTATTTTTTTCTAATTTATCTTTATTACTTATAGATGTAAGCGAATGATAGTTTGCAACAAAACAAAATAAATCTGACCTCGATTGAAAGCCTATCATTCTATCAATCATACCAAAATAATTACCGATATGTAATTGTCCTGATGGCTGTGCGCCACTTAAAATTCTTTTCTTCATATTTTAATTTTTATTTTGAAAGAGATATTCTTTCCACCCTTCGTTCTTATGACTAATATATTGATTATAATACATAAATCTGTTTGGTTTTTTTGGTACTTTCATCAATTTCATTTCAGCTTCCATAGGAGTTCTATTGCCTTTTCTTGAATTGCAAGGCGAACAAGCGATAATTAAATTTTCCCATGTATCTTGCCCTCCTTTTTGCTTTGGGATAATATGATCAATAGTCAAGCTGGACTTAGAACCGCAATATTGACAACAAGAATCATCTCTCATAAGTAAATTTTTTCTATTTAATACAACATCTAAACTGTTGAATGAAACATATTTTCTTAACTTTACTACACTTGGAATTCTCATTTGTAAAGAAGGTGAGTGAATATGTTCATCGTAATTCATTAAAATATCCACTTTGTTTAGAAAATAAAGACAAATAGCTCTTTTTGAACTACATACCCCTAAAGGCAAATAACTAGCATTCAATATCAAAGTTAAATTGTTTAATCGGTTTGAATGAATCTGTGACATTTTCTAATTTAAATAAATAATCGTTTACTTTTTATAAAATAAACTTTAAAGTTTTGTTGCAAATGTAGGGAATAAAGTTAAAATCTTTAGCAGTCCCCGCTACTGTAATTACTGAGGTTTAATAAAGTCCATTCTACGAAGTAGGAGAAGGAATTAAACTGATTTAGGTATAAGCCAGGAGACCTTATTTGTAAATAACATTAAAATATAGCTTCGGAGGAAAGTATGATACAAAGATCATATATACTAATTGCTTTACTTTTTACCAATCTACTTGGACAGTCTTTTTCAGGTGTAATAAAAGATATTTCAGGTGAAACAATCCCATATGTTATCATTGAAGAAATTAATTCGAAATCAGAAAAAACAAATTGGACAATGTCAGATGAAAATGGTGGATTTATAATAAATGTTAATAATGAATCTGATGTACTTTTTAAGAGAATTGGATTCAAAGATTTAATTGTTAAGCCGAATGAAAGATTGGCTAAATACGTTACAATGCTTTTTACTAATATTTCACTTAACACAGTTGATGTTTATGGAAAAAGTAAAGATGAATATCTACGTAATAGAACTTCAAATACTAATTTAGGAACATATTCCAGAGGAGGTTCTTTAAATCAAATTCCATCATTGGAAATGAGAACATACGGAGGGTATGCTGGAGTGACTTCTGCCTCATTCGACGGTGGATTCCCAAGACACACAAAAGTATTATACAATGGAGTTGATTTAACAGATGCTATGAATGGACAAGTAGATCTTTCTACTTTACCATCGTTTGCTTTAAAATCTATTAACTACAGAACAAACTCCGGAACTAAATATGGATCTGGATCAATTGATGGTTCAGTTAACATTAACAATAATATTGAAGATAACAACTTTTTTTACGGAGCTGGAGATTATGGTTTCTCACAATTTGGTGCTAGTTATTCAATTGATAGAAAAACATCAAAAAGAAATATAGTTTTTGGTAAAACTTCTTACGACGGAGACTATAAATATAAAGATTCAGATGGTGAACAATTCAAAAGGTTAAATAATTATCTAGACCAATTTTTTTTGGCAATGGATAGGCAATTTGTTATTAGCGATGATTTGATTGTTAACATGCTGACTTTGAAAACAGAAAACACCCGAGGAGTAGCTGGTAGCACAACTTTCCCATCAGATGATGCAACCAGAACAGATGATTTTGAATTATTCTCACTTTCTTTTAATAAATTTTTTGAAAAAGGTTTTTTAAAAGCACAAATGAATCGTTCAAGTAATGATCAAGTGTATGATGATTCAAATGCATCATTTCCTGTTTTTAGTGAACATAATTTAGAATACACATCTTTTGGATTAATTGGTAAACAACTTATAAGTAAATCTCTCAATTATGAAGCCTCATTTCATCAAAAAACAGAAAGAGTGGATAGCAGTGACTTGAATAAACGCGAGCTTAAAACAACTTCATTATCAGTAACAGGTAATTATGTTAATCTTAAAAATGATTATAAGATATCACCATCATTACGATTTGATTCTCGAGAAGAAAATGAGAAATCGACTTTTAATCTTGGATTTGAAGCGCTAAACCAGTTTAATCAGACAAATAGTTCTTTTGATTTTAATTTAGATATAGGATCTTCCTTTCAATTTCCAACAATGAATGATCTATTTTGGCCGGATGGACTATATAGCGGAGGAAATCCTGAATTAAGACCAGAAGAAAGTGAGTATTTAGCTCTTGCTTTATCCAACCAATCTTCATTAGGTAAGATTAAATTAACAGCCTCATTTAAAGATTATAGAGATTTAATCGTATGGCAGCCTAATGAAGATTTTAAATACATTCCTAAAAATGTATCATCAGCTGAACGAACTTCATACAATATTCAGTACTTAAAGGAATTTTCCAATTTTCAAATGCAGTTATCATATAATGTGTTTGAATCTTTAGACAATGAGATTGATAAAAAACTATTATATGTTCCTGAAAATTCAGCTAGTCTGTTAATGGTTTATAAACAAAATAGCTCCACTCATTATTCGCTCAATTATAAATTAACTGGAAGTAGAATATTACAATATGAGTCATCATTCGCAGATCAAGTAGATGATGAATCATACGGATTACTTAGTTTTGGACTTTCAAAAAGTATAGTATTAGGAAGTGGACAAAATAGGGTAAAAGCTAATTTGATTATAGACAACCTTATGGATGAAGAATATTTTTCAACTATTGGGTACCCAGAACCTGGTAGAAGTATGAACCTTACAATTGAATACAAACTTTAATCATCAAATTCCCAGATAATACCAAATGTTAATAGGCTACTCATTGGATTGAAAAACTCATGATTTTCTAATGAGTAGTCTTCACTTGAATAAAATTTTCCTAAGGCATTTTGAAGTCGAATAGTAAGTAATACATCAGATATTGCAATCTCTGTATTGAGTGATACATTGATGTATTCATCACTATTAATACTATTATTTTTTTCAGGCATATTTTTAAAATAATTAAAACCGTAGTCTGAATTATTTTTTGACATATACTGCAAACTAAGTTTTCCATCTATTCCTAGATTATTTGCAATGAACGATAAGCTATAAAGATAATCTAAATTAAGTATATGAGTTCTATTTGAACTAATTAAACTATCATAAAAATTATAAGAGTGACTAAAATTTATTAAACCATATTTGAATGGAACTTCAACTTTTGTCTGAAGTGAGAGCATATCGTCTTCTGAAAATTCATATCTATCAATCCCAGGAATAATAAAGTTATTAGCTTCTACATATTTTAAAGAAGCTGAAAAATCTTTTTTGGTATTAAAGTAATAAGTGAGTGTTAAATTTTTCAATTCCTCAACTTCATTACCACTAAATTGATCGTTAGCAATGAAATTTTCTTGAAATTCAATATAATCAGAGGTATTGATGAGAACTATCGAATGTTGATTTTTGATTTTTAAAATTACATCGAAATTGCCAAAAATATTTTTATAATAAATGTTGGGCTTTATATGATCTTCAAATAAATCAACACCATATATCAATTTTCCAAAAGAGGAATTATGGTTTTGACGTGCTATGCTTAAAGAATTTAATGCAAATCTATTGAATGATTTTTTATCATTATAAAAACTATTATTTAAAATGATATTTAAGAATAATATTTTATTTTTTTTTATTTCAGCTACTAATCTATTTCTATCTAAATCATATTTACTACTAATATTATACTCATTTATCTGTGATGATTCATATTTACTTATATGATTTAACTGAAAATCAAAATCAAAGTCATTTTTACTAAAACTACTACCCAAGGTTAAAGAAATAAAATCAGAAAATTCATTATTTGGCAAAGAATAATCACTATCAAGTGATGAATTAAAAATGAAATCAGAATTTTCTCTGAAATATCCCAATGATGAATAAATTTTATTTTTTTCAAAAACTTGGGAGAAATCAAAATTGTAAAACAAGCTCAATGGTGGTGTTTCTGAATTAGCAAATTCGGAATATTGACCAAAGAAACTTTTTTTCATTCCAGTAAATTCAAAATTTTTATTTTCTGAATGCTTTTTTAAACCTACGCTAAGCTTATCAAAACCATAATCTCCAAACTCATATATAAATTTACTTTTTACATAAGTTGAATCTATAGGTAGCTCTTCAAAAGTTAAATCAGTGAACTTATATTTAAAATTTTTGGATGATCTATCAATCAATAATTTTTTAAAAGATTGATCAGAATTCCAAATTAATTGGTTATTATTTAATGAAACTGCAAATTGATTTGATACATCAAATGGAATAATTTCTTGTCCAATTAATAAATTAAATGAAGAAGCCAAATAAAGAAATTTAGATTTAAAATTCATCCTGTTTCATAAAATTAATTCTTGAATCCATAAGATTTATTGTGTGCAATAAAACTGCTTCTATAATCTGAGGTTCAACTGGGCTTTGCCACTCTTTCCTCCCTTGATATGATAAAATCAAATGTTCTAACTTTAACTTATCATCTTGGGGAAAATTTTTAATTTCAGAAATATATTTGTTTACTATATCTCTTGAAAGAATTGCATTTCCTACAAGGGCTTTATGATTAGATTTTGCAACAGATGATCCTAAATTTATGGAATAAAGCTTTCCAATCTGGTGCAGACAAGCACCAGTAGTGAGTAAATCAATATCAATATCGTAATGCGCACCAATTTGTTTTGCGATTTGTAATAAGGATACAGTCTGCTCAATCAAACCACTCTGGTAATTATAATGGTAAGAAATACTAGCAGGATATATTTTAAACTTCTCTTTATGATCAGCTAAAATATTTTTTGTTAATTTTTTAAAATGAATCTTAGAAATGGTATTAACATTCTTTGCTAATACTTTCCATAACTCATTTGGATTTTTTTTGGAAGCTGAGATTAAATCTGAAGATTTAAATCCAAATTTTTTATATTTTTTTTCATTAGCTTTAGAAATATTTTCAACCCTAATCATCAAATTTTCTCCAAATTGATATGTAGACCCTTTAATTGCAACTGGATCACCGCTAGAAAACTTATTTGAATAAATATGTACCTTATCCCAAATTCTAGCTCTGATAACACCTGACTTATCTTGAAGAAGTAAGTTTAAATATGGCGAACCGTCTCTCTTTTTTTGAGTCTTTTTTTCAATACATAGGTAAAAACCTTGAAGCTTCATATCAGCAACTAGATTAGTAATTAAGATAGATTTCATTTAGCTAATTTTTAGCGTGACAACATTTATCGTTTTTGCAAGACCCTGAAAGTTGGTGAACTCTTTTTGTTACTCTTAGATTTAAATCATCTGCAATTTTTTTCTCAATACTTGAAATATTATTATCATAGAATTCAAATATTTCACCACAATCTTCACAAACAATATGATCATGTTTTGGGCTAATAGTTTTTTTGTTATGCTCGTATAGAAATTTTCCAGAATCAAGAGTGATTTTTTTTAATAAGCTATGTTTTACAAACACATCTATTGTTCTATATAAAGTTGCTCTTGAAACGTTAATTTTCTTCTTTTTTAAATCAATTAAAATTGTTTCAATATCTCGATGTTTATCAGATGAGGATAGTTCATCCCAAATATCTAGTCGCTGCTTTGTTGCTCTTAAACCTTCGCTTTTCAACACTGCTTCAACTTCAATATGAAATCTACATGGTATTAAATTTTGCATAATTCAAATTACATTAATTTATAAGTTTAATCTATTTTTTTTAAACGTGCGTATTTCACAATTAATTTTTTTCTTAGACCACCGTCAAATTCTACGCCTACTTTTTGGTTTTCACCTGTTCCACTTAGAACTAAAATTGTTCCAACACCAAACAAGTTATGCTGGACTTGGTCTCCAATCTTGAAATCATCAAATTCAGTAACAGTTCTTGAGATTTGAATTTTTTTCTTATTACCAGTCCCAACCACTCTTCTTGTATATACAGATTTATAAGATTTTACTTTTATAACATTTTCATCAATCTCATCAAGAAAATCTGACTGTATGAAAGATGTTGTATTCATTGCTCCAAACCTTCGTCTATACTTAGCATTAAGAAGATAAACTTGATTCATTGCCCTTGTTACAGCAACATAGAATAGCCTTCTTTCTTCTTCCATTTGATCTGGACCATCATCTATACGTACTAGAGGAAATAATCCTTGCTCTAATCCTGTCACAAAGACAGTTAAAAATTCTAAACCTTTTGCTGCATGAACAGTCATTAAGGTTATTGAATTTTCTTTATCATCCCACTCATCAATATCTGTAAATAATGAAATTTCTTGAAGAAAGTCTTTTAAGTTTCCCCCTGTTTGATCTGAAAATTTATCAACTGAAACTTTAAATTCTTGTATGTTATTATATCGATCCTGTTCTGCAGGGTTATTTTTATAATAATTTTCAATATTAAATTCTTCTAATAAAGCTCTAAGTAATTCTTTAGGGTCAAGCTTTTCCAAGAGATTGCTAAACTTAACTATTGAAGCATGAAAGTTTTCAATTGAATCTTGTTGCTTTCCTCTTAGTTTTAGCTCTCTGCACATTTCTAAACTCTCAAAAAGTGAGGTTTTATTTTTTGCAGCTAAATCGATAAACATTTTGATTGATTTTTGTCCAATTCCTCTAACAGGAAAATTTATAATTCTTTTTAGTGCTATATCATCGCTAGTGTTTGCAACTAATTTTAAATAGGCTAATACATCCTTTATCTCTTTGCGGTCATAAAATTTCGTTCCGCCGACTATATTATAAGGAAGGCCTTCTTTTACCATTGCCTGCTCAATTGATCTTGATTGAGCGTTAGTACGATAAAGAACTGCAAAATCTTTAAATGTATTTTTATTAAGCTTTATTTCTGACTTAATTGAATCGCAAATAGCATTAGATTCTTCTTCATCGCTGCCAGTAGATATCAAAGAAATTTTTTCACCCTTTCCTTTGGTAGCAACTAACTTTTTTTCTGCCCTATTTTTATTTTTGGAAACTACAGACCATGCACCATCAAGTATCCTCTGTGATGAACGGTAATTTTTTTCAAGCTTTATCTCAATATTTTTTGCAAAAGAATCTTGAAAATTTGTTAGGATATTATCGATATTTGCTCCTCTCCATCCATAAATTGACTGGTCATCATCTCCCACAACAGTAATATTTTGATGCTTTCCTGCCAAGAGAGATACTATTTCAAATTGTGGGGAATTTGTATCTTGGAACTCGTCAACTAAAACATACTTCCATGATTTTTGATAATAATCTAATATTTTTTTATTCTCTTTTAAAAGACGTATTGGCAGCAAAAGTAAATCATTGAAATCGAGAGCATTGTTTGACTTCAAGGTATCACAATAAGCTTTATAAACCTCTGCTATTTTTTCATCTTCAAAGGTTTGAGCTTTCGCCTCAATATCCTTAATAGATAGATTTGCATTTTTAAATTTATCAATTTGTACTTTTAAAAAACCAACGTTTAATTCTTTGAATTCAGATAAATTGAGATTTTCAATAACCTCTTTAATCACTGACTTTTGATCAACTGTATCATAAATGGTGAAACTTGAATTATAATTATCATTTAATGATGCTATATGAGTTCTCAGCATTCGAGCACCAATTGAGTGAAAGGTTCCAACATTAACTCCGTCGCATGATATACTTTCCTGGATTCGTACTTTCATTTCAGCAGCTGCCTTGTTTGTAAAAGTAAGGGCCAAAATTTCATTAGGTTTAAAGAGATTTTCTTTAATAAGGTGCCAAACCTTATATGTTAAAACTCTGGTTTTACCACTACCTGCCCCAGCAAATACTAACACGGGTTTATTTACAGTTTGTACAGCTTTTAATTGTTGAGTATTTAAATCTTGTAGTTTCATTTTTTCTTTCTTTTGTTAATTTTGTACAACCTTTTTGCAACTTCATGGTCATTTTCGTTAGTTGTGAATGTATGAGATCCATCTCCTTGTGCAACAAAAAATAAATAATTTGTTTTTTGTGGATATAGTGCTGCTTTGATGGATTCTATTCCTGGATTATTAATTGGTCCCGGAGGCAATCCATAATTTTGATAAGTGTTGTATGGAGATTTAATCCTTAAGTCTCTTGTTGATAATGTTTTTGGTGGTCCATTAATAATATATTGTATTGTTGGATCTGCTTGTAACTTCATATTTATTTTTAATCTATTGTGATAAACTGATGAGATAGTTGCACGTTCACTATCAAGCATCGCTTCACCTTCAATAATAGAGGCCAAAGTTACAACCTCATGCACTGATAATCCTAACTCATTTGCTCTATTAACCAACTTTTTATCAAATTCTTTCCAAAACTGTGTCACAAAAGTAATGATAATTTCTTCGGTAGATGCATCATGATAAAAATAGTATGTATTGGGATATAGATATCCTTCCATAGTATCACCATTTATATTATATTTGTTGAGAATACTTTTTTTGGTAAAAAAATTATCAAATTGATGGTCTTTATTAAGTAATAAATTTATACTTTCAAAAATTTTTGTCGATGAAGTTCCTTCAGGAATTGTCAACTTGAGTTTTATAGGACCTTTGTTGAAAATTGTATCAATCAACTTTGCATCTGAAACTTTTCCTTCAATTAAAAAGGTGCCAGCTGGTACTCTCGAGGCTAAGCCGCGAATTATAATTTTAGCCTTTAGCACATTCTTGTTAACAATGAGGTCATTTTCTTTTAATAAATCAATTACATTGTTAAGGGTCATCCCTTTACTTATTGTAATAGTTGATTGGTTTATTTCTCTATTATTTATAGATAAAAATGCAGTACTGAAAATAATAAGAAACGATAATGCAATGGAGGTTGTAGTATTAACTTCTTTCATCCGAAGGCTTGAAATTAACTTATTTATCATCTCAAATCAATGAATGGAATATAATTTTTGCAAAGATAAATTATCAAAACTAACTTAACTAATATGAAAGTAAAAAATAAACAAACAGTGAAATTTTTATGGCCATATAAAAGAAAAAATTATCTTTTGTTTGGTGTTGGAGTTTTCGTTATAATTGTGGGTTATTTGATAATGTATTTTGGAGAAGTGAATAGCTTCCAAAGTTTAATAATTTCTCCTCTACTGTTGCTAGCTGGATATTTAATAATTATTCCACTGGCGTTGCTTTACAAAAAATAATTTGGGGTAGTAGTTCAGTTGGTTAGAACGCCGGCCTGTCAAGCCGGAGGTCGCGGGTTCGAGTCCCGTCTATCCCGCAAATTTTCAATGAAAAAAA
>MDTC01246684.1_pt1 | contig 106445 bp, 105 predicted proteins | sample 811181 | NCBI WGS metagenome assembly MDTC01 (sample SAMN05326644, study PRJNA326480) | marine metagenome | isolation source: seawater | place: Pacific Ocean: North | collected 2011
CCAACTCCTCCAACTCCACCAACAACACCAACAGCACCAACAGCACCAACACCTCCAGCATCACCAACTGCACCAGCACCACCAGCACCACCAACTCCACCAACTCCGCCAGCACCACCAACTCCGCCAGCACCACCAACTCCGCCAGCACCACCAACTCCACCAACTCCACCCACACCTACTGTTCATCAAATTGTTACTACAGCGACTCCTGATCCACAATTTCCATTCTCAATTACAACATCCCCTAGCATAGGAACTAATAAGCTTCTTACTTTGGGGTTATCCTTCTCTAATATTATTGACTTAAATGAATTATCACTATCATTATTAGATGTTAGTACTGTACCATCTACAGATTTTGCTACAGATTATGCTAACGATGCCATTATTGATTCTATAGACATTGACACACCAATATCATTTGATGGAGATGCAATTATAGACTTCTCAATAGATGATACAGAAAATAATATTACCAAAGCAGAGTTCAATAACTTAAAAGTATTTCGTATAAAAGAAGATACTTTAGAACTTACAGACGTAACAGTTAATAGTGGTTCATATATTCGTGATTTTGAAACAAAAAAGATATCCGCACAAGTTGATGAATTTAGTTTATTTTATATAGTAAGTCAACGCATTTCTAGAGATACAACATTAAACAAAGGATCGGATGTATCTGCTAATTTTTCTTATTCTGATTATTTCATTGATTCTATTGACTTAAATTTTGATGAAATTACTAATTCTGGCGACTTAGAAATACAAACCGATTACGATTTGCCAGACATTGAACCAATCACAGAATACAATTTGATAGGCAGCGCCTCTGCTGTAAATCTTACAGCTACCGCAAATTTCTCAGGTAGCGTAATAGTAACATTTAACTTAAAAAACAATATAACTAAATCAGAGTTTGATAGTCTTAAAATATTCCACAAAGATGAGTATGGTATTACAGATGCAACTATCGAACATGGAGATTACGTTCGTAACTTTGCAAATAAAACGATATCTGTTAATATTAGTAGTTTTAGTTCATTATACTTAGTTACCAACCCTACTGATCAAAGCACAGTTTCATTTAATCCTATTAAAGATGGACTTACGCTTTTTTATGATCCTGAGCTTTCGCAAAACCCACCTCCTGATTCTTTGCGAAACCGACCCCTTGAAAATTATACTACTACCACTCCGACCCCTACTTCATCATTTGAAGATTGTTTTGATCTTGTTGATACGACAGGAACTAAGACAAATTATTGTGTAGACCTATCTGAGTATCAGATATACGATTGGAGTGGTAATGGATATCATGGTAAGTTTGATAGCACTTTTGCGACAGGTGATGACGATCCTCCTTGGACACTACCCTCCTATGCTTCAGATAATAGTTATATTCAACTACCCGGATGGGGAGGTCATATCGATATACCACAGTCTTCTAGAGCTATTGATTTATCTATACTTCCAAGTGAGCAACCTGAGTATGCAGACAATCCGATTACGGATGTTAATATACACGGAGATATTTACCATCCAGCTGGTGGATGCACATTAAATTTTGTAGTTTATAGATTTTATGATGGTGGAATATTATTCGACACATCCAACTATGATAGCTCAATTGCTGTTCAAGAATATGAATCTAGATTCTTTGGTGACAAACGAGGTTATTTGATAGGATCAACCGATGACATAGCAAGAAAATTTAATCCCGATGGGTCAAGTAAAGATTATGACGACAGCTGTAGTTATAGAGATCCACAATCGGGTCTGCTTTTTAGTCCAAATTATTTTCAAACAGCTTTCTACACAACGAATCTATATGATGGTAGTAGAGTAACTAATGAACCACAATTTGATATGGATAGAGAAAAATGGTATAATATTACTATTGTTGTAAGCAAAGAAGGTATAGTTAAATATTATAAAAATTGTGAATTTATAGGTGAAGAAACATGGTATGGATATTCAGAATGTAATATTAATGCAGCCGGTTCTGATGCTGTTGCTAATAAACTATTAGGTCATTTTTACTTTAGTCGGATAGGCACCAGCTTTCAGGGTAGGGTTGGTCCAATATTACTGTATGATAAAGCATTAAGTGATGCTGAAATTAAACACAACCATAATGAAATTGTGAAGACAGGACGATATCCAGATATTAATTCTTGTGTCACACCAACAACCCCAACTACAACAACAACCCCCACTACAGTAACCCCAACTCCATATATTTTTCCTAGTATAGTAACAGATGATTTAGAATGCTTTATAGATCCACTATCTTATGATCCTAACGCTAGTGCTTATGGTAATTATTTATTAGATCTAACACCCGGTAAAGCTGTTGGCGAGAGATATGATGCACAGTTAATAAACTGGCCTATATTCTCTAATGATTTTAGTTACTTAACATTTAATGGATCTTCACAAAGTTTAGATTTTGATATTAATACTGTAACTGGAAATGATTTAACGCTTAGTAGAGCTGGTAGCACAATCAGTTTTGTTATTAGAAATTTTAACCCTAGTAATTTCATATATGGAAGATCTCATAATAAATCATATATACAATTAGATAGTAATCAAGTTAAAGGTGAAACAGACGTTAATCTAAATACATTTAACGGGCCTACTACTTCTTTTAATAGTAATCAATGGTCTGTTTACACAATTGTATTTGATAATAATAAAGCTTATCATTATAAAGATTGTTTCCTTTTGGGAGAAACATCAGACTATGGAAGAGATGCTGCTATAGCTACAACTAATGAACTTGAAGACAGCCTAACTATATCACATATAGGACGAGCAACTAACTATGCCGGAGCTTATGATGGTGAACTGGGTCCTTTCTTAGTATATGACAAAGCATTAAATGTTAACGAAATACAGACTAATGTGAATGCGTTGTTAAGTCGATATCAATTAAGTTGTGCCACCACAGAACTTACTCCTGCTACACCAACACCAGCAACAGAACCTCCATTTGAAAATTGTTCAGAAGATAGTCGTTACGTTAGACTATTTAAAGATCATGATAGTATTACTATTGCATGGGCTGTTGATTTATCAGTTATAACAGATTTTGGTCTTAATGCTTTATATGATGACGACCCTCCAGGGAAATGCGATGCTACTAGATATGGTATATCCATAGCAACTAATCAAGCTTCTGATCACGTATATGGCATGGCACACATGGTTACAAAATGTATTGATTTATCTCCTGACGGCAATAGTTTTACAGGAAATGACACTACAGGCTGTTATGTTGATGCAGACAATTGGTCTGTTACCCATGGTTTTCAATCTTGGGATGATATTCCTATCTTGAAGGTGGACTCCTCAAATGTTCCTTCTAGATATAGAAAGTTTTTATCTGGATTTGGTTCAGATTTAGGTAATATACCTAATGATTGGAGATTTTTTATTGTAACTATTAATTTAGAAAGATTTTTTGGGACTATAGATAATCAACTTTCTCATGTCAATAATCTTTTGGTAGATAAAGATTGTGCTCACAGCAGTAATTCTAATTATTCTTATTCGGATAATGCAACACCAACGCCAATATATACAACGCCTATAGATTGTTCATGCTGTACATTCCCAGGAGAAGATTTTTCAGGACGCAACTACATTGTCAAAATATTTAGTGATAAAGGCAATAGTAGTATCAAAAAAGATATTTATGAACAAACTATATATGATTCTGATGGACCCATTAATCAAGTAGATCCTTTAAGATTTTCTAATGATAAAAGCTATAATCCTTCAGGCACTATTAGAGACACCAAAGGATTAAGTAGTACTAAACAGTCTCCAACAGCACACATATTAGATAGTGTTAAATTTAAAGCAGAAACCTATAAAACTTCAGGTTCAGCGACTAATCAATTAAGAACAAAAATTATTTATCAAATTGCAGAACCCATTATTAATTTATCAAGTGTCATTTTGGAAAATCATTGGACTACAATACTTGGTGATTCTGGAGAATTTGCTGAATTACAATGGCAATCTAGTTTTGGTAGTGATTGGGAAAGTTCGGATGATTTACCAGGAAGTAATAACTTACTAAATTTTGATGTAGCTAGTTTGGTAGGTGAATATAGAAATGGACAAAATATTTATACTCAAACTATTACCTATATAGTAAACGAGATGTTTATATTAGATCCAACTTACAACTTTAGGGCTGTGACAACATACAACGCTCCAAATCCTATAGGTCCTCAAAAAACATCATCAGCACAAATATATCCTGAAGTAATATATTTAGCAATACAAGAAATAGACGGATGTTGTAATGAAGTAAATTCTATTAAATATGTTCAATATATTGATAATGAATATGCTGCTAAGTATTGGACTGAAGAAATTTTTAGTACGCATAATACAACAGCTTACATAGACGATCCAAAATATTATATTTATATTAAACAGTTTCAAAACTATGGTGGTAGTTATGAAGATCAAAATTTTTGCGCTCGTGCTTGGTTAGTCGATGCTTCTGACTTACCAGCAGATGCTATAATTTATTATAAAGCTACCTTAGATAGTAGTTCGTCTCAAGACTCATATGTTAGTTGTGAGTTCTGTTTAACAGATCATATGTTACACTCTAGCACATGTCCGCCAACTCCTACAACAACTACCACAACAATCTTAACTTCTACACCTACACCTACACCTACACCTACACCTACACCACTACTTTTTGCTGATACCACTACAAAAACGACAACCACCACGACAGTCACGACAACCGCAACGACACCAACGCCAGGACCGAACCCTTGTTATCATAGAATGTATTTACAACCATGCGTGGAGCCTACACCTACCCCGAACCCAATAACTTACTGGGTGGAAAACATCACCTTAAAAGATCCTAATGAAAATGCAACATCGCCAACACCGGTTACCGTTAATGCTTGTGAATATATTGCAATACTTTTATATGATCCAACTACTCCATCAGCATCTTATTCAAATCTATATGACTATGTTGGTTTCTATGCAATAGACTCTAATTCATGTGTAGCTATGTATAGAAATGATGTCATCTCTAAAAACCAATTAGACACCCTCGATCCTAGCACTAATGTAATTATTGAAAACTTAATAGTAGAAGCTCAACATTATGATGAAGGGGTATGTTTACAAAAACATTGCCCTCAAACAACAACAACAACAACAACAACATTTCCAGTAATTGAAACCACAACCACAACAACTACTCCAACAACTACAACTACAACTGCCACAACAACACCAACTACAAAAACCCCAACAACCCCAACAACCCCCACAACAGGAACTCAAGAGACAGCTAGGATAACTACAGAAACAACAGCAACCGTTGGCGATATTGCCATAACCACGCCTATTATATTTCCGACATTTACAGCAACACCATTGCTATGTTGCGCAACCATTATTACTCCCGAAGCTATTGATGAAGAACCTATTCCCCCCAATTATTTTGCTGGCTGTATAGAACAACCATCAGATGCTAATCAAACCGACTTAGAATCTGTTTTTGTTGATGACTATACTCATTGTCAAATTTCTGACAGCATAGGTCTCGAAAATCAAAGTTACTGCTCAGAATTTGAGGCAATTAGACAATGCGAAGCTGATTATTATATAGATATATGCGGAGGGGCTATAGAGGAACAGCATTATGGAAATAATGTTGGATATTACGCCAGATGTATTGATGATGAAACAGGAGCAACTGATCAATGTTGGCCATTATCTAGAATGTACTGTCCGCCATGCGATCAATGTGACGGTAATGGAGACCCTTGGGCCTTCCTCGGTTGTATAACTGATACAGACAGAAATAGAGGAAGAATAGGTACAGGACAAGATGGTACATGTCCATTTTTTGGTAGCTTAGATGGTAATACACAATGTTCTGTATTTGAGCTGATAGGATCTTGTTTAAAAGATAAATGCGAAAATGACGAGGGTTGTGACGATTGTAGCTTTAATCCTGCAGGCTTCTATGCTTTATGCAAAAGGGGTACTGTTGATACCTGTGTTGCTTTAGGTAGTTACAGCTGTTGTACTACCTTAGACACAAAAACAGGCTGTGGAGACGGAGAAAGCTTTGAACCCGGACATGTAATATTACCACTATCTTCGGAGGGTGCTCAGAATCCATCTGCTATAAAACTGAAAATACCCCTAACAGCAGCATCTTCAGCTAATAAAAACTCTTATACCTATAGTGGCGGCCGTATCAGAGTTCCTTCTTCCACCAACAATCTCTTGTCCTCCAATTCAGACATTACTGTGCTTAGTGTAAATGGAACATCTCCATTTAGAACAGGTTTCCAAATAGATAAATTAATAGTAGAATTAGATAATCTCACAGGACTCTTAACCTGTACATTTGATGCTGCATTATTTTATTGTGGTCCTAACTATGATACAAATTCTAATGATTTATATCTTTGCCCTCCAGAAACATTTAAAGCCGATATTGATGGTGGTGGTAAATGTATTAATTGTGGTGATATTGATACTGTTGTTATAGGAGGGTAGGGACTTAAAACTATGCGATACGATTACTTAATAGTTGGGTCTGGCTTATTCGGCTCTACTTTTGCAAATTTAGCCAATGCAGATAATAAAAGATGTTTAATTATAGAAAAAAGAGAACATCCTTTTGGTAATTGTTACACAAAAAAACAACATGAAATAGATGTTCATCAATATGGTCCACATATTTTTCACACTAATTCTAATAAAATATGGAAATACGTAAATCAATTTAGTGAATTTAATAGTTATATAAACAGTCCTAAAGTTAATTATGGGGATACTCTATATTCTTTTCCTATAAACCTAATGACATTACAACAGCTATGGGGAGTTAACACGCCCAAAGAAGCTTCGGATAAATTAGAAAAAGAAAAACTTAATATTACTAAACCTACAAATTTAGAAGAGTGGATTCTGTCTCAAGTAGGAGAAGAAATATATTATACATTTATATATGGATACACAAAGAAGCAATGGGGTACTGAGCCTAAAAATTTACCAACATTTATTATCAGAAGATTGCCTATAAGATTGAATTTTAATGATAATTATTATTTTGATAAATATCAAGGTATTCCAGAAAATGGTTATTCAAGCATGATGTCTAATATGATAGAAAAAACAGAAGTTGTATTGAATACAGATTATTTTGCTAAAAGAGATTATTGGGATAGTTTAGCTAAAAAGATTGTATACACAGGTGCGATAGATGATTTTTTCAATCAAAAATATGGCACTTTAGATTATAGAAGTTTGAAATTTCAGCATGAAGTATTAACCGACACTCTTGATTATCAAGGTAACGCTATTATTAATTATACAGATTATGACGTTCCGTACACAAGAATTATAGAGCATAAACATTTTAATTTTGGTAAACAAAAAGATACTGTAATCACCAAAGAGTATCCTCAAGACTTTAATAAAAAAACCGAAAAATACTATCCTATAAATAATAAAGTGAACAACGACCTGTATGACAAGTATAAAAATGAAACTAAAAACTTATCATCCAAATATCTATTTGGTGGTAGATTAGCAGAATATAAATATTATGATATGCATCAAATTATAGGCTCTGCGATGAGTAAATATGAAACATAAATGCATTCTTTTACTTTCTCTATACTCATTAAATAGATTAGAAGAAATATCTAAATTATTAAATCATATAAAATATTTAGATGTTGATTTATCTATAGGAGAACATAATAGAAATAGTACATCTTTACTAAATTTTATTAATCAATATTCTAATAGAATTAAAAATATAAATTTTCATCCAAACTATGGAGTAGATATAGCTCCTTTTATACATCAAATTTCTAAAATAAACCATGAAGATTATCCATATTTTATTAAATTACACTCTAAAGAATCTAAATGGGGAGGTAGCTTCCATGTTGATTGGGGGAGTGTGCTGATTGACACTTATATCGGCAGTCTCTTTAATTTTGATAATAATTTAAAAATTTTAAAAAATAAACATATTGGAATGATTTCTCACAGCTTTTTAAAACTAAAAAATAAAGAAGGTAATAATTCTAATAAAATAAACTATTTATGTAGTTTACTAAATATAGATTATGATAAAACAAAAAAAGGTTTATTCAGCGCTGGGTCTATGTTTATGTCAAAAACAAAAATATTTCAAAAATATTTTAATGATAAAATAGATACTCTAGATATACTACTCAGCAATGAGATTGGAAAAGTACATGATGGTAATTCTAATACAGGTACCTATTGTCATTCTCTTGAAAGAATTTTCGGATATCTAATACAAAATGAAAATCTAAAAATACATGGCAATATTTGCAAAACTATACCTATTTTTAATGAACAATATAAAAGATTACATCTAGTAATTATGTATAATAATTTTTGTTATTTAAAAGAAGATTTAAACATATACGGAAATCTTATAGATAATCAACAAAATAATTTAAAAATTCAATGGTTGCATCTTGAGGATAAACCATTAATAGAATATATAATTATGAATAATAAGCTTATGAGAAAGACATAAATGATAAAATGGATTAAAAAAGTTTTAAGGTTTTTCTACGCTTTTTTCTGGCACTGTATAGAGGGATTTCCTACATGTAATACAGAAGAAATTTTAGAAAGGTATAACACTTGCACTAATTGTGAAGAATTTAATAAAAAGAAATCTATATGTAATATTTGCGGTTGCAATTTAAGTAATCGTAAAGAATTTATGAATAAATTAGCCTGGGCAGATCAAGAATGCCCTTTAAAAAAATGGCTAGCTAAAGAATAATCATTTGACTCATTGCTCTCTATCTGTTATTATAAAGAAAACAACAGATATGGAGTTGACATATGTCTGCAATTAAAGATAAAGTACATCACAATATATCGATTATTAACAAAAAATATGACTTAATAAGTGATGCTAAAGAAACTCTGTTAAACTCCAACAATTCAGTGTTAGTGTTAAATATATGCAACAATATGAATACTTATGGAGCTGGTTTTAATAAAGTTATTTCGCAACATTTTCCTATAGCAAAAGAGAATTATCATTTAATTGGTTCAACAAAATTAAGAACATCGCTAGGGCATACTCAGTTTGTCAAAGTCGCTATAGACAAAAAATACAAAAATGAAATTATTGTAGCTAATATGATATGCCAAACAGGTATAATGTCATCTACAAATCCTAGACCTATTAATTATTGTTTTTTGGGATTATGCTTGGCTAAAGTACAAAGTTATGTTAAGCAATATATGTCAGAGAATGATTTATCAATCAAAATTATGTCTCCTAAATTTCATGGAAACGTGACCGGTGCTAATTGGTCTTTTGTATACGAATTAATAATGGATACTATCAGAAAACCCCAACATACATATATTTATGAATCTTATAATTGAAAAAATTGAATGGCTTAAAAATAGATTTTTATTTAAATATAAAGAGACAGAATCTTCTCAAAGCATATCGAATGTTAAAGAAATAATAAATATTTTTAATGATATTAAAGATATGAATATAGAAGAAGTCAAATTAGACAATATACTCTCTAAATATTATTTTGGTTTTACAGATACTCAAGAGGATGTAATCACTAAAGAAACTGATTTTAATTATGGTTATACAAAAGAAGAAAAAGATAAGATTAGACTAGACATTCATAATATATATCAAGATATTTTATGCTCTATTGTTCAAATACAGCAAACCCCTAAAGAAAAAATAACTACTCTAAAAGATATAGATTTTACTATAGAGATCCCTAATGAATGAAACCATATCTATGAAAAATCTTTTTAGAATAGAAAGCTTTATGGAGGCTTGTATATCTAATCATTCTTATGCGGCTTTAAGCAATAGTATGGAATATATTGCAAACAGAACTCACAGCCTCAATTCTATACTAGAGCACTCTAAATTTATTATAGGAATTAATGATTTTTGCTACTTTACCACTGCAAATATTAGATCTTTTATAGCAGATAAAATACAGGCAGGCATTAAGTTAATTTTACCAGCATATTTAGATTTGCCTTTGCAGTTAATTCCCTTCTGTATATCTTCTGATGATTGGTCTAAAAATTTTATAGCTAATTATATATCTTCTTCATATAATAATGTTTCTAAATATATTGCAGATATAGGACACAATGATATGATATATATAAGCAAAGAGTGGTCTTCTGATGATCAGAACTGCATAGTCTCTAATTGCATTAATTATAACATAGAAAACATTTTTAGTATTATCGTTAATCAAAATCACAAATTTGGAATTATTTAATGTTATCAATTATTCAAATATTTTTATTGTTATATGTTATATATATAGGTATTCAAGACGGAATTCATAAAAATAAATCAAGAGCTTACTATGAATCAATCGAATAGATTACTTAATCAAAGATGTTATTTAGCAGGAGCAATGGATCGCGTTATAGACAGAGGCAGGGGATGGAGACAAGAGATAACTCCATTCTTAGAATCTTTAGGTATAGTAGTATTTAATCCTATCACTAAACCTACAGCAATTGGTCTTGAGGATGATGATACACACTTAGTAAAAACAAAACTCAAAAAGAAAAAAAGATACGAAGAGCTAAGCTCTATGATGAAAGTTATTAGATCGGTAGATTTAAGACTTGTTGATATTAGTGATTTTTTAATAGTTAATTTAGACTTAGGAATACATCCTTGTGGTACTTATGAAGAAATTTTTTGGGCTAATAGGCAAAAAAAGCCTATTATAATTCATATGGCACAAGGTAAAGAACATACTCCTGATTGGCTGTTCGGAACTGTACCACACCAAATGATATATTCAGATTGGAATGATATTTATGGATATTTAGAACACATTAATAGCTCTGAGAACATTAACACTTACAATAGATGGTATTTTTTTAAGGTTTAGAAATGAATATAATCCGTGATATAAATGAGATATTCCCGGTAGATGTAGAATTCTTAGATATATATCAAGAATTATTGCAGTCCGGACAAGCTTTTGCTAAAAAGCAAAACATATCTATACTTGCTTTAGCTAGAAACATACAAGATAAAACTAAATATAGTTTACGCAAATTAAGATTACTTAAAGAAAAATTTAATGAAGAATCGCATATTTATATTTATGAGAATGATTCCTTAGACCAAACTCCGCAAGTTATTAATGAGATAATTGATAGACCAGGTTATGAAAATTTCAGTATTTTATCAGAAAAAATTGGTACCCCAAGTATGCCTTTGTCTACAAGTCAAATTAGAACAACTAATATGGCTAACGCTAGGAATAAATGTTATTCTATGGTTACTAATAAGCATGCTACAGATTTTTTCTTAGTTATAGATATTGATTTTCTAGATTTCAGTATAGAAGGTATTATGAATTCTTTTGGATGGTTGTCAACCAATAATAATATTGGCGCTATCTGTGGAAACTCTTACATTAATGTGAGCAATAAGCAATATGATCGCTATCACAATTATGATTCTTTCGCTTTTAGACAAAATTATTGGCTCCCACAAGACAATTCATACTGGTTTCCGTTTTGGCAATTACCTATAGGCTCTTGCCCTATCTCTACTTTCAGCGGCTTTGGCGGCTCATGTATATATAGGTCTAAATTTTATGAGCCTTTATATTCTGGTGAAGACTGTGAACATGTAACACTTCATAAAGCACTAAAACAAAAACATAATGACTTTAAACTTTTTTATAATCCTAGCCAAATAATGTTGGTTGATTAATGAAAATTATAGATGATATCAAATTAGATTTTAACGATGTTCTAATTAGACCAAGAAGATCAAACTTAAGTAGCAGGTCTGAAGTTGATACGATTAGAGAATTTAGCTTTCCTCATGCGAGCAGAAAACTTTCTTGCTCTCCAATCATGGCTGCTAATATGGATACTACTGGATCATTCGAAATGGCCAAATGCTTATCTAAATTCCAAGCGATCACCTGCCTGCATAAGCATTATACAGCTAACCAGTTAATTAATTTTTTTGAAAATAATCAAAATATTTTGCATTTAGTTTTTTGTTCCATTGGCACCTCACAAAAAGATATAGATAAAATAAAATATGTTTATAATCAATTAAAAGAAAATAATAAAAATATACCCAATATTTGTATAGATATTGCTAATGGTTATAGCGAAAATTTTGTCAATAAGGCATATACTATACGTAAAATGTACCCAGAAATAATTATTATTGCAGGGAATGTTGTAACTCCAGAGATGACAGAAGAACTTATATTGCGTGGTGGTGTAGATATAGTTAAGATAGGAATTGGTTCAGGTAGTGTTTGTACCACAAGACTTAAAACAGGAATAGGATATCCTCAACTTTCTGCAATTATGGAATGTGGAGATGCTGCTCATGGTTTAGGAGGTCATATATGTAGTGACGGAGGATGTGTAATACCAGCTGATATTTGTAAAGCTTTTGGGGGGAATGCGGATTTTGTAATGCTGGGAGGTATGTTGGCTGGAACAGATTGTTGTGATGGCGAATGGGAATATGAATGGAGATGTAAAACTTTAGGCGAGGATGAAACCCGTAATAAAGAATGGTGGCAGCCTTTTGATCCTCAGTATCCAACAGAAAAAAGGAAAGTATATTTAAAATTTTATGGAATGAGCAGCAAAGAAGCTATGTCTAAACATGATGGAGGAGTAGCAAATTATCGAACTAGCGAAGGAAGATGCGTAAGAATACCTTATAAAGGAACTACCCAAAATATTATGCAAGATATATTAGGCGGTATTAGAAGTGCTTGTACCTATATTGGAGCCAAATCAATTAAAGATTTTAGTAAAAAAACTATTTTTATTAGAGTGAATAATACACATAACAGGATCTATGAAAAATATGATAAATAAAAAATTAAATTTTTACGGACCAATAAACACTTTAGGATATGGTATTAGTTCTTATAACTTATGGAAAAATTTAAGAGAAAGCGTATCTACCACTTTATTTCCTATAAACGAAGTAACCATAGAAAAACATTGGAATCAAAAGGGTTTAGTAGATGATATTAAAAATCAACTTGATTATGATATTACATCACCTTGCTTAAAAGTATGGCACGCTAATGACATGATTATTAAGCCATACAATAAAAATCTATACGCTGGTTATACGTTTTTCGAAATAGATAAAATTACACAACAAGAAAGATTGGGTTATGATATACTAGATATTATTTATGTACCATCTAAATGGGCAAAAAATATATTGATAGATAATGGTATTGATCATAATAAAATTATTGTTGCTCCTGCTGGTGTGGATATTGAAGTTTTTGACTATAGTTCATATAATGATTTATTAGAAGATAAAGAAGAAGGCACTTATATATTTCTAAATATAGGTAAATGGGAGATTAGAAAAGGACACGACTTACTGGTACATATGTTCAATCAAGCTTTTACCGAAAAAGATAATGTTGAATTATGGATGTTAAATTCTAATCCATTTTTATCGAGTAAAGAAAATCAACAGTGGAATAATTTATATAAAAATAGTAAGCTGGGAGATAAAATTAAAATTTTACCTAGACTACCTACTCAAAAAGATATTGCTAAAGTTATCAAACTGTCTGATTGTGGTATCTATCCCAGTAGAGCAGAAGGCTGGAACAACGAGGTTATAGAAACTATGGCTATGGATAGACCTGTCATTACGACTAACTATTCAGCGCATACAGAGTACTGCGATAAATCTAATAGTTTTCTCGTAGAAGCTAAAAATTTAGAATCAGCTGACGATGGTAAATTTTTCGATTGTACTGGTCAATGGGCTTCTCTAGATGGCCTTTTAGACAATTTCATAGACTATATGAAATATGTATATTCGAATAAAATTAATACAAATAAAGCTGGCTTGAAAACAGCCTCAAAATTCAATTGGACCAAAACTACTGATAAAATTATAGAGACATTATATGGATGATCTTGCTATAATATTTATATATACTAATAAATGTCCACTTACTGATATAAATTATCAGTCCATACAAAAATATAGCGATGGAGCTAAGGTATACGCTATACATCAAAATGATTTTGCAAATAATTTTTATGATTTTTTAGATTATAGGCATATTAGCCAATGGAGTGGTCGAGATGTTTGGTATTGGGGTTCTGATAATATTTTTTTATATTGGTTTTTATCTAATCCTGATAAAAGAGCAAAACAATATTTAATACTAGAATACGACTGCTATGTTACAAACAGTATTAAAGAGACTTTACATATTGATAATAATGTCATACAAAATCATGATGGTATAATATCTGCAAATACTATCTTTGCTTCGAACCATGAAGAATCATATTGGTGGTTTGAAGCTCAGAGATATCAGCCATTAATAGATAAACATTATGGGTGGAACAATTTTGTTGCCTGCTCTCCTTTGTGTGGCACAATGATTTCAGACAATGCTGTTCATAGAGTCGTAGAAGAATGTAAAAAAATACCTTTAGTTAATAAAATATATGTAGAGACTAAATTTGCTACAATTTTAAAGTATTTAGATTTTCAAGTTGATAGTTTTGATACTGGAGATGTAAAAATAGAAAAATATATAACTTACGATGCTCGTGATTGCCTATCTCATATAATAGATCTGGCACAAAAACAGGAATCATTAAAAGGTATTTTCCACCCCATTAAAGACATTAGAATACTAGAGAGATATTTTATGAATAAAATTAAAAAACAAGATATTAATCATGCTTTATTTGGTCAATTAAATGATGTTACCTCAAGTTTAAATTTTTTAAAGCAACATACAGATTTAAAACATTTTGTAGTTGATAATAGTTTATTCGGAGATCCTAGTCCTGGCTTCCCTAAAAGACTTTACCTTACATATAAAAAAAATGGTCAAATTTACAACAAAATAATTAATGAAGATGAAATGCTAGTTCTTGAGGGCCTGTAGCCCATTTGGTGTATAATCTATATATACATTATTGTAAGTCCAAGGAGTTACCATGCCTTTACCAAAAAGAGAACAAGACGAAGATAGGCAAAAATTTATTGCTAGATGTATGTCTGATCCCAAGTCTCAAAAAGAATTTCCAGACAATAAACAAAGATTAGGCATGTGCATGTCTAATGGATCTATAAATAATATTTTATCATGTGCTCAAGAATATTATTATTTTGATATGTATGGTTATACTGAGATTGTAAATGAACACAATTATATAGAACCAAATATTGAAGATTATATTCATTGTGAAGAGACAGAAGAAGTAATAGACTTATCTATAGCAAAACCCGGCTTATGGGAAAATATCAGAAAGAAAAAAGAAAGAGAAGGAAAAAAATATAGACCAGCCAAACCTGGAGATCCAGATAGGCCAAGTCCAGAAGAAATTAAAAAAGCCCAATCTAGGATATACAAATATAAAGATCCTAAAACCGGAGAAATATATGTATACGACAGGCCCGGAAGTTATAAAAAAAATGGTAGATATCTCATTAGAGCAGCAGAGTATAAAGGTAGAAAAGTAAAACTGAATAAACCATTCAGAACTTCAGATGGTCCTAAAAAATTTGCTGTATATACTAAAAACGAAAAAGGCAATGTTGTTATAGTCAGGTTTGGTGATCCAAATATGAAAATTAAAAAACACATACCAGAAAGAAGAAAAAGTTTTAGAGCTAGACATAATTGCGATAATCCTGGACCAAAATGGAAGGCAAGGTACTGGTCTTGTAAGGCTTGGTAATATGCGTATTATATCTGATATACAAAAAAATCTACAACTGGATAATATTACATACAGAGATCCATTTGACTATGATAAATCTCCTTATGCTAAAATTAAATTTCCAGAATTAGGAAGTATAGATTTATTTAAAATAGTAGATAAACCCTATGCTAATTCTAGTAAGAATACGCTAGCTGAATTAGAATCAATCTCTACATCAACTCATAACAGATCCCAAGCTGATTTACATTTAATTTATACAGTAGATACCGATCCTTTAATACTTTTTAGAGAACTCTCTGAGGATCTATCTATTAATTTTTCAGAAAATCTTTTTCATAATATATATAGATTTTCAGTATTACATATAATTAATCATTTAAAGCTTTTTTATAATAGAGCTAGACCTTTTCAATTAGCAGAAAAATTAGATATTGATATTGATCGAATTATTACTAAAACACATCATACAGCCTCATACCCCAGTGGACATACGATGTATGCTGCTCTAGCAGCTGAAATTTTAATTAGCGATTACCCTGAACATAAAAATAAATTCGATGGCGTAACAAAGCAAGTAGGGCTTGCTAGAGTGCTTCAAGGAGTGCATTACCCATCAGATAATCGAGCATCTGTTGAAATTATGAAAACTATATTTCCCAATTTAAAAAAATATTATACTACAGAGGAGCAGCGTCATGAGTTATGAAAATATATTAAATAATTTAGAAAAACAATTAAAAGATAAGTCTTTGGGTACTGATGATATCAAAGAGTATAAAGAAGATTTTTTAGAAATGAATATTGGATCATTAACATCTATCATGAAACATGCGGAATCAATATTAGCCTCACTGGAAGATGAATCTGTAAAAAACAACTTGACAGAAAGTTGGTTACAAGGTAAAATTGCTGTAACAGAAGACTATATGAAAACTATACATGATTTTGTAAAGTATTCTCCTGCTGATGACGATAAGGTTAGTGCGGGTTGTGGTTGTGGTGGTGGTAAACGTAAAAAACGAAAACCTCCAGTACACAAGCAGAGCAATCCCAAACCAGAAGAAAAACAGAAAAACACAGATAAACAAAACGACTAATTTTTGTTTTGCTTATAAAATTAAACTAGGATTTTTTATTAAAGGATAATATATTATGATAGATATAGTAGGCGTTGGTAAACAGAAAACATTTTATGGCTCTAAAGATACTATCACATTTGAATCTTTAGGTTTTTATATTAACTTGGCTCAAAAAAGTATTTCTAAATTTGCAGATCAAATATGTCAAGGTTCTGCCAAAAGGATGCTACAAAGCGAGGATGCTATTTCTAATATCGCAAATGGAATTATGATGGCTGATTGGAGATGGGACGCTAATCGTAAAGGTAAAGATTCTGGTAAAGCCAAAACTAAATACTCTTATAGAAATCAGTGTGCTATTTGGTCTATCAAAAGTTATATTACTAGACAGTATAGTAAAAAAAATCAGATTAGAAATCAAAGCTTATCTTTAGATCAAGAGTATAATGAAGATTTAAATTTACAAAATATTATTAGTAAAAATAATAGTCATGATATTGTAGATACAATAATACAAGATGAAGCAAAACATATCCTCAGGGAAGACATTGACAATCTCTTGAATAGTGGAATAATATCAGATAGGCAGTCTACGTTTATTAGAATGTACTTTTTTGAAGATATGACACTAGAAAATATTGGCAAAGCACATAACATCACTAGAGAAGCTGTTAGACAAAATCTAAATAAAGCCTATAATATAATAAGAAAGGTCATATCGTATAATGTTTAGGGCAGTACCGGCTTTGATAACTACAGATTTTTACAAAGAGGAGAAGTACATTCTTTCTCTTCAAGAATCTAGTATTAAATTACCTTACTGGGAAATAGAAGACTATCGGAATTTACAAAATACCATTAAGGATAAAATTATTGCAGATGTATTTACTGACAAGCAAATGGCAAATGGCTATATTAGTCCTAAATTTATGAGTATAAATGATGAAATTATCTGTAAATTATTCCCTGACACTAAAGATAATCTCTATTTTTTATATGGATGCGTATGCCCAAAGTTAGAAATCAATAATCAATTTTTCTGGAAAACCTTTGACATATACGACACAAGTATATCTTTAGAATTAAAATTAATAAATGATGTCATTTCTACAACTATTTAATAAGAAGAAAGATGATCAATCAGCAAAAGATCAAGATGGTTGCTCTGTTCTGATTAGTATAAGTACGAATAATGAATATTCTTTCGAAATTAAATGGGATCATAATCTTGAAAAATGCCCTGATCAATTAGCAAATCTCATTATAGGTTTACATTACGGATTGTTCGCAGACGAGGTTATCAGTATTTTGAAAGATCATGAAGGAAAAGATTTAGATCAACATATTATTAATAATGCATTAGATTTATTAGATAAAAAAAATAATGTATTAAAAGAGGTGGCTATAGAACAAATATCTGAAGAACCATTAATTAAACCAACGCATGTCTTTAAACTATGAATAATAAACAAATATTATGGGAAAAATGGGTTAATCCATTTGAACCTTTAGACAAAGATCCTGAATTTTTAGACGATATCAGTATTGAGGATTTTTCAGAGTATGCTGAATGGGAAGATTATGAGCAGCAAAAAGAAATAAACGAAAAGAATAAAGAAGAAGATGTTTCAAAAATGAATACTAAGGCTATAATAACCCCTATGGGTGTTATACCATTTAATGAAGGGACAGCGTGTACTAAAACTTTTAAATTTTGGATTGGTCATACTAATTTTAGCATATCTTCAAAAATTCAACATATAATAGAAAAAACAGAAGGGGTAGAAACATTAGATATTTTTACAAGATATCGATTTAGAATCGGTATAGGCAAGGCTTTTCAGGATAGGTCTGTTATGGAAAACATACAGAATAAAGTATACGAAAAATAAAATGAGAAATTTAAATTCAGATATAGAATATTTACATAATCATAATATAGATCCAAGAAGTAGGGAAATATATCTACATTCTGCTACTTATGGAGATGATGATAATGGTGTAGACTTTAGATCTGCTGTCTCATTGCATAAAAATTTAAGATATTTAAATCAACTATCTTTTGATCCAATAATAATACATATGCATATACCAGGTGGAGAGTGGTGTGATTGTATGAGTATGTATGATGCTATTAGACTAAGTCCTTCACCAATTGCTATTATAGTTTATTCTAGAGCAGAATCTTCAGGAAGTATCATTTTACAGGCTGCTGATTTAAGGATTATGATGCCAAGTTCATACACATTAATACATTATGGAAGTTCTTTTGTGGATGGAGATCATAAGGTAGCAGTATCTAATTTAGAATGGAGTCAAAAGGAGGCTGCTAAAATGGTAGATATTTTTACAGACAAACTGATGGACTCCCCTTTGGTTAAAGAAAAAAAATGGAGAAGAGTCAATGCTAAGAAACATATATTATCTCAATTAGATAATAAAGCCGATTGGATATTATATCCTGATCAGTGTGTGCAATATGGTTTTACTGATGGTATTTTAGGTTCTGCAGAATTTCAGTATGTGGAAGACGTAAGAAAGTATTTACAAAAAAATTATTAATCAATGTTTATAGAATATTTTATAGATCATCTTCAAACAGATCAAGAAGTTAAAGATACTTTTAAAAAGTTAAAAGAACAGTACGAAAAATATATAGATTATATACTAATACATTCACATCTAACTAGAATCGCTGGTTATTATTTTAATAAATCTAAAACTAATATAGCTATAGACTATCCACTAGGACTAAATGATACAGAAATTCGTCTATCTATGATAAGTAAGGTGGCCAATAATTGTACAAACTTATCTATACAGGCTCCGTCTGCTTTTTTAGTTAATAGAAAATATGATAAAATTAGGAGAGAGATCAGTCTAATAAAAGCTAAGTTTCCTGATCATAGTTTCAGATATATTATTGATTATCGTAAATATAACCATAATATATTAGCTAAGTTCACTAGTATTTTAATGGAAAACAATATAGATACTATTTATCCATCTACGGGATTTTTTATAGATAATATATATGATAATATCGTAGCATGTAAGTATTTAGAACAAAAATCAAAAATTAAAACAATTTTTAACGCTAATATCTGGACTAAAGAGCATATAGAGCTTATTATAAAATCTAATCCTATAGGAATTAATCTACAAAATATCCATTCGTTATCTTTAATGAAAAAATATGCCCATAATGACTCAACAGAATAATAAAATTTTTGTTAGCATAGCTTCATATCGAGACCCTGAGCTCTTACCGACATTAAGAGATATGTTTTTAAAAGCTAAAAATCCAGAATTAATTATAGTGGGTCTCTGTTGGCAAAAAACAGAAGAAGAAAGTATTGAAGAATTTTTATATCATGAAAATATTAAAATCTATGAATGCGATTGGAGAGATAGCAAAGGAGCTTGCTGGGCGAGACACACTATACAAAAACATCTATATACAGATGAGCAGTATTTTTTGCAGTTAGACTCCCATCATAGATTTTTACAAGATTGGGATGAGCATCTTAGGAATCTATATCATGAATCGGGATCTCCCAAACCTATTATAGGTGGTTATGGAACAACATATTGGCCAAATAAACCTAATCAAGAATTAAAAAATGAGCCTTACAGAATTATTACTTTTGATACTTTTACCGATGATGGTGATATAATATCTAGACCACAACTCATTAATAATCATAAATTTTTGAAATCTAAAGGTATTAATTTAATTAAAGCTAGATTGCTTTCTGGTCACTTCATCTTCACTTCTGGTCATTTTTGTAGAGAATGTATTTACGACCCCAATTTATATTTTCGTGGTGAAGAAGTAACTTTGAGCGCTAGAGCATATACTCATGGCTATGATATGTTTCATCCAACATATTCTATTATATGGCATGAGTATTTAAGACAAAAAGAGCATAAACATTGGGAGGATCATGTAAAGTCCAATGATTTTGACATCGAAGCTGAAGCTAGAAATATTAGGTCTAAAGAAAGACAAAGAAAACTTTTTGGTATGGAAATTTCTAATATAGACTTTAGACATTATGGGTTTGGTAATAAGAGAAGTTTACACGAATACGAACTGTATTGTGGTCTAGATTTCCAAAACAGAAAAGTGCATAAGTATGCATCTCGTATCCATGATTCTACAGAAATACCAGAGCCATATATTATGTCAGAAGAAGAATGGTCTAATGGTATGTTAGGTACCCATAATTATAATGTAGAATGGAACAGAGACGACATTCCTGATAATGTTAAATTTGATTTTTGGTTTTTTGGATTTGAAGACAAAGACAATAAACTACTATGGCGTAAAGATTTCAATCATGAGGAAGCTTATTACGAAGAATGCTTTAGTAAAAGAAGAAACTCACATCACGCTAAATTTTCATGTGAAGGAAATGTGCATCACTGCGTTATAATACCTCATATAGAGGGTGGGGATTGGTGTGAAAAAATCATTATCAATGTTTAAGTTTTATTTTTAAATAGGAAAATACAATGCCGAGAGCAAAATCCAGTACTAAAACCAAATCCCCGACAAAAAAAGCACCAACAAAAAAAACACCAACAAATAAAATATCAACTAAAAAGCCAATTCGAAAACCGACCAAAACGCAAATTAAAAAAGTGGCTAAAAAAGCTAAGAAAAAAATAATCCCCACACCTAAGCCTGCTAATTCTGATAGTATTTTAAGAATCTTATGTTTTTCTAATTTCAATAAAGATCCAAAGTCTTTACTGACTTATCTTAATGAATTTAATAGCCAAACATATCCTAATATAGATTTTATACTCAATATTCGCACTGAATCTAAATCAGAACATAGAATATATAGAGAAATTATATCTAATTATATTCCAAAAAACTCTATCAAAATTGTTTTTCAAAATAAATATAATGATCAAACGTCAGACGATCTATACTTGCTGGAACATGTAGCTAAGGAAAAATATAATACTTTCATATACTGTAATCCAGACTTTAATTACAACCCTAATCATATCCAAAACTTAGTCGATATATATAAAGACAAACCTTGTGACGTTCTGTGTGTATCTTGCGATAAAATAATCGATAGCGCTTTCAATATGGAAAAATCATATGAAAAGAAATATAACTTTATATATAATAATAAAGCAATGGATATAATTTTTTCTTCACCTGTTAGATCTAAAAATGAATGGATGAACGTATGGGCTGAACATAAAATAAAAGTAAGAGAATTAGGACATATTAGCACTCTTTTTCTTATTGAAAAAGAAGAAACTCAGGATGTTAATATCAATACCGATGGCGCTTATTACAAAAGTATAGATAACGAAAATTTTGCCTTATGTGTTTTTGAGCACAATTACTGGTCATCCTTTGTTTATCTTAACAAAAGAAATAACCGAATGTATAATATAGATAATGACGACCATGGAGCTTTTGAAATAAAGGATAATGATACTATAAATATTACATGGGATACTTGGGGCGATGAAATTTTTTATAAAAAATACGATAACGATAATTATTTCTACAGTATTAATGAATAGATATGCGCAGAAAAAATCCTAGTATTTTATGCTTCACAACATCCTATAAAAGACCTTATAATCTATATCATTGTACTAATAGTATCCTAAACCAATCGCATAGCTCTTTCGATTACGCTATTGGTCTATCTGTAGACACACCTAGAGAGCAGTATGAATATGAATATCTACTATCTGATTACTCAAAAGATAAAAGATTAAAAATACTTTTTCATCCTAATTTCTCTCAACATGAAAATTATCTTTACCCAATCAAAAAAGCAGATTATAAAAAATATGATATATTTATTAAAATAGATGATGATGATATATATAAAAAAACATATATAGAGAATATGTTAAATCATTATCAAAAATGTCAGGAGGATGTGCTGTCTGGCTATATTACATACCAGCTAAACAATAATAAATTATATAAGGGTAAATTTGATAACGTTGGAGGACATTGGCATGAGGATTTAAAAAGCAATGTTCAGTTTGGTATGCCTTTCACGTATATTTTTAATAGAAAAGCACTAAATGTTTTACTTAACACAACGTCCTCAGAATTGAGTAAAATACATATTTTTGAAGATGCTGGATGGAGAAAAAAGTGGAGAGACAATAATATCACATCCAAAGTTTTAGATAATATCGATTATGCCATATACAACATACACGGAAATAATATATCCTCCAAGCATTGCTTCATTCCTGATAGCGAAGGTAAGATGTATATTAGTCAAGATGAATTTGATATCGCATACTTTGTTCATTATGGCTGGGAGTCTTATTGTTTTATAGATACCAAACGACATAAAATATTTAATATAGAAAATAATCACTATGGTAAATTTGATTTAAATAAAAAAATTATTACTATTAATTGGGAAAACTATGGAAAAGAAGCGTTTAAATTAGATAACAATAAAATATATAGATATATTCAATGATAGACCTATACTCGTATTTCGAACAAATATATTACATTAATCTAGACGAAGACAAAAATAAAAAAACTTACTTCGAACAAGAAATTAAAAAGTCTAAATTTTTAAGTAAAACTTGTAAAAGATATGAAGCAGTTATTGGTAAGTACTTAGATATTAGACTTATACCTGAATCTATAGTTACGACAAAAGCCAAAAATGATATTATTAAACAAAAACAACAACAGTACGGAGTATCTTTAACATACGGATCATTAGCTTGTGCATTATCTCATAATTTAATTTATAAAGAATGTAGGGATGCTCATAAGCCCTTTCTTGTTTTAGAAGATGATATTATAATAAATGATAGATTCGATTACGACCTCAGCTCTGTATTAGGGCAAATAGAGGACTCTCAAGGCTCATATGACATTATATATTTGGGATGTAACGAAATTCCTGGTTTTCAAAAAAAGATTATTAATAATATTATATCTAAACCTAGAGGATTAATTACAGGCACTTATGGGTATGTAGTCTCACAGACGGGTTCTAAAAAGCTTTTAGACTTAATTTTTCCGCTATATAAACAAATAGATAGTTGTATCTCGGATAATATAGACAAATTCAACCTTTTTTGCTCTACAAAAAAAATAGTTAATGTAAGGACTGATTTTGTCTCTAGAACACAGATGGACACCAGTTGTAAAAATATGCACAATGTGCCAGAAGAATATTCTGACTGGTATAAACTTTTTGCTTAATACGCTATTATTGGTGTACTATTCATATAGTGATATATCATTTACACACGACCTAGAGGTTTTAATTATGTCAATACATTATGTTTCGGGTTCTGCCCAAAATATTGGTGGAACAACAGCTACTTACACATCAGGTAAAACCGGTGGTAATAAAGTGAATCCCACCAATGAGATTTACAACGCTGGTAACTATCCTACAGATGATCTTGATAGTCAAAAATCATTAGCATCTGTTGATTTTGCTAATTCTACATTTACAGCTATTAATCAAAGAAGTGCATCTGCTATTAGTGGATCTTTAAAAAATGCATCTATTTATCCCGAATATTTAGATTCTATTCATAAGAAAGAAAGTGCTAGAACAGCTAGATTAGCTACTGCTATGAGAGCTGGCAATTATAATGTTATTACTGGTAAATTCACATCAGTTACTGTAGCTAATGATTCTTTTGGCAATGATAATGCTGCTAGAGCATCATTTAACGTTCCAGGCAACTTGGTATACAGAATTGGTAATACAACAGTAACAAAAGCTTATGAAGCTAAAGGCTGATATTTGATTGATATGAGGCGTTGCAATATACGCCTCTTTTTTATTTACAGAAAACATTTATTTGTAAAGGCTTATTAAATATGGCAGACCCAAATACACTTGGACATTTTTTTGAAAGTTTCACAACGCACATGGCGAGTGTCGTTCTGGCTCTTATAGGGTTTTGGACTGGATTTGTTAGAAATTTAGTCAACAGAAAAGAAGTAGAACAAATGATTGCCTCTCAGTCTCAAAGTAGTCAATACTCTAAAGATAGGCAATTTATAATGGAAAGATTAAATTCTCATAAAGAAGATACTAGCATATTATTTAGAGCTTTAGAAAAAAACACAGAAGTTATGACTGAATTAAAAATTCAAATAGCTACCCTTGGCAAAACTTTAGAAGCTTTAGAAAATAGCATAGAAAGGTAATATTATGGCAAATGATATCCAAAGAAGTATAGGTGGCGTGGCAAACATTAAAAATGGTACTATTGTAGTATCTACTAAACCTACAGGCCCAACAGCTAAAGATAAAATAGATACTTATGTTTCTAACAAACCTGAAATAGCTGATATAGAAGCTAAATATGATACTAGGTTCGACGACCCAACATATTACTCAGCCTAAATACCGCATAAGCTCTCCTCTGGTGTATACTTATATAACAGAGGATATCTTATGAAAAAATCTTACCAAACAAGTGAATTCTGGTTTACATTAGTTAGCTTTCTTATTAGTGGATTATTCCTCATAGGAGTTATTACTGAACCGGATACAAAAGACGACCTTATCAATGCTGTTACACACGGCGTAGAAAGTATTATTCTAATAGGTGGTCAATTTATGGTTTTATCTCGATATCTTAAAAAACGAGAAAAAGAAAAAGTACAACACGAAAGAACTAAACAAAAAGAACAAGATAATTTAAGAAAAGAACTAGAGGATTATGTCGGAGTAGACAAAAAGATTGAAAAAGTTAATATAAATAAGGCGAGTCTTGGAGAACTTATTCAATTACCACACATAGGTCCTGCTATAGCACAAAAAATTATAGATTATCGAAAAAATTATGGAGATTTCCAAACCTCTAGAGAAATTATATTAGTGAGCGGTATAGCGAATAATACCTACCAAGATATAGAAAGATATATAGAAATATGAATAGTAAAGAATTAATTAGTAGCGAATTTGATAAATTAACAGAACAAATTAAATCAGGCTTAGATAATGTAAAAGTTTTTGCTGTCGCAGAAGCTTGGAAACTTTTGCAAGTAATGGCTGCTAGTCTAATTCAAATTGTAGAAAAAATAGGAACAGACTTAAGCAGTCCAGAAAAAAAAGAATTATCTTTAAAGTTAATATCTGATTTTTATGATAAGGTTTTTGTAGCTGTTGACATACCTATTATACCTAATATTATAGAACCATTATTACATAAATCTGTTAAAGCTTTTTTAATGATATTGGTAGGTTCTACTATAGATGCTTTGGTTACTACTTTTAGACAAACAGGTATATTTATCAAAAAACAAATCAAAGGCGATGGAGATTATTCTTCTCAAATACTTAATATAAGATTACCATGAAAGGATCATTATGAATTATACTCAAACTTTTGAAGAATTTAGTGCGGGGTTAGCCCCTATGGATTTAGCTTTATATGCTGGTATTGGCATTATTATATGGGTTTTATTTAAAGATAAGCTTAGTCCTGTTCAAGAAATGCTATCAAATCTATTTAATACTGTTAAAAAACAAATTCCAAAAAGTATTAATGTGATAGTACCAGATATTCCAAAATCTTTTCCTTCCAAAACTATTGTAAAAACAGAGGAAACGGGAGATGTATTCTTTGATCTAGTTGTGTCATGGAAACAAACCAGAGATCTTGCTGTACAAAGTGGCTGTGATAAAGCTGTTGAAGTAGCGGATCAAATGTTTCCATATTTAAGTCCAACTATTTGTGAAGATAAACCATTCTTTTCTGGAGATAATAATGAATAATAAATGGCTTTTAGCACTAGCTGCCGTACTTGTATACATAGGTATTGCTAAACCAGACTTGTCTTCAATTAATCTACCATTAAGCAATAATAGCGTTTGCAATCTGGATACTTATGTCAAAGATGCCCCCTCTGATATTAATCTTTTGAATAATGCTCGTGAAGTTGTAGATATTTTAAAAGCATCAAGTGATTCAACTAGGAAAGCTGATTGCTCTAAACTATCCTCTCTATACGCCGATATGTCTTTATTAATAGAGTTAGATGGAGGAGATAAAGTTATTAAGGATACTGCGAATATTAGAGAAGCTAATAGTTTAGCTGGTAAAATGTTGAGATTAAATGTAAAAGATAAATATCCAGGATTAGCAGAAGCTGCCAAAAATTTAATAGTATCTCAAATAGGTGAAGACGATATCATATTAGACAATGATTTAAGATCTAAGGCCGTAAATTCTTTTCGAGCGTTAAGCTGGGCTTTTTATGAAGGTAGCAAATAATGCCAAGAATGACTCCTGAACAACTATATCAAGCTTATCGTAAAGGATTCTCTGGATCTATTTCAGAGCCTCATGTATTTGAAGAACTAATCTCAACTAGTAAATATGCGTATTTCAAAGATGGTGCTAGGCGCATTAAAAATACAGGTAAAGGCAAACTATCCACACCGTTCATGTCTGTATTAAAATTCGATAAAAATGCATATATCGAAAGACAAACCACAGGAGATTGTGTCTCTCATGCAACTCGCAATGCTTGCGACGTAACTAGAGCAGTAGAAATAGACATTAAAGGAGATAGAGAAAGCTGGATTGCTAGAGGTGCTACAGAAGCTATTTATGGAGCTAGAGGTCACGGTGGACAAGGAATGAGCTGTAGTAGAGCGGCTACATTTGTAAGTCAAACAGGTGGTGTTTTAGTCCGTAAAAATTACCCTGGCGTTGCTGACTTTTCTAAATATAATGGCTCTATAGGAGCAAGGTGGGGCTCTAGAGGCTTGCCAGATAAGGTTATAGATAAAGCAGATGAACATCAAATTAAAACGGTGTCTCTAATTAGAACAGTGGCAGAAGCTAGAGATGCTCTAGCCAATGGGTATGGTTTAAGCGTCTGTAGTAATTATGGATTTTCTAATAAAAGAGATAGCAAGGGATTCGCTAGAAAAAGTGGGTCCTGGAATCACGCAATGTCCTGGACAGCCTGTGATGATACTGGTAAAGAACCCGCTTTTCTTATACAAAACAGCTGGGGCAAATTTAATAGTGGAGGACACCCAGAATGGGGTCCAATCCCAGATGGATCTTTTTTAATACATGCAGATGTGGCAGAAGGTATGTTAAGGCAGAATGGAGCTTATGCCTTTAGTGACTTTAATGGATTCCCCCCTCAAAAACTCCCGGACTACGGCTTCGTAGATTACTTATGAAACTTTTAGACAAAATAGCACTCAACAGTCTTATTAAAACCATTACGAACTTCATTCTAGCAATACTTAAAATGTTTGTTCCTCAATCTAATTCTAACTCTGACAAAAAACGTAGAACTCCTATATTAGATTTGTTTAGAAAAAAAAGAAAAGATAAAAATGAATAAAATATTAATAGCTAGCATCCTTTCTTTACCTATATTATTTGGATCATCTACTAATTATAGCACTAAATCTGTAGTTACTTTAATAGGTGCTAAGATAATTTCAGAAGATAGTGGTGTAATAGATAAATATAAGAGAAAAGATTGTCCTGTTTGTAAGGGCAAGGGGTGGTATATTAGTGGTGATGGCATCGCCAAAATCCAATGTCAATATTGCGAGCCTTAATATGAGTAATAACAAAGAAAAATTAGAATCTATAGCGACAGACGTACTCAGCTATCAAGAATTACCAAAAGATAAATTCGGTAGTGTGATAATGATACTTATGATGGTAAGCATTATAGTGGGAGCTATTAGAGTTTTACAAGAATGTGATAAGGGTAGAAGTATAAAGAATCCTAATGAACACTACTTGAATAAAGTTCGTGAGATTAGTGATAGGAGATGGTGGTTTGCTCGCATGAGATTAAAAAAAATTATGCGTAAAGAATTAAGTAGAGAAGATTATAAAGAATATTCAGCTTCATTGTGCGATGCTATTTTTCTTAAAGGAGAGTCTATCACGGAAGAAGAAATTAAAACATTACTGGAGGCAAAATAAAAATGTTTAGTATATTAACATGGTCTGTGTATGGTATTTTCGTAGGTTCTATTGCTAAAGCAATTATACCTGGGGAAGAAAATTTTGGTTTTATTAGGACAATCGCTCTAGGTGTTGCTGGTTCCTATATGGGTGGAGCTATACTTTATTTGTTAGGATCATATTCCGCTGTTGAACCAGCTGGCATTTTTATGGGCATAGGAGGTTCTTGTGTAGCTTTATTGCTATATAATAAATTAGTTAATAAATAAAAATATAATATGGATTCAGAGGATATACACAACACATTCCTTAATGTGTTTGATCAAGATTTTTATAATCAATACTATGGTTGTTCTTCTACGTCTCAAAATTTTTGGGAAGACAATAAGCTTGAAGGAAAGTTTATCAATAGATGTATAGTTAATGATAATTTTGACTATGGTCTATTTGTTAGTAAATTAAATTGGAATAATATTAGTATTGATACGGAATATAGGGCTATACAATACTTTCTATTGCGTAAAAACTCATATCATCAATGGTTTAAAGATAAAAACACTTCTTGCGAGTTATTAAATCATTCAATAAATATTAATAATATGTGCTGTATATATGTAGCATATTTAAATAGTGAAGTAGACTTAGCTATAGCTATTAATTCTATTGATAATATTCTGAGCGATACAGAGAATATTAAAATTATCACTTTAGGTCATATCAATTTTTGCAAGATTATAAATGAAAAATATAAAGATAAAATAACGACCCTAACAAAACCATATGATCTAATAAGATATATAAAAAAATATAATTACTGCTTATATATAAATAATAATAATTGTATATGCTCATCATTACAGAATTTTATAAAACAAGGAATGCATTCTAATGCTGATGTTTTTAGTATTCATGATAAATATAATATAACTTATAATAATAAATACTATTATGGTATTAATACCGATTGTATGATAATGAAAAGACGTACAGCATTTAAAATATTAAAATGTATAATTAAGAACACTAGTCGTACAAGCTTTTATATTAACAAATTATTATTTGAGAATAATATAACTTATAGCTGTTTATTATATATTAATCTATATAAAGAAATATTTTGGCAAAATTTATTTTCTTTTGATATATTAGATTATAGACATATTATTAAAAAACACGAATTTCCACTAATATCCAAAAAGCTATACAAAATATCAAGACTGAATGTTCAACATTGTGTTTTAAAACCAGAAATTGTTAATTGTACTGGTCGTAGCATTATTGATAAATTCTTACAGTACAAAAATGATAAGCATACTGGAGTAGCCTGCCATATACATATCGGAAACCTCAATGGTGTTTACATAAATGATATTAAAAAATATATAGATAAAATTCAGAAATTAGGAATAGATTTATTTGTAACTTCTATAGATATTATACCTAATATAGATTCATATGTTATACCAAATATTGGAGCAGACATAGGCCCATTTTTATATATATTAGATAAATATATATTAGATAACAATAAATATAATTATATTTTAAAATTTCATTCAAAATCACATCATGGATTTAGACATATGTGTTTTGATTCAATATTAAATCAGTTAGATTATTCTCTTTATCTTTTAGAAAACCAACGTCACTCAGCTATAGCAGGATTAATCGACCACAATGTACCAATGGATGATATTAATAAATCAAAAATGAATGAATTTTGTAATCGTTATAATATTAATACTAATTATAATTTTAATTTTTTTGCTGGTACAATGTTTATCTATAAGCTTAGTGTTATTAAATCTTTTATTAAAAAATATAAAATTAATCTATCCGAAGAACATCTAAGTCTAGAATATGGCTACACCAAAAATCACCGAGCCACCAAAACGCATACTTGGGAAAGAATTTTATCAGGATTAATACCTCATAAGTTGACATGCGATAAAATTTATATATAAGACATTGCTTATTATTAAGCTAAGAACTATTATAAAACCGTAGCAAAAACTTTTACGATATGGCTTAAATATTATGGATACAAAATGTAAAATATATGTCGCTGGACATAAGGGTATGGTAGGTTCAGCTATCTGTAGAAAATTATCTCAAGAAGGCTATCAAAATATAATTGTCAGAACCAAACAGGAGTTAGATCTAACTGATCAGTGTCAGGTTAGAGAGTTTTTCCAAAAAAATAATCCGGAATATGTATTTTTAGCTGCTGCTAAAGTAGGAGGTATTACACATAATAAAAAACACCCAGCAAATTTTATAAGAGACAATCTTCTGATTCAAACAAACGTAATAGACACAGCTTGTAGTACTGGTGTTATTAAATTATGCTTTCTTGGGTCTGCATGTATTTATCCCAAACTAGCTTCAGTACCAATTAAAGAATCAGACTTACTTACGGGAGAGCTTGAGGAAACAAATATAGCATATGCTATAGCTAAAATAGCGGGTTATACAATGTGTCATAAGTACACTGAGCAATATGGTTTTAATACTATATCCCTGATGCCTTCAAATTTATATGGGCACTATGACAACTTTAAATTAGATGAATGTCATGTTATTCCAGCATTAATTCGTAAATTTATAGATGCTAGAAATTATAAAATGCCTACCGTTGAATGTTATGGGGATGGAAGTCCTACTAGAGAATTTCTTCATGTAGACGATTTAGCAGATGCTGCCCTCTATCTAATGCATCACTATAATAATCCTAATATTATTAATGTGGGTAGCGGTATAGAGACTAGTATAAAAACATTATCAGAAAATATTAAACAATCAGTTGGGTATGAAGGAGACATTACATGGAACACAAAATATCCCAACGGTACTCCCAAACGATATTTAGATGTGTCAAAAATTAACAGCTTAGGGTGGAAAGCTAAAATAGATTTATTGACAGGTTTACAGGACACGGTTAATTGGTTTGAAAAAACGGCTAAAGCGGATAAGAGAGTATAGGTATATGTCAAAAAGAGCGCTTGTAATTGGAGCTAATGGTCAAGATGCATCATATTTAATTGAATACCTATATAGTTTAAATTATGAGTTATATGGTACAATAAGACGGAATTCTGTACCCGAATCTCAAACAACCAGAATAAATAAAATTTACCAAGATAATAATATAAATCTTATATATGCAGATCTTTTAGATAGATCTTCTATAGATAGAGCTATTAAGATATCTCAACCAAATGAAATATATCATTTAGCTGCACAAAGTCATGTAAGAATATCTTTTGATTTACCTAAATATACCACAGATGTTAATTGTGGTGGTACAATTAATGTTTTAGAATCAGCAAAAGAAAATGCTCCAAACGCTAAGATTTATAACGCTGCATCTTCAGAAATGTTTGGTAATTCAATAGATAGCGATGGTTATCAAAGAATTACAACGCCAATGCAACCTGTGAGTCCATATGGATGTTCAAAACTTTTTGCATACAATATTTGTAAAAATTATAGAAATGCATATAATATGTATATATGCTCTGGCATTTTATTTAATCATGAATCTCCAAGAAGAGGTGTAAATTTTGTGACTAACAAAATAGTAACAGGTGCTGTAAATATCAAAAAAGGATTATCTGAATCTTTAACTCTAGGCAATTTGCAAGCCAAAAGAGATTGGGGACACGCTAAAGATTATGTAAAAGCTATGTATCTGATGCTACAACAGGAGGCTCCTAAAGACTACGTTATAGCTACGGGGAGGTCCTGTTCTGTACAATTTATATTAGAATATGTATTTGAAAAATTATCATTAGACCCAAACAAATATATTAAAAAAGATGTTAGATATGAAAGGCCAGAAGAATTAAATTATCTCAGAGGTTTTGCTGAACCAGCTAAAACAGAACTGGGTTGGACTCAAGAATATAATCTGCAAACACTCATTAACGAAATGATAGAACATGCAAGTCAGTAATTCTAATGTACCTAAAGATTTTGATTGGAGTTTCTATCTTTCTAGCCATCCAGACTTAATGCAAGCTGGCTTAAAAACAGAACAAGCCGCTATTAATCATTATGTCTCGTATGGAAAAAATGAAAATCGTCAATATAAACCGATTTATAGAGATATGATTAATAATACAATATCTCATAATCAGCTTGTTTCGATACAAAATGATGAACAAAGGATCGTTTTATTCACTCCTTGGTATAATCCAGAGGATAATACAACTACGCTGAATAATATTCGATGTCTGGAAAATAATATTCAAAATCAATATATAGAAACTATATGTTTAATGATGGAGAGTAAAGACACAATAATACCGTCCCATCTTATGGGTCACCCCAAGTTAAAAACGGCTTATATAGATAAAAGATTAAGCTATGCAGATTGGGTGGTTTATTCTCAAAAACACTACAGTGAATATATTAAAATATTATCTAATACTGATATATATTTTGATGAAACTTTAGAGCATGTATTTACTAAATATTTTACCCCAAAAACATTTTATACTATAACTCGTAAAGATCTTGACAGTAATGGGAATATCGTAAACAGTCATGATACGTACGAAGATTATAACAACCCAACAAACCCTATATATTCGCAAGATTGTTGGATTTTTAAAGACAAAATAGATGTCATAGATCCTAAATATATCAATTTTGAATTAGGTATTGGTAACTGTGATAGATTATTTAAAAACTATCTTGAGAAAGAATGTGGATTAAATTTCATTAATTTGTATAAAAATATTAACGCTATACATTTAGATAAAAGACAGATCAAGTCAAGACAGCAATACCCCCTTTCAAAAGATATGATTGATTATAAACTATTGAATATTCAAGATTATCTCTCTACAAATGATATAAAACCATATGACAATAAGTTAGAAGATATAACCCTATTATTAACTGGTAAAGAAATTGAAAATGGTCGATTCGATATCTTTATACATAGACTGACTGACTCACTAAATAATCAGGACAAAGAATATGCTAAATTATTAGACTTTAATATTGCTACGCAATATCAGATTTCAGATAAACAAATCTCGATACTGGAGCAATACTTTAATAAAATAAATATTTTATCTCTAAATATACCCCCAGAATATGACCATTATAAAACAGAGAGCCCGTCTACTGAATATGGCAGAATGTCTGGTCCAAATTGGTGCTTTTTTGAAACAATGCATAAATTATGTAATTATAATACTACACTAATGTTAGAATGTGATGTTCTTTTTGGACAAAAATGGTTGACTAATGTATATAACTATTGTTTATTTTCTGGTAATTTTTGGGTTTCTGGTTCTAAAAACTATAAAAATAATTTATATAATATGCATCATTTATCTAATCAACATATAAATGGCGGAGTTTGTTTATATGCTACGGGGAATAATAATTTACAACAATGGTTACACTTTTGTAAGCAGTTGTTACCCACCTATGTAAAGCATAGATTATCAGCTATGCCATACGATTATTTATTATATAGTGTTTTGCTAGATTTTTATAATAATGATCTTGACAATTCTAAAATATGGAATTTTATACAACATAATTACATCTCAAATAAATTAATTTATAATCTTACCTCTCCCGATACAGAAAAAATTCACTTGGAAGAATTTAAAAAATATTTTAAATACTGTATTATACATAGCAAGCTCTTAGAGTAGAGTTGACACATAAACGAGTCACTTATATAATAAATACATGAGACCTAGCTGGACAAATTATTTTTTAGGATTAGCAACAGTTGTTGCTCAACGAAGCCATGATATTCATACCCAACATGGCTGTATCATTACAGATCAAGACAATTTAATTTTAGGTACGGGATATAATGGATTTCCAAGAGGTATGGATGATAACATACTACCAACATCTCGCCCAGAAAAATATCACTGGATGATTCATGCTGAAAGAAATGCACTATCTAATTGCACACACAAACCTACAGATGGAATAGCTTATGTAACAGGACAGTGTTGTAATGATTGTATAATGTCTTTATGGCAAGCTGGTATTGCAAAAGTAATTATGTCTAACGCTCATGGAACAAAACTATTTGACGAAAATCAGAAAAAACTTTTTGATATATTCGTACACCAAACGGGTATAAAAATTATTCGAGTAGATGCGGATTTATCTTGGATCAAAAATTTTCAAATATGATTCGTTAAGTTGTGTGGTGTATACTAAAATATTAATAACAATTCTTTAACCAAAACCCTTGATTTATGTCTACTATGAGTTATCATATTATTAGGACTAATTTCAATTCTTTTAGGGTTCAGATTTCTAAGGAGATAGCATGTCGGCACTGAATGAGCTTCAAAATTATACATTTGTTAGTAAGTATGCTCGTTGGATAGAAAGTGAAAATCGTAGAGAAACCTGGAAGGAAGCGGTAGACCGTGTTAAAAACATGATGCATACCCAATATCACGACAAAGGCATCTCTGATCAAATAGACTGGGCCTACGACTTAATGTTTAAAAAAAGAGTACTAGGTAGTCAAAGAGCGCTACAGTTTGGCGGAGAGCCAATTTTAAAGCGTCACGCTAAGATCTACAACTGTACCAGCTCATATTGTGATAGACTTAGATTTTTTCAAGAATGTTTTTGGTTATTGTTGTGTGGTAGTGGAACTGGATTTAGTGTCCAGAAACATCATGTAGCAAAACTACCAAATCTTGTGTTAGAAAAAAAAGACAAAAGAAAAGGTGTAAAATATAAAATAGAAGATAGTATTGAAGGCTGGGCAGATGCTTTGGGTGTTTTGTTAAGTTCATATTTTAACAAACCTAGTGAATCAAAGTTCTCAGAGTATAAAGATAAATATATTGTTTTTGATTATTCAAACATTAGAGAAAAGGGCGCAGTATTATCTTCAGGAGTTGGTAAAGCCCCAGGTTTTGAACCACTCCAAAAAGGTTTAGAAAAAATTAGAGAATTATTGGAGAATTGCGTTGAAAACAAACAAAAAAAATTACGACCTATCGATGCTTATGATATTATTATGCACAGCAGCGATGCTGTACTATCTGGTGGTGTTCGTAGAAGTGCGTCGTTAGCATTATTTAGCGCAAATGATGAAGACATGGCGAAAGCAAAAACAGGTAACTGGTATATAGATAACCCTCAGAGAGCTAGAAGTAATAACTCTGCGTTACTATTGAAGGATGATACTACATACGAACAATTCAAAACTCTTATGGGCTCAGTTAAAGAATATGGAGAACCCGGATTTATCTGGAGTGATTCTACAGAAATGACTTTTAATCCATGTGTAGAAGTAGGTATGTGGCCTGTAGATGAAAAAACTGGCAAGTCTGGATGGCAAGGTTGCAATCTTTCTACAATTAACTGCTCATCTGTTATAGACGAAGAGGATTTTTACGAAAGATGTAAAGCTGCTGCGATTATCGGTACTTTACAGGCGGGTTTTACTGATCTAGAATATCTAGGAGGTATCACTAACTCTATCTTCGAAAGAGAAGCTTTACTTGGTGTTTCTTTAACAGGAATTATGGAAAAACATGACCTAGTATTAACAGAAAAAGTACTGAAAAAAGGTGCTAAAATTGCTGTAGACACTAATAAAGAATTAGCTAAAATTATTGATATTAATCAAGCAGCAAGAGTTACATGTCTAAAGCCAGAAGGTACGAGCAGTAGCATGCTTGGTACAAGTTCAGGTATTCATCCACATCATGCTAAACGATATATCCGTCATGTACAAGCAAATATTTTAGAGGCTCCGTATCAACACTTTAAAAGTTATAATCCATTAGCTTGTGAAAAATCTTCATGGTCTGCTAACGACACAGATGAAGTTGTAAAATTCCCTATTGAAGTTCCAGATGGCTCTAAATTAAAAAATCAATTACCTGCGGTAGAAATGTTAGGGGTAGTAAAAGATGCTCAGAAAAATTGGGTACATTCTGGTAAAAACAGATCTCTATGTACTCAAGATTTTCTTAGTCATAACGTCAGCAATACGGTAACTGTTCAACCAGACGAGTGGGAAGATGTTACTAAGTTTATTTACAACAACAGAAAGTTTTTTGCTGGCATTAGCCTGATCCCACAAAGTGGAGATAAAGACTATCCACAAGCTCCATTTACCACAGTTTACACTAGTAGAGAAATTGTTAAAGAATATGGAGATGCTGGGTTGTGGTGTTCAGGACTCATAGAATTAGGTCTCAATGCATTTAATAATAATCTATGGGCTGCTTGTGACTATATGACATTAAATCAAGACACAGAAAAAGATGGAGATGATAAAAAATTATTTTCTATTAAAATGAGGAGGTTTGCAAAAAAATACTTTAATGAAGATATCAAAAGACTTACCTATTGTATGAAAGATGTATATAATTGGAAAATTTATACAGATCTTTTCAATAGTTTTAGTAAGGTAGATTATACACAACTACTAGAAACAGAGGATAATACTACAGGAATAGAGGAAATTAGTTGTGCCGGTGGAGCATGTCTGATTTGAACTTTACCCTGAAAGGTTATTATTTTGACAAAAAGAAAAACTAGAACAAGAAGAAAAAGTATAGATGCTACAAATAACATTATGCCACCCGAAAATGTTCTTGGGTTTAAAAATACTTTAAAGCCAAGGACTCCTAACCAAAAGCAATATATACGTACTGTTGCAGAAAATACTGTGACCTTTTGTCAAGGAGTCGCTGGTAGCGGGAAAACCCATATCGCTATAGGTATGGCTTTAGAATATTTAATTTCTAATAAAGTAGAAAAGATAGTAATTACTAGACCTGTAGTAGAAGCTGGTGAAAGATTAGGTTTTTTACCGGGAACTGCAGAAGAAAAACTACATCCTTATTTACTACCTATTTTTGATGAAATTAATTATTTCTTGGAAATGCATAGTTATGCAAAGCTTAAAACTGGAAGACAAATAGATGTTGTTCCTCTAGGTCTTATGAGAGGAAGAAGTTTCCATAATTCTTTTATCATAGCTGACGAATGCCAAAATGCTTCATATGACCAACTTAAAATGCTATTAACCAGGATAGGTATGGATAGCAAAATGGTTTTAACTGGGGATATAGCACAATCTGATTTACAGTTTCAACAAAGAGGAGGTTTTTACAACCTATCTCAAATCTTAGCCGATGTTGATGGTGTAGGTACAATGTCTCTAGAATGTAGTGACATTTTACGAAATCCTATAATAGGTAATATTATAGATAAAATTAATAAAAATGAAAATAAAGCATAAGCCTTGTTTAGTTTTAAATTTAGATTATAGTCCAGTTTCAATCATAGATTGGAGAGTGGCTATTAACTGGTATTTTAAAACTTTTCAACAAAAAAATCCTGCGATTGATATTGTTCAGTATTATCAGAATGATAAAATCGTAGGATGTGCTAAACTTTATTCAATACCTAGTATAATAAAATTAAACTCATATATTAAAGCATATAAAAACAGTGTAAAATTTACTAGAAAAAATTTATTTTTAAGAGATAATAATACATGTCAGTATTGTGGTAAAAAATCTTTATCCCAGAATCTAACATATGATCATGTGATACCAAAATCTAAATGGAATAGTTATAAATCCGCAACCTCTTGGGAAAATATAGTTACAGCATGTAATATTTGCAATAGAAAAAAGGGTAATAAAACTCCTGAGCAAGCAAATATGAAACTATTATCTAAACCTGTAAAGCCAGCTTTTAATTATAGGTTCTTGCCTTGGTACCAATCAATGACTAATATAGGATATATATCTGAATGGTCGGACTTCTTACCTTTGGAATGTAAAAATGAAAATAGACAAAGAACAGTTTAATATAGTACATCATAAAATAGGAACAAAAGAGGACAAGCTATACACATCATTAGCTAAGGCAAAGGAGTTCGATAGCGATGGCTATCCTATAACTGATGATGTTGAACAGGCTTACGCCAGAGCAACTTGTAATAAAAAAACTAAACATATTACAGACCGTAAAAAGAATTATAGCTATTATATAAAATGTAATCCTAATCAAGAAGCTTTTGATCCAAGACAGCTACACACCCCCTTAAAAGACAAAGCTCTTAATAATTTTATTGATAGTGTGTGTAAAGATGAGTGGCGATTTAAGGAAGTGGATCACAATATTTTTAATAAATATCTATCCTTTTTAAAAAACGAAAGTGTAGTATTACTTAAAGATATTAATAGGAGTTTAAAGTAAGTTGCCGTCATATACCTATATTTGTGATAAGTGTAAAATAAAAAAAGAATTATTTTTTACTCTTGCAAATTATAAAGAAACTATTAAATGTACTTGCAAAGCTACTATGAGAAGATCATACCAAGATGACTTTACTAATCTTTCAGGCTCTGTTATTAAGGCTGATGATGAATTAAAGACCATAGGAGATTTAGCAAATAGAAATAGGGATAGAATGACTGATGATCATAAATCAGCTTTATACGAAAAAAACAATTCATATAAAGATGAGGTGGATAAGAAACCTATGCCAACTGGTATGTCTAGAATAAAAAAACCTAAACAAAAATTTAAGTGGAGATAAAAATGAGAAGAAATAAAAAACAAGAATATGCAATCCTTTGGCTACACTCACAGAACACAAAACCTTCAGAAATAGCAGATGAATTAAATATACCTATTGACAAAGTGGAATCTGCCATTAGAATTAATTCAGAACCCGTACAAACAAAAAAGAGTAGTAAATCTAAAGATTTAATGATTAATAAAACATCTAGCAAAGGTAGTAAGAGCGTTGCCATTATGACTGGTGAGGCTTCTGCTCTAAATGACGAGCTAAAGAAAAAACAGCATACTAAAGTTAAAGATACTCAAGAATATATACATAAACCAAACGAATAAGTCACCACAACATGTCTAAAAATACATTTCCATCCAAGTACTCTAATGGTAAGTTTGTGTCCGCAGCTCAGTTTATCACAGAAATGATCTGTGAGAATAAAGCATTTAAGGATAAAAAAGATTTACACTATAGATTTTGGACAAACAGAGAATGGTCTAATTTTTATAGAAGTCAAATAGCTACTGCACATAAATTACTTAAAGATTTTGACGCAAAAGCTATTATTAAAGCTCTGAAACATGATAGGGCTCGTAAAATTTATTCTTTGCGAGCTCCGCATTTAAGACCTATCATAGAAGAACAGCAGTATATTTTAGGTCAGCAAGTACATAAGGATGTAGACTACAGCGAAACGCGCAAGATACAAAACAATGAATTTAGGAAAGAGAAAGATACAAATAGTAAATCTATAATATCTAAACTTAGAGAGATAGAATAAAATGACACTTAAAGATGATGTAAAGAAAAATTTTGGCAATGAAGTTATACAAAGTGCTAGCGCCTTAATGGATAGAGAATCTGTTGTCATCCCTCTAAGTCCAGCTTTAGATATGGTACTGGGTGGTGGAATTCCAGAAGGTAGCTTTTGTGTCTTAACTGGACAACCTAAGTGTGGGAAAACAACGACCTCCTTGGATTTTGCAGCAACAGCACAGAAAAGCGAATATCAAGGATCTTTAAAAAAACCAAGGCATGTGTATTACCTAAATATAGAAGGTAGACTAAAAAAAAGAGATCTACAGGGTATCAAAGACTTGGATATGGATAGGTTTGATATTATAGGTTCTCAAGAAGGCAAAATCTTACATGGCGAGGAATATCTTCAAATAGCTGAAAGAATTATTAATGAGGAACCTGGATCAATTTTAATTATCGATTCATATTCTGCGATATGCACAGCCGCAGAAATCACTAGCGATATGGATAAAATGCAAAGGGCTGATGGTGCAAAGTTATTAGCAAAATTTTGCCGTAAAGTTGCTAATGTAATTCCTGTAAATAAAAATGTAGTTATAGGTATTACGCATCTTATGGGTAACCCCACTGGCTACGGAGCTGAATTTAAAGAAAAAAGCGGTCAAGCTATAGCTTATCAAACAGATATAAAAATGAGAGCTAAAACATTTAAACCTTGGACGCTAACGGATAATACTCAAATAGGACAAACGGTAGAATGGCAAGTTCTTTGCTCTGCCTTAAGCCCTCCCGGAGGTACTACAACATCATATATTAGATACGGGGATGGTATAGATAAGATTACAGAAATCATGATGCTTGCTATTGATATCGGAATAATTGCCAAAGGTGGTGCTTGGTATAGTTTTGATATAGACGGAGAGAAGAAAAAATTTCAAGGAACTGAAAAACTTCGTAAGTTTTTTGTTGACAATCCAGATGCATATGATACAATACTAGAAACAACTAAAGAAACTATGGGTATAAAATGAATACTGTTGGTCTTGATGGATATGAATGTAAGATATCATTATCCACTTTGACTGCTAAAAGTAGTTTAAATAATAAATCTGCTTTTCATTTAACAGCTCGGAAAATATTAAAAGAGATATACCCAACATTACAAATATTAGAAGAAATTCCTATACGAATACGTAAATCTGAAACATTATATATGGATTTTTTTATTCCTTTAACTAAAAAATGTATAGAAGTTCATGGAGAACAACATTATGAATTTACTCCATTTTATCATAGAACTAAATTAGATTTTTTTAAACAGCAAAAAAGAGATAGGGAAAAACAAGAGTGGTGTCACATTAATAATTTAGCTTATGTTGAGCTACCATATAATAAAGAAGCAGAGTGGTTGGAGATTATTACAAATGCATAAAACAAGCAAAGAAGAATTAGAATATTGGGATAAGATTTTAGATGAATATGAGCAATCTGTTGGAATGCCCTCCCATCAAAGCAATACAGAGACATCAGATGAAATACATCAATATTTAACTATGTCTAGAGATGTAATAGAAAGACTTACTCCAGAAGATTGTGCTCAAATTTGTTACAGATTAGGGCAGATGTCTTTTCACATTCAAAGAACTTTAAATAGAGAAATAGCAAGACATAATTGGGCAGAAGACACAACTAAAATGGTTATTGCTGATGAATTAAATAACTATAAAGGTTATGGTTATATAGAAAAATTTTATCAAGCAGTTAAAAATAATGATAAGGCCAGTACTCTTTATAAAATACAAAAATATGCAAAGCAAAGGATGGATAGGTTGTCGTATTTATCCAATGGTTTAAAAAATTTATCAGATATACTAATATCAATTCAAAAAAACAAGGTGTACAATGTCAAACAATCCTGAAGATATCCTAAAAGATCCTGATCAAATTAAACAATTAATTGGTATTTTAAGTAGCCTATTACCCAAAGAAGAAGATGAAGAACCTAAAACACAACCAAGCAGCAAAAAAAGAGTAGTAAAAAAGAAAACGACAAAAGCAACTTCTAGCCGTAAAAATGTCGCAAGTGCTGCAAAAAAAACTACAAGCACAAGAGTCAATAAGTTTGTGGATATGCCAGAAAGTCAAATGTTTAAGGAAAGTTCAAAGGTTTCCAAAAAATTATATCAGCAACCACCCATGAAAAGAAGACCTAAGCAAAGAAAAATTTCAGTCACTTGTAGAATTTGTGGTAAAAAAGAAGAAATTCCTTCAAGCCTATTGCATGGTGATGTCGATAGATATAAATGTAACAAATGTTGTTCTAACTCAGGTTAAACTTTGGTAATCAAATGAAAGACAGTATATTATCAGACCCATCCGCAGAAAGAGCTGTTCTAGCTGGTCTGTGTAGATATGGCGAAAACGCTTACTTAGATATCGCTGATATTCTATCTAGCAATGCCTTTACTATAGATAGTAATCAAATAATTTATAATTGCATTAAGCATATTTATGAACAAAATAATACTTCTAGTATAGATTTAGCTTCTATATATTCCGCTGCTCAAGAATTAGGCTGTTCGGAATTTATATCTTCCAAAGAAGAAGCACTACACATTAAAGCAATCCTAATGTTTCCCGTAGAAGAAAGCAATCTTCGAAAATTTGCTGTAAAAATTAAAAAACTTGAAGTTGCAAAAACTATAGCAGAACAATTAAAATTGGCACAAACAGATGTAGAAAATATATCTGGCACAGAGTCTATTAATGATATACTTAATATAGCAGAAAGTAAAGTTCTGGATTTGGGTCAATTATTAGGCGATGGGAATAATGAACCTGATGCTATAGGTAAAAACATAGAAGATTATATTAAAAATCTAGAAGAAAATCCGATTGATCAAGTTGGTCTTTCTACTGGATTCCCTATATATGACAAAGCAATAGGTGGAGGTTTGCGTAGAAGTACTGTTAATGTTATAGCAGCAAGACCAAAAACTGGCAAGACACTACTGGCTGATAATATGGGTTTTGCTTTAGCTAGCCAAGGTATACCTGTTTTAAATATGGATACAGAAATGACAACTGAGGACCATATAAATAGAATTTTAGCTATGATGACAGAAATAGATATATCTAATATAGAAACTGGCGGTTTTAGAAATTCTAGTGATTTAAAAGCAAAGATCTATGAAGCTACAGAAAAACTAAAGAATACCAGACTGTATTACAAACCTATAGCGGGTAAGCCTTTCGAAGAACAAGTTTCTATTATGCGAAGGTGGTTAATAAAAGAGGTTGGACTTAATGATGACGGCACAGCTAAGGACTGTGTGATTTTCTATGATTATCTGAAACTTATGGATAGTCAGGGCATTAGTCAAGATATGAAAGAATATCAAGTTTTAGGTTTTATGATGACCCAACTACATAATTTTGCAACTAAGTATAAAATACCTATAGTGGCCTTTGTTCAATTAAATAGGGATGGTATAACAAAAGAAAGTACTGATACAGCTTCTGGTTCTGATAGAATTATTTGGCTATGTAGTAATTTTAGTATTTTTAAAAGAAAGAGTGATGAAGAAATTGCAGAAGACGGTCCTACCGGAGGTAATAGAAAATTATTACCAGTTGTGAGCAGACATGGTGCTGGTCTAGATGATAATGATTATATCAATTGTCATATGAAGGGCTGGTGTGCTCAAATTACAGAAGGCAGAACAAAATTAGAATTAGCAAATAACCCAGATAAAGATTTTGAGATTAATAATAATGAAATTGATGAAAAAGAAGACATACCGTTCATATAGTCAGACAGAAATAAAGAATATCTGCGATGACCTTTGTAGTAATATAGAAGAGTTTTGTGACTCATTAGACTTAGACTGTGTTCATAATGGTAAAATGATCACAATGAGCTGTCCTATTCATGGTGGAGATAATCCTTCTGCCCTAAATTTATATCATGGTGTTGATGGAAACTATGATTATAGTGTTGGTAATTGGGTATGTCGTACACATCACTGCGAAAAGATTTTTCAGCCTTCTATTATAGGTTTTATGAGAGGCATTTTATCTGTTAGTAAAATGAATTGGCAAAAAGCAGGTGATGAAATGTATCCATTTTCTAAAACTGTAGAGCTTGCCTTAAAAATTCTTAAAAAAGATTTCAAAGACATCAATGTTTCTAATATAAATAAAGAAAAGAATAATTTTTCACGACATATTCATACAATATCAACACCTGATATTAAACACGCCCCTAGTATTACTAGAGTGACTATTCGTAACACTCTTAATATACCATCTCAATATTACCTAGATAGAGGATTTAGTTCCAAAATATTAGACAAATATGATGTAGGACTATGTTCTAACCCTAAAAAAGAGATGTTTAATAGGGTTGTTGTCCCAATATACAATCAAGATTATACAAATATGGTTGGCTGTACAGGTAGAAGTATCTATAATAAATGTGATAAGTGTGGTTACTTTCATAACCCAAAATCAGATTGTGTTACTGGTAAATACGCTTGGAAATATTCTAAATGGAAACATAATAAAGATTTTAAATCAAAAGACCATCTATATAATCTATGGTTTGCTAAAAAACATATAATAGAAAGTGGCGTAGCTATTATAGTAGAAAGTCCTGGTAATGTTTGGAAATTAGAGCAGGCCGGTATTCATAATTCTGTTGCTATTTTTGGAACATCTATGAGCGATAGGCAGAAAATGCTTTTAGATTGTTCTGGTGCTATGTCTATTATTATAGCATTAGATCCAGACGAAGCGGGCCTAGAAGGTGGTAAAAAAATTACTGAAAAATGCTCTAGAACATATAATACTAAAACTATTGATTGCTTAGAAACAGATATTGGGGAAATGAAAGTGAAAGATATTCAAAATATTATAAAACCAGAAATAGGAAAACTCCATGTGTAAAATTATAGCTATGGCTGGTAGAAAACAATCTGGGAAAACTACCTCTTGTGAATATATTGGTAAAGAATTTGAAAAACAATACTGGGAAAAAAATGGGTATATTTTAGATGCAAGTGAAAACCGAGTCCCCTTTAAAATATATAATTTTGCAGACCCATTAAAAAAACTATGTATAGATATATTCGGTCTAACAGATAGGCAATGTTATGGAACAGATGCAAATAAAAACGAAATAGTGGATTGTAAATGGCCGGGACTTGACGCTAAAATGACGGCTAGAGAAGTATTGCAGTATATCGGTACAGACGTCTTTAGGAGAATGCAGCACAATGTGTGGGCAGATGCTACTATTAGAAAAATCAAAAAAGAAAATTTCCCCCTAGCATTAGTCGCGGATTGTCGTTTTCCTAACGAGGTTGAAGCTGTTCAGAATGCTCAAGGTGTAGTTATCAAACTCAACCGGAATTTATATCATTCTGAACACGAAAGCGAAATAGCGTTAGATGTGGATAAATATGATCAGTCAAACTTTGATTTTAGCATAAATAATCAAGAGCTACCAATTGTAGAAACACATCAATTAATTAAAAACTACCTAGAGAAACAAAGGATAATACCATTATAATTACATACTTTAGAAGTTCTTCTTATGGTACGCATAATATGTGCGAGCAACAATATTTTATTGAATATGTTCTTGGTAGAAGAGGTTCCTCTAATAAAAAAGCAGACAAGGGCACAATTGTCCATAAGGTATTAGAAATATTAGCCCTTATGAAAAAAGGTATACAAGATAAGGAAGTATCTATTGATGATGAAATTATAGGAGCTATAGATTTAAATACTTGCGATATGTTTGATAATAAATATGTCTTATATTTATGTAATGCTGTATACGATTATTATACCTCTAGATTTACTAACCATCAATGGTTTCAAAAAGATCGTACAGATTGTATAGAATGGGTAAGGAAAACATTAACAGGTAATAATAGATTATTTGATCCTAGATTAAGAGATGTTTTTAGGTCTGAACAACATTTCGACCTATCTATAGATAAACCTTGGGCTAAATATAAATATGATACAGTTGAGGGTGAATTAGAAGGCCATCTATCTATTAAAGGCACCGTAGACTTGATAACTAAGGTGTCTGATGATACCTTAGAAATTATTGACTGGAAAACTGGTAAAAGATTAAACTGGGCTACTGGAGAAGAAAAAACTCAAGAAAAGTTAGAACAAGATCCTCAGTTAAGGATATATCATTATGCTATACATAGATTATTTCCAGAATTTAAACATATTATTATGACAATTAATTTTATGAATGATGGTGGTCCTTTCTCAATATGCTTTGATAATGATGACAACGCAGTTGTTGCCGAATATATGATTAGAGAAAAATTCAATAGAATAAAAAATAGTAAGAGTCCTCATTTAAAGAAAACATGGAAATGTACTAAATTATGTCATTTTGGAAAGAACAATTTTTTGCAAGACGAGACAGTATCTCCTATGATAGAATATAGAGATCGTCAAGTTACACATAAGGATGAGTTGATGACACAATGCGAACAGATTAAACACGACAATGATGTGAATGGTATGGATTATGTAGTAGAAAAATACACTGCCCCAGGACATTCTGTAGACACATACAAAGCCCCAGGAGAGGTTTAATTAATGTACACACCATTACATGTACATACGCATTATAGCTTATTGGATGGTATATCTAAACCTGAGCAAATTGCTAAAAGATGCGCTAGTCTTAATATCAAGTCCTGCGCTATTACTGATCACGGCACTATATCTGGTAATATAGATTTTTATAGAACTATGAAGCAAAATAATATTAAGCCTATATTAGGTTGCGAATTATATATTAGTGCTGACGCTACCATTAAGGATAAAACTAATAGATCTTTGTCACACTTAGTAGTTCTTGCTAAAAATTATGATGGCTGGCAAGATCTTATTAAGATAGTCTCTGTATCTAATAGCGAAGAATATTTTTACTATAAACCTAGAATTGATTTAAATATATTAAAAAAGTATATAAATAATCAAGACCTTATTTGTATTTCGGGACATCCCGGTTCTACGCTAGCTAATGAGATATATAGTTTTGATAAGGCAGCCATGATTGACGATTGGGAAAATAAAGCTTTGCAACATATATCTAATCTACAAGATGTGTTTGGTAAAGATAATTTTTTTATTGAAATACAATTAATGGACGCAGGCAATGAGCATCAACAGATTATAGGAAAGTCATTAAGAGATCTTTCTAAGTCAAAGCATATTCCTAGAGTTGCCACTATAGACGCACACTATTGCGATATTCTAGACGCTGTAGATCAAAGAGTGTTACTATGTAGTTCTCTAAAGACGACACTCCCCGATGTATCAAATAAAATTTTAAATAATCAAGAAGTGGCATTGTCTACCTTTTTTACTTCTGATAAATATTACATATTATCACCAGAAGAAATGGATGAATTACATGATTCAGAAGAACTTGAAAATACTATAAAAATAGATAATATGTGTGAGGATTATGATATTTTAAAATCTCCACAATTACCAGATTTTGAATGCCCAGATAAACAAACGCCTATAGACTATATTAGAGAGTTATGTAGGGGTGGCTGGCGGTCCAAAATACAAAACAAAGTACCAAAAGAAAAGCATGAAATATATGTAGAAAGAATCAAACAAGAACTTGATGTTTTAGCGAAAGCAAATTTGTCTAGTTATTTTTTGATTGTAAAAGATATCGTTGATTATGTTAAATCAATTGATTGTTTGCCAGGACCGGGTAGAGGCAGTGCTGCTGGTTGTCTAGTGTCGTACCTTATAGGTATTACAGCTATAGACCCTATTGAATATGATTTAATTTTTGAAAGATTTTATAATACAGGGAGAAACACCGATAAACATATATCAATGCCTGATATTGATGTGGACGTACCTATAGAGCATAGAGAAGCTATTATTAATTATATTAAAGATAAGTATGGATATGATAAAGTTTCTCAAATGATTACTTTTAATACTCTAAAAGGCAGGGGAGCTTTGAAGGAAGTTTTAAGGGTTTACGGCAACATATCTTTCCAAGAAATGAATAAAATAACAAAAAATATTCCAGATGAAGCAAAAATAGCTGACGAATTGCAACAAATGAAAGATGGGAATGGTGGGGCATCCATAATTAGATGGGCTCTAGAAAATAACGGAGACAAACTAAAAGAATGGTGCCATTTAAATGATGATGGTGAGCTACAAGGCCCATTAGCAAAAAGATTTGAGCAAGCTATTCGGTTAGAGGGCTCTAAATATAATCAATCAAAACATGCTGCTGGTATAGCTATAGCCAATAACTCTTTGAACTCTATATGTCCAATGATATGGGATAAAAAAACAAATCAAAATATAGCAGGGTTTGAAATGTCCGACTTAGAATCAATTGGTGTTATAAAATTCGATATTTTAGGCATAGCCCTATTGGATAAGATCATGTTAGCTAAAAATTTACTGAATATAAAGGCTTTATAATGGAATTCCAGAATGTAAAAGTGGGTCAAAGATTTATTTACAATAAATTAGAATATTTAAAAATTACTGAAATAAAAAAGAACTGTTGCCAAATTGAATGTAATGCGTTAAAATTACAGGATAACAACAAAATACTTTTTGAATACAAAGCAAAGGTGGAGGTAATAAATGATTAGGAATAAAATTTGTGTTTTTGATTTTGAAACAGATGGGATAAACCCTTCTGTTTGTAGTCCGGTTCAGTTATCTGCGGTAATTGTTGATCCTATAAAGCTAGATATTGTTAAAAATTCACAGTTTAATGTGATGCTTAAACCTGAAAAATTGGAAGATGAGTCTTGCGATAATCCTTATACCGACTCGGATATTTTAGAATGGCACGGTAAGGTGAAAGCTATCTCGGCTCAACAGGTATTATCTGATTGGAAGCAATACCCTAATCAGAAACATGCTTGGTCTCAATTCGTATCGTATTTAGATAAATATCACTCAAAAGCTAATGGGGGTAAAAAATCTCAATTTACAGCACCTATTGCTTGTGGGTATAATATATTAAGATTTGATATGCCAATTGTAGATAGATTAAGTGTAAAATATGATAATGTTAATAAAGAAAAAAGTACGTGTTTATTTCACCCTAGAGACAAGATAGATTTAATGCATGTTATGTTCTTGTGGATGAGTTATGTTTCCGAAGTTAGATCTTTATCTTTAGATAATATGAGAGATTATCTAGGATTAAGCAAAGATAATGCTCATGATGCAATTAAAGATGTTGAGGATTGTGCAAAAATATTAATTAGATTCTTAAGACTGCATAAAAATTTAAGCAGTAAGATACAATTTAAAGGCGCTTTTAGTTCATGAAAACGATAACATTTGCAGATTGTGCTTGCGAGTTTCCTGTCGGAAAAGACGGAAGCGTTGACTTAGATATTAGTTTAGAAAATATTTGCCTAAGCTGTAATAGAACATGGAATTTAATATCTGAAGGGAATACTAAGGGTTGCTTTCAGTTAGAATCTAGACTAGGTCAGATGATGTCTAAGAAATTAAAACCTAACAATATAGAGCAGCTTTCTGCCTTGATAAGTATCATGAGGCCGGGATGTCTAGAAGCTTATCGTGATGGTAAGTCTGTTAGCAATCATTATATAGATAAAAAAAATCAAGAAGAAGAAGTAGACTTTTTCCATGAGTCATTAGAACCTATATTGAAAACCACCTATGGAGAAATGGTTTATCAAGAACAAGCTATGCAAATATGTCAGTGTGTTGCTAATTTCGATCTCACCGAAGCTGATAAATTAAGAAAAGCTATCGGTAAGAAACAACCAGAAGAAATGAAAAAGATTAAAAAGATTTTTATCAAAAAAACAGCATCCGCTAAAATATTATCAAAAGAAGAAGCTGAGCAGGTGTTTGGATGGATTGAAAAAAGTCAAAGATATAGTTTTAATAAAAGTCATGCTGTTAGTTATGCTTATAATGCATACTTGTCTGCTTATATAAAAGCTCATTTTCCTAAACATTTTTTTGCAGCATATATGAAATTTGCTAAAGATAAAATAGATCCCTTAAAAGAAATTCAAGAATTAGTCAATAATGCTAACCAAATGGGTATAGATGTTTATAAACCTAGCATTCGAAAACCATCAAAAGAATTTTTTATAGATCAAGACGATAATAATATCTATTTTGGTCTTACTGATATTAAAGGTGTTGGTGATTCAGTTTATGAAAAAATTACAGAAATATTAAATAATATTAATTTAAAAAATATGGGATTCGGTAAGTTATATTGCGAATTTTTACAACATATCAACTCTACAGCAGCAAAAGCTATTATATCTGTTGGAGCTATAGATACTTTGTCTATATCTAGAAATAAAATGTTATTTTACTACGAAAACTTAAATAGTCTTACCGACAGAGAGCTGTCTGTACTAAATAAAATTTTTGATAAAGAAATTGATATAGATAAAGCATTGGCTATCTTAATAGATAATACAGAAAAAAAGCTGATAGCTAAGAGAAAGAATGTAGTATTATCTATCATCAATAGTATAAATAAGCCGCCTTACAACTTAGAAGATAGTCCAGAATGGTTAGCTAGTAATGAAAGATTCTATTTAGGTATATCTCTAACCTGTCATAAAATTGATGGTTGTGATATATATACGGCTAATGCAGAATGTAAAGATCTATTAAAAAACAACTGCCCTAAACAGCCTATTTTAGGAGCAGAAATTGTAGATATAAATGTTATCAAAACCAAAAGGGGTTTAAATCCAGGTCAGGAAATGGCTTTTGTTAAAGCTGAAGACTCTACTGGAGTTTCTGATCTTGTTGTGTTTCCAGAAGAATATACAAAATATAAAGATTTATTAATGGAAGGTAATACTTTAATATTAAAATTAGATAGGTCCAAGGATAAGGATTCTTTTATAGTGAAGAAATGCTGGCAAGTATAGGCTTGACTCAACCTTAGAAAAGCTTATAATAACATATGTTGTCAATTGAGACTTTTACATTGTTTTATAAAAATAGGAGTTGTTATGAATTTAGTAATTTTGAGAGGTAACATAGCTAGAGACCCTGAACTTAGATATGTTAATACTTCTGGCAGGGAAACTGCTGTGATTAATTTTACCGTAGCGGTTTCACGAGAATTTACTAAGAATAATGGAGAGCAGGATAAGGTTACGACCTTTGTTAATTGCGAAGCTTGGGACACTGGCGCTGAAGCTATTGGCAATTCTTTCCGAAAGGGAGATTTAGTCATGATCGAAGGATCATTAAGAAATGATTCCTGGGAAAAAGATGGTATCAAAAGATCCACAATGAAAGTTAGGGTAAATAATTTTGCTAGAATTCAGAAGATTTCTAAGTCTTCTGGCGCTAACAAAAAAGATAGTCAGGAGACTAGTCAGGACAGTAGTGGAGAACCTGCCGTAGCTTTCTAATATAGGTTGCTGTGGTGAGTGCGGAAGTCTTGTTGTGGGGGCTTCCGCACATTTTTTTTATAGAGACTAATTTATTTATGCCTAATAATAAAAAACTCAAAGTATTATTCTGTACTGAATCTGGCCATATTAATTCTGGATATGGTAACTACACAAGGTCTTTACTTTCTAGGCTTTATGATTCTAATAAATATAAAATAGCCGAGCTATCTTGCTACAGAAGTTGCGACATTCCTAAAGAAGAAAAATGGAAAATATATCCTAATGCAGTTACTAAAACAGATGAAAGACATGAATCCTATCAAGCTAATTTTACTAACCAATTTGGTCAATGGCGTTTTGATATAGTTTTAGCTGATTTTAAACCTGATGTAGTCGTAGACTTTAGAGATATCTTTATGTCTATATATCAAGAAGCTTCTGTTTTTAGAAATAAATTTCACTGGATTTTAGCCCCAACTATAGATTCTTTACCTCTCAAGCAAGAGTGGCTATCTGCCATGCAGCATTGCGACACATTACTAACACATACAGACTGGGCTAAAAAAGAACTTTCTCAACAATATGATTTAGATATTAAGGGTGTGGTTAAAGATTCTGTAGATACAAATATTTTTAAACCAAAAAACCAAACCTCTTGCAGACAACAACTATCTATAGAGCTTGATACTTTTGTGGTTGGTAGCGTAATGAGAAATGCGAAAAGAAAATTAATACCCAATACTTTAAAACTTATATCGAAACTACAAAAACAAAATCCTAATAAAAAAATATTGTTATATCTACACACAAGCTATCCAGAAGGTAAGGGGTGGGATATTCCAGAATTATTATTAAGATATAAAGTTTTTAATAATGTATTATTCTCTTATAAATGTAAGAGCTGTTCTAAATGGTCTCCTATGTTATGGCATGGAGAGGTATGTGTATGTCCTTATTGTAAACAAAAAAAGCTTACCATATGTAATGTAAATAATGGATTGTTAGATTCAGATATGCATAAGATTTATAATGCTATGGATATTTATTTACAATATTCTATATGTGAAGGTTTTGGTATACCCCCACTAGAAGCAGCATCTTGCGGTACACCCTTTATTTCTGTAAAACATGGAGCTATGTTAGACTTAATAAACGATCTTGATGGTTTTGGAGTAGATATTAAATGTGACTTTACTGAACAAGAAAGTGGTGCGGATAGAGTATATCCTGACGACAAACATTGTCTGGATATCTTACAGAATTATATTGACATGGATTTAATACAAAGGCGAGAATTAAAAACAAAAATTAGAAAAAATGTTATTGAAAAACACTCTTGGGATATTACAGCAAATAATTTTCAAAATATCTTTGATAGTATTCCCAAAAGTAAAATAAAATGGACACCTATTAGTAAAGAATATTTTGACTCTTTAAATAAGGACATGCCAGACCTTGCTTCTAATAGAGACTTTGTTTATTATGTAATAGATAATGTTTTAGAAGAGCCCCACCTTAAGAAACAATTTTTTATTCAACAAATTATACGCTCTTTAAATACTGGCTATATAATGAATGATAGTGAGGTTGTTAAGTTCGGTAGACAACAGGCCGTAAATATTCTACAAATGTGGTTTAATAATAAAATAAATTTAAATAAAGTGCTAGAGGATATTTCGATATTAACAAACAGAGATTTCTTGGATTATCGTTAACATGAAAAACATACTGTACATAGGTCCGTATAAAGAGAACACTGGTCTAGGTAGATCCGCCAGAAGATATGTTGATGCTTTAGGTTATAATTTTGATATTAACCTATCTATTCGTCCTATCTATTTTACTCCCTACTTGGACTATGGTAATGAAGCAGGTAAAGATTATAATGAATTTGAAGAAAATAGCAGTAAATCTTATGATATGGTTATCCAACATGGATATCCTAATTGTTTTGAGTACCGTTACGATTTTGGAGAAAATGTAGCAATAGCGGAAATAGATACATATGGAATAGGTCATACAGGATGGGTGGAAAGATTAAATATGATGGATAAAGTTATTACTCCGTCTGTATGGTCTAGATCGTCTATGATAGATGCTGGTTGTGAAACTAAAATTAATATTTTACCAGAACCATTTGATTTAAGTAAATTCGATCAAGATTACGACCCTATATTTAATGATAAAAATAATGACTTTGTTTTTTATTATATTGCTAAACATCAAGATAAAAATAATTTAAAAGCTTTGCTAGCAGCATTTTTTTTGGAGTTCAAAAAACACGATGATGTTAAATTAGTTATTAAAACAGATATTGATGGATTTGATAATCAAGAAGCAGAACATATAGTAGCTTATGATATACAGCAAGTAGAAAAAGCATTAAGGATTCAGGAAAAAAATATACAAATACCAAAAATTATAATTGGATATTATGAACAAGAATATATAATGAGATTACATAACCAATGTGACTGTTATGTAGATGTGTGTAAAGCAGAAGCTTTTGGTGCTTCAGCTATTGAGTCAATGTTATTTAAAAATCTAACGATAGTTAACAAAGATACTGGTCCAAATACATACATTAATAATAAAAATGGGTTTGTAATAGACAGCCTATTAACTAATGTGTACAGTAAAGACTTTTATATAGAAAATACTTTTACTGTATATGAAAAATGGAGAGAACCATTTTTAAATTCTATACAACAGCAAATGAGACTGGCGTACGAAACAAAAAATACAGAAAAAAGCAATAAGATTAATAATTTTGATAGAGAAATGTTTTCTGAAAAAGCTTTTGTGGAAGGCTTACTAAAATGAATTCAATAAGTGGTATATTATCCAGAGAACATCTGGACAAGAATAATCATATTAATATTATATGGACAGAAATAGACCAATCGATCTTTAAGCAAAATATTAAAAAGCTTGGACATAATTTATTAAATTTTGATCAACTATATTTTGGTAAAGACTCTCCACATTTGATTATATGTAATAATAAAATTTTATTTCATGAAAAATGTAAAAATATTTCTATACAATTTCATATACCTATACTTTTAATTGAACATGATATAAAACCTAAAAATATCACAGAAACACAAGCATACTCACTTCCTTGTACATATAAAGTGGCATTAAATGAAAAAATTGCTACCTCGTGGTCTGAACCCTATCATAAAATATTAGAAAAAGACCAAGGTAATAATATTGATATATGGTCAGAAATAATCTTTAAAACTTATAAGAAACTTTTTCAATACTATGAATAATAAAAAATCTATTTTTTTTCACGTAACTGAACAAGAATTGCAGCCGTCGAATAGTTCGTATGAAAATATCGACAATCTTAATAATTATGAATCAGAATCATTAGAATCGGTAATATTGCAAGATACCTGTGATTATTTTATAGCAGAAGACGTTCCTGTTCTATTGAGTAAAATATGCTCAAAAATTAAAAAAAGCGGTGTTTTATATATACAAAGCTTAGATCTAAAACAGCTTTGTATTGCGGTAACTTTTGATATGATGCCAACAGAAACTATTAAGAAAGTTATATATCCAGATAAAAAATCTATCCATAACATGGGAGACATTTTGCAATATCTTAAAGATCAGGGTATGAAAATTACTATAAAAAAATATATTAATATATTTGAATATTATATAGAAGCTATAAAGCAATGAATCAAAATACTAATTTTATCATTTCTATCGGTTCTGTATCAGAACATAGTCTATATATGCAAAAAATATATAAACAAAAATATTTAGATTTTCAAATCAAAAATATATTAAACTCCTATAAAAGATCTAAAATTATTGTAGTAGGATCTTGGGAATATTTAGATAGTATTATTAGCTCTAGGGTTAAATATCTTAATTATAATTCTAATCAAACATCAAATATAGGAACGGCTATTAAAAAAGCTATTCAAATGGTCAACTCTTCTTCTTTAGCTATAATGAATGTAGAAATGTTTTTTGATACGGAAATACTGGGTAAAACTAAGATTAAGAATAACTCTATAATAGTTAATAATAATAGTAATTTTAAATCTAAAATAGGCTGCACAATAAACAATGATAGGGTTAAATTTGTTTTTTATGATTTAGAAAATAAAGCTTGTGAATTCATATACATAAATCAAAAAAGTTTTGATAAGTGTAAGAATATTGTTCAGAATTATGTATCCAATAATATGTATTTATTTGAAATTATAAACACATTAATAGAACACGACATAGAAATTAAACCATATAAAATTAATAAAAATATATGTCACTTATATGAAATAAAAGATCTTAGTAAAATAAGAAACTGTATCAAAAGGACTAGACTCAATGTTCCTCTATAAAGAATCTATTAATCCAGAAGATCAAGATATAATAAATACCTATAAAGGAATAGAAAATGGCCAAGCTTGCATAATTGCTGATCATTTTAATTATATTGATATGAATATTAGTTGTTTCCATTCTTTTTTTATAGGACAAATGGTTAACGAATATATTTTAGTAATAAATCATAAAGATTTTAAAACATTAGTAGATCTTGATTATAATAAACAATATATCGTATTACTTGATAAGCAAAATATAGACAATCATGTAAATTATATAAATTCTCAAGAAACATTAATAGACATAAAGTATCAAATAGGGGAAATATTAAATAATGAAAAATTATAATTCACTTAACGAAACGGCAAAACAAAAATTAATACAAGATATTTATGTCGGAGAAGATCAAAGCTTTCAGTATATAGCAAAAGAGTATAATACTTATCCTAATAAAATTTTAAGAGATGCTAAAAAGTTTAAAATACCGATTCGTGACAAATCACAAGCTCAAAAAAATGCTCTTAAAAATGGTTCACACCGACATCCTACCAAGGGAAGGTCTAGAACTCAAGAAGAAAAGGATAAAATAGGTCTAGGAGTTTTACATTCTTGGTCAAAAGCAGATCAGAAGACAATAGATAAAAAGAAGAAGCAGTCAAAAAAATTATGGGATAAAAAAACAGATCAACAAAAAAATGAAATGCTACAAAAAGCTAATTATGCTGTGAGAGAAAGTAGTAAAAAGGGTTCTAAGATGGAACATTTTATACTCAACTTTTTAGTAAATAATAGCATTAAAGTAGATTTCCATAAAGAACAATTCTTAGTTAATACAAAGTTGCAGATTGATTTATTCCTACCTACTATGAATATAGCTATCGAAGTAGATGGTCCTTCACATTTTGAGTCTGTGTGGGGCGAAGAGGTTTTACAAAGAAACATAACCTATGATGCTAAGAAGACTGGTCTAATTATAGGTAAAGGATATAAGCTGATTAGAGTAAAGCAAAAGAAAGATTTCTCTAAGACAAGAGCTAAGATTGTTTGTGATAAGCTATTACAAACTATTTATAACATCAACGATACCGTAAGTAAAGTTATAGAAATAGAGGATAACAATGCCTAGAGCTAAAAAAACAGAAACCAAAACAGAAACCAAAACTACACAAGATAAATGTTCTATTTGGGATATTGAATGGACAGATCATGTTCTATCTTTATTATCAGAAGATGAAAAAATTCAAGGAAATCCTACAACAGATGGTTTGAGGCGAGTGTTTGAAAAAGCTATGAACTGCACAATAATAGAGTCTACGTCCGATGTTGTTCAATCTCCACAACCAAGCAATGAAAAAAGAGCCACTGTTATTCACTCCTTAAGTTATTATATAAATGATAGCTCTTTAGATGATGCCTTAAAGATTCGAACCGTAAATGGAGCTGCGGATGTATACTGGGGTAATTGCGATAAAGTATTCCGTAACCATCCTGTGGCAGTCGCAGAAACTAGAGCTGAGGGTAGATCTTTAAGAAGAGCTTTAAGGCTAAGAAAAGTACTAGCTGCTGAAGAAGTTGTAGAATCAACAGAAGACGATATTGGAGCAGATAATGTCACAAAAATAACTAACAATCAAATTAATTTTATAGATGTAATAGCTAAAAGATTAGATATTGATGTTTTAGCTATTATTAAAAATCTTGGAATAAATCAGGATAATGTTAAAAATATCTTGCATGAAGATGCTTTAAGGGTTATAAGAGAGTTATCATCATATCAACAAAAGGTGGATGATATACCAGAAAATATAAAGGGTTACGTTAACAACTGGAGTTTATTATGAAAGCAAAGTACAAAGTAGGGGATAAGCTTGAATTTGAATTAGATGGAGCTGGTCAAAAAGAGCTTTTCAAAGAAATAGCAAATATACAAGAAATTTTTGGAGAAGCTAAGTGTGGCGTATGTGGGTCTGAAAACATTAAGTTTGTGGTTAGAGTTGTCGAGGACAACGAATATTATGAATTACGCTGTATGGACTGTGGAGCAATTCTTTCCTTTGGTCAACATAAAAAAGGTGGAACTCTCTTTCCAAAAAGAAAAGATGCTGAAGGTAATTACATGAAGAATAATGGCTGGTATAAATGGCAGCCTAAAACATAATATTATTATAAGCAAATGATAATATATTTAAAGACAGCAGTTAATTCTGTTGTCTTTTTTTTATAGTTTCATATAAACATATATCTTCTTCATATATAGACTCTGTCATTTTCCTTGTTTTTTTATCATAATACAGATTAAATCTATTATGATTACTTTTAAGTATTATTGGTATATTTCCTTCTAATTCTTTATTATGAAATATTTTATACATTTCTTTAGTTTCTTTTTCTAAATTATCATATAAGCATATACGATCAAAAAACTTTATATCACCAATCCTATTTACCATAGGTATAAAATGAATGTAAGAATAATGCTCTGTATCTAAATATAAAGCCTCTACAAATTCATTAAAAGAAATATTGCGCAAATGATATTTTATACAAGCTTGATTGTCATATTTGTTTTTTCCTCCTACTTTTAAATAAAAGAAGGCGCTAACCAATCTATCTAAAGGATTTCTAATTATAGTAAAGGTATAAGCGTTCAGTTTTTCTTGTAAAAATTCGTGCTTCTTCTTTGTTACGGGTATAACATCAGCAAACATATGCCTCCACATACTGCCCCCAGTTTTAGGTATATGAAGAAAAAAATATTCCTTATTTTGATAAAAGAAAGTTTCCATTTTTAAAACTTAATTTTGATTTTCATAAAAATTTGGAGGTGGAGTAAAACATTCTACTATATCCTCCCACAGTAAACAATCTGGACCATTAGTTTCTGCTTTATGAACTAGTGCTTGATGTTTACCTTCTTTATAATTTTTTAATGTTTGTAAACATTCAAGGTTACACCAACATGATGTAGGAGTGGGTGTTGCAACTGAAACAGGTTCTGTCGCAAGTGTGGTAGTAGGACAGCAAGCTTCGTTAGGGTCTTGATAAGCTCTACTACTTTCTAGAACAATATATCTATTATCATCATAGTAAGCATACACTGTATCACATTTACAAAGCTCTATTCCTAAATAATCATATATTTTTATCTTAGCTTTATTAATAGACTGTTTAATATTTCTACCTTCAGCATCCCATATATCATAATATTCATAGAAAGCTACCTCTCCACCAGTAGGATTAATTAATTCAGCTTCAACAGTACCATATTTCTGTAAATTACCTAGTAATCTAGCCACTACTATTTTATTAGCTGGGGGAGCTACCCAAACACCTCTTTCTCTATCCCATCGTAAATCAATGGGTCCAGCAGGCCACGTTTTGGGGTTTTCTAGCCAATCTTTTAAGAATTGGTCTTTGAGTCCTTTTCTTCTAAACATGCCTTTCTCTGTGTCTTCTGCAGAATCGACAGCATTAGGTATAGGTTTTCCGGAAGTGTCATATCCCCAACCTTGCAAACTTAATGGGCCTTTCAATATGTTATACCTAAAATTCTCTTCTGCTTGTCTGGCTTCCTCATCACTATCCTGATTACTATATTTAAAATCTTCAAAATCATTACCATAACTAATTAAGTGACAAATAAAACCTTTAGTACTGCCGTTAATTCTATCTCCCCAATCATTTAACATAGTTTCAGAAGTTACAGCGTTTAAATACTGTTGGTTCACTGGTAGGTCATATGTTAAAGCAGAATCTAAAAGGAAAGGAGGTATTTCACTCCTTGGTCTAGACGATGGAGGTCTACCTGGCTGAGTATCTACTGGCTTATCACTAAATTCCATCTGCGAACACTCATAATCTTGATACATAGTCAATCTAGGTAGATGCGCCCTATCATCTCCTTCTTGATTAGTACTGATGGGCGTAAAAATTAAATCAAGTGTTGATATCGCTACACGATGAAATGTATTTTTTCTAATATGTTCCCAAGTGTAGCCCTTCTCTAGTTCTGTTTTTGGTCTGTTCTGTAGAATGTTACCAGTAGAAGCATTTGATGGGGGTGGTAATGGAGGAGGCGGTGGTGGAGTTGGCCCACAAGCATGACACCCTCTAGCTAACCCTGCTGTGCCGTCAGAACAATCAGTTCCTCCACTAGCATTGGTTGCTTTATCTCTCATAAAAAACGAACCAATAAGTAATAATCCAGGACTTCTGCCACTACCCGGAGTATTATCTCCACCATCTTCTTGACTAATGCCATCCTGATTAACTTTAGGAATATCAAAAAATCTTTTTTTAGACAGTTCCTGGTCTGTAGAATTTATTAACTTTTGTAAATCTATAGCCTGATCTTTGAAAAACTTATTAATGTAAGACATTGATTGATAGCTCTTAGACCATAAATCAGCTAAAGCTCTTCCGGGCTCTCCAAACTTAGGTGTGTATGTTTGAAAATTATAAGTAGTTGTATAACCACTTTCCCCTATATTAATATTAATGTCTGTTAATGTAGCTGCATTAGTACCTACCATAAAACCAAGATTATAAGAAGGTAAAGAAGGTACTGTGATAGAGCCAGATTCTTGTTTTTGTAAACCCCTTGGGCCATCTTGAGCAATAAGAGCACCATACTGATTCATTCTATCATAACCATCATCAAATCCATCGCTAAATTTCCATGGGCACAACTCCTGATTATTATCTACCATAGTTCCACCTACAGGATTTGATACATAACTCCATGGTCCGTATACAAACAAATTGCTTTTCATAGGTAATATAAAATGACTAGGAACAACAGCCGGTCTATTACTTTTTAGAATATTAAAAGCACTTCTATTAGTTGGGGCACCATCTTGAGTGTCATCAGGATCATCACAAAAAGTATCTCCTAAAGCTGTAGATAATTCAGGGTGTTGATCTCCAAATAATGCCATTAATGCTACAGCACCCTGACTCATTAAATTAACTTCACATAATTCTCCATCAGCCTGTAATTTAAGTTTTGGGGGACCATTAACTTCAACTTTAACATACTGATCACCATCTATCTGATAAATAGATTCATCTATAGAACAACTTAAAAAAAGTTGATCATTCTTCTGAACAAATGATCCATCATCAATACTAGAAAGATCTATACTCCAGTTTAGATTTGCAAATCCCGACTTTATTATATTTTCTTTTTCGTCAAATCTACAAAATGAACCAACTCTATTATCAGAACCGTGAAATAAAAGAGTTTCTTGACCAATCTGTAGTCCTAATATATTATTTACATTTGGGTTTGGCCAAGCCCCAGCTGTAGAAGGCGAATCGCTAGTATAATATAGTCCTCCAGGCTCTGCTTTTAAGTCGAAAGCAGGAGCATTCCCGAATTTATCTTTAATGCAAACCCCACTATTAGCATCCCCTATTTGTATTAGATATGTTTTACCGTAATAGTTATCATGAACATTTTTAATCCACTTGAACGCCTGTTCTAATTTTGGCATTGTAACTGCAACATCATCTTTAACCAATTGATTAATATGTGCATTGATAGAGGTGGGATTTTTATTATCTATAATATCTTGAAAAAATTTACCAGTGATCTCTCTAAGTTCGGCCAAATCTAAACCTAAAGCATCAAAAACCTGTGGCCCATAGAGATTATTATTATTTGTCTCAGAAATATACATGCACCATGTTTGAAAAGTAGCTGTAGATAATAGTTCTTTTTCAGTTAATTCAAACTCCGTAAAGCCCATACCAAGAGCGGTAGATATCATGGTACAATCAAAATCTGCGATAAATACACTCTCTGGTTCTGATAGGTAAGCCTCAAAACCATTACCTGTTAATCTTTCTCCAAAAAACATTTTTACATTACAAGCCATAATAATCCTTCGCTTATATAATTTTGGGTTGAGGTGTTATAATATCGTTATTATTTTGAATAAACCCAGCACTGGTTACTACTCCGTCGTCAGGTACAGGAGGTCTAATATCTGTACCAGGATTACCAGTACAAACCCCATCTTTGTCTACTTGTGTTAAATAATGTACCTTATTTCCTAAAACAAATTTCTTACTAGGTTCATACGATGTTTCTTCTCCATATCTATGGTCTATAGTCCCTTGACCACCACAGGAACTAGCAGCTATAGTATTTAATAATGTTCTTAACGCACCACTAGGTGGCGCAACTTTTTTATTTATAGGAACTACCTCAAAATTTCCGCCAACAATCTGTACAAAAAAATCAAAACCAGCTTCTTTGCAGGCTTGATCTATAATATTTAAAACATTAGAGCTTGTATCGTTAATTCGTAAGTAAAATGGGCAAATAGCTATGACCTGAGAAAGATCAAGACTTAACGTTGCTCCACAAACTGGCAGCAAGACAGACTGTTGATGCAGTGCTCTTAATACATATAACATGGGTATACCTGATTCATCTTTAAACGAAGCCATAAAATCTCCGCAATCAAAATTACAAACAGATGGTTCCAACAGAGCTAAAACATTAATTAGATTGGGTGTATCGAGACTACAATAATAGTCGTTCATAATAACAGAGACATTATTAAGGCTTTGTCTACCATCGGTTAATCTAACATCCCATACTAATCCTGAGGAAGATTGTTGGTAAGTATGGTCTGCTAAAACACCACTAAAATTAAAACCTCCCACATTAATAGTATATACACAACCCAAAGAGCCGTTATATGTTCCGCATTCTTGTTGCTCTATTAATTTTAATGATACACTCGATTCGCTAGAACCGAATCCTAAATTACATGTTAAACTAGCAATTTCACAATTAAAAGCTTTAGCTGAAGCCATAATCTTCCTTCTCTAATAAAACTGTTACTAAATCCTTAGAACTATTAACAAAAAAATCTTTAGTCTGTGTCTTATAACCATCATGAAAAGCTGTTATAGTATATTTTCCATAATCTAAATCCACAACGCTATAACCACAACCATCTACCTTATTTCCGTCCGCATCAACAATCTCAAAATAAGCTTCAGATGGAGATATATTTATTAATACCCCATTTTCGAATTCTGGAGATGTAAATAATAATTTACTAGGAGTTGAGTCATATTTATTTAAAAGGGTATGAGAAATATTATATTTATTCGATATTTCTAGCTGAGCATGAGCCTGTTCTTCTTGAAAAGACTGCATAATTTTAACAGGGTAATGTAGGTCGTCTATTATTGTCCTATTATATTCTGTTGCAGTATTAAATTTATCAAAAACTTTAATTTTGTAATCACCATAAGATAAATTGCTTATATTTACATAATGATTTTTTATATGATGGTATGACGCATTATGATGGCTATCTACTAATTCCACTTGTAAAGAATCGGTATGTCCACCATTCACATATAAAGATATTTCGCCTAATTTGTTATTAGATTTAGTAGTTAAGCATTGTATTTTTAAATCATTTTTTTGATTCAGTAAATTCAAAACTTGATCTGAATTATTAGGTAAAAAATTAATAATAGTTGATATATTAGGAGATAGATATAAACCACTCATAGTATATGCATATTTAATTTTTGTTTTTAAAATTTTATCATTATTATTACTAGATAAGTTAACCACATCGTTTTCATGAAATAGATACTCATAATTCTGATCTAAAATAATAGAACCCATTAATAGTTTATTCTGATTATTAAGTTCAGGATTGTGATGTAAGGTAATTTCTTCATCACCTATAGAAAGTTTAGATGTGGCCTGTTGAATAGCTAATAATCCAGGACTAATATAAAAATACATATATTCTATATTATTTATAGTTACTATATCAAAATCTAAAACAATATTCTGTGTTATTTTTTGATTTTTATGATTTAATACTAGCTTATTACTTTTAAGTTTTTTATGAAAATCTTTGATTTTATCTTTTTTTACAGGAAAGAGCAGAAGATTATAGATCTTTTGAGCATCCTCTTCTGGAAAATAAGAATTACTATGATAGTCAGCACTTGTTTTTAAATTAACCATTATATTAGAAGGTTCTGATATAAAAAACTCTTTTGTTGTTTTGCATTTATTACTATCTTCAACAGTAATAAGATAATGATTAGAATCTAATGTATCGGTAATTTTTGACTTATTGACAATAATAGGCTTATCTTGACCATCTATAAACCATGCTATTTGATATGGAGGTTTACCCCCAGATATTTCGCATTTGACATGAGCAGAAGAGCCTCCATAATGGCTAATAGGTTCCCAATATACATCAATGTTTAGCAAATCAATATTTTTAGTAATATTATTTCTATTAATTAAACACCCATTAGCATCTTTGATAGTTAGAGAATAGGTATGATTAGCTAATATATTATAAGAAAATACATTATTATAAGTAGTATGGTTGTCCGAGCCTATAGATAGTGTATATGGAGCTTGGCCTCCAGACCATGCAATATTCATTTGACCAACATCTTCATAACAATGCAACCCTTCTATTTGCAGTAAATCTAAAGACAGAACATCCTTGCATTCTATAGTTATCTTTTCATTAATATTTTTTTTGCTTTCTAAATCATATATATCTATATCATAAGTACCACATTCTAAATTTGAAACTATAGATCCTTTGTTTTCTATTTTAGAGTCAATAGGCAAGTTCTTCCATGTAAAAGATAGGGATTGATTCTCTGTCAAATCCCTTATGGTAATACGACCATTAGAATTAGATAAGCATTCAGGAGATTGTATGTCTATATTATAAGATTTCATTCCGTTTGCATGTCCTTTAACAATTACTTGGTTTCGTCCATTCCTTTGTTACTCTAAAAGAACCTGTGTTTGTTTTAGTAATAGAGTTTTGGGTTAAATACCAGCCACCAGCACCCTCTGTATTCCCAGCTTCATCAGCTTTTGAAGTAGCGCAAGAAGTTAAATATCTCTCCTCGCAACCTGTATCGTCTACAGTAACATTAACATTAACAGATATCGTTTCTTTTGTCGTTGTGCCTAAACTTTGCAGTAGTGGTCCACCACCACGAAAAGGTATAGTAAATTCTGCGAAAACATCTGTAGGATAAGTATGACTAATCTCTATGTCTGTTTTAGCAGCACCAGGAATACTACAATTTCTAGCTGTTGAATATTCATGAGTAAAAGATACAGTACCTTGACCAAAATTCCTAGTAACACTTTTATTTACTTCTCTCAAATTACATTCAGCAGGAGTAACGATAGTTTCGCAGATACCTAACAAGCCTCCATTAGTACAATCGCTGGTGTCGTTAAGAATTCCTTCTAAATAAGTTTGAGCCATACTTTCGAAAGAGCCTTTTATGCTATTATACACTCCTTCTGCCGAGCCAAGACGATCCGCACCGTGTGAATGAAAAGTACCATTAGTTATAATGGAATTAAAATCATGACTATATAGACCTTCTACAGTTCCACTCACCGTTACAGTTCTACCCACCTGTGAACTATCTGCCCTAGAATCAACAGTAATATCGATAAAAGCTTCAGGATGTGTGCAACCGCTAGGTCTTAAAATAATATCACCAGAAACCGTCATACTTCCATTAATAGGATCGGCATCAACATTACGTACATGTAATTTTTTACTACCACTATGATAGGTGTTTAATTGGCTAGTTAATTCTGAAGGAGAACCTAAGCCTGTACCGATACTACCACTTGAAATACTACTTATACGTCTTTTCACAACCTCTTCAGCAGCCTCAATACCAGTCTTTTGGGAAAGTTGACCTTTACAACCTACGCTACCTCCTGTAGCACTAATACTAAAACTATATTTAGCATGTGCCCTACCTGCTTTAGTACCATTAGCGTCATCTACAGCAAAACCATCATTATCTACATTAAGGGTAACGCTTTCGCTGACATCTTTAATAATCTCATTAGTAGTAACATAACTACCAGCAGCCGTATTAGGTTTAACAGCTAGTTGGCCATTATTATGATACATTTCTATTTCTATATTATATGTAGCTAACTTTGTCCATGTAGGATCTGGACCCTCTTCTACACTAACAGATCTAATAGTACCAAAACCATTAACTAAAACTGTTCCATTACAATTAATATTAATATTTACACAATCCCCACTGCTACCTACAGAGTTTAATATATTGTTTGCTTTACCAGCTATATTTGAAAAACCACCACTGCTAGCACTAGCTGTATAAATCGTACCATTAAGAGATACGCTTAATACTCCACCAACTATTAATTCCCCAACACGATACTGATCTGTAGAGAGACTAACAAAAGGAGCTGGGTCTAAAGACGTTCCATTAACAGAAACACTAGCTCCACCAGCACCTACATTTTGTATGGATACATTTTGAACTGTTGTTTTTTCGTCTCTAATTTTCATAAAATATTATTCCTTAATATATAATACTTATCTACCTAATGTAGTCAATTCTTTTAGTCTAGTTTCTAAAGACTGAGTAATCTGTCTTCTATCATCATCACTTAATTTATAGTTACTATCTTGTGGTGCTATTAATTCGACCCTAATAGTCTCACTATTAACATTAATTGTATCTGGAATATTTGGTCCTTTTATTTCTATATTTTTAAGACCATTAAGGGCATTAACTAGTTTATCAACATGATTGCCAAAATTATTAACAGGTCCGCTAAGAGCAGGGAAGACTCTAGCTAAGTTATTAATAAGCCCACCAAAAGCACTAGTTTCACTACTAAAGTTTCTAATAAATGTATTAAATACACCTTCAGCACTCGATAAATCTAAGCCAAGACCTCCTGAAGCAAGATTTCCCATCTTACCAAGACCTCCATCAAAATAGTTCCTAGCTTGTATAACACCGCCGGATCTGGCGTATGTAGTACCGCTTATGCTAGAAGGCATTGATCCATTATTTATAGATTTTAATAATGGAAGATGTTTTTGGGTAGCGGCCCTATTAATTACAAACTCTCCCGGAGTAAGCATCGCGGGCACAGTATCCGTCCCTTTGGCTTGATAGTTTACAAGTGTAGAGCCACCACCACTGAAATAATTTGGTATTGAACCGCCTTTTGCTCTATTAAGCGGATCTTGCATTTGTATTTCTTTTTTAGCTAAGATAAATTCTTTATTATTAAAAGGAGTTGGTTTACCTACTATTGAGCTAAATGCGCCTCCGTCCTTTGTAGCATCTTTGAGAATACTAGCACCCTCAAGAATTAAACTATAAGGATCTTTACCATCTTTCAAAGCATTTGCATAATTATCTAAGAAATTCTCTGCCCCTATCGGTTTGCCACCAATAAGAAATCTATCATTTTTACTTTTTTGAGTTCGACTAACAACTCCAGAAGCATTTTCATCAATAATTCTAGCGGTAGTTAGACCATCTTTAACAAAATAATTTTTTAATGAATCCCAAACTTTATACACAGGTTTGAGGGCTGAGATACTAGGATCTAAATGATCTTTTTCATATTTAGCGTATATAGGATCTTGTAAAAGATCAGCAAATTTAAAATCTTTAACATAATCTAGTCTAGATTGTCTATTAGTAATACCTAATCTATTACTAAAATTCAATCCACTAGCTAGTAATCCTAATATGGTTTTACTTTTTTCTTCATTACCGTCTAAATCTGTGAATCTGCCACGATCACCCTCTGGTACCTCGGCACTACGACCAGCAGCAAAAAGATTGGCGATACCAGTACTTTGTTTAGCTCCTTCCGTACCTTTACCTGCTCTGCCTACAGCAAAAGTTCTACCTTCTTTAATTCTTTTTAAAGCATTTCTATCTGTTAAAACTGTTTCTCTAAGAGCTTCTCCACCTAAAGGAATACCTAATCTATCAGCAATTGCTTGATATCCATCTACACTAGTACGGCCGCCAAATGTCATATCAAAATTAGATTTAGTGTAGGCTTGGTATGCTCTTCCAATATCTTTTCTATATCTTGCAACCTTTTTATCGTCTGGTATATTAGCATTATTTTTAGGTATAATCAAAGGACCAAACGCAGGATTACCAGCTCTATAAACCGCAGGATTCATTAAACCACTATATGTAGCTAAAGAGTCTATGATACTTTCCTGAGTAGATACTTTACCTCCATCAAGCGTGTCTGCTCTTTTACCTTTAAGTTCGTATACATCTGTCAATTTTTCTCTAACTCTTTTTTGGAATTCTGCTTCATAATCTTTACCAAAGTTACTATTCCAACCATTTTTAGCACCAGTAACACTCCATAATCCAAATTTACTTGCAAGCGTCTCACCGTTTGAAACCCTACCTGGGGTGTACTGATTTTTTAAAACATCCAACATCCATCCTGGATTTGGCACACTACTATCCATTAATGATACAGCGTCGGGATTAATATTACTAAGCCAAGTATCCATATCACTGGATTTTTTCGGTATAGGTAAACCTGGATTAATACCTAAAGCTTGTCCATAATTTTTAATTAGATTTTCAATAATCTTATTAGTAGTTTTATTGACTGAGCCCATGACAGAATCAAGATCTGTAGCAGGTCTACCATAAAGTGTACTTTCAGGATCTTTTTTGAATACCTCAAAAGGATTTACTTTACCGATAGGGCTTGGGTGGTTAAATAATGCATATTCTAAAGAACCCATACCAAATTGTCCACCTCCGGACATTCTACCTTCAGGATCTGCCTTAAGCTCATCTCTGAAATTCCATCTTTTTTCTAAAAACTCAAACTCTAATCTTTTCTTATCATATCCGCTTTTTTCTTTATAATACTTATCCCAGTTTCCGTGTTGAATTCTAAGAAGATCTCTTCTTTCAGTAGCTTTTTGCAGAATATCTTTTAAGTCTGCTGGGCTCTGTTGTCCATATTGACCTTGATATTTTGCTACTAAACTATTTACATCATCGTTCACCTTATTTAACTCTGCTGGTGTAATTGGTAAACCACCTGGAGAAGACATAAATTGCGGATCCTGAGTCTTTGCTGATTTATCCTTTTTTAAAAGATTAAGCTCTGCTATAGCTTTTTGAGTTGATGAAGGCCCACTTGTGCTACTTGAAAAACCAATATTGGTAGCTGTAACATCTTGTGGAGCAGCATAAGCTTTTAAATAATCTGCTTTAAGTTTATTAAAATCTGATAAAACTTGTTTTTGATAATCTATCTTTGAGCCTGGTTTTAACGCTTCGTTTAAAGATTGACCAACACTGGTAAATCTTGAGCCAAAAGGTTTTAAAATCTCTTCATTAGTTTTGGTAGTTGTTCCAGTTTTTATATGTGACATCAACTCTAATAATCTTTTATTATCTTTTGGTACATCATCCTCTAGCATCATTTTTTCAGCATTGCTAGGAGGACTACTATTAGGTTGTGTAGGAGATGTTAAATTGAATTTAGGCGCTTTAGTAGGTTGGCCAAGATTAAATTGAGCCCTATAATCACTATCTAAAACTTCTTTAAGTAAATCTCTTTCATTGGTAAAATCTGATAATTTTGCTGGATCAGGAGACATACCGCTAGATTTATACAATGATTTAATTTTATTTAAAACATCATAATATTGACTCTCATATACTTGTCTTTGATCTTCAGTTAATAGCTCACCAGCAGCAACACCACCCTTTTGACTAGTACCACCAAGCTCAAATTCAGGAATACGAATTCTTCTAGCATAATAATTGACAGCATCAAGAGGATCTACAAGACCTTTATTACGACCTTGAACAGCTTGTCCAAAACTATATCTACTATTATCCTCACCTATACCTTCTCCTCCAGTAGCATCTAAAAGAGAAGCGTTAGTCGTTGCAAAAACTCTTCTAGTCTCTTCCAAGTGTTGTTCTATAGCTTCTTGTGCGCCACTACTTCCAGCGCTACCTCCAGCACTACTACTAGTAGGTGGAACAGAAGTGCTTGCACCAGAAGAACCACCACTAGCAGAACCACCACTAGAAGAACTACCACTAGCAGAACTACCACTAGAAGAACTACCACTAGCAGAACCACTACCAGCTGTCGGATTTGAATAAAGGTCTTCAGCAGCCGCTATCGCCCCTGCCAATACCCCTCCTGCTACAGTCGAGGGGAATGAATTTTCTACCATAACAGGAAGTGAATCTGATCCATAAAAGATATCGGGGTCATCACCCATAAATCTTCTGATAGGCTTGGTAAATCTACTCCATGACTGTTTCATAACTGTTAATTTATTAGGAGTATCTAAACTTTTTAATGCGCTATTGTTCCTAGATATTGGTGGTGGAGGTGGACCCATCAACAGGTTATCTAATATACCTCCTAAGCCTTTTCTTTGCTTGTTACTCATATCATTAGCGCTATCAACCAATTTTGTTAAAAATTCTTCCATGCCAGAACTAGCATCCCAGGTTAATTGTGCTGGGCTAGCCCCTAAATCTGTTAATGCTCCATTCATTATGGCATCTGTAGCACCATCATAAGGCTGCTTATAATTACCTGGATTATCTAAGAATGTCCTTAGCGATGGATATTTCTTAGTAATTTTTTGGTACGTTCCTTTGCCATGTTTTTTGACCAAATTTTGCAATCTTAGTAATTTATAATATCTTCCATACATCATATCTGCAGGTTGATAATTTTTACTCAAAGAGGTAATAGCATCACCAAGCTTATGAGGATCTTTTCCTGAAAACACACTCTTCACCTTGTCTTGATATCTTGTCCAAGCTTCCGGTCTCTTCTTTTTTATCTGATCCATCATAGAATGAGTCATTTCATGATACAAAGTTTTTGCATAAGCGGATCTTCTAATTCCTATATCTCCCATATCTCCAAAAGCTCCTTGATTAGATCGGAAGAAACCTAGAGCACCCGGTAAGTTATCAGAAACTGAAATCTCTCTAGGTAAAACTTTATAAAAGTCTTCAGGATTTACTCCTAATATATCCAGAGAATTTCGAACATTCTGGAGAAGATTATCTGAACCAGCTTTAGAAAAACTTGCAGCTAATTCAGGACCTCTCTGACCTTCAATCTTAGTAAGCATTGAGCGAACATCATCTGTCATTCGCATTATTGTATCGGGATTTGTGCCACCTTTAAGTTTAGGAGGTTTTTTAGTAGAAGGACTATTTTTAGTAGAAGGACTATCTGATGTAATATCTTTTAGCAATTGTTTACTACCAGGACTAACAGCATCATCCGCCATACCTATAGCACCAGGTTTAACGACACTCTTCATTAATCTGCTACCTCTATTGCGCAAAAATTTAGCAACACCGGGACCAGCAGACACACCCAAATCCGCAATATCTATTAAACCTTCGTACGTGCTCGCTGTAGATTTAAAGTTTTCATTATCTTTTAAAGCTCTAATCTTTTCATAGGTTAAAGGATCACTATTTTTTAGTTTTTGAAATTGTTGTTCTTCTATCATATCTGCAATATTAATAGCACCCATGCTAACACCCATAGTGCCACCCAACATTAATCCAAGAGAAGCTAAGCTAGCACCACCAGTAAAAGGAGCCGCTGCTACCGCAGCCCCAGCACCTAATCCTATGGCAGCATTTCTTAGACCTTTTCTCACACCTTCTTTAGCGCCTTCGTCTAAGATATCTTCAGGCAATAAACCAGTTTTTATTAAAGATGTCAGATCATTACTATATTTACCAGTGCTACTTCCACCGGATCCACCGAGCGCAGTGTCGCCAAAACCGAAAAGATGTCGTATGCTATCAGTATCTACAAGTCCTTGACCAAAAGCCCTAAAATCAATAAGACCATCAATAAGTCCTTTTCTTTGTTTTAACGATTCAAGTTCAGGAATTTTTCTTCTTGATGCAATCGATCTATCTTTAGCTGCTACTTTCTTAAGTTCAGGAAGTTCAGATATTCTATCTCCCATAATACCGGAATACTGATCAAGTTTAGGTCCAAGAGTTTCTATGGTAGCTTTAGAGTCTGCTAAATTACCTTTATATTTTTCGTTGTTTTTTCCCTGTCCTTCAAAGAAACTCCACCAAGAATTTTCTTTACCTGATGTTAAATATGGATTTATTGAAGAAACCAGCCTGTTATCTCCAGCAAGTGTTCTGTATAAATCTTTATTAGTAATTGTTTGTGAAGGAGTTTTGAATACGTCTAGTTTTTTTATCTTTCTAGAATCACCACTATCTAAATTATTAAAAAAGTCCATACCAGACTGTATACCAGTCATTTTGTTGGTCAATTTCCTATTACGTTTAAACATATTCTTTTGAATCTGATAAGAACCAGCATCCTGCATTGGTAATTCTTGTTTAGATTCCTTTAATATGCCACTAATAAGTTCTTGAAAATCTGTTTCTAAATTTTTATCAAGTTTATTTTGAGCCCCTTGAAATTTATTACCACTAGTTGATACATAGCCTCCTTGATCATAATAAGATACACTTCCTCCTCTACTGTAACCTCCACTATTTATAGACTTAAGTAAAGGTAGGTTTTTAGAAGTTGATGCTCTATTAACAACAAATTCGCCAGGAGTAAGCATTGCTGGTACTGTGTCTGTACCTTTTGGTTGGAAATTAATCATCTGACCAGCAGAAGCATATACTACACCTCCATTAGCAAACGTTTGACTGCCACTAGGCTGTCCTAAACCAAGTCTATCAGCTACCCCATTAAGTTCAGCTACTATAGCATCTGTAGCTACTTTCATCTTTGATGTAAAGTCCTCAGCCCCTTTGCGTAAAGCATCTCCGGCAATTTCAGCACCGCTAGTTATTAATCCAGATTGCACCTTAGCTGCCTCTATTTGCTTCTCTGAAGCTTGCCTAAATGCATCTACAAAAGGAGATATAGCTGGGTTCTGTCCTTGTGGACCAAAATCAGCAGCAAACATTTCTTTGAACTGCCTAAAGACTTCAGGATTTCCACCAGAAGATTCAAGTATGCCCATAGCATTATTAAAAAATGCTTCTTGAGTTCTAGCGAAGTCCTCTGGGGTTTGTGTATTTTCAACAAGTCTTAATTGAGAAATACCCTGAGCAATATCATTAATAGTTCCTGTTCCAGACATTACATTAGAATAGGAAACCTGATCTCTTCTCATACCAAGCAAAGCTTCTGGGTTATTGATATTAGACAGAAAATCCATTACTCCAGTTCTACGACCAGCAGAGATTCTTTGCTGCTCATCAATTTTTTTCAATGCGTTAGAAGCTTTATCAGTACTATCTGCTAAGAGACCTAAAGCTCTTTGATATCTATTAATCTTCGAAGTCAACTTAGCTATCTGACCTGCGCCCAAGGCGCTGGTTTGTGTAGCTGGATCAGCTTCCAACATGCGTTTTTGTTCAATTGCTTCTGCTATTATTCTACCTATTTCAGCCGCGTCTGTTGTACCTCCTGTAAGTCCTTTTACAGAATTATTAAAAGGAGAATTTAAATCGGATAAACTTATAGTCTTATTAAATTTATCAGCTAGTTGTAAAGCGCTTTGTAACTGAATATCTCGAACTTTAATAACATTGTCTTTTAATTTATCTAATTGGCTAGCTAATTGATTGGAAACACCACCTAAAAGTCTATTTGTTTCTATTTGTTTATTAGCATAATCTTCAAAGGTAGATCTAGCTTTTTCTGCTGCGGCATCTAACTCTTTAAGTCCTTCAATATTATTAGCTAAGTCTTCATAACTCATTCCCTGTCTGTTGCCTGTAGAATCTGTTATATAGTTGATAATACTATCTTCCAGATTTTTCTTTATATTGTTACCAATATCAACACCCGCAAACATAGTATCTAATCTATCTCTAATACTACTTTCTGCACCAGCGTCTAAGTCTCCACCTTCAGCAGTGTCTCTTAAAATTAATGGCAATTCTTTTTGTATAATTTGAAGACCTTTAATAAGATCTCCCATCTGTCTAGTTTCTTTCGTATTACCTAAACTACTATTAACACCATCGACCACACGAGCTAATTCCTGAGCAGAGTATGCTGTAATATTAGATAATGTTTGAGCCATTTTTTCTGATGGATTAGCTGCACCAACAGTTTCTCCAGTAAACTCACCAGATAATTGTGATAATCTATTTGTGCTAGAAACAATCTCAGATGTGACTCTTTGCATAGTGCTACCAAGTCTATTCATAACATCTGTTAAACTTAATGTGAATTTTTGTAATTGTCTATTAACAACCATCATACGTCTAGCTAAAGCTATACGTCTATTTTGACTACCTAACTCTTCATCAATACGTTTCTTAACTTTTGTTTGAGTTTCAGGATCAGAACTTTCAAATTCTTTTCTAGCTGTAGATAGTTCTATACCCTCTCTTTGCCTAGCTTCTATATAAATTCTTTTTGCTAATTCTTGATTAGCTTCAACAACAAGTTCTTCAGCTGCCTGCCTATCATTACTATTTAAACTATCTAAATATTCTTGAATGCCTTGTCCTTGACCTACATCAAAACCAGCACCACTTAGCTTAGCTCTAGCTTGTCTAGAACCTAAAATATTTAATTCATTAAAATCACCACTAGCTGATGTAGGACTAGCATACATCGCCTGTCTTTGTTCAGTAGTAAGATTAGCTCTTTCAATAGGATCCATCTGGCTTAATAATCTTTGAGAAGATTTCTGATCTTTAACAACAAAGTTGGTCTGTATATCTACAAGTTTTCTCAGTTGTTCTAAACTAGCTACTTGTGCTGCTAATTGCTGATCAGTAGCTGTATTATCGAGGAAACCCAAAGCACCTTGTATAGCCGCCGGTATAAGATTTACCGCAGCAATGAGACCTGTAGTTTTCACACCTTGTACTAAAGCTTTAGTTAGATAAGGACCGATAGTTCTAAAGCCTACCTTTATAAGTGGTCTTATCAAACCACCCAAGAAATATCCTTGAACACCTCCACCACTAGCATAGCCCTTAACTCCTACAGAACTACTACCAATTCTACCCCCTGTTGCAGCCTGCATGCTTTTCATAGCCTTGGCACGAATAACATAACTACCTTCTGGCAACATAGTATCGTAATTATCAACTTCCCCGCTACCTGAACCAGGAACAATCCCCATGCCACCAGCAAAATTTGGTTTATAACCGTTTCTATCCGCTTGATTCATCTTTTTAAGATTACCAATAGATGTCGGTAATGGTGGTGTAAATACTCCTTCTCCACTAGCTAATTTAACAGGAACCATACCTCCAGTATTAAAACCAATAGAGCCGCCTTTTGCTTTTCCTCTAGGTATAAATGAAGATGCAGCAGCACTTATCTTAGCCGCAGCCATGAAGCCTATAACAGTAGTAAGCGATGACATAAATCCTTCTAAACCACTACTTAAAGCATTCCAAATTCTATTTTTTTCTATTTCTTGTGCTGATTGATTTAAAGCTTGATTAAGATTTTCATAATCTCTATTAAGTTGTTGAACAAGCTCTTGTCTTTCTTCTATAGTTTGAGCCATATCTAAACGACCTAATGTTTTATCAAGATTACTAGACGCAGCTGTTACGCCCCTCATAGCATTCTCTAGCTCTCTAGCTGTAGACTCTTTAATAAAGCCACTAATCGCACCACCAGCCATTCCAGCTACTCCACCAATAGCAGCGCCCCGTCTGCCGAATGCTTGTTGTCCTAATATAGCTCCACTCATACCAAAACTACCACCAGAACTTAAAGCTCCAGTAACTCCAGCAAGAGTCTCGCTATGATCTGAAACAGAACCTGTCAACTTGTCAAAGCTATCAAACATCTTAGGTAATTGAGTAGATAATATAGTTGCTCCTGATCCTAAAATACCAGTTAGGCCACCCATTTTATCGCCAATAGAAGTAATCTTATTTGCTGCATCAGGAAAAGCTTTAGAAAGCTTATTCATACCGGGTATATTTGCAGTACTAAGTTTCTGACCGATGTTATCTAAAATGCTACCAAATCCAGACTCTATATTGGTTTGAGCATTTCGTAAATTCATTTTATCAAAAGATCCAAACTTACCTTCATTGAGCGATTGTCTGGCTCTAATGTCAATATCTTTAGTTTTCATTCCAGAACTAAGAAAACCTAATTTCTTTGCCATATTTTCTTGAGCTTTAGCAACTTCACCAGATGCATTAATTTGCATATCTAATGTTTCAGCCCATTGGCTTGAACTAGCCTTAATTTCTTCTATAGATAATCCACTCTTCATTGAAGCAACAAGATCGTCTATTGAATCGCTTAAAACATCAGGATCAATTTGATCTGCTCCACCATAAATTTTCTCTACTAATTCTTGAGCTTGTCCTCTTACCAGATTTTCTACATCAGCATCGCCAATAGATTCAATATTTTTCACAAGAACGTTTAGAAGATCTGTTTGGGCTCCAGTTTTACTAGTAGCTTGTTTTTCAGCTTGATTAAGAATTCTGTTTCTAATACTTTTCTCATATTTTTCAACAGTCATTCCTAATTTCTTAGCCATTCTAGCAACATAAGCAGCTTGATCAGCTTGTACGCCGCCTCCAGCAGCAAATCTTTGAACAAAACCGACAGCACCACCCTTATTAAAGCCTTGAATTTTATCTGCTTTATTTAGCTTATCTAGTTTTTGAGAGCCTAATTTTTGAGCAGCTTTTTTATTAAGGACGTATTCTCCCGGAGTAAGTAATGCGGGAACTGTATCTTCTACAGAACCTCCTGTAGCCATTCTATTTTTTCTATATCTATTTACTTGATCAAGGAATTTTGCAGGACTTTTACCTTTGCCGAAAACTGTTCTAGTAGTATCAGCAGGCATATCTGATGGCACGCCAAACATACTAGCAGCAGGACCTAGTCCCTTTTCAAAGTCTAAAGGATCATTACTTTGATCTTTATCGTAAGGAGCGCCAATAGAAGCTACTGCTGCTTCAAGATAAGCTCCTATAGCATTGTATAAACCTGCTCTTGCCAATCCTTTTTTATCTGGTATTTTAACTTTCGTTCCCCCGCCAATTTTTTGAGCCATTGACCCAGCAACATCCTGAACTGTACCTACAAAACCTTCTCTCATTTGTTTATCATAACTTCTTCCAAATTTGGCTCTGCGACCTACAAGATTAACCATCGTACCATCTTCAGCTTCCATGAAGTGGTCTGCGGGCTTACCTCGTAATCCTACTAGAGCGTATGATGGAGCAACCGCCTTTTCTCCTTCTAGCTTTTCGGCATCTCCAGCTTTTTTAGCTAAAACTTTATTGATCACATCTATAGCTGTAGCAAGTGCTTCTGGATTACTTGGATCGTCATAAACTCCTTTTCTTAATATATTATTTAGGCTTTTACTAAATTTGCTTCTATTGTCTATACCCGCAAGCTCTTTAACATTCTTAATCGATTTAGCATTCTGTATCTCTTGAGCTACAATATCTGTTGCGCTTACTCCTCTTTGCTCAGCTAATTCTTCTACAGAACCACCTGTAACAAACTTTTGAATCCTGCCTCCACGATTTAATTTACTTAACTTATCAGCTCCTATTTTTTCTACAGCTTTCTTGCGAATAACATATTCACCAGGAGTCAGCTTAGCTGATACAGTATCTCTGTTACCACTACCAGGCACTAAACCACCACTAGCAAAAGCCTTAGTAGATCCTCCCGACATACCAGCAATCATAGAGTTTAAATTTTGCATTGAAGCAATCAACTCTGCCATAGTAGATGTATTTGCTGCTAAGGCAGCTGTATTGGCTTTTAAGCTAGCAGGACTACCTTTTCTACCACCACCAGAACCCTTTGGCCCTTTACCTCCACCAAGAAGACCTCCAAGACCACCTCCACCTCCACCGCCACCAGACTTACCTACTCCACCAAGAAAGCCACTACCAAATTCACTCAGGATAGAAGCTCCTTTAATAGCAGTAAGAGCTGTAAGCATAGGAAGTAATGGTTTCAAAGCACCTGCAAGACTAATAAAAGCATTAGCGGTTGTTAAACTAACCGTAGCAATAGTCCTAAATGTTGTACTATCTCCAATCTCTCTAATTAAACCCACAAAAGATTGCCTAGTTTTTTCAAACTGCACAGCTAATGAAGCTTGCGCTTGTATAGCGGCCTTACTTAAACTGCCTTGCCCAGATTGAGCTACGCCTAAAGCTTTTTGAGCAGTAGCAAACTGTTGAATTAAAGGAATAACTTTACCAATCTGACGGAAACCACCAAGCTCTTCAACAATCTGTCCAAACCTTAAATCTCTAGGATCAAGACCACTAAGACCTTGGCTTAATCTTTTAACTGCTTCAAACGGCCCTACAAATTTACCTTCTAAATCTGTTAACGTAATACCAAATTCTTTTAAAGATTCTATTGTAGAACCTCTCTGAATCCTAGTGAAAATAGTTCGCAGACCAGTAGCGATAGTCTCTGCACCTTCACGAGTAGTTGATCTAACACTAGTAAAAAGCGCAACAAATTCATTCAAAGCCTGAGTACCTGTACTTACTCCTTTACTAGCGCTAGCAAACACGCCACCAGTACGCTGAATAGCTTTAATAATATCTCCAGCTTCAACAGCAAAACTAGCAGCAACAGCATTAACACTACCTAAAGCTGCCTCAAGGTCCGTAGAAGATATGCTAAACTGTTTCATTAAAGCGATACTACCCTCAACAGTATCGTTCAGATTATCAAAAGAAGGAGCTAGTGAAGATTTAGCCAGAGCTTCTAATGCTGTTTTAGCTTCCTGAGCACTTAAACCAGCCTGAGCTAAAGTTACTGAAATTTGCATTAAGTCTGTAGAAGCTACCCCTAAGTTAGTAGAAAGACTTGTTATCTCTTTAGTAATACCTTGGAGCCCAGCAACACTAGTACCAGTAACTTGACTTAATCTAATTAATTGTCTATCAAATTGTACGAATTCTTTATAAGCACTATTAATAGCATTGGTTAAACCATACACAACACCTGTAACAGCACTAAACGCAGCAAATCTTCTAATAGCCAAGCCTGATTGCTTACCAAATTCTTGTATCTGTGAAGTAGCAGTATCTATAGATTTACCAGCATTATTAACTTGCTTCTGCACCTTAGCAATAGACTGAACTGAGCCAGCACCCATTCCTTTTAGTCCTGCACCTAACTGAACTACGCTTTGATTTAGTCTAGCTACATTCTTATGAGCTAATGCTGCATTTCTAGATAAACCTTGTAGCTGTTTGTTAATATTAGCTACGTTTTTAGCAGATGCTCCTTTTAAATCAAGATCTACTTTAACTTTAACACCAGATAATTGTTTCCTCATTTGAGAAGCAATTGCTCTAGTATTTCTAGGGCCTCTAAGATTAATTTGTGCTGTGAGATTGAATGCCGCTGCCATTTATTTACCTTAATCTAATATACACACAAAATCCCCTAAATTAATAGAGGATCTTGAATGTATGATATAAACAAATTATGTCTATTCAACTGGTTGGGTTTCTGGTTCCTTATCTTCTTTAGTTGAAACTTCCGGTTGATCTGTTGATTCTTCTGTTTTGTTTTCATTTTCATTTTCCAAAACTACGGGCTTACCACTATCATCAGTAAAAGGAACAAAATCTACAACATAATCACCATCTGCACTAACTAAGGTTCCATCCCTATCAACAAATTTTCCTGCCTCATTAACATATCTGCCATTCTCATCAACTCGTCTACCATCTTCGTCTACCAACTGACCTGCTGGATTAACGAATCTTAAGTCATCATTAACAAATTTATAGTTAATTAAAAACTTATTTTCTGGTAATTTTTTCTCAAATTCTGAATCTAAACCATATAACATGGCTGCCAATTTTTGTGCTCCCATAACTCCAATAGGATCAGAAGATCTATTTAGGTAGTCTTCATAGCTACTAAAATAAACTTTCTTATTACTACTATACACCAAGCAGCAAGAAACTAAATAATTAAACCTAGCATTATCAGCCTGTCCTTCTGCCGTATGCGTATCGAGATTAGTTCTAACAGATATAAGATCTTTTAGCTCTTCTCGTAAATTTTTCATTTTAAGGGCTACACCTTTAGCATTTTGTAGAGATATGCCACCCGTAGCTAATTGTTTTTCACAATCATTTAATTCTGTTTGAATAGCCATAAATCTAGCTTGCTTATTATCATCCCATAGTCCTTGATCTTTTAATAGATCATCTAATTTGGCTCTAACAATAGAGCCTGATTTTACAGCATCTGAGAATGCTTGATTATATACTTTCTGTCCTTCTCTTTGTTGATGTAGTGTGGGTGACTGTACGAGAAACTCAACAGCTTTTCCATCAACCTGTAAACTAAATGTTTCTGCCATTATCTATCTCCTTTATTATAATAAATTTGTAGATGGTATTTCTCCACCTTGTTTAAGTAATTGTTCAAATCCTGTATTCCGTTTCTCATTTGATCATTTCCATGATCTAGCAAATCACTTCTTAAGTCTTCCCACTTATCTCTAAAATAAGCTTCTTGACCATCTGAAGGTTCTTGATTACCATTCCAAAGATATCCAAATTCATTTTCAAATCTAGCAAGAGCACCAATTATTGTAGTTTTAAATCTTTTTTCCATTTGATCTATCATTTGTCGTCTACTATGATTTTTCATATTAATTTCCCTTTTGGGCTGCCATAGATTGTTGTTTACTATTAACTTGATTTTGTATTTGAGTCTTTACATGTGGTAAATCCTGCCAAGGAATACCAGATTCTGATGTATTATCTGCTGCCAATTTTTGCATATGTCTAATTTCTGCCATACCTTTAGCATCATTCAGACCATAAATTTCTTTAGCCTCTTCTGTAGAATTAGCTATAACAAATACTTCTCCAGCATTTTTATATTTACCGCCAACATCTTCCATAAGTTTATTTTTCTTACGTTCTTTTTCAGCCTTTCTTTTCCAAAATAATACCCATCCGTCTAAAGCATCATCATCATTTATAACAGCATCTTCAGGACATTCAGGGTGTTCTCGTACGGAATCATACATTTTACTAATATTAATTAAGAGTCTTTGTTCATCTGTCCAAAGATATGCAGGAGGTGCAAAAATATTACCTTTAGCAGCATCCCAATAAGATTTCCATATCTCACTTCTAGCCAAAGTTCTCAAATCATCATGAGATACATCATGTTTTTGTACAGCAGTCATAAAATCTTCCAATTCTCCAGAGTCTACATGCTCATCATTAAATACTAAATTATCTTTATCGTCGTAAATAGTATGAGTTAAAATATATGAATTTTTGGCACTCTCAGCATGACTATCTAGAGTTAGGTGATCCATAGAGTGTTTTTTGCCTAATAATTCTGCTATAGCAGATTTGCCTGTTTCTAAGCTAGCTTTAATTTTCTTTTTCATAGCCGGATCAATATACTTAAGGTATAATTCAATTTTCATATCCTCTAGTCTGTTATTTAAAATCTTTAATTGTTCTTCTTGTTCATTATTCCATATATCATTAGTTCTTAATATTTTCTCAGCCTGATGTTTAGTTAGCCAATGAGTAGTATCGAACCTATTATTTTGTATGATATCTAAAGATAAAGCATGTGCTTGTTGTTTGATTTGTAGATTAGGCAAAACTACTTTATATCTTTTGCTTTTTACAAAAGTATAATAACTGCCATTAATAATCCTGTATAGAGTTCCTTCTATATCCATAAATTTTCAAAAATAAACTATGTTGTAATCGTTAGATTATTATATGTAGTATATGTAAAGCTGATAGTAGCATTTCCGCCACCAGTATCACCGCCTCCATAAGTCACATTACTAAGTTTACAATCCTCCATTAAGAAAGTTATCCCGCACATATTTAAACTTATATCTTGCTTCTCGTAAACACCATTAGTAGGACTATTACAAGCCGCTACGGTACCAAACGCTGCACCGTCCGTACTTGTTGCGCTAACCTCAAACTCAACGGTTACTTCTGCTGGTAAACTAGCATAGTTATGAACAGATTTAAAGTTTCCAAGAGCTAAAATTTGCTCACGACTAACAGATGTGCTAATACTAATATTAGTTAAATTACCAGCGTTAGTTACTAAAGACGGAGCGCCTCCATTATAGTGCTGTCTAGTTTTAGCTGTAGAGCTGGTGTCTTCACTGACACTACCGCAACCACCACCTAATACTTTGTTATCAGCAAAAAATGTTAATTCTTCAGTAAAAATACCGTCAACAGGAAAATTATAAGTTGCACCACTAATACCAGCACCTGTACACTGCACACTAGCTGTACTAGTTAAAAGAGGTGATGTGTCATCTCCAATGCCAAGACATAAAGTCTTATCAGCTGATCCTACATTAGTAATAAAGTTTCCACTCCACATTGTACCACTACTACTTGTCAAAGCTCTACTAACGGTAAACTCTACACTAGGAGCAAGATTCATAATATCTACAGGCTTTACTTGACCTAATTGAAATACAGGTTCGAGATCAAAAGTGGTTGTTATACCTACACTTTGAGCGCCTTTAACAGGGCTATTATCTAGAAATGCAGCGTGACAAGCATAAAAAACTCTATTTGACATTTATCTCTCCTAGCTATGTTAAAAATAAATTGATGGGGACCGAAATCCCCACCAATACGTGTTCCCAACAGGTAAGAATCAACTGTCGTCGATAGTTAATTCATTAAAGGTGCTATAGCTATAGGTGATAGTAGCGTTTCCACCACCAGTATCTCCACCACTATAATTTACACTTGTTAACTTACATTTGTCACCAAGGTCAAAGGTATAGTCATTAGCCCCATCGCTACCACAAATCTTCACTACAATTTCACGATCATTAGCAGCAAGACCGCTACAAGCTGTTTCTGGAACGTCTACTTCAACGCCATCATGAGTAATAGCAATAACCTCAAACTCGCAAGTAACCTCAAGAGGGAAGTTAACGAAACGATGAAAAGGCTTTAAGCTACCAAGCTTATACATACTTTCACGACCAAGATCAGCACTAATACTAATACTAGTAATGTTTTTACCAGAAACCTCTGATGGGATAGTCGAACTAGCAATATCAACATTTTGTCTTCTAAGAATTGTTGATTCTGCAGTACTCGGAGCAGCGACACTACCAGTAAGAGCTTTTGCATTACCAACAAAACTAACTTCTTCTGTAAGATTTCCATCTACAGGGAATGAGTAGCTAACGCTAGAAACAAACATACCGCTACAAGTAATAGCGCTGGTGTTTGCAAGAGTAGCTGATGTATCATCACCAACTCCAACAACAACAACGGCGTCATCTTGAGCATTTTCAATCAAACTACCACCACCATTTGTGGCAAGATTCCAGATACTGCTTTGTCCATCAAGAACTTTAGATACTGTAATTTCAACTTCTGGATCAAGTGAAATATTGTCATAAAGAGCGAGCTGACCAAGCTGGAAAGCCTGCTCAAGATTAAAGTTGGTGGTTATACCTACGCTCTGAGCGCCTTGTACAACTGTAGTACCAATTTTAACGCCATGAGAGGCGTAAAATACTCTATTATTTGGCATAGTTAAATCTCCGTCTAATATTATAAGGAACTAGTGGGAACACTTACAGGTATATACACCAATTTTTTAAAGTGTATCAAATATTATTTCAGCTGTAACTCTAATCTTAGCCTCTTCAAAGAAATATCTACTTTCTACTTCGGAGACTATAAAATCCTTTAAATAGCAAGTTTTCCATCTATAGGTATCATCGCAGGTAATTTCACCAGTAACAGGGTCTGGATCTGTACAATCCATAATAAGATCATTATAAGATAATCTAGCAGAATTTAAAGACCCATCAAAACTAAATGGCAAAACACCATTAGTCGCTAATTTTTTGGTATCATACAGCCATATTACCTTATCTTCCTGTAAACGAATGATATCTATAATAGAATTTCTATGAGCAGCATTATTAGCTATAACATGCAAGATAAGATCTTGTTGAGAGATTAAAGATTTATTACCTAATTGATAAGGTTTTGAAGTTCCTTTGGGGACTGTTTCTATAATAACACTAGGCATCTGAACTCTATTTTGATTAAAAATAGCATATTCTCCAGTATTCTCGCTAAATTGTGTAGGGTCATTAACAATATCGGATTGAAATTGTTTCCACCATACTAAATTACTACTAGATTTATGCACTTGCACCCATCTATATGCATAATCCATTCTAACATCACTAGTAAGACTAATAGCAGTATCAAAAATAACTCTACTATTCATAAAATCTAAAGTGTGAGAAGGAGCAGCAACACCATCTACAGTGATACTATTAGCAATAGTAGGAGAATAATCGTCTATACTTTCATAAACCCAATCCTGATGTCTAGTCTGCCATACCTGACCATCAGAATAGTTAGGGTCATTAACATATGCTAGTTTGTTAGGGTCTGCACTTGAACTATTAGCTGTAGAATTAACATTAACAAATCCACCAATATTCAAAAAACCCCAATCAAGAAAAGACTTCATATTATTTTCTATATTAGATATAAGTAAATAATCATTAATTGAATCTATACCACTAAATTTTTCATCACCTTTAGCCATGTTTTATTTCCTTAGGGATTGTTCTAACAGTCTAAATACCTGATCTTCTACGCTATCTATGGCCTCTGTAATCCAATTCTTATTGGCTGTACCAGCAAAAGATGAAGGTACTCCCCATCTACTACCAGTTTTACCAACCATAATAGCATTACCAGATCTAGATCTAGGATTGCTACCAAACTTAATATCATAATCTTTAATAATCTCTTTGTCTCCAAATAATAATAACCATCTTAACCATTCTAACTGAGATCCCTTTTCTGTATTTACTACCGCAGCAGCACTACTTAAAACATCGGAGTAATCAGATTGAATCATAGAGAGGGAGAAAGAACCGATTATTTGATTACTTTTAATTTTAGGTTTTTTATATTCTACTTCTAAATTTTCCCAGAACCTTAATATTTGAGATAATCTACTACTAGAACTATCTAAGCCAAATTCTGCTCTTAATTTTCCTGAGGTTAAAGATTGATATGTTCTATGGCTAGTTATAGCCTCAGAAACTATACTCACAATATCTCTTTTGCATCTATTAAAGGCTTGTTGAAAATATTTATCTACCTCACCAGATAAGGCTTTGAGTATTTTTACAGATATTTGCGAACTGGTTTCTTTAATGTTAATATCAACATTCATTATGTTCTTTTCCAATTAGTAAAAATATATCTACTATCACCAAGACCAACCGGTGCAGGCTCGTTAGCTCTAATAAATATATTATTAGTTAAACTAGGTATATCTGTGTTAAAAACAATTTTAGAACACTTTTTAATGTTATCTAAATAGCTAATATTGCATATAGTTTGAGCATCAATATTCGGTGCATTAACAGCTCCTACAAAATTCTTACTATCTGTTAAAACAGCGAAATGTACAGCGTCTTCTGCTACGGAGGAGTTAGTCAAACCGGAACCTAAACAAAAAGGGCAAGTTTGTCCATTAACGAAAGAAATAGGTCCTGTACCATTATATATATTAGCAGATTTTTTACTAATACTATCATAAACACAATTAGGACATTGAGTTAATTTTGTAGTTTCGTATATTAAATTACACGGTATGGTTAGCCCAGTATCCGCTAAGATAATGTCTATTTGTTGATTATATAAAGTCTTAAGTGGTGTCAAATCCATTATGTATAAAATCCATCACGAGTACTACGGGCTGGTAAATCAGCAACGAACAAAAATCTAGGATCAAAATTATTGCCAGCAAACGGACTAAGCACAGCACTAATCGCAGTAGCATTACCTATATTATGCTGTTGTTTAAGATATTCGTAAACTCCACAAGGACCAATATCAATAATATTTTTATATCCAGATAAATTGCCAGATACATTAAGTTGAGCTGGTCCTAATCCTGCTTTAATACCTTCAGTAGCAGCTCTAGTTCTGTAGGTGCTTTGATCTAAAAAGCAAGATGCCCTTAATGCTACAAAACTAATGAATGTTTCATCTCTTGTGTTTACCCCAGTAGGATCTGGCGTTATTGTATTTGTTACAACATCAATTTTATATTCCTGATCTAAATTTAGATCAATAACAACATACCTAGCAGCAACAGATATGAGATCGTTTATTTTTGTGTCGCTATATACATTATTAGCATCTGGTGGAGCTGGGTCATTAATCAAGGCACGTACAATAGTTCTAATTTCTGCTGACATAATAACCTCTTATGATAATAGTGGACTAACTATATTTATATACCCCATTATAGACTGCATGTATATAAAAAAATAGCCACCCCAAAAGAGGTGGCTACCTTTATTAAGCAATATAAGCTTAAATCTTAGAGAGAACCAAGAAGCACTCTTCTATTATCTAGAACAGCAAACCCTTGCTCAGCCCATCCATAGAAACCAGCTCTCTTCTGACGATGTAATGTATCGTCTTCAAAAATCTGAACTTCTTGACGAACCGGCATGATAAATGAGTCTCTCTTACGAAGATCGAGACCAACAACAATTTCACTGTCGCCAGCATCCATTGTTCCAGAAAGAACATTATCATAAAACTCTTGATATTCTTGACCTTCGCCAAGCTCATCAACATCATGAAGGTTAACACCAAAGACACGGTTTACATTGCCATCAGCAGCGGTGTAGATTTCACGACGAGTAATTTCGTCAACTTGATCTACGCCCCAGTTTCTGATGTCTTCCATACCTTCTGGCGAAACATAAAGATCGGTGAGGATACCTCTGTTATTGCTAGCAGAGTTGCCACCACCATTACGACGCATGACAGTTTTCATGAGAGAAACAAGTCTCTTAGTAAACTGACCAGCATCAGCGTCACTATCAAAAACAACGATGTTTCTGTCAACACCAGCAGCAAGCAAGGTGTGCCATCCATCATCATTCATTTTCTTGGTAAACTGCGCTTCGAGAACTTCCATAGCACGACCGACAACATCCCAACGGGCGTCACGAGCATACTTTAAAAGATAATCGATACTTGCACCAATATCATAGGTTGGAACCATGACATAGTCGCCTTCGACATGTCGTTCTGGCACATAACCATGATTAGGTAAAGTATACGCAACAAAATCAGCCTCTGTTCCAGGGGCCAAGAAATCTAATGGAAATTCTGGAGTAGCACCTGGAGCTAATTGAATTGGCTCAAAGATGTTATCGAGAATATCTCCACTAAGAATAGCTTGACGCAATGGAAGCTCAAGAGCTTTTGCAAACTCTTTACTTGCAGCTAAAGACTGCTCTTTTTCTGCCGAACCTGATCTAATCAGAAGATCAGTAAGCTCAGCGGATGGTTCAAATTTATTAGCCATGTTTATAAATCTCCTTCTTAATCAGGTAATGTTAATATCTACTTTGACGTAGCCATCGGCATCTTTGCCGCTTAAAAATGTACCAACTTTAACGCTATTTGTAGATACTGTGGTGAGATCACCAGCACCATCATAATAAGCAGCGTCTCCAGCCACTGGTGCTTGACCAGCAGTAAGACTGTCAGTAGTAACTTGACCCCTACGAAGAAGAGCCACTTTGCCTCCAGCCTGAACCTCATCTTTATGATAATTGATGTGCTGTCTTGTAAGATCAAGATTAACAACATCATTTAGTAAAACACCTGCTGGTGCAGTACCTGATGGGCTGCCTGTCGGATAGATAACTACGGCATCAGCGTCATCCATGGATGAACCGATACCACCATTACCGTTGTATACTACAACACCGCCACGATCGCCGGTGGTGTTCATAAAGAAAGATACATCGGTAAAACTTTCAACACGATCTGGTTTTAAAGCCATTTTTCATTCTCCTTTATTGGACTGTTGTTTGCCTAGTCTAGAATAAACAAAATCTACTAATGATGCTCTAGTGTGATCGATCTCTGAATCTTCATCACTACCAACACTAAGATCAACAGCTTCTTCAGCTTCTGCAGTTTCTAAAGCTTCTTCAGCAACTTCAGCAACTAAATCTTCTGTTTCACTTTCTTGTTCTTCAGTTTCAGTAGCCTCTACAACTTCTTCAGTTTCTGCAACTTCTTCTGAAGCAACTTCTTCTGATTTAGTCTGAGCCCACTCAGGGACATTAGAACTTACCAAAGACTTGATAGTAGCGAAAGCCTCGTCGTCTAGATCTTCAAATTTACTCACTGTAACAGTAGCTACATCGTGAGCAACACCAGACTCGACAAGTTCAGAGACCCTACTAACAATAATTGCCTGCCTAGCAAGTTCAGCTTCTTTTGCTTTATACGCTTCAATAGCTTCATTAGCAGCAGCAAGTTCGGTTTTTAAAGCCTCAAGATCGCAATCTTTAGCTTTAATGGATTCTTCATGAGTGACAGCAAGCTCTTTAAGCTCATTTGCTTTAACTTCGTCAAGCTGTGCAACATCATATTCCATTTTATTTTTATGTTCTTCTAAAAGTTTATCTTTTTCAGCTACTGATTCACTGAGTTTAGAAGAGGAGTCTGACATTCTAGCCATTTCTTCTTCTTTATCTTTCATAGTAGCTTCTAGTTGCATGACTTTGGCTTCTAGTTCGCTAACGCGACTATAAGCTTCTTTAAGAACTTCGCCACAGCCGGTCATAGCTTCGACTTTTTCTGTGAGTTCTTTTACATCTTTTTCTAGACTCATATTATCATTCTCCGGGTTAAAGGACGCTTGGATATTAAATACACTATTATTGGCTAAAAGGTTATCATCTTTTTTAAGAAAAATTTTATCAGTGGTGTCTTTATCAAAAATAATACTCTCTGGATTCGCAGGCTTGTCTACAAAACCCTTTCCAGAAAAGCTAATATTCCTTAACACCCTGCCAATTTTATGATTATCATATTCACCAATACCACCATAAGACCTCAAGAATTTTGTTAAATAAGATGTATTATTATTTCTAGCTAAAATCTTATATTCTCCAGTTTCTGCATTTAATAATCCATAATCAAAATTATTAAAATAACACTCCATACTGACAAACTTCTTACCAGCCTCAATGTCTTGTATAAGAGACGCAGCTCTTTCTCTTAATTCTGGATTAGAAAAATTACGATATATAACAGAGCCTGTAACAATATGAAATTTATTTGGTAATACAGAAATGTCTGAATTTTCTGGTATTTTATTGCCTTCAGAATCTATAGGCCAATTAGAAATAATATGACCTACTATTTGGTCTTCATCATGCTCTAAATTTGTGGGTTTATCTTCAGGTGTATTTTTAGCTTTCCAAACTTCTGCTTTATCAAAGATGTCATCATTACGATTCCATGAAGAAGAGACAAGAATAGACTGCACATAATACAAGTCGTCATCGTCGACCGAGGCTAAAGATTTACCATCTGGATCAGAGATATTCTCTAAAACTTTTTCAATCTCCGTATCAAGACTAGCTTTTGCTATATTAATATTTGATACAGTAGTTGGTTGAATTTTAGTGACATATGCTACAGACGCATTAGCCATCACTTTTTCAGCGACACCATCATCCCATTCTTGTTGATAAATTTGCATAATTAATTCTCTTCCGTGTGAATAGATGAGTAGTAAATAGATTTAACCAATTTTTGCTCTTCTGTTGTCAAGTTTCTTCGTAAATTATTAGATATAGATCTTACCCAGTATTCATACCCCGATATTAACGTTTTGGTATTCTTTGAAATATTTTTTATATTAGAAGAAATTTTATCTGAGTCAATTTTTGCAAAAGGACTTAATGAAAATAAAGCTTGGGTTTTTATGAATTCCAAATTTTTAGATTCTCCATTAGACAAAGATCTCAAATTTTTCTTATCATAAAATTCTAATATCAGAGGATTAATTATTCCCGCTATTTTTTCCTGAGCGTCTTGCGCCCATATGTCTAGAGTAGCTCCAGTTCTTGGTCTAAATTCTTTAGTTTTTCGTTTATCAGTATCTTTTGACATTTTTGGACGGCCTTCTCCAGGGACGCCAGGTAAAGATTCCGGAGAATCTTTAACCAACTTCGTTGTGTTAGTCTTTTCTGTGTTATTTTTTAGTTCATAAAGATTTTTTTCTCCTCGTTTCTTTTTATTAAGATCTAAGCCCACCTCGCTAGGAGTAGCCATTCCAGCCTGTAAAGCTATTTTTTTCAGACTGTTTAGGAATTCTGCGTCATGATATGGTCCAGACTTAGTAGGTCTCTTATTAGACTTTCTTTCCTTGCTTTCTCTGCTAATTCTACTTTGCTCCATATCAGAATCAAGACCAAATCTAGTTTGTATTAATTCCTCACTAACTAAGTTTCTGTCAGCAAGTTGTATTAATAAGGCTTTTTCTGCTTCTTCATTACTAAGGTCCATCCTGTCAAATTCTATTTTGGCTGGATATCTGAAACCCATAGCTTTTTGAACTGCATAAATTTCTTGCTGCCAAAACTGCATTAAGACTTGTCTTCCATACTCTAATCTTTGAGTTAATGTTTTTAAACTAATGAAATTATTAGTAGTTCCAGCAGCTCCATATGTACCCGTAAGAGTAGGGGGGATGCCAAGACCAGCATAAACACTATTTAGATGTGGCGTATATTTTGCCTCTCCTAAGAATTGATGAACATTAGTTTTACTTTCTAATAATTCAATGTCTGGACCCCAAATTAAATCCATAGTGCCACCACCAACATTATTTTGTAAAATATTTGATAACTTTGCTGCTGCCGCTTTTGTTGGTGCAATCTTATGCTCTAAATTACCTAACTTAAAAATTCTAATATTAGAAATAGCGCCATCTAAGGCTGCTAAATCTGCAAGTTTAAGTTTTTCAATAATATTAATATCATCCATGATAGCATATATCATAGGATAAGCCCAATTTTGCCAGTCATCTTTTTTATAATGGAATACTAAAGTTTTTTCAACTTCTAAAGGGTATAGTGTTTTATTTTTAGCTGCTAATAAAATAGTTTCTGGTAATTCTGCAACTATTTGTTTCTCAACACTATTCTTAGGGCTATTAATTGTTTTCCTTAATTGAGAAGGCATTGATATAGCATATTGTTTTTTACCAACAAAAGAAGACAAACTCTCTCCCAAAACATCAACATAAAAAGGATCTATAAAAGTATATCTCCACGGAATCTCTTTTCTTTCAACTTTAATTTCTTCTAAAGATGGGTCTATATCAGCTTTAGCATTCGCCTTGTATAATTCATCAGATATTTTTTTGTTAATTTTAGCTGTCTGCTTATTGATAACAACATTGCCAACTCTGTATAAATTATTAAGAAATCTTTCACTTCTATCTAAACCATTAACTTTTCTAAACCAATTTCTATAAAATCTTTCTATTCTTTTATTTCTGTGAGACAGTCTAATTCCTTGGGAACCAAAATCCCCCATTAAATCAATAACATTCTTAACAAGACCAACTCTTTGATATATAGTATCTGCTGTCTTAATAATATTTTTTAGCTTAACGGGCACTGCCTCGTTAGGTCTAAAATAATCATAATCAGATCTGGTTAGTCCTGGCCTACCAGAAGTATTGTCTGATAAATTAGAAAAATCCCTATTATATCTAGCATAACCAGTGGTTTTATGTATCCCTTCAAACTCACTGATAGACTTAGAAGATTCTTCTAGAGCTTGTTGTTTAGATTTTAAATCTTCTCCCCATGTTACGTATAGTTCTTCTTTTTCGATCTCTGCGTTTTCTATAGCATCACTTTTCGGATATTTTTTGGACATAATTCTATTGTATTTCTATTGCAATTCTAATGATTATGGAAGACTCTATTATTATACACTATTTTTTGTAAATACCAAGATATATATCATTATTAGCATCATTTGTAAACCATGCTGGACCTTTATAGAGACTTTCTTTATCGTCTTTATATCTACCATCTACACCTCCGATAACATCATACTCAACAGGAGCGTCTGCTCTGCTAATAGATCTAGCTATAGAATTGGCTATAACTAGTGAGCTGTATCTATCTTTCCTTAATTTACCTCTTTTGGCTCCTGCTCCCTTATTATCTGGGGTATCCCATTTTTCTCTAGCTCCAGAACTATTGCTAGTTTGACTCATTACTATAGTTGTTAGTTCGTTTTTTAGTTCTTCTATTTCTAAAATACACTCTCCTAGAGTATCATAAACATTCTCTAGATCAGTTTCCATAACATTCTGAGCATCTTTCTCCATAGCTAAACCTAGTGTTAGATTATCAAATGATGGAAATAGTAAGACTTTATCTTCGAAATCTTTTCTAAGTCCATGATTAGCATGACTGGTCCAATCAGATCTAGCAAATTGCACTAACTCTAAAATATGTAATCCTGGTTTATCATCACTATCTTTATGCTTTTTTCCATCTATAATAGGCCATATAGGAACTTCATTTTCCTTTAGCTTATTATTATCGTGTAAAGCTTCCTCAATAGCTATACCGCCTCCCTGTGCGTCAATGCCTATTCTTTCGCATGGAAATACAGTCATTAATTCTCTAATTTTTCTAGCGCAAAAGCCATAAAAATCATTCTCTTCTACTAATCCTGTTTTTTGTCTCTTCTTAAAATTAGTTCTGTTGGTAGTCCAGACATATACTATTCTCGAATGATTAGGGTGTAATTCTATAACTACTATACAAAAGTTATCCTGTTCGCTCGCTGGGTCAATACCATAAACATATTTTTTATCAGGATCTCCCTTTACCCTAGCATCAAAAATCATAGGTTCTTCATTAATAATAATAGGGTTTTTAACATTAGCTACACAACTCTCAACTAAGCTTCTACGAAAAAATCCACTACTATCTTTAGTAAAACAAGCTGCATATTCCATATTGTAAATACCACTATGTATCGTAGCTCTTGCTCTAGCAACCTGTCTATCATCCATAAAGCCTTTAGGTATTAATTCATATGGAACTCTAACAACGCTATAATCTTGCCAATTAAAATTATTAGGGACTTCTCCTTGGAATATTTTACCTAACTTTTCCTTATCTCCTTTACTATGTATAATAGATCTATATCTCTCCCAATACCGAGCGAAGTGTTTGAAGCTATAATCAGCAGTACCTGCAATGATAGCTTGATTACTTTTCCGATATTGTAAAGACTCTAGCTCTTCGTTCCAAATGCCAAGTTCTTTCATTAGTTCTTTTTTAGCTTCTGCTTTAACATTACCCATAGGATCAGCAGATACAGCAGCAAAACCAGATACCACGGTTTCATATACTTCCGGTGAAATAGACGCAAATTCATCAGCAATAATAATATGAGCTCTTAAACCTCTAATCTTACTACCATCACCAAGAGGGATAGCTATAGTCCAACTATCTCCATAACGCATAGTACATCTATCTACATCTCTTCTAGGACCATCATCATTACCATTAAAAATACTACGTATTATAGCTGACTTTCTCCATATGGTTTCCATGTATTCAAAAATAACTTTACTCTGTCTAAAAGCAGCACCAACTACAACGATCTTACTACCTGGAACAAAAATGCATTTTAAAGTACAATAAAGAGCAAGTAAGAAAGATTTACCAAATCCACGACTAGCAATAAACATTGGGAATGGCCTATCCCAAAATTCCTCTAAAATAGCTGCTTGAATGGGATGCAATTCTATATCCATTAAAAGTTTTGCAGTCATGGAAAAATTAGCTGGGTCTTTAATTATATTAACTAAATGTCTATCTGGATTCTCTATATCTGTTTCAGAGCGATTGATCATAACATTTTTATCTATGTTGATCTTATCTATATCGCCTATATTTAACCATGCGTTATCTAAATAGCTGTTACTTACCATGTAATTCGTTCACTCTCTTAAAAATAGAAAAAGCCATTTGGTTAGCAGCTTCTGGGTTATCACAAAATACTACATTTATATTATGTTTAATTTGTAGTTCTGTTAAGTACTTTAATATGTAAGCAGGTCTAATTTTAATTTTAGACCACATATGTCTAGGAACATTAGAACCAATAGGGTATTTTAAAACATCCTGTAAACTAAACTCTAGTAATATAAACTTATATAAGTAATCATTCATTCTAAGTATCTCAGCTTTAAATCTAGCCTCAGAAATATTATTAGCTATTTCGCTTACGCTATTTTTTCTCTCTATGCATAAAAGCTCTTCTAACCCCTCAATACTATAATCTCCTGTATCTAGCTTTCTATTAATAGTATCACAACCAGCAAAAGCCCAAGGTTTTTGTTCTCTGGTATCTATAATAATGTTAAAACTATATTTCTTATCTGGTTTATGAGTCATGGCAAAAATTCAATACGGGTAACATTCTTTGTTCTATAATATTTTGCGATATTTCGAAATCCATATCTAAAAATTTAAGTTTATTAAAATCTCTTAAAGCTTTAGAGAAAACCTTTTTTATATTACACCCTGCTATCAATAAATTAGTCAATATATTATTCTTTACTATTCTATTTATATAAATAGAGCCTATAACACAAGCATCTGTTAAATAATTAAGATTAAAGGATTTACTATACAGATACAAACAATAGCCTATGACATCTTCTACTTTAGGTAAATAATAACCTATACCATTATATTCTAAAAACTCTGGAGGATTATTTAGATAAACTTTGTCATACTTATTAACATAATCAATATAGCGAATGTTCACATTATAGTCTTCTAAGTATTTAAAATTAATATTTTTATAATTAAAAGAAAATTTAGATACTTGAGGATGTGTTTTGCTTAAGTAAATACAGGTATTAAAGAATTTATAATTATTAATTACTAAAGAATTCTTAGTAAAGCTTCTTGGATAACTAAAAAATAAATTCTTAGAATAGTTAAAGAGATATAATGCTAAAGATGGCTCCATACCTAAAATACAAGAACATTCTGGAGTGTAATTACAAAATTCAGAGTTAAAAATTAAATTATATAAGTATAAGTTATTGGACATCTATATTGTAAAATTTGGTATATAGGTAAAAATCTTTATAAATTTGTGATTCTAAGTGAGAAATATCTATATCTTTATTTATTAGTCTAGCTTGATTAACATTATCTTGAGGAAAATCAATATCTATATTAAATTTAGAGTGTAGATACTTTTCTAAAGAAGAGATATCTTCTAGTTTAAATAATTTTAAATTAACTTCTTGATGATTATTAAAAAATACTTTATCTGTTAGCATTTTGTAATGAACTGTTTTCATCATGCTCTGGGCGCAACTAAATTGATGCCAAATATTTCTTCCATGTAGAAGAAGATTTTGTCTACGAATATCAAAAAAATATAAGCTTTTAAACATATCAATTGGTTCTCTAGTAGTAACTATGAAAGTCCAATCATCTATATTTTGTTTATGTTTTTGTTGTAAAAAGACAATCGCACTATCTAAATTTGAATGAACCCAATTAAAATGATGATGATTCCATCCACAATCTACTAAAGTTTTAGTACTATAGAAAATTTTAGAATGTAAATTAACATTCGATTTTCTGATAGCTTTTTCTAGAGAAGTACTGCCACATTTAGGTTTTCGTAAAAAACATATCTTATAATCATGTAATACTATCATTTTTTACCTGCTACAATCTTAAAAAACATCATTTCATAATTTTCTTCATTGCTTTTTATAAGATCATGATGATATTTACATAAAGTAATTCCATTATCAGGATGTAATCTTAAACCTGGATAATCTGCCCACTTTTTAATATGATGAGCATTTAATCGCCCTCTGTGTTTTTTACATTCTGGCCACTGACACTTAAACTTGTCTCTTGCAAAAACTTTTTTAATCCAGTCCTTATATTGTTTATCGTATAGTCTTTTATTCATCTTGATTCTTTAATACTGATTCTGCATTTAGTATAGGTGTATCAAATTCATTATCTTGGTATTGATGTGGAGATTGTAAGTCATTTTTAGATTTATCAGTAGCCATCTTTAATATTTCAAGCTGTCTACCTTCTTTCTCTCTAATCTCTTCATCTTCCAACATTCTAATTAATCCTGTCCAACTACTTTTACCATCTTCAATTCTTTTAATTCTTTGTTCTCTAGTAGCTTTAAGATCTTTGCTAATTTTTTGCTGTTCACTTAAAAGCTTAGTATATTCATTGGTATAACTAGCAATACTGTTTCTAGCGAAACTAAGCTGAGTTTCTAAATTAGCAAGCTTCGCTGTGTCCCTATCTACGTCTGGCATAGAATATTCAAAATCAACTTGCTTTTGTAGTTTTTCAGTTTCTGCTATATGCCTTTTTCTTTCTTTCATACTTCTATTAATAAGAATATCTATAGTGATAAACTGTTTGATCTGTAATTCTTCTGCTGGTAAAACATCTTCTCTAAACTGCTTAATAAGATTAACCCATGTACTTTCGAAATAGTCTAATTCTCCAGTTTCTCTATCAAACTGTTTACATACCTCACTCCAAAAGGTTTTGGATCTTAATTTCATACTTAATATCTCAGTATCTGCATGTTCAGCAGGGGTTTGTAATAACTGGTTTTTTTCTATATATTTCTTAACTGGAGTAGTATTTCTATTTAAGTATTCTGCTATCTCTTCAATACTAGAAGTAGTAGCATTATCTCTTATATACTTTTCTTCCTTTAAAGAAAGCTGTCCTCTTTTTTTATTCATTTTTATACTTAGGTATGAGTTTCTTTTTAATAAAATTCTGCAATTTCACTTTTTCATTTTTAACTACCTTTTGACCATATTTTAACTTAAGGTAGGTGCTTCTATATTTAACTGGTAAATTTTCTTCTATAAAATCTATTAATTGCTGATCAGATATATTGTCAACAAAATCTTGGTTACTAGCTGGATCTATCTTATCTATGTAAGATGGTTGAATAATACCTTTTTTATTATTATTACGTTGAAACCAAGATCTATAAGCGTGGCAATTAAACTTATCATTAAATTCATTACAGTCATTACCATCTGATGAATTAATGTTATATAAAGGACATGTTAAACATGGCTTATCCGGCCTTTGATAGTTATCTCGCTTATAATTAAATAATCTATTCCTAACATGTGTCCATAAAAAGTTCTCTAATGGTCTAGAGTAATCATATTTTTCTAAGCCTTCTATAGCAAAAATAGCAGCTTGTTGCTTCATATCATTAATATCATGATATGCAAATTTAAATTTATAGCATAGTCTTTTACTTATGTTTTCTAAAACAGCTAAAAACTCTTCTTCTGATACTACTTCATTCTTCTGATTCGTTTTTTTTGATGTTTTCTTCTGTAGGATTTTCTTCTTTGGAATTTTCTTCCTCATATAATTGTGCTATACTTTTATGCTCATTATTATTAAGATCATGAGATATATCGATATTCTCAGAAGCAATGACTTTAATGGTAGAATGAGCTACATTACGGTATTTTTTATTTTTCATGATTGACCATTTTCTCAAAAGGATTAATATACTATTATACGATATAATTACACCAAGTAAAGTATAGGATTTAATATGTCTAAGAAATATAAAAAGTGGAGAGAAGAAGATATTGAATTTATTAAAAATAATGGACCTAATATGCCAGATAATACTGTAGCTATGACACTTTCCAAAATTACAGGATATCAAATATCCACAGATATGGTGCGAGCACAAAGACGAAAATTAAAAATAGTAAAAAACAGAGGTAGGAAGAAAAATCATCCCACCCCATAGAATATAAAATTATGGTAAGAGGGAAGAATGCAATAGAGACTCAGCATAAGCAGAGCTACATTCGCAATCAGGGTCAAAGCCTTCTCCTTCTGGACAAGGATCGTAACATGTCTCATTGCACAATACTTTATCACCATCACATTCGCACTGACAAGAGCTCGAATTAAATGTTTTACCTCCCCCACAGTCATTATTAACGCAACCTCCATTGCACTCTACTGTACCAGGACCGCAACAAATGCATGTTTCAGGATCTCCAAAACAATACTGAGTTTCATTACACTTTTCGCATCCTACGCATTCGCATGCATCATCAGCATATGTCTGACATCCAGGACAATGAAGATTACAAGGGATACAACTACATGTAGCACTATCATACTCATCACTACCCATACAATCATCTGCTGTAACATTACACACACATTCGCAGTCATCAGTTAAATCAGGAAGTGCTGGATCATCACACACTTTAGAGCACACACAATCACATATACTATCATCAAATGTTTCATCTGCGGCACAATCAGCTTGACTTTTATTGCAAACACAACTACATGTAGCTCCATTAAAATCAGGAGTTGCTGGGTCAGCTGCACATATTTCACTTTCTGTAGTCTCTGCTACGCAAGCCTGATGACTAATGCCACAACGACACAAGCATAGTTCACTCACGAAAGTAGGAGCTGATGCAGGACATGATTCAACTGTGCATTCACAACTACAATTAGCACTATTAAAAGTAGGTGTAGAATCAGGACATCTATATTGATAGATATCATTACCATCCGCATCTTTACCATAAGGAACTTTTGTATTGCAAGGACCGCTCATGTCATAATTAACTTTTGACATAATTTTTTCTTGATCGCAAGTGCATTCGCAGATCTTTCTGGTGAACTCGTATACCGCACCACTACCAGGTCTAGTTAGCTCTACTATTTCATCTGGAGACCTATGAGGGGTAGCAGCAGGGCATTCATTGCCATCTATATCCCATTGACAAGGACAGCATGTCCCATTGTGATTTCCCGGCAAATAGTCTCCTATTGCCTGTATCTCGACTTCCCATTCTGGCCAACCGTTCTTCTCATTAGGAGGATAATAGAGATAGTCACTAATCGGTGGACAGCAACTATCATTGCAACATTTTACCATAATTTTCTCCGGTTATGCTCTTGTAAATTGATCGGTAATAGTAAAATCAGAATTATCAGGTTTGTCTATATCTTCGAAATCCCCGATAAAATCTAAAGAAACGTCAGATATATTAAAGCTATTAGGGGTATGGATAATTAATTTTAGTTTTACATTTGATGTTGATAAATTATTACCAGAACTTTTTAATGCTAAATCAACAAGATCAAAATCATCAGCATTAAAGATAATAACATCTTCATTAGGTATGTCTTCAGTTATAATATTAACAGTTGCTGGCGTATCTATGCTATAATTAGCGCCAAGAGAATCTTTAGCTTTAATCTCATAAGTACCGTTTAGATAAGCTTCTCCGCTGGCTGTAATAATACTATAAGGAGAGTCTATAGTCTGACTAATATATAATATGTCTCCGCCCGGAGTCAGCTCAGAAATATAAGTTTCATCATCTTCAAAATATGTATTATTATAACATATGCCATAATCATCAGTAATGGTAATAGTAGCAGAACTACCAGTAGAACCATTATATGATACTGAAGGAGTAGAAGTAAATCCAGAACCAACATTACTTACAGTAGTAGAAGTAATACCCCCACTGCTATCTACAGATGCTACGGTTATCTCACCATCATCTCCGGGTGAAGGAGGAACTGTAAATGTATCACCTACAACATATCCTGTGCCACCACTAATAGAAACTGTATTGAGAGATAAGCACAGTTTACAATTGTCTAATTCACATTTATTAGTTTGCAGATTTAATATATGATCTGATAGATTATAAAACTGATCAATATAGAAAGTACTACCTAATTTATATCCCTCTCCACTTATAATAATAGTAGCATCTGTAACATTGGTTCCTACAAGACTTTCAACAAAATAATCAACTGAAATATTAGCATTTACATATTCTTGGTAAGTTTTATTGTTATGGTTTTGTTTATAATTATATATATCTCGGTCATCAGTAAATGTTCCTTCAGACTCCATAGAACCATTTAGTAATATAGTAGGAGATGTTAATTTACCAGCGGTAACTGTATATCTAACAACGCCAGGAATGTAAGCACCATCAATAGAGTCAAAAACATTAGGAGCTAAATTGATAATATGATAAACATTGGTACTGCTTATATCTAAATTACCATCAGAAAAATCTAAGATTTGAGACGTATTACTGTTTATTGAAAATACTCCATCAACAGCAGGTTCTTCGCCTCCGGTTTGATCAAACTTCAAAGAAGATGTAGCAGGTATATTTGTAATATTAGAAGATAATTGTATCGTAGTACCATCTCCAAGACCTTTGTAAGTTAAATTACTAACTTGATGAGAATATATATCTCTAATAGGAAGAGTAATTTTTTTCTTTTTTGATTCTTTAAATTTATTATATATCATTTATTCTCTCTTCAATATTATTCTTATAATGTTACGTCTGTACCGTTTATTTGAAAGTCAGTTCTACGCTAACAAGAGAGGTAGCGACAGGACTTCCGTCACATCCCCCCGAAATTTTGCTCTCAGCGTCAGCCTTGGCAAGACTATAAGCGCTGTCTATTATGGCTCCCCAATCAGCTGATTTCATCGCTCCAGCTAAAGTAAGACAATAAGCCCCCATCGCACCTACAGTAGGATCAGGTGCGCAAGGTAATGCACTGTTCCTTGGTTGCGCTTTTTGACACCAAGATATGTCGAAAGCATTAAACATACTTTTATCAGCAAAGTCTCCGAGTGTTTTTAACGAAAGGCTGGAATTAGGAGAAGTACTTAATCCATTATGCTTACAGCGAATGTCAGGCATAGCGCTGCCCACACGGGCCCAAGCACTGCATTCATAAAAACCAAATCCACATGATTTAGTAGATTTGTACCAAGGACACGGATAGCAGCCTCCTCGACTATTAAAGCCGAGTCCTGTACATGGTCGATCTGCATCTTGCTTTGAAAGCTCTAGACACTGTGGATTATATGTGTGTGGACCACTTGCCGGGGCAGTCTCAATTACACCCTCTAACGGACCATATGCTTCTGCTCCATCACCGAAAGCCTTAGAAGATCTACCTATGCCGTCCGCACATACAATTCCATTTTTGGTGCCTACACAAGCCTTAGCAGTTACTTTACATAGAACTCTCGGCCTTGTTTTAGCAATAAAAGTAACCCCTCCTCTACCAGGGCAATGTGGAGGCGTACCTCCCTTATAATTTGTCCAAGCCCAATCAAATGTTATAGGGTCTGTAGAATTATAACCACATATTCCTTCACCTCTCATATCTTCTGTAAGTATTTGATTTTGTATACAACAAATATCCCAATAAGCCGATTCGCCTTCGCCACGATGGCATTGATGATATGCTGAATTAGGTAGTCCTTTTTTCCATCTATCAATTGCTCGATTATCATAATCGGTTCCTTTGGCACAAGCTTTACAAGGATATGACACAGCGAATTTTCTTGTCGATGCTGTCTGCCATCTTGAAGTAACTTTTACGCCAGCAGCTTTGTCATAAAACGATACATCATTCATTGAATATTCACCAGGATTAGTTACCTTCGTAAATATAAGTTCTGAAGAACAGGGGTCTGTAGCATCTTGAACTAGTGCTTCATCATCATAAGCAAAACATATATCTCCTGTAAGTGCTTTTTTTATACGTTCCTTTTTCTCAAAGCTACCTTCATATTCAGGTATTTTAGGTGCTTCTTCTTCTGGAGCTTCATCTTCAAAACATGCCATCGTGATACCCTTGTATTTTTATCGTTTACATATCAAATGCTATATAATTATATACACAAAAAGCACCCGATTTCTCAGGTGCTTCAAAAAATATCTCTCTATTTATGTAAAATAGATTAATCTTCGTTATCTAGATCTTCATCATTTTCTGGAACTGGCTGATTAGCTAGTAATTTTCTAGACTTTTTAATAGCCCTATTAATCATTACTTTACCAACCATTTTAACGAATGGTAATCCTCTATTTTTGGCTTCTTGCTCAATCCATCCAACAACAGTGTCAATGTTCTGCTCACACCAATCGTTTCCTTCAGCATTCATTTTGATGGCATGACGTCTGCAAGAACAACTATCACTCATATGCATACCTAGAGTTTTAATCATCTTAGCTAATTGAGTACCCGGTCCATGAGGATCCTCTTCCATAGTTTTAGGAAAAAATGTTCGTAAAAACTTAGCTGGATTATCCCCCATTAAAGATTTTAATCGATCTTCTAGCTGGGCTTTAGTCCAATCACCTGCTTTATCGTAAGCTTCACCGGTGTATAAAGTAACAGGAACAGGAATATCTAGAACCCTACAACTTACCGTCTTACGCTGAGGATCGTCTTCAAAAATAAGGGCTAGAGTATCTGTCACAATAGCTTCTGGGGTAGTAACATTACCTACATTATCAGAATATGGAGGAGGCTGAATACTAATTTTTTCATTTAATTTCATGTAATATTTCCTTTATCCTATAGGGAATTAATAACAAACGCGTTATAATATAATAACGGTCAAAACAAGTATGTCAAGGATTTATGGAATAATTTTACCATTTATTAAACTTTGAGCATAATTCCCACATGGCTCTCCTTGATTATCATATGCGTCACTATCATGTACACAAACTCCTGTATCACATTTTTGACACTCTCCACAAGTAAACGTGCAGAAACCATTTACACATACTTCACAAGTAAAAGGTTTACATCCTACGCCACAAGTAACATTTGGAAATGTTCCATGATAATAATAACATTCTTTTGCAGCATCTATACATGTACCACTGCAACAAAATGGTATCTCACCCTGACCCTCACACAAAAACCTATAAGGACTAAGAGCACTTCCACAATACTCAGTACTATTATGACATTCTAAACATTCCTCAGTAAGTGAATCGAAGACTGCTCTCTCATCACAACTGTAATTACCCTCACCATCAGAATTACACTGAAAACAAGGACCACAAATTTGGCAACCAGCATTATCTATCTCATAGCAAGCTGGTATGAGATTAAAAGGCCTTGTACCTTCTGCATGCAGACTGCAAGGATATAATTCATCATAATGAGTCCATCTACCATTATAACAAATTACACACATATTATCAGGGTGTTCATCAAAGCCTTCACATTCTGGTGTGTAAGTGCCCGGACCTCCTATACTAGATATATTAGCAAAACCTAGTAAAGCTCCAGCAGCAGCTGTCAGACCCACAATAGAACCTGTCTCTTTAGAGTGGCCTGAAGATAGTTCGTTTCCCTTAACCCCTTTAACATTAGGGTCGTTGCTAATAATAGGCTCCTCAGGTATCTTGTTAACAGACACCTGAGAAACTATTCTAGAACCATAGATAATATATGACATGAAGCTTCCTACTTATTAATACTAAGGCAATAACGAGTAAGGTAGTTCAGTGAGACTATAATTAGAACATACACTAGAGCTTAAACTACTAGCTCCAGCAGGTTCTCCGGGACACATACACGAATACACGCCCGGTTCAACTTGAGCGCATACTTCAGGAGCTTCACATGGTGGATCACACTGAGTTACGCAACTACATGTCGCACCATCCCAATGTTTATTAGTATCTTCATTGCATATCTGGGCTTGTGTTTTTCCCAACGGGACAATCAAAGTTACCTCTGCATCGCAACGGCAGCTACAAGAGTCCGTATCTAAGTCAGGCTTAGCAGGATCTTGACATCCATTCATCGCAACTGCGCAACCGCAACCATATTGTCTAGGCTGACCCATGCCTGTAAATACTTCTAAGCAATCAGGAGTTGATCCTTTACATTGAAATACACAATGTTTACCCAGCTTTGGATTTTTCAGATTCTTACTCTCACATGACATGCACTGTGTTTCATCACAAACCTCACCACCACAATCATCAGGCTTACATTCACCGTTTACGCATGTATAGGCACCATGCCTTTCGCAACCTTCGTATGTCCCATCAATACATTCATCGCATGGTGTGTTTTTGGCTCGCGGTTGTCCGACACATTCAACAACTCCATTGCCAGTATTAAAGGTAACACAATTTTTGCAATCTTGCTGAAATTTTTCGCAAGCACGAGAAGGTTTAATTTCTTCTCCGGTAGCAACCGTAACCCTACGCGTAAATGTTTTTCCTGCCAATGTCTTATTAATACTATTAGCATCATACGTTACTTCGATCGTGAATTGCTTCATTTTTGGATCGCATCTCGCACAAGGATACATCTTTTCATAAGATATACACTTACCTGGATTATCAGGATCTGGAATTCTGCACCAATTACAAGGCGTGTTTTGTGGCGGATAATCATTTGGATAAGTGGTATAGTGATCGCCACTGAATATTGTTTTACCAGCAGGATCGGGATCATGCGGTGAGTTAAGTATTAATAAAACATCATTATCTACTTTATTATTACCAAGATAAGTATAAGGGTCTAAATTATCTTGTAAATCATAACTAAGTTCCTCATTTTTTATAGCAAGTCTACGTTCACGATCACCCTGCCCTACTCTACCTCCTATAGCAAAATTTTTACTACTATCAATATCCATATTGCCTATAACTTTAGCATCTTTGCTTTCTAATAAATAATCTGTACTTTTATAGTCAAGTGTTTTTTTGTTTAAGGTAGTATCTTTATAATCCATTATTGAGTCATTATTTCCCTTGCGAAATTTGCCCCACATTTTAGATCCAAAATTAAATCTTATATTATTAGCCATTATTATATACCTTATTAGAATGCTGATCTTACAATATTAAGATTATACACCAAGATATTAAAAAAATAATAAAACTAGTTACTATAAGGATAGTATTTATACAGGAGTAAAGGAGATACTGGGTATGAGCCAAAAACAAAAAAGACTAACTCAAGACCAAGTAGAAAAGTTTGAAAAAGTACATTTAGGATCAAGGGAAAAGGTCTGTGGAGTGTATGGTATTGTTTTTAATAAGAAGAATGTTAAAAGTGTTAAAATTTATGTTGGTAGTAGTATGGATATTATATATAGATGTCAACAGCATCTAAGAGATATAAAGAATACTAGCTATAAAACTTCAAGTAAATTACTAGAGTGTTATAACGATCCTAAATATCAAATGAATTTTGTTATACTAGAGCGTTTTAGCGAAGATGAAATTTTGTCAAAAGAAAGAGAGTATCAGCATAAGTGGGCGAAAGATAATTTATTAAATAAGTGGGTGGCAATTAGTGTGGACAAAATTAAACCATGGTTAGAAAAAGCTATCAAGAGTAAGGCATATAAGAATAATTTTAGTTATAGCAATAAAAACTTTTATAATGCAACACCTTGTAAAGAAAGTAATGCTATTCAGCGATCAGGATATGGTAAGGTGCAAATACGGATAAATGGTGAAGTAAAACATTTAACTAAGCATAGAGTAGCTTATTGGGAAAAATATGGAGAATACCCAGAATTGGTACGTCATTTATGTAATAATAAATGCTGTTATAATCCAGATCATTTAAAAGCTGGTACTCATAGTGAAAATAGTATTGATAAAAGAGGGGATTTTCCAAGAAGATTCGAAAACGATTGGGTAAGGTTAGAGGGAGATGCAGATAAGTTGACTGAATTATATGGATGGAAAAGAAATTGCCAAAGGAAATATAAGAGTGTGTCTACAGCAGTATATAGCTGGGAAAAGAAATTAGGGTTAAGGAAAAAGTATCCTGATATATATAATAACAAAAGAGCTATGAGACCAGGTTTATGGAAAAGAAAAGATATACAGGAATTTGTACAGGAGTGTGAGGAGAGGTATGGGAAAAAGAATATTAAAATAGCAGAAGCTTTGAATAAGAAATTTGATTTAAAGTTAACACCTCGTCAAGTAAGCAATATGAAAAGAAAAATTAAAGGCAAATCAATCAATAAAAATAGAAAAAGAATCAAAAATTGCGACAAAACAGGGGCCATGAGTGTTATTAGAGATAATTATGAAGAATATTCAGATGAGGACCTAGCGATACTAGTTAATCAAAAGTTAGGAACTTCATATAAGTTAGGAACGATTAGAGCAATGAGATTTCATTTAAGTCTATATAAACCAAAGATGATTCAAGAAAAGTCAGGGGATTTATACAGAAGAGATGCTCTATCTAGGTGGGGAATAGAGGCGGAAAAGTTAGTTGAATATTTTGGCGATAGGTATTCAGATGAGGAATTATTGGAGATATGTAAAAGGGAGTATGGGGTAGAGATGGAATTTGATGATGGAGCTATTCAAGAATTAAGGCAGCTAGTAGGATCTAAGAAGCTGTTGGGGCAAACAGGATAGTTTAGGTATTACATTTAATATAGACCGTCCTTACTATTTTTGGACCACCCGGCATTTTTTAGCACGGCGACAGCGTACATACGTAAAACAAAAAAACCCCCATGCTAAGTGTATCATACGTGTGAATCATCTTAAAATGTGTCACAATAATATGACACGTATTTAACGGGTTTTATACACTATTCACAACAACGTGACAAAACGTGTCGCAATAATGTGAATTATGCCATAATGACAATATAAAAAGTATACAAGTATAGCCAAAAAAATTTTATCCGAATGGCATGATACTTGCACTATATATATATTAGAAAAGAAAAAAAGTTTTTTCTTGACATTAAAGTTTA
>MDTC01235380.1_pt1 | contig 106086 bp, 92 predicted proteins | sample 811181 | NCBI WGS metagenome assembly MDTC01 (sample SAMN05326644, study PRJNA326480) | marine metagenome | isolation source: seawater | place: Pacific Ocean: North | collected 2011
CAGATCGACCCGGTCGGTAATCACCACAATCCGGCATTGCTTCAGGTCATCATGCAGAATCAGGGTCTTGCTCAGGAATACCATGGTCAGCGACTTGCCAGACCCGGTGGTATGCCAGATAACCCCGCCTTCACGGGCACCTGATGGCTTGCGGGTATTAATACGATCAATCAGCGCCTTAATACCAAACACCTGCTGGTAACGTGCCACTATCTTGCCTGCTTTTTTATCGAACAGAGTGAAGTAGCGCACCATCTCGAACAGACGCAGTGGGCTTAGCAGGCTGATCAGCAGTTCGTCCTGTCCGGTCACGGCCAGCTCGCCAGCGGCAATCAAACCTTCATACCAGTCGCGGTCGGCAGCCTTACGGTGAGCAAACAACCGATCCAGCTGTGAATCTGTCAGTTTGCGATTTTTGATGGCGAACTTTTCAGGCTCGGTCAGTACTTCCTCGCGCCAGGCCGCCCAGAACTTATCCGGGGTTTCACAGGTGCCATAACGGCCTTCGTAGCCATTAATCGACAGCAACAACTGGCTGTAAGCAAACAGGTGTGGGATTTCATCCGGGCGCTGGTTTCGCAGACACTGGGAAATACCTTCAGCCACCGTTGGGCCACTGCCAGAGCCAGAGCGACCATCCGGGCGTTTGGCCTCAATCACTACCAGTGGAATACCGTTCACGAAGCAGACGATGTCGGGGCGTCTGTTCTCCACACCACCGGACCGGGTCACGGTGAACTCTTCGGTAAAGGTAAAGCTATTGTTATCCAGATTCTGCCAGTCGATCAGCGCCACCGTCGGGTTGGCTTTTTTGCCGTCGATAAATTCCGTGACAGAAATGCCATACATCAGATGGTTGTACATCTTCTCGTTGGCATTACGCAGACCTTCGTTCAGCGCCGGGCTGCACACTTCCGTAATCAGGTTATCAACCGATTTGGCAGACAGCGCATGTTCTTTACCGGCAAACACAAATCGACGCTTTTGCAGCTCGGCCCGCAACACATCCCGCAGCACCACCTGATCGTACTTGCCACCACGGGCCGCTAGTGCCTGCTCGGGCGACAGAAACGACCAGCCAATATTGGCCAGCAGGGCCAAGGCCGGGAGCTTGGCGCTGTATTCTTCCTGGAATTTAGGGGCGGTGTGGGTGGTCATTCAGTGTCCTTTCTGTTCTTTTTCAAACGCTCTTGTAACTTCTCTAGCTCAACCAGTTCCGCAGCATCAGTTGCTTTTGCTTCTGCGGATTTTCGTTGCTGATCAAACTGCTCGTAACGCTGATTGGCAATCTGCTCCATTTGTACCCGGCTGATCTGCCCAGCGTTATTCAGTAGCGGTTGCTCGTTGAACTCCATAAAGCTGTCGACATATTTACGCCAGTCATCCAGCTTCAGGTGTTGCTTGCTTTTGGCCCTGAACTCGGCAAATTCGAAAAACATACTGACCAGCCGATTCAGCTGTTCCAGTTCATCCGCTTGCAGGTAGTTTTTGGCCACCACAACATCCGCCTTGAGAACTCTTCTACCCTTGAAGCTGGTCAGGTTCATGTTGGGCATATCCGGGTTCGCTCGCTCGACAATCAACTCCGCCGCAGTATGGCCGGTAACGGCATAGAACAACTTGTTCTGCACTTCAGCAAATAACAGCCCGGTGTCCTTTTCACGAGACCGGTAGTCTTCAGCCAGAGTGAACAGGTCGCGAACTTTCTGATAGAAGCGCTTCTCCGACGATCGAATGTCGCGTATGCGCTCCAGCAACTCATCGAAGTAATCCCATTTCGGATCTTTCAGGCGCTCGTCATCCATCACGAAGCCCTTGGTCAGATACTCTCCAAGCGTACGGGTCGCCCATTGCCGAAACTGGGTTCCACGAGTGGAGCGAACCCGGTAGCCAACTGCGATGATCATAGGCAGGGCGTACATCTGGATGCGGCGTTTGACCTGCCGCTGCCCCTCAGTTTGAACTGTCAAGTTTTCCTTGACGGTTGCTTCTTGTACAAGCTCCCCTTCATCCAGAATGTTCTGAACGTGAAGACTGATATTCTGCTTGCTGGTCTGATACAGCTCAGCCATTTCAAGCTGGGTTAACCAAACCTGACCTCCCAACTCGCGTAATACGAGTTGGGATTGGCCATCGTCGGTGGTATAGAGGATCAGGTCGTTATCCATTAATCACCTCACAGCCGATCAAAGATCGAGCCTTTGTGCGGGTAGTACAGCTTTTCGTAGAAACGGGTGGCGTATTCGTCCGTCATCCCGGCGATAAAGTCGCAGATAGCGCGCATCTGTTCGACTTCGTTTTTCGCAAGCTTGTAGCGTTTCTGGCCATCTGCAGGCAGCAAGCGTTCGGGGTCTGACTTGAGCGCATCAAACAGCTCCATCACCAGCTTTTGGCCTTTGAACTCCAGTTGCTGCACGTTCGGGCTTTTGATCACCTTAACCAGTACCAGATTTTTGATGCTTTCCATTAATTGCTCGGTAGCTTCATCCATCTTCGCATTCAACTTGATCAAAGATGTTTCTGCGCCCGGCACTCCAGAATCGGTTACGTAAGTGCTGGTAATAAACTTATGTACCAGTCCGCCAATGGCTTTTTTGCGCATATGGCTTCGCCCGAAGAGCTCTTGGGTGGTCTCGTCGTAGTTCCGGCCACAGTCTGTAAACAGCGCCTGTGTTGACTCAAAGTGCTCGTTCCAGTCGGCTTGGGTAACCATACCCAAAGCAATGGCATCTTCCAGATCATGCAGGCTGTAGGAAATATCATCGGCCAGCTCCATGATGGAGGTATCAAGTCCTTTGTATCTGGTCTTGCGATGCTTGCCTTCGCCTTTCGGAAAGGCCTCTGTGAACGCTGCTTTTTCTGCCGGGGTTAACGGCTTCAGAATGAAATCGACGATTTCTTTTTCGTCATCCAGATAGCACTTGGGCGGGTGCTGTTCCTTGGCTTTGCACAACCAGCGCTGCTCAGGCACTTTGCCATAGGCATCCAATTGCACTGTCTGACTGTATGCAGCCGGATACTTCAGAATTCCCAGCAGCATACGGCGGGTTGGGTTCATGCCGTTCTTTTCGGTGTATTTATCCAGCTTCGAGAGAATACGCAGGGTCTGACCATTGCCTTCAAAGCCGCCGTGGTCGCGCATGCACACGTTCAGCGCCACTTCGCCGCCGTGACCGAACGGTGGATGGCCAATATCGTGGGCCAGGCAGATGGTGTTCATTAATGCAGAACGTGGCAGCGCTGCCATGATTTCGGTGTCGACCGCATGCTTGCTTTTCAGCCAGCGCAAAATGCCAGTACCAATCTGTGCGACTTCCATCGAGTGGGTCAGGCGGGTTCGGTAAAAATCACTTTCACCGAGCCCCAGTACCTGAGTTTTCGACTGCAAACGACGAAATGCAGCCGAGTGAATCAGGCGGGCGTAGTCCCGCTCCCACTCGTTACGAACATCGTTTTCGGAATAGGGAGCGCTTGCAATGTAACGCTCTTCCCAGATTTTCATTGTCATAACAACCTCCCTGTTTAGTTAATTTGAACCCGACGCTTGCCCGTGAGCAGTTGCTGCATCAAGGCTTTTTTCTCTTGTTTCAGGTGATCGAGCTGCTGTTGCAGGGTGGTGATTTCCTGATCGGCAGCGGAGAGAACGGCAGCGATTTTTTGTTGTTCAGCCATATCGACAGGGACTTTAAAATCTTGCTCTTTCAGCTCTCTCATATGGCGGCTGTACCCCAGATTAGGAATATCAGTGTGGCAAAGTAGGTAGTAGCCAAACTTCTTATCCAGAAATTCTTTTGTATTAAGTACCTGCGTTCCATCTGCTCCGGGGCAAAACTCGAAGTCCACCCATTTTAAGCAACGAGTGTGGTCGCCAAAGACAATCACAGGGACATTGGTGTAGCAGTCGTCATTGTCGCAATATCCGGCTATCAATTGCTTACCTTGGTCAACCACCGGCACTGAACCAGAATCCAAATAGTCAGATGATTTAACTTGCGCAGATTTCTTATTTGCTACTTTGAATGAATCGTCAAAAGTCAGAAATTTCCACTCCCCCTCAAACCTTTCCCCATTCTGATCCAGCAGGCGTTGCTTGCCGGTGAGCAGTTGTTGCATCAGGGCTTTTTTCTGCTGCTGGCTGCTGGCGAGCAGTTGTTCGGTGGTGGTGATGGCCTTGTCCCAGGTGGAGAGGATTTGGGCAATTTTCTTTTGTTCGGGGAGCGGAGGTGTAAGTATCAATAAAGGCTTAAGAACTTGCAGATTGATATTCTTCTGCGCGTTCTGTGTTGATTGAGTATCGAGGTCTGCTTTTCTGGTTTCCAGATGCTTCTTGAGCCAGTAAACATCAGCAACATCTTTGTATGGCTGAATTGCGACAACACTATCAGGACAAGCTACTTCAAACACAGTAATCGCAGTATCACCAATGTTGGCAGCAATAGTTATTAGTATTGTATCTTTTGGGAATACCTTACTGACCCCTACACCAGCTTCGTTTAAGGTTTGTGAAAAACCATTGAGATAGGTGCCCGAGGAAGTCACATCACCGGTTTGTACAAAAGGCATGTGTCCGCCATAGTAGCGCGGATCGTTTCTAGGTCTTGCAGAAAACTTTCCTCTTTCGACCAAGGCTAGTTCATCTAGAGTGTGCTCATACCAACCCTTAGGCACCATATCCCAACGCCTCCAGATGCTTAGCCATCACGATTTCCATAGAAAGCGCTGTAATCATCTTACTCATCAGCATCATCCTTTAATCCAAGCGTCTCGGGGTTCTTAAGCGACTTTTTGTCGGCAGACGCGAGTCGGCGTTCGACTTTTTTGACATCTTCGGCTGGCGGCAGCTCTTCCGGGCGGATACCCCGGTTGATCAGTGTCTGGCGCACGGCTTCGTTGTTGGTGACATGCTCCTTGGAGATCTGCTGCTCGCGGTTCATATTCTGCGCACGGGCGTTATGAATGGTGATCTCGGTGGCAAAGTCTTTCGCCTTGAGGATGATGGTCGGGGCAAAGTCTGCCAGCGGACGGTTGTCGGGCACCTGCCACTGGGCTTTCATGGCTTTGGTATTGCGTCCGAACAGTGCGGAGTCGCCTTTGCTGCGGATCAGTGCGAAGTTGTCGTTGCCACCGGTCTGCTCAAAAATCACGCTGGAGAGCTCTTTCTCCGTGGCGGAGAGCTTCTGACGTGCAAGCACGCGTTCTGCTTCGAGCAGACGTTGTTCAATCAGCTCTGCCTTGCGGGTCTGCATGGCAAAGTAGGTCTGGGCAAACGCCACCTGCTGCTTGCGGGAGTCGCCGTTCTGGGCGATCAGGTAGCAGGCATAGCGGGTAAGCATAACGTCGTCGATTTCGCGCTGACTGCCCGAGCCCAACTCGACCATTTTCCCGACGTCGGCAAAATGGTCAGAGACCGTATGCCCACTAACTTCGCAGGCTGTTTTGGCTTTTGAGATCACACTGGTGAAGTTGTCCCACTTGCCGTAGCCCAGTAAGTGCTGAACATCCCGGGCCAGCCAGTATTCCACTCCCTCCTCTGTGCGCTGAGAGTGGCCTTCAAACATGGCTGTCAGTGATTGAATTTGTTGCGGTTCCATTGCCTATCCTCCTTTACTTACTCTGATAACCCAGCTCGGCCAGGTAGCTTTCCATCTCATGCTCGATGGTTGCCAGCTGCGCCTGAAGTTGCTGACGTTCAGCACGCACGGCCATCAGGTCGATTTCTTCCTCTTCTTCAAAGGTATCGACATAGCGCGGGATGTTGAGGTTGTAGTCGTTATCGACGATCTCTTTCAGGCTGGCGACGTAGGCGTATTTCTCTTCGTCTTTGCCGGCGAAGTAGGTATCGACAATCTTGCGGATATTCTCGTCGCTGAGCAGGTTCTGGTTTTTACCGGCTTTGAACTCGCGGCTGGCGTCGATAAACATCACGCTGTCATCACTTTTCTCCTTTTTGAAGATCAGGATGGCCGCAGGGATGCCCGTGCCGTAGAAGAGTTTCTCTGGCAGGCCAATCACGGCATCGAGCAGGTTTTCGTCAATCAGCTTCTGACGGATTGTGCCTTCTGTGCTTCCCCGGAACAGAACACCGTGTGGCACAACTACGCCCATACGGCCAGAGCCGGGTTTCAGGGTTTCGATCATGTGCAGGATAAAGGCGTAGTCACCTTTGGTTTTCGGCGGCACACCACGACGGAAGCGGCTGAACTTGTCGTGTTCGGCTTCGTCGTGGCCCCATTTATCCAGGCTGAATGGTGGGTTGGCAGTAACAATGTCGAACAGCATCAGGTCGCCGTTTTTATCCAGCAGTTTGGGGTTGCGGATGGTGTCGCCCCATTCAATCTTGTGGTTGTCTTCACCGTGCAGAAACATGTTCATTTTTGCCAGCGACCAGGTGGAGCCAATGGCTTCTTGCCCATACAGGGCGTATTGCTTACTGCCGTGGTTGGCTACGACTTTGCGGCCACACTTCATTAACAGTGAGCCGGAGCCGCAAGCGGGGTCGCAGATGCTGTCACCTGGTTGCGGGTCTAACAGCTCGGCGATCAGATCGCTGACTTCTGGCGGGGTGTAGAACTCACCGGCTTTCTGGCCACCTGAAGCGGCGAAGTTTTTGATCAGGTATTCGTAGGCGTTACCAATGACGTCCAGTGTGCCGACACGGCTTGGCTTGAGGTTGAGGGCGTCTTTGGCGAAGTCTTCCATCAGGTGACGCAGGATGGTGTTCTTCTGCTTCTCTTCACCCAGGCGGTCGGTGTTGAAGGAAATGTCCTGGAACACGCTCTTGCCGGCGTCTTTCAGCTTGGTGCCGTTGGCTTCTTCAATGGCGTGCAGTGCCTGGTCTATGCGTTCACCGTTCCCCGGTTCGTGACGACGCTCATACAGAACATAGAAGCTGGCTTCTTTCGGCAGTACAAAGCGCTCGTTCTTCATCATCTCGTCGATCAGCTCTGGCTCATCACCGTACTCGGCTTTGTAGCCGTCGTAGTGATCCTGCCAGACGTCAGAGATGTACTTGAGGAACAGCATGGTGAGGATAAAGTCTTTGTAGGTATCGGCGCTGATGGTACCTCGGAAGGTATCGCAGGCGTTCCACAGGGCTTTGTTGATGGCGTCCTGGCTGATCTGGTCGATGGTGCTCATAGTCAATTTTTCTCCTTCAGCAGTTGCTGATACATGCCTTGCAGCATGGCTTCACGATTTTTCAACAAGGCTTGAGTCAGCTGTTGTTCCTGTTCCCACAAGCGGTTCAGCTGCAGGATTTTGTGTTGGGTTTCCAGGCTGGGGATTGGCAGAGGCAACTCGACCAGATCCCTTTTCTTCAGCATCGGCATACTGGAGCCAGCACTGCCCATACGCAGAAAATTTTGCGCCGCAGTCTGGTTAAGCGACCAACCAATAAACTCGGTTAATACGCGATCATCCTTCGAGCGTATAACCAACAACTGGCTGCTTGCCACGACGGGTAACTCTTCTACTTCGTCTGAAACGGCGGGCCAGTAGAAGGCTCTCAGAAATTCGCCTCGGGACGGCAGCAGAACACAATCTGGCTCGGCAAACTGACTGGATTCCCCCTGCCACTGAAAGGCGGGGAAATCCGTCGCACTCACCAGGCGGCTACCAGTATCGTCCCACAGTTTGCGCAGCTCTTTGATCTGGGCAACCCGAGCGTTACCAAGCTCGGGTTTCACTTCTTCGATCTTTTCACGGAAGGTGTAGCCGATACGGATATCGGCCACGTCTCCGAGTTGGATGGTTTTATTCATACAGACCCCCTGCTGCCGTTCTCATCGTTACCCGCCTTGATGCAGTAGCGGCGCGACGCTACGTCGAGTGTGCGCCGCTTTCTGGTCAATTCATTGTTGGGAGCCAGCAGCGTGATTCCTTCATCTGTACCTGCCTGATCGGCTGGGGTCTCGATGGCATCGGCCCACCCCAGACGCAATGCTTCTGAGGCAAACCATTCTTTTACTGGTTTGGTCAGATTTTTCTGGGTATGACTTGTGTACTTGTTGAACAAACTCAAGATTCTCTTTTTAGAGCAAAACGCCACTTGAGTGCCATGGGCAAGCTTGTCTGGTGTTGGGAACACAAATTTCTCCCGGGTAGTGGACGTTACTGACAGTTCGGCAGGGCGGCTTTGCAGACCGCTCGCCATCAGCATCGACCTTCCTCCAGTGTCTTTCCGGCAAGATCGCTCTTGCGGTAGCCCGTTGTAGTTCTGAATGGCGGTTTTATAGACGTGCATTCCCAGTAAAGATAATGAGCAACTGGCTCATTGTTCTGGTCGAATTCATGAAACTCTTGGTAGTCGTCTTCTTGCCACGAGCCTTTTGAGTAGCTTTTGATGAGCCTCAGACTATGCCCGGCAGGCAAGGTGATGTGTTGAGAAAGTGAGTAGTTCTGATATTCTTGGGTCATTGAGTCTCCTGTGTGATTGGCGTCGCATTGTGAATTCAAATCCGGTAGCAAGTTGGCGCTTGCTGCCGGACTCTTCTTTTTCATCGACTTGCATGTCGAATCCTTACTAAAAAATCACTAATATCTCTCTATGACTTTTCAGTGTGGTTACGGTAGCTCATTCTTAACGCATGAGTCAATTATTTATTTTGCATATATGTGCCTACTGTATTTTGGACAGTACGCGTGCGGCCCATTTTGCAATCGAACCAGAGTCCAGAAGGTCTTTGTTTTCAGGTGAACTTGTGGGATGAATGATTCTTTGCACTTCATCGTTGGGAAAGAGTGAATCAAGGTATTTTGTCGGCCACTTAAGCGACTCTTTCACGATTCTTTTCGCTAACTGATCGTAAATTTCCGGCCAGTCGAAAGCTTCCTGCGGATGCCTTACCAGTAATGTTGAAAGACGACTGGCGTTGCCTTGGGTGTCTACCTCCATCAAAGTAAACCGGGAGTTACCAGAAGAAAGTGTTTGGATCGACCAGCACCGTGGATTGCCGTCAGCCAGCAGGTATTTTGAACGACCTTTGAGTTCAGGAAGCTTGCGGATCTGTGAGGACGTCTTTTTACAACCATTGGACTCAAGCGCCTTCACCATGGCATCAAATGCCTGAAATCGCCCCGCGTAGTTTTTTGCATCATCACTTTGGTCATCCATTCCATCAATTCCGGCAGCTTGCAGTTGACCAATTCTGCTACCTTCATCAGTACTCACGTCAGTGATGATGTCGACGGGTTCTTCATCAGAGGCATCTTCCTTTTTCCCTCCGGATGATCGCTTTTTGTCCTTGCCGTTACGCGAAGTATGCGCCGGATTTTGGTACGTCCGGACGACTTTTGGGCTGTCCAATACCAGTTCCTGAGCCCCAGAAGCTTCCGGTAACTCATCATCGTCAATTTCGAAGTCTTCCTGCCCGAAAGCTGTTGCTTCAGTTGCTGTACCTTTGCCCTGAGAAATCGAACGCGCAAATTCCGGATCGTAGAAGTGAACTTTGCCAGGGTGATTGGTTTGCAGGCCTTCCAAACCATAAATTTCAAACACAAACATGGTCGACGTTTTCTTGTCGAACTGGCCCCGAACGCCAAGACGAACCGAGTTTAGAGGAGGAGGTGTAAACCTGAATGGCCACACCCGATAACGACCAATATTTTCTCCGTCTTCCATCTGGAATTTCGAGATGGATTCAAATGACCGCCTGATGTCAGGATCGAGAATAACCGAGGCCAATGCCCTTCTCAGCTCATGATCACCACGTACAAATTTCGGGAGTGTGCAGCTGGGCAAGAGGTTAATTTGAATCTCATTTGGCTGATCCAGCACTTGGATATCAAACTCTTCAGTCAGGCTACCTGGATGCATCGCCATCCGGCACAGGTAGGGCTCGTACAAAAACAGGGCTCTGGCCAGTTCCAGTTGGGGCAGGTAAAACTTAGTTCCCTCATGTTCAAATCGAAAACACCACTGCTCGCGATCCTGTCGCTGAGACATACCAGCTAGAGGGCAATCTCCAATTCTAACCGCCTCCCAGAGGTCGTTAGCCATCACGCATTCCAGCTTGTATCCACCAAGAACTGGGGGCTCTGTGGCATTCAGCATGCGTCGTCGAGCCAACAGAGGAAGTTGGGAAATCTTAAGTGATTGTTTGCCTTGCTCAGGCTCAAGCTGGATATTGATTTTCCAGTCTTTGCCGTCAATCGGCCTGTAAATGTTGCCAATGGCCTTGATCAGGCTGTTATCCCTGATTCCTTTGATCTTCGGAATTCCTTTGCTCATCCTGCTCTCTTATCAGTGATTCCAAATATATTCTGGCAGCTGAGGTCAGCCGCTCTTCACTCAGGCCTGCGTCCCGCAAAAGTCGCCACCGGGGTGGACGGTCGAATGTTTGTCTTAGTTGGTTAGATTCGTTCTGCAATCTCCTTATTTGATGGGCGTCAACAGACTCGGCTAGCTGGTGAAGAAAGGAGTTAGTCCGGGGCAATCGATGGAGGTTTTTCTCTACCGATGGCTGGTGCTTCATCTGTTTTAGCCAGAAGCTTTTTGAACGTCGTGGCCCCGTGTTCTGGCTAGTTACAAAAGAGACGATTTCCTGTAGTTGTTGATAGTGACTATCATCCCGCCTCTCCCAGTTGATCCGGTCTGTGCTTTGTTGCAACCGTGGTCGTTTGAGGGCCTGATTAACTCCCATCAGCCAGCAGTATTCTGATCGATACAGCCTGGCATAGAGTGCTGGATTGCCCTGCCTCGCAGCTTTGGGTCCGTATGACACCAACAGCTGAAGCCACTGTTGCTGGTCGCTGTTGAGGATCATTTCATGAGGAGCGCCCTCTCTGATTGCCTGTTTCACTACGCTCCTCTCCGGCAACGAGCGAACCTCATCCAGAATGTCTGAAACTTTCCAGTCCCCTTCATATAGCGCGCCCCGGACAACCAGGTGTTGCAAGTAGCTGAAGACCTTACGATGGCTTCGGAAAATGCCCCTCAGCCAGCCATCCTCATCGGTATTAACCGTCAATCCGATCGAGCGGAGGAAGGACGGCGACCAATAGGTTTCGATTCGATGCGAGACCTCTGCATGATCAATCTGGTGCGTCCCTCTTAACAGACCAAACCGTTCTGCTAAAGCTCGGTAGTAACTTGTCCACTGATAAAAGGATGGAGACCTGTCAGGCTTCAGGATCAGTATCTCAGCTACTTTTTCAGCGATCATTCGGTCTTTGTCAGGCGCGGATTTTTGGGGAAACATCGGACACGTGTCCGGTGTCGCTGGCCAGAATTGGTGGCGCTCTTTCTGTGGTCTGACGAAATTGCTGTTCAACAACACGCCATGCAGAGGGCAGCATGTCATTCCCGGTGCTTGCCAGGATCGCTCCCAGAAATACTCACCGTATTGCTGCCGTTGCTGCAGAAGGCATGCTGGGCAATAGCGTATATGCCCCGGTGTTTTGACGATGGAGGCAGCGACGCCCATCGCGAGATGAACAGCCCCCTGAGACTGTTCAGCCATCCATTGCAGACATCTCTGCCGACGATCCTCCGGGACGAATGGGCTGTAAAGCGGGAACAGCGTATGACGATACGCCAAGGTTTCGAGCGAAAAATGCTCCGGTAACTGTTGCAGCACGGAAGACAAATGATTAGGTAAATCCAGCGTTGCAATAACCCGGCGGTTACCCTCAAAAACTTCGTTCAGCAGCTGTTTTGGACTGGTTAAACCATGACGAATTCCGGCTCTGGCAATAGTGCTGTAAATCAGCTCATTCGGGTATGGGACCGGAAAATTCAGCATGGCTACTCCTGATTACATTGAGCCAGCCAGCTGTCTGTATCAAACATCAGCCCGGCATCTGCAAGCGCGCCATAAAGTTCATCTTCGTTGGCTGCCTGAGAGTGCATAAACCGTAAATCGTCAGAATCAAGGGTATGCCAGTCTGCCTGTTTGATGCGCTTTGCCTGACTTTTAGGGGCTGACGATGTGGTGGCAGAGCTTTCTGACTGATACCACCCATGAATGATGGGCATCAGGTCCCGAATCATCAGTTTTGGGTGCTCTTCAAATGCACGAAGCACCAGAGGTTCGAGCAGGTCTGACTCATATCCCATAGCAACGAGCATGTTAAATAACCTGATGGCCTGTTCATTACCGGCGAATTTTGTCGCTGCAGAGATTTTATCTTTGACTGAGTCCAATAAATTGCTGAGTTCCAGAATCTTCTGATCTACGGCCGGGACCGTCAGATCGGAATAACGTGCTATTTTATTCGGATCTCTGGAGCGAAGGGCATCAATCATAGGGTGAATGGGTTTTAACTCGTCCTGATAAACTGACTTCATAATTGCCGGGGTGATTCGCTCCGTTCCATTCACGACGGCACGGATTTGGGACAAAACAAACAGCTTGATCACCACATCCATGATTCCCTGAGAGAGATCGAACCACAGGTCTCTGAGCTCTTCTGAGATGGCATCCGATGCTTTGGTCAGCCACTGATATTGCCAAAGCTTGTTGGTAAACGCTCCCCACTCAGATCGATTGATATCCACGCCAGTATCAGGCCTGGTCAGTGGTTCCCAAAGAATGGAACCAAACCCTGCACCACGCCGTGCCGAGCGCAAATCCATTTCAAAAATAGGGCGAGCTTTGGGCGTACCAACCATCACGACGGGGACAGAAATTTCGTTCACCAGAGTGACGAAAAAATTAAGCATTTTCTCCGCCCCGCCGGATGCTCTCAGGCTCAAATGCTGTATTTCATCAATGACCAGCAAACCAATCGCATGGGTATTGGCGACCTGAGACATCAGGGCAATCAGTGTCTCTACACCATGGCGCTTTTCGACGTAGCGTCGAACGTAGTTGGTTCCCAACCGGGCATCGATCTCCCGAAAGAAGTTATGGCAAAGATTCTTGAGGGAGCCATCATGGGGGCAGTCAATTTTCAGAAAAACAATCTGAGTGAAATTGTGTTGAGGATGGTAAATCAGTTGAGGGTAAGTATTCAGAATGCGATTCAGAGAGCTGGTTTTTCCGGAGCCCGAACAGCCGATAAACGCCAGACTCTTTGCGGTAGACTCCACGTGATCAAATCGAAATGAAGTGAGATCCCCAGTCATGATGCGTTCGTAGCCATTCTGGATATGGGCAGCATGATTGCCATTGGCCAGGTTACGGCCTATGTACCCCTGACGTAGCATGACAGACAACTTTGACTCCAGGTCAATGTGCCGAGCGAGTGGCTGAAAAAAACGGTCCAATAGCTGGGATATGGCATGAATACGGACATGGCCATCCAGATAAATATCCATATCGCTGCGCTCGATATTTCCACCAAGCGCTTGCCTCAAGTTTTTACGCTCAAGTAGCGGAGGGAGTGCTTCGATAAATGGATTGCCTGCGTATGCCGCCAGTCCAGTATCAACATATCTTGCCTCAACCATTCCGGGAGGTAACGTCATTCATCATCTCCAAACAGGTCATCGAGAAAATCCGGAAAACCACCGTCTTCTGGCTTATCGTGTAAATAGGTAACATCGGCTTTCTGTTTCAAGCCATGATCAGACTGGGGTTTCAGCTTCTGGCGCTCCTGATCACGTTCATGAATACGATTATGTTTAATACCGCGGACTTGCTCATCTTTGCTGGCAGTTTTATCCCGAGGAGCAGACCTAACCGCATTTTTGATAGTTTCTTCAATCATGTTCTCCAGCTTTCTCTTGCTGACCTCGTCGTCCACTTTGGCTTTGGCTACCGCTTTACGTTGTTTCTGTTTACTTGCCCACAACTCCCACATAGTTCTCCCCCTGAACTGACGAGAGCGATCAGACAGCGAACAAACCCAGTATTCTGATGATCTTTTTTCAGGGAACAGATAGACTTGGCCTGCATCTGCAGGATCGTAAGCCGCTTCCAGTTTCACACGCCCCAAAGAGGAATCCCGGTGCAACCAGCCAGACTTCAGTAGCTCTGGTGAGGTGTAATATTCTCCGAAGCAGTTAATCCCCAGATTTGAGACCGTAACTTTCTGACGAGGCAGAAGGGCGATTCGAATCAGATCTGATGGGACATTTCGCAAACGTCCGCTGCGATTGCGAATCCCCCACCTCCAAATCTCAATTGGGGTAGGAACAAGATCATCAGGCATGTCCGCTGAACGATCGTATTTATCAAGTACTGCATTCAGATTCCTGCGCAGAATCGCCCCGACAATGACCTTGCTGAATTCACGTAATGTTAGCGTTGCATCCAGACGATAGTCTTTACCACCGCGCTTTTTCACCGTGGTGGCCGTTACGACACCTGGCGCAAACGGTTTGAAATCAGCCTGTAAGGTTCGGAAATACCGTTCAACGATGCCTTTCGCATCACCGCCATAGGGACGGGTGTTCTCAATGCGCACACCAAATGCATTCTCCAGTGATTCGATTTGATGACCCAATAATTCCCCCCGGTCTGCCAACAACGCATCCGGGATACCAACCGTCGGCCAGTCCTCTGGCTGGATTTCAAAGTCATAGCTATGACATAGCTCGACTTTATTGGTCATCGCGAGATTCAGCGCTTGCAGCGCCGTAACATACGAGGGTGATTCAAGGCCGATGTAAAAGCCTGCAACCATCCGGCTGAACACATCCACGACAACATAAAGAGTCGGCCGACCGATAATTCGCTGCCGATCAGCAGACAGCAGATACACATCCGCAATGGTCGCATCAATCTCGTAGCGGCTGCCCGGCCCTGAAACACCTGCAGTCGCCGTACCGATCAAAGGCCTCAGGTCTTTCTGGTAGGTAATTTTGTTTGCTTTCAAGCGGACTCTTTCGGGCTTTGAGTATTCTCGTTCCCAGAAATACCGAAGCTGTGCAAGGGAAGGATAATCTGAGGATGCAACATCTGGCCTGGTCAACTGAAACATGTCGCAGAACCGTCGATGTACGTATGGCAATGAAACGCCCTTGTCATTCGAGTAATGCCGGTCAATGACGATACGAAACATGCGCTCAACAGCAGCATCAACAGCGAACCCCGTACCTGGTGATATAGACCGGGGCCGTCCCAGCTTTTTGGTCGATTCTTTGCGTTGCCCTTTGCCTCCAGAGTTTCGGTAATCGGGCAAGAGAGCATTCGGCACACAGCCCCGCTGCCAGTATTGACGGAGCAATTTATATAGCGTTTTTTTCGGGCATCCAGTCTCGTCACATCGCTCTTGAACCAGTTTCCCCCGCTCCATTCGAAAATAGAGACCAGAGCGAGGCAGCAGTGGAGCAATGAGCGACATCCTTTCATCCCGAATGACCTGAGCCTTACTGCCTTCAATAACCTGTTCATTGAAAAGGTAAGCGTAGGGGTCGCTCATTAATTTGAGCTTTTCTTCGTGGACCAGCTCTTCAATTTCAGCTATTCGGATAACTTCAGGAAATGCCTTCTCAGAATCCAGATTTATCCAGATTAGATGAGGAGCCGAAAAATCCAGCACCCTGTAACGATGGTCCTCGTACTGGATGACATCATTGATTCTCAGCATAGCTGTACCTCAGATGTTCAATGGCAGACGCTTTCCGAGGCACTGAGATATCACCCGCGCAGAGCGACTCCCATGGAGTGTGCATATCAAAGCGAAGTACACGGAGTGCGCAGAGAGCACGAAGGCGTGCCAACGACGATCCAGCTTCAAGGGAATATTTCTGATCAATCAACATAGCGACGTCAGGAAGCCGGGTTGTCGGGTGTGAAGATAGGTAGTTATTCAAAACAGGAATCGCCGCGAGTAATACATCCAGAGATTCAGTCAGATTTGCTGCAGGATGTAAGAAAGCGAGATTCCTGACAAATGCAGCTGGTAACTGTCTCTCGGTAACCAGGCTCCACTCAATCCCTTTTTGTTGCCAATACCTCTGTTCTATTCGCAGTTTCTCGAGTGTCCTTGGATTCGTCAAAGACTCAAGCGGCTTGACCTGGATCGCCAGCTTTCTTACCGGGCCCATTGAAGACGGCTGAATATCGACCAGAAAGTCAGACGACATGACCTGGATCTGACCCGATACAGAAGGATGACGAATACCGAGTTCTTCGGCGATACCAAGCGTCTCTTCAACATCCAAAGGAAACTGTTCCCGAATGTCCCGAACGCAGGGATTCCATTCAAGCAAGAGAAATGTGGAGAACTCTAAATCGGAGAGCAGGTGATGGGTGCGCCGCGTCAGGTGACCCAACACCCGATGAACGCGCCCTTCGGAAGGGACGTCTCTAACTGTAAGCCAAGGCAAGTAGTCTGGTCCGCTTCCGGAGCCACGACCTTGCTTGATCCAATTGAGCGTGCGCTTGTCCAGCTTTGAATTGGTCATTCCATGAGCACCTGTGGAGTTAGGATGACTTTGCCACAGGTGTTCTTAGTTACCAACTTTTTTTCTTAGTTACCAACTTTATTAGTTAGTTACCAACTTTATTTCGATACTACACCTCTCAATATTTATTACTTGAATATTACTCCACCGTCACCGACTTCGCCAGATTCCGCGGCTGATCCACGTCGGTACCTTTAATAATCGCCACGTGATAGCTCAGCAGCTGCAGCGGCAGTGTGTAAAGTATTGGTGCTGTGATGTCGGCGCAGTGCGGTACATCCATGACCTGCATATTTTCTTCGGCGCGGATATCGGCTTTTTCATCGGCGAAGATATAAAGCTCACCGCCACGGGCGCGCACTTCTTCAATATTGGATTTTAATTTTTCCACCAGATCATTCTGTGGTGCGACAACCACAATCGGCATTTCAGCGTCGATCAGTGCCAGTGGTCCATGCTTCAGTTCGCCGGCGGCGTAGGCTTCAGCATGAATGTAGGAAATTTCTTTTAACTTCAGCGCACCTTCCATGGCAATCGGATACTGATCCCCACGGCCTAAAAACAGCGCGTGATTTTTTTCTGCAAAATATTCCGCCAGGGTTTCGATGGCGTCGTTCATTTTCAGTGCTTTTTCAATAACGGCTGGCAGTTGTGTCAGCGCATCGGCAATGCGTTTTTCCTGTTTGCTGTCCATACCTTTGCCTTTACCCAGCGCGGCAGTGAGCAACAGCAGGGCAACCAGCTGAGTGGTGAAGGCTTTGGTGGAGGCTACGCCGATTTCGGCACCGGCGCGGGTCATCAGCGCCATATCGGATTCGCGTACCAGTGATGAGCCGGGTACGTTACAGATGGTCAGTGAGCGGCTGAAACCCAGCTCCTTGGCCAGACGCAGAGCGGCCAGGGTATCGGCGGTTTCACCGCTCTGGGAAATGGTCACCAGCAGGCTGTTGGGGCGCACGACCGAGCGGCGATAACGGAATTCCGAGGCAATTTCGACATTACAGGCAACACCGGCAATATCTTCAATCCAGTAACGGGCGGTCATGCCGGCGTGATAACTGGTACCGCAGGCAATGATCTGCACCTGATCGATATCGGACAGATCGCCCAGCACTTCCAGGTTGAGCTGGCCATTAAACAGGCGGCCTTCCAGGGTGTTGATGATGGCCTGTGGCTGCTCGTAAATTTCTTTCAGCATGTAATGGCGGAATTCGCCTTTATCGCCGGCGTCGTGCTCGACGGTACTTTCCTGCGGGGTGCGTTCTACCGGCTGGTTCTGTTCATCAAACACGTTGACTTCCAGACGGGTGATTTCGGCAACGTCACCTTCTTCAAGAAAGGCGAATTTGCGTGTTACCGGCAGCAGGGCCAGCTGATCGGAGGCGACGAAGTGCTCACCGATACCAAAACCAATCACCAGCGGGCTGCCGGAGCGGGCGACGATCATACGTTCTGGCTGAGTACGGTCGATCACCACCATGCCGTAAGCACCGTGCAACAGAGAGCGGGCGGCCATGACCGCAGACAGCAGGGAGTCAGTGCTCTTCAGTTCACGCTGCACCAGGTGAGCGATAACTTCGGTGTCGGTCTGGGATGTGAAGACATAACCCTGAGCCTTGAGCGCATCGCGCAGGGCTTCGTGATTTTCGATGATGCCGTTATGCACCACGGCAATATCGCCGGAAACATGTGGATGGGCGTTGGCTTCTGACGGTTCACCATGGGTGGCCCAGCGGGTATGGGCGATACCGGTACCGCCGGCCATCGGCTGCTGCGCTACTGCATCGGCCAGAGCCTGAACTTTGCCCAGTCGACGCTGGCGCAGCAGTTGCGAATCCGGGCTGATGATCGCCAGACCGGCGGAGTCATAGCCGCGGTATTCCAGACGTTTCAGACCTTCCAGCAGAATATCTGCCACATCCCTTTGTGCTACTGCACCGACAATTCCACACATACGCTTCTCCGGTTCAGGTCGTGGCGATAATGACGCGCACGCCCTGTTGTTCAATTTGTTGTTGCTGTTCGCTGCTCAGACGGTCGTCGGTGATCAGAACACTGACTGATGACCAGGGCAATTCCAGGTTGGGTATACGCCGCCCGACTTTATCGGCTTCGGCCATGACCACAACTTCCCGGGCGGCTTCCGCCATCACCCGGCTTAAGCCCAGTAATTCGTTAAAGGTGGTGGTGCCGCGTTCCAGATCGATACCATCACAGCCGATAAACAGCTGGTCAAAGTCATAGGAGCGGATCACCTGTTCGGCAATCTGGCCCTGAAAAGATTCCGAATGGGTATCCCAGGTTCCGCCACTCATCAGTAATGTCGGCTCATTTTCCAGCTCGCGGATGGCATGTGCCACGGCCAGCGAGTTGGTCATCACCACCAGACCGCGCTTGCTCTGCAGCTGGGGGATCAGCGCCGCTGTGGTGGTGCCGAAATCAATGATGATGCGGTTATGGTCTCGGATCACAGCGGCGGCCGCGCGGGCGATCATTTGCTTTCGTTCCGAAACTTCTTCTTTGCTCTGGCTGTTATCGGTCAGTTCCGCCGGTAATGGCACGGCGCCACCGTAACGGCGCAGCAGCAGGCCGCTGCGTTCCAGCTCTGCCAGATCTTTGCGAATGGTGACTTCGGAGGTATCCAGTGCTTTCGCCAGTGCATCGACCTGCACCTGACCTTCCAGGTTCAGGGTTTCAAGAATGCTGTGACGGCGCTGCAGGGTATTGCGTTTGGGCATGGATGATCAGATCAGGGGCGCAGATGCGGTTAAATGGATTATCTTTCGAAACGAAAGTTATTTGAAAGGAATTTAGCAAAACGAAAGCAAAAAGCAATAATATGACAGAAATATTGCAGCCGGTGCACGTCAGACTGGCCGTGAATGCCTGAATGCCTGAATGGATGGTGAGGTTGGTTGTCAGGCTGGTCTTAAGGCTGGTTGTCGTGCAGAGAAGGGCGGCATCCGCTGATGGGGAAAGCCGAAGCCTGAGATCAGGCTCCGGTATTAACCCGTAGTGCTCAGCCTTCCGCCAGCTGGCATTGGTTGCGCCCACTTTCTTTGGCTTTGTAGAGGGCTTTGTCGGCACGTTCAAACACCACGTCCGGCGATTCCAGTGCGCGGAATTCGCTGATACCGAATGACATGGTGACCGGAACCCGCTCCTTGCGGAAGTTGAACGGGCTCTGTTCGATCTTAGTGCGCAGCTTTTCCGCTGCCGTCCAGGCATCCGCGCCATTGGTTTCCGGCATCAGGATCACGAACTCTTCACCGCCGAAGCGGGCGATAAAATCGATATCACGCAGATGTTTGCGCAGGGTGCGGGCGATCAGGGTCAGTACCCGGTCGCCGGCCAGGTGGCCATAGTTATCGTTGATTTTTTTAAAGTGATCGACGTCGGCCACGATTAACGCCAGATTGCCGCCGTAGCGATGACGACGCACCAGCTCTTCTTCCAGGCGGCCCTGATAGGCATCGCGGTTTGGCAGGCCGGTGAGCGGGTCGTGGGTCGCTTTGCGCTTCTGTTCTTCGATGGCCAGGCGACTTTCTTTGACCTCGGCTTCCATCTCATTCAGCCGTTCCTGCAGTAGTTTGAGCTTGGCTTCCAGTTTCTGTTCGCGTTCTTCTTCATCCTGCTGATACTTCTCCATGGCCTGCAAGATCATGGTCAGATGGTCGCGCACACTGGTGCCCAGTTCGCCGAGATCGCCGGAACCGGTGACCACTGAGCGGATATCGGCAATCTGCTCACGTACCATGCTGTCGAGATCCACACGGGCGCGGCGGCGTTCGCTCTGGCTCATACTGGCTTCACTGACCAGTGTCTGGATAGCTTTCAGGCGCTGATCCAGGCTCTGCAGAAATTGCTCTAGCTCGGTCTGGCTGTTGCCCAGACACTGCAGCAGGAAGTCGGTAGCATCTTCCAGAAGGGGTACCAGCTCGTACCAGTTCAGACCTTTCTGCAGGCGGGTTTTCAGCCCTTCGGACTGATAGTTGAGGCGTTCCGGAATAACCAGCTGACCGAGCAGGTTGAGCAGGGTCTCGGTGACTTCGGAGGCAATATGCGAGAAACCTGGTTCTGCTTCATCTTCCGCCGGGGTTTCATTTTCAGCCGTGTCATCGGCGTCGCTGCCACCGTCTTCCGTGGGTTTGAACCAGCGCTGCCACCATTTGCTGGAACGCGCAGCATCGTAGCCTTCGAGGGTAGCGATTTCACCAATCACCTGAATCCAGCTCTGCAGCTGGGTGGTATAGCCGGACCAGGTTTCCAGTTCTTTTACCGCGTCTTTGCGCACCTGACGGATACGTTTCATTAATGGGCGTGGTAGCGGACAACGGCCGAGTTTGTCGGCGGCATCGGACAGCTGGCCGAGCAGCACTTCAGCCTGAGCGGCGCTGGAGGACTCAAAGCGTTTGACTGCCGTCTCGAGCTCATCCATCACCCGGCTCATACCTTTGCCACCGGGTTTGATGGCTTCGCGCAGTTCATTCAGGGATTTATCGACGTTGCCGGACTGACCTTCGGCCAGCAGCGATACCACCACCAGACCGCGGCGCATCTGATCGTGTTGTTCTTCGGCGGTGGTTTTCAGTTTTTCATGCTGATCCAGCAAATCCAGATATTTGTCACGCCAGCGGCGTGCAGATGTTGACCCGGCTCCCTCGGTCATCAGGTACTCCAGCGATAGAAAGGTGACTTAACGGAAGTATAGATAAGTGCAGGGAATCTGCCGGGTGTTGAACGTGTAGATCAGTGCGCCGGATCAATAATGTGTGGCCATTCAATTTCGGCGGCGATGGGCAGGTGGTCGGAGTGCGGCTGATTGATTACCGCTGTGCGCAGCAGGCGGATGCTGTTGCTGAGAAAGATATGATCGAGACCGCGTTTGGGTTGCCAGCTGGGGTAGGTAGGCAGTACCCGTGGCGCATGCAGATTCAGCTGTTGCAACGGGCTTTGCTGCAGCAGGACTGAAGCTTCCTGATTGAGGTCGCCCATGATGATCAGGTTAGGGCGGTCGCTGACCAGGTTGCAGAGATAATCCAGCTGACTGAACTGAGCCTTGCGGCTCAGCGCGAGATGAGTCACGGCGATGGTGAGGCCACTGCTCATATCACCCAGTTGCATCACCATCAGACCGCGGCCCGGCAACAGACCGGGTAACGGATAATTGGTGATGCGGGCGGCGGGAAAGCGGCTGAGCAGACCATTGCTGTGGCGGGCGATACCACCAAGATTGCGGTTAATCTGCTGATACCAGTATGGGAAGCCGGCGGCATCGGCGAGATGCTCCACCTGATTACATTGACCACTGCGGAAACTGCCGCCATCGGCTTCCTGCAGCGCAACGATATCGAATCCACGCAGCATGGCTGCAATGTCAGTGAGTGATTGCTGACGGCGTTTATTGGGCAGAACATGCTGCCAGCTTTTCAGCAGATACTGGTGATAGGCGCTGGTCTGTATACCGACCTGCATATTAAAGGAGAGGAGTCTCAGAGAGTGTGCGGCCCTGGGGGCCGCAACAAATTCCTGCAGAGTGCAGAATCCGGGCATGGCGGGTAATTACTTACCTGCCAGGGCGGCGCGCTCTTTTTCGATCAGGAAGTCAGCAACTTTCAGCATCTGTGGCTGGCCACCGGCAGAGGTTGCGTCGATTACGTATTTGCCCTGTACGATCAGCGCCGGAACACCGGAGATCTGGAACGCACGGATACGCTGGTCACCCTGTTTCATACGCGATTTAACCGCGAAAGAGTCATAGGCTTTGTCGAAGTCTTCAGCGCTGATACCGGCTTTTTCTACCAGAAAGTCGCGCTGCTCATCACGGCTCAGCAGACGCTGACGGTCAACATGGATGGCTTTGAAGATGTCGTCGTGTACTTTTTTCTCAACACCCAGTACGTCTGCTACATGGAACAGCTGAGCGTGAACAACCCAGGCACGGCCAAACATGGCAGGTACACCCTGGAAATCGACATCCGCAGCCAGCTGCTCTTTCCATGGTTTGATGATGGATTCCAGATGGAAACAGTGTGGGCAGCCATACCAAAAGGCTTCTTCGACGTGCACTTTGCCATCGGCCAGCACAGTGACAGGCTCAGCCAGAACCTTGTATTCCTTGCCGGCAGTGTATTCTTCTGCGTGTACTGCGGCTGCGGCCATCAGTAGCGCGCCTGCGATCCATTTGCTCACCTGTGCGAACATCAGCGACTCCGTAATTGATATGTGATTCGAATCAGAATTAAGTAGAGCGCATTCTTGCATAAAGGTTCTGCAAGGCCCACTGCTTAGGGTAGGGAATTGTCAATCTCATCTGAACAGAGAGATCCGGCGCACAAAAAAAGCGGCCGGAGCCGCTTTTTTCAGACGCTTTTCAGACGCTTGTCAGCAGCTGCTTAACGCAGACCCTGAATATAAGAAGCAACCGCTTCAATTTCAGTCGCGTGCAGACGGTAAGCGATATCACGCATCATGCGGGTGTCGCCATCGTTGGTACGCTGATTCATGCTGAAAGCAGTCAGCTGAGTCTTGGTGTATTCAGCATGCTGACCAGCCAGGCGAGGGAAGCCAGCTGTGTCGATGCCTTTGCCGTCAGGACCGTGACAGGCCAGACATGCCGGAATGCCTTTTTCGGCGATACCACCACGGTAGATGGTTTGACCCAGTTCAACCAGTTCCTGCTGAGCACCAGCGCCAGTTGGAGTCTGGGAGCTGAAGTAAGCAGCCAGATCAGCAATGTCAGCGTCGCTCAGAGCAGACACGAAAGGCGCCATGGTCGGTACGTTACGGCGACCATCACGAATATCAGAGATCTGCTTGATCAGATAACGTTCACCCTGTCCGGCGATTTTCGGGAAGGTAGGTGCCAGACTGTTACCATCGGCATTGTGACATGCGGCACAGGTGACAGATTTTGCTTTGCCGGCTTCAGCGTCGCCAGCGTGAGCAACGGACATCAGTCCGGCAGAAACGATCAGGCTAATCAACAGGTTTTTCATCATCAGGTCCAGGTTGTATGTGAATTCTTCTACTTAGGCCGTGCCTTACTTAGGCGTGGACATGTAAGTGATCAGTTCTTTGTACTGCTCAGCGGTACAGTCCATGCACATACCACGTGGAGGCATCGCATTCAGACCGTTGGTTACGCTGGTTACCAGGGTATCCATGCCTTTCGCCAGGCGTGGTTCCCATGCGGCTTTGTCGAATGCTTTAGGCGCACCGGCAACACCCATGCCGTGACATACGCCACAGGCCTGCTGGTATTTAGCAGCCGGATCGAAAGCATTAACGTTAGCGCTCGCAGCGATAGCAGCAACGGTAGCCATCATCATCAGTTTTTTCATGTTGTGATTCTCTCTCTTGCTTGTTTTTTGAGGGTTCAAAACAGCTTAGCCCCGGAACCACTGCCCTGTGATATGATGGGTCCGTCTTCCAAAGGCCGAGCATTATATAACATTAATTTCCGGACGGTCATTACGTTTACCCTATGATAGCGCAGGAATCATTGACTTATACCAACACTCAGTTCGTTAAGAGTGCAGCAAAACTCAGCCAGTGCCCGACGGATATTGAGCGGGAAGTGGCCTTTGCCGGGCGTTCCAACGCCGGTAAATCCAGTGCGCTGAACCGTTTAACCGGGAATAAAAAACTGGCCCGTACCAGTAAAACCCCCGGCCGTACGCAACTGATTAACTATTTCCAGATCGGTGAGCGCCCGCTGGCGCTGGTCGATTTGCCCGGCTATGGCTTCGCCAAAGTGCCGCTGGCGGTGAAAAACGAGTGGCAGAAAGAGCTCGGTAACTACCTGCAGAAGCGTGATGCGCTGGTGGGGCTGGTGCTGTTGATGGACATCCGCCATCCGCTGAAAGAGTTTGATACCGCCATGATCGACTGGGCGATCAAAGCCAGCATGCCGGTGCATATTCTGTTGACCAAGGCCGATAAACTGAAGCGCGGCCCGGCGCAGAACACCATGCTGCAGGTGAAGAAAGCCATGAAGCCTCACGGTGATCTGGTCACGGTGCAGACGTTCTCATCACTCAGTGGTGACGGTATCGACGTGTTGAAAAAGCGCCTGAATGGCTGGCTGCTGCCGGCGCCTGTTGCCCCGGCTGAAGATGAAACTGGCGCGGATGACGCGCAGGAAACTGACCAGCCGGAATAAGCTGGTCAGACTTTTTCGCTGACGCTGGTACCTTTGTAATGACTCTCCTGCACCAGCTCAAAACGGCGGTGCTGAGGCAGGCGACGACTGGTACGCCGCTCGCGGCTGATGCTCAGGGCATTGGCCTGTGGGCGGAAAGCTTCGGCGCTGACTGAAGGCTGCTGCTGTACGGCCTCTTCCTTTTGCCCCTGTTGTGCAAATGCCTGCTCAGACATCTGCTCAAACTTCCCCATCAATTCCTGATAAGCACGACAGATTTTACCAAAATGCGCCTGCCCCTGTGGATTCAGATCCGGGTGAAACGCCATAGCCAGCCTTTTAAACGCTCTCTTTATTTCTTCTCTGCCGGCACCTGGGGCCAGGCCAAGAAGCTCATAATTGGTAAGAGACATATAAAAAGGGTCGGGTTTAGTGAATGTAACGCTATGTTACCAGCTTCCTACTAATTTCTTACGTCATTTTACGACGAAGGGCATGTTTGTCAGGCACAGATAAGTAATGTGCGGGAATGGCAGAAATTCCCCCGGTAACCATAGGGAATATTTTTGGGAAAATACTTCCTGATTAGTAAATACAAACAAAAATATCCGTGCAGGCCTGCAGCGCACAGCAGATTGACTATATTTAGAGATATTCCTCTGGTGTAACAGGTAACACCACGGGTTTAGCTAACAGCGAGTTTTTTCAGGATCTTCCTTTTCTTCGGTACTTCCCCAATGATCCGAAGTTAACCCGGTCGTTTGCCCCCAATGGCGACCGGGTCTTTTTTTGTCTGCAATCCGGGCAGATTCGGCTTCTGTAGCGCAGTGCAGCAGCCGTTATAACCTGTTGCTTCAGCCTCTGTGACGCATTGCTTTAGCCGTGATCAGGCTGATGGCGAAAAGACTGGTGGCGGCGACCACAATGCTCGGACCCGCCGGTGTATCCCAGTGAAACGATGCCCACAGACCTGCAATGACGGCTGTAATGCCGGTCAGACTGGCCAGAATCACCATCTGCTCGGGAGAGCGTGACACGCTGCGCGCTGCCGCCGGAGGAATGATCAGCAGGGCGCTGACCAGCAGAATGCCCACCACTTTCATTGCCAGTGCGACGATCAGTGCCAGCATCAGAATCAGCAGCAGGTTCAGACGCTTGACCGGATGACCTTCGATTTCTGCCAGTTCCGGACTGACGGTGACCGCCAGCAGGCCGCGCCATTGCCAGATCAGCAGGGCGCCGACAACCAGCACGGCAGCGATAATCCAGATGATGTCCTGCGTGCCGACCGCCAGCAGATCACCAAACAGATAACCCATCAGATCGACCCGCACGTCCTGCGCCAGACTCAGTGTCACCAGGCCAATCGCCAGTGTGCTGTGGGACACGATGCCGAGCAGGGTGTCGGATGACAGCCGCGCACTCTGTTCCAGTGGAATCAGCAGCAGTGCCAGCACCACAGAGCCAACCACCAGAGCCAGGGTCAGGTTGATGTCAGTGAGTACGCCAAAGGTAATGCCCAGCAGCGCACCGTGTGCGAGGGTGTCACCAAAAAAGGCCATGCGCCGCCAGATCACAAAGCTGCCCAGCGGGCCGCCAATCACCGCCAGCAGAACACCGGCCAGCAGCGGCATCAGCCACCAGATATCCATCATTGTTCATCTCCTGTACTGCGGTGATGGTCGTGATCGCAGTGGGCATGATCATGGTGGTGGGTGTAAGGCACGATGGCCGGTTGCGCACGGCCACCGAATAACTGCAGATACGCCGGGTCGACGGAGACATTATCCGGATGGCCTGAGCAGCAGACGTGACCATTCAGGCAGATCACTTCATCGGTCGCTGCCATCACCAGGTGCAGATCGTGGGAGACCATCAGCACGCCGCAGCCAAGCTCGTCGCGCAGTTGCGGAATCAGCTGATACAGCTCCATCTGGCCCTGCACATCGACCCCCTGCACCGGTTCATCGAGAACCAGCAATTGCGGTTTCATCAGCAGTGCACGCACCAGCAGCACCCGCTGCCATTCGCCGCCGGACAGGTCATGGACTGACAGAGGCGCCAGCGCCTTAATGTTCAGACGCTGCAGCCAATGCTCAATATCTTTGCTGGTGGCGTGACGGGCCAGACGAAGAAAGCCTTCGACGGTCAGCGGCATACGCTGATCGAGACTGAGCTTCTGTGGCATATAGCCGATGCGCAGATGTTTGCGGCGGATGACTTTGCCGCTGTCCGGCTGTTCCAGCCCCAGCATGACTTTGATCAGCGTGGATTTACCACAGCCGTTCGGGCCGATCAGGGTAATGATCTGACGTTCACGGATGGCCAGGCTGATATCACTGAGCACGGTTTTGTGCGCACGCTGCAGATTGAGCTGATCGGCTTCTATCAGGGGTGCTGATGCAGCTGTCACAGATCCGGAGTGTGGAGATTGTGGTGACGCGACGGCAGGGTTCACGTCACCAGGAGGTGTTGCGGTCATGATGCCTCTTTCTGGCAGATCGGGCACAGGCCCATCAGTTCAGTCATCTGTTGTTCGACTTTGATGCCCAGTTCTTCTTCCGCCTTGCTGGCCAGCGAGCCCATCAGCCTGCTGTCCAGCTCCTGGGCCCGGCCGCATTCACGGCAGACAAAGAAGCAGCTTGGGTGTGCTTCGCCCGGATGATTGCAGCCGATAAAAGCGTTAAGTGAGCTGATGCGGTGAATCAGCCCAAGATCAAGCAGGAAATCCAGCGCACGGTAAACCGTTGGCGGCGCCGAGTTAAAACCTTCTTCCGCCAGTTTCGGCAGCAGGTCATAGGCACCCACTGGTTTATGGTTGGCCCACACCATTTCGAGTACGCGCTGGCGTACCGGAGTCAGGCGCTGACCGCTTTCCTCACACAGACGTCTGGCCTTGTTGAGGGCACTGTCCACACAGGAATGGTGGTCGTGATGTTTGTATACATTCTGAGTCATCGGAAAACCTGTTGCCGGGCGGATGGCTGTTGCTGTTGCTGTTGCCTTTTTCCTTTTGTACCTGCTGTACAGGGTGTTGCTGAAGGCCCGGCTATTATGGGCGAGAGAACAGGCAGCAGGCAAAGAAACTTTAGGTTATAATATAACAATATTGTAACAATCAGGACGGGATAATTTTATGAAGTCCGTTTTTCGCGCTGCTGCACTGCTGATTCTGCTCTGTGCGGCCGCTGTTTCGCGCGCAGACGTCAAAGTGCTGGCCAGCCTGCATCCGCTGGCTCTGGTCGCCGCATCGGTGACGCCAGCAGAGGATCTGTCCGTGCTGGTGCCGGCCGGTATGACGCCCCATGATTTTTCTCTGAAGCCATCGGATATCCGCAGAATCCGAGAAGCGGGCATTATCTTCTGGGGCGGTGAACAGGCAGAACCTTACCTGGTCGAATTTGCCCGTCGCTGGCCGGATAAGCAGTGGATCGATATCTCGCAGTTTGCTCCTCAGGACGATCATGAAGCCGGGCATCCTGGTCATGACGAGCATGGCAACGGTCACAACGATGACCACGGTGATGAACATGAAAGTGATGAACACCAAGGCAATGAACACCACGACCCGCACTGGTGGCTGGCGCCGGATGTAATGATCCGTGCCCAGGCGGCGCTGGCAGAGGCGCTGAATCAGGATCCGGCGCCGTTCGCTGCCGCTGTAACCGCGCAGCTCGACAGCAGCCGCAGTCAGCTGGCGGCGGTAAAAGAACACGGCTTTTTTGTTTTCCACCGTGCTTATGATCACTGGGTGGAAGCCATGGACCTGAAACAGCTGGGTGCTTTCACCATCTCGCCGGAGCGCAAACCGGGTATGAAAACCCTGCAAGCAATGCGCGAACAACTGCAGAATGGCGACGTGCGCTGCGTGTTCAGTGAACCTGAGTTTTCGCCGGCGATCCTCGATTCGGCAGTGCGCGGGCTGGATATCCGCCGTGGTGAGCTCGATCCTATGGCGGCATCAGTCGCTATCACAAGCGATGGCTACGTGCGTTATCTGCAGCACCTGACCGAGCAATTCCGTCGCTGTCTTGCCGGCTGAGGGGTAACGGCAGAGCAGAGTTCACAATGGCCTGACCGGGGGGCTGGTACGTCCGTGCAGGCCCTCTGGTAACATCCTGTGTTTTACTGTCGTTAATTTGTAAGTTCGGACGTTCACACTTCGGTTACAACTACACTGAAAGTCATACATTGTGTTGTCGCCTCAGTGAGTGTGAATGTTTACTCTGACCCCAGAACAGACCGAAGAAATTACCCACGGGTTTACGGTGCCTTCGCGGCCGCAGGTTCTGCTGGAAATTCAGCGGTTAATCGATGATCCCGAATCCGACCTGTTTCAGCTGGGCAACCTGGTGGCTCAGGATATCGGTCTGTCGTCTGCCATTCTGAAAACCATCAATTCCCCGGTGTTCGGCATGAGCCGCACCATCAGTGATATCAAACAGGCAGTGATGCTGCTCGGCGCCAAAACGGTCAGTACGCTGGCCACGGCCATGATGCTGCGCAACAGCTTTAAAGCCACTGGCTCCATTTCTTTTGAACGCCTGTGGGATAATTCCACCATGGTGGCTGATACCATGGTGTTTATTGGCCGCAATATCAAAGATCAGATCCCACCGGAAAATCTCTATACAGCCGGTCTGTTTCACGACTGCGGCATTGCCGCGATGAGTCAGAAATATTCTGACTATCGGGAAACCCTGCAGCTGGCCAATCTCGATTATTCCTGCACCCCGACGGATTACGAAGATAAGCGTTACAACTGTAATCACACTCAGGTGGGCTATTTCATCGCTACCAGCTGGGCGCTGCCGCCGGACATCTGTCAGGTGGTGCTGTTGCATCACGATGAAGACTACCTGCGCACAAACATCAACGATGAAATTGCCCTGGTGTGGTCGACGCTGAAGATCGCCGACAACATGGTGAATAACATCCGCCGCGGTTATGACCTCACGGACTGGGAGCGCATCAAAGCACTGGCGTTTGAATCGCTGGGCATTACCGAACTGGATTATTTCGATCTGCTGGAAGACCGCTCCGAACAGCTGAACGTTGTTTGATCTCGCCCCCGACGCTGCTGACACTGTGACGGCGCTGGTTGAATTAGCCTTTGAACGCCCTAGAATAGCGCCATCTTTTTATTGTCTGGACACACTGTTATGACACTGGCTGTGGTTACGCTGGCGGCGGGTAAAGGCTCGCGCATGAAATCCGATCTCCCCAAGGTACTGCACAAACTGGCCGGTAAACCCATGCTGGCGCATGTGCTTAACAGTGCTGCCCAACTGGATGATGCCAGACAGCATGTGGTGATTGGTCATGGCGCCGACGCCGTAAAACAGCAGATCACAGAGTTTGATGTCAGCTGGGCGGTGCAGAGTGAACAGAAGGGTACAGGGCATGCGGTGGCTCAGGCTATGCCGGATGTCGATGCCGAAGCGACGGTACTGGTGCTGTACGGCGATGTGCCGCTGATCCGCAGCGAAACCCTGCAGAAATTACTCGATGAAAGCCACGCCGGTAATGCCCTGGCGCTGTTAACGGTAGAGCTGGACGATCCGACCGGCTATGGCCGTATCGTGCGCGATGACGCCGGAAACATTCAGGCCATCGTTGAACACAAAGACGCCAGCGCAGAGCAGCACAGAATCCGCGAAGTAAACACCGGCATTCTGGCGGTGTCCGCTGCCCATCTGAATACCTGGCTGCCAAAACTCTCCGCCAACAACGCCCAGGGCGAATACTACCTGACCGATATCATCGCCATGGCGGTGGAAAATGACGTCGCTGTGCGTGCTATTCATCCACTCGACGAATACGAAGTGCAGGGCGTCAACGACCGCCTGCAACTGGCAGCGCTGGAACGTGTATATCAGCGCCAGCTGGCCGATGAACTGCTCACCGCCGGAGTTTCGCTGGCCGATCCGGCACGCCTGGATATCCGCGGCACCCTGACCGCCGGTGCTGACGTCAGCATCGATATTGGCTGTGTGTTTGAAGGTGATGTGGTGCTGGCAGACGGCGTCAGCATTGGCCCTTACTGCGTGGTGAAAAACAGCCAGCTGGGTCAGGGTTGCGAAGTAGAAGCCTACTCCCATATTGATGGTGCGCAGCTGGCATCCGGCTGCAGCATCGGCCCATACGCCCGTCTGCGTCCGGGGGCCGACCTGAAGCAGTCGGCCAAAGTCGGTAACTTCTGCGAAGTGAAGAAAGCCGTGATCGGTGAAGGTTCAAAAGTGAACCATCTGACGTACATTGGCGATGCCGAAATCGGCAAAGACGTGAATGTCGGCGCCGGTACCATCACCTGCAATTACGACGGCGTGAACAAGTCGAAAACCGAAATCGGCGACGGCGCCTTTATCGGCTCCAACTCCTCGCTGGTGGCCCCGGTGAAAGTCGGTGCCGGAGCAACCATCGGTGCCGGTTCTGTGATCACCCGTGAAGTGGCAGACAACGAGCTGTCTGTGGCGCGCGGCAAACAGCGCAATATCAGTGGCTGGGCACGGCCTGTCAAAAACTGACGGACTGCGGGCTGGTGTGGCAAGCGTCAGCCCGACCTGAGTCATTCCCCACTTTCCGCCCGCACTGGTATGATGGGCGGCATCTGTCTTTGTACTTATCATCTTTCTTCCCCTGAGGAGCCTCATGTCTGCTGTGACCACTCTCCGTATTGCTACCCGTAAAAGCCCGCTCGCTCTGTGGCAGGCAGAACACGTCAAAGCCCGTCTTGAAGCCATGCATCCGGGGCTGGCGGTGGAGCTGGTTACATTCTCAACCCAGGGCGACAAAATCCTCGATACGCCGCTGGCGAAAATCGGCGGCAAAGGCCTGTTCGTAAAAGAACTGGAAACCGCCATGCTCGATGGTCGCGCTGATATCGCTGTGCACTCCATGAAAGACGTACCGATGGAATTTCCTGAAGGTCTGGAGCTGGGTGTGATCTGTGAACGTGAAAACCCGCGCGATGCTTTTGTATCCAACAACTACAAGGCCATCAGTGAGCTGCCGGCCGGTGCGGTTGTGGGGACTTCCAGCCTGCGCCGTGGCTGCCAGATTCAGAACAGCCGCCCGGACCTGGTGATCAAAAGTCTGCGTGGCAATGTGCAGACCCGTCTGAGCAAGCTGGATGCCGGTGAATACGATGCCATCATTCTGGCTTCTGCCGGTCTGCTGCGGATGGAAATGCAGGATCGTCTGACCGCGTTTATTGAACCGGAAGAATCCCTGCCAGCAGGCGGCCAGGGCGCATTGGGCATCGAATGGCGTGTCGGTGACAGCGCTGTGCATGAACTGATTAAACCGCTGCACGATGAACTGACTGCCAGCTGTGTACTGGCTGAGCGCGCGCTGAACCGTCGCCTGCAGGGTGGCTGTCAGGTGCCGATCGCCTGTTACGCCGAGCGCAGCGGTGATGAACTCTGGTTGCGTGGACTGGTGGGCAGTGAAGACGGCACACAGATTCTGCGTACCGAAACCCGTGGCAGCGCCACTGAACCGGATGCACTGGGTATCAGCGCCGCAGAAGACCTGTTAGCACAGGGGGCCGGTGCCATCCTCGAAGCCGTTTACGGTCACGAAGTTAAGTAATGACGACGGTTGTCGTAACCCGTCCGCAGGATCAGGCTGGCGGCATTATTGCCGCCCTTGAGACGCAGGGCGTCAGTGTGCGCCATCACCCGCTGATGCAGATTGTGCCGCTGGCGGATGACGACGAAGCTGCACGCTCCGGCCTGCGGCAGAAAATGCTCGATATTGATCAGTACAAAGCGGTGATTGCCATCAGCTTTAATGCGGCGACTTATGGTCTGCGCTGGCTGGATGATTACTGGCCGCAGCTGCCATTGGGCATCGACTGGTATGCGGTCGGGCCAACGACCGCGGATGTCTTGCAGCAGGCGGAAATAAACGTAAATATGCCTGCACAGCGTTTCGACAGCGAAGGCGTGCTGGCATTGCCCGGTTTGCAGGCGGAACAGATCCGTGGTGAACGGGTTCTTATCTGGCGTGGTGTCGGTGGCCGTGAAACCCTCGCCAGTGTGCTGCGCGAACGCGGTGCGGAAGTGGATTACGCCGAGCTTTATGAACGCCAGCCAGTAAACTGGAGCGACAGCGACTGGCACAACGCACTGGCGGATAAACCCCTGCTGATGCTCAGCAGTGGTCAGGCGCTGGACATCGCCGAATCACAGGTGCCGCAACTGGCACAGAAAGTCAGTGCTGTTATGCTGCCCAGTGAACGGGTTGCAGAGCAGGCACGGGCGCGCGGATACAACCCGGTACTGGTCGCCGCCAGTGCCCGCGACAATGATATGCTGCAGTGCCTGCAGCAATGGGCGCAGACGAAATAAAAACGTGTAAGCATGGTTATCAGATCAGCCGGTCGGTTTAAGGAAGCAGACAGTGACGAAAGATAAAAACGATCAGCAGGATACAGACAAGCTCAACAGCGATACCCCTGAGCAGACTCCGGAGTTAACGCCTGAGCCAACACCGGCAGCAGCGGAGAGTAAACCGTCCGCATCTGAAACAGACAACACGCCAGCGGATGAAACCGTTGATGCGGCAGAATCCGCGCAGCAAAAACCGGCTAAAGAGAAAGCCGCAAAAGACGCTCAGGTAAAAGAAAGCTCTGCTAAGCCAAAAACAACTGAGCCAAAAACAGCTGAACCGAAGACTGCTCGCAAAGGTCCGCATCCGCTGGCCTGGATCAATCTGATTCTGATGCTTGGTCTGCTGGCGCTGGGCGCTTTTGCCGGCTGGCTGGTGTGGCAACAGCAGCAGAGCACATCCGCTGAACTGGCGGTTCTGAAAGACCGCTTATTGCAGGCGCAGCAACAGGCCGGCAACCTGGCCGCTGCCGAAGGCGACCTGCTGTCAGAAACCCAGTCACTGAAAAACCTGACTACAACCCTTAAGCAACAGGTTGAACATAACACCGACCGTCTCGGCAAACTGCCGGGTGCTGAACGTCAGGACTGGCTGCTGGCGGAAGCGGAGTATCTGCTGCGCATGGCTAACCAGCGCCTGCTGCTGGAGAAAGATGTCGAAGGCAGTCTGAGCATGCTGCAGGCAGCGGATAACGTGCTGGTGGAGACCCGTAATCCGCAGCTGAATCCGGTGCGTAAAACCATTACCGAAGAAATTCAGAGTCTGCGTGCTTCGCCTGCGGTGGATGTGACCGGTGCGGTGCTGCGTCTGCAGACACTGCAGGAGGCGTTACCACAACTGCCGTGGCTGCCGGATCGTCTGCTGCCGGATGGCGATAAAGCGGAAACAGTGGCCGCAGCACCGCAACCGCTGGATCAGCCCTGGTATCTGACTCTGTGGCACACAGTGAAAGAATCGCTGAGCACGCTGGTGCGCTTCCGCGAACGCTCAGAGCCGATTGCCGCACCGCTGTCACCGGATCAGCAGTACTACCTGCAACAGAATATGCACCTGATGCTGGAGCAGGCTCAGGTAGCGCTGCTGCGTAAGCAGGATGATCTGTACAAACACAGCCTCAGCCGCGTTGCCGGCTGGCTGGATGAATACCTGCTGATCGATGATCAGCGTACCGTTGCCGCTAAACTGGCGCTGCAGGAGTTACAGGGCTGGCAGGTGAATCCACCGTTACCGGATATCACCGGCTCACTGATGCAGCTGCAGAAACTGGTGGAAAACCAGCGCCGTGGCAGCGTCCTGCCGCGACAGCCTGCGCCTGCCAATGAGGCAGCAGACGGAGGCAATCAATGAGAGTCTGGCTGCTGCTTCTGGTCGTTTTTCTCGCGGTCGGCCTGATTGCCGGTACGCTGATGAATATCGACACTGGCTACGTGCTGGTGAGCTGGCATAACTACACGCTGGAAATGACGCTGTGGGTGTACCTCGGAATGACAATGGGGCTGATGCTGCTGCTGTATGTGCTGCTGCGTATCAGCCTGCTGCTGGTGGGCAGTGACTGGCGCTTTAACGAATGGCGCCGGCAGCGCCGCAGCGTACGTGCTCAGCGTCAGACAACACGTGGTCTGTTAGCGCTGGCTCAGGGACGCTGGCGGCGGGCAGAACGTCTGCTGACCATAGGTGCAGAAGATTCTGAAACCGGTCTGATCAACTATCTGGCTGCTGCCCGTGCCGCATATGAACAGAACAAAATGGACGCTGCCGACGAGTGGCTGAAAGCCGCCAGTCAGAGCACCAAAGGGGCGGATCTCGCGGTTGGCCTGACTCAGGCGGAACTGCTCAACAGCCGCGGTCAGAAAGAACAGGCACTGGCGGTTCTGCTCAATCTGCGCAAGCAATATCCGCGTCACGCTTACCTGCTCAAACTGCTGGTGAAAACCTATCTGGATCTGGAAGACTGGGTAGCGCTGCACGAGATGTTGCCGCTGCTGAAAAAATCCAGCAAGCTCAAGCCGGAGCGTATCCGGGAGCTGGAAGAAAACGTTCAGCTGCAATTGCTCGACCGCGCTGTGCACGGTCATGGCCAGGCACCGGGTGAAGCCGCTGCTGAGCTGAAGCGCCTGTATCACGACTTCCCGCGCCAGGGCCGCTACTCATTTAAAGTGACCAAACGCTATATCGATCTGCTGAAAGAGCAGGGCGAAGAAGGGCTGGCGGAACAGGAGCTGCGCAACGCGCTGAAGTACGTCTGGCATGATGATCTGATCGTGCTGTACGGCAGTCTGCATGGCACGGATACCGGCCGTCAGCTGCTGTTCGCTGAGCAGCAGTTGCAGGAACGTCCGAACGATCCGTATCTGCTGCTGGTGCTGGGGCGCCTGTCCCGTCGTCAGGAGCATCTGGAAAAAGCCCGCGATTACCTGCAGACCGGCCTGCGCTTAAAAGGCCTGCCTGAACTGCATGCTGAAATGGGCAAAGTGCTGATGGCGGAAGATAACGAAAAAGCTGCCTGTGAACATTTCCGTCAGGCTCTGCGCGCGCACTGAATCCAGAGAGATTGCATTGCGCAGTGCAGAAAAAAGCGGCAGAACCCATTAATAAGTTCTGCCGCAAAGGGGGAAGGTCTGCTGCAGTGGGCCCGCAGCGCAATGTATTCACCTGTCTTCAGGTTTGTCTGACGTTTTATTCGAGCTGCAGTGGCTTACCAGCCGCTTTACGCACGGCCTGCCATTCAGCCTCCGTCAGTGCTGCTTCGTCACCGGGTAACTGCAGCAGAATATCGAAGAAGTCCTCACGCAATTCACTCACCAGCACATCATTACGTGGCCGGGTTTTTACCACGTAAACGCTCTGCACATTCTGATGATCGAAAGCGCGCCAGGTCTGCTGGTCTTTCAGGTGCACATAGCTGTGATTTTCCAGCGCGCTGATCAGCTTTTCCGTATCCAGTGAGCCAGAACGCTCCGCTGCGTCCTTAAACTGATAAACGATTGAGTAGGCGGAAGCCGCCGAGCTGGAAGGGTAGGTCTGATAACGGCCGACGAAATCCTCAACAAATTTTTTGCCGCCGGCAAAGTCGTACTGGTAAGGGACTTTCCAGGTCCAGGGAGCGGCACCAATTACGTTTTCAAGAATGCCTGCGCCGGCTGACTTTGCCATCCCCAGGGTCAGATTGGGGACGATGATGGTCATTTTATCTTTCAGATCCATGCTGTGCGCCAGCTTCAGCGCCATGGCCATATCATCGCCGAACTGCACCAGCATCAGCACATCTGCACCGGAATCGCGGGCCTGCTGCAGCGCGCTGCGGAAGTCCGCATCGCGTGGACGTGGATAGGTTGTGGTGACCCCCGGATGAGCGGCGGTGTCCTGAGTTCCGGTAAATTCACGCAGGGATTTTTCCGTCGACCAGCCCCAGCTGTAATCCGCTGTAATATAAAACAGCTTTTTACCCTGCAGGCTGTCATTCAGATAGGCGGCCAGTGCTTTCGCTGCCATATGTGCGTTGTAGGTTTCGCGGAACATATGACGATGACCTTCACTGCCGGTGGTCTCGTTGGCATAGGTCAGGGTGCCGAAATAAATCAGATTATGACGTGCCGCTTCTTTACCGGCCGCAATGGCAACGGCACTGGACGACCCGCCGAACAGCATCGACACGCCCTGTGCCGCTAATTCTTTTACGTTTTCTACAGACTTATCTGGTTTGGAAGCCGAGTTGGCAGTGAGTAATTCCAGCGGCCGTCCGAGAACACCACCGCTGGTATTAATTTCATCCACGGCCATCAGCGCACCGCGGGCCTGAGCCAGCCCCTGCTGTTTATAGCGCCCGGTGGATGGGTAATTGAGACCAAGTTTTACGGATTCGGCGGCCTGTACGGCGGCGGATAAAAAAAAGATGCCCGCCAGCAACAGATGGATCATTTTACCCGGATAGTACTTCTTCCCCGGCATGGTGGTGCCCTCTTGTTATTATTATGCGTTTCGCTTCTTCTCAGATAAGAAATAATAATGAAATTTCGTTATTAGTCTCGCCGACTAAAGTCTGCGGCAAAACGGGCCTTAGTGGTTCGTCAGTACAGGAAGGGTTTTGAATAACTGAAAATAAAGCAGGATTAAGCGCCGGAAAGCCAGTGCTTGAGGGGTTCAAACACTGGCCGGTGGAAGATAAAAGTGAAGAGCAGAAGCGGCAGACTGCAGCTTTGCTCAGTTGTGCTCAGTTGCGACAGAGTTCCGTAATCCGGCTGTTATTCCAAAACCAGAGGTTTGTCGTTAATCGTCCGCACCATCTGCCATTCATCCTGATTCATTTCGGTATTACTGACGTCCAGCAAAATATCGAAAAAATCCTCACGCATATCGCTCAGCATAATGTCATCGCGCTTGCGGCTGCGTACAACATAAACGGTCTGCTGATTCTGATGATCAAAATCGCGCCAGCTCTGTTCGTCTTTGAGTAATTTGTAACGATGATTTTCCAGTGCCGCAATTAAGCCTTCGGTTTCTGTCGAGCCGGAGCGTTTAACCGCATCAGTAAACTGATAAACAATGCTGTACGCCGATGCGGCAGAACTGGAGGGGTGCAGCTGATATTCCTGCACAAAGGCTTCGACAAAATCTTTACCGCGCTGGTAATTAAACTGGTACGGCACTTTCCATGTCCAGGGCGCCGCACCGATAACGCCTTCCATTAATCCGGGGCCAGCGGCCTGGGCCATGCCCAGCGTCAGGTTGGGTACGATGACCGTCATTTTCTTTTTCAGGTCCATGGCATAAATTTCATTCAGTGCCAGCACCATATCCTGCCCTAACTGATTGACCACCAGAACTTCAGCGCCGGATTCCACTGCTTTGCGCAGAGCCGCCTGAAAATCCCGGTGCATGGGATTTGGAAACGGTGTTCGTGCGGCCGGATGTGAAGTAATCCCCTGAGTGCCGGTAAAACTGCGCAACGCGCCTTCCATGGACCAGCCTTCGCTGGAGCCGGCGGTAAGATAAAAGAATTTTTTACCTTTTAAATAGGTGTTCATATATTCCGCCAGTGCACGTGCGGCCATATACGAGCTGTAAGGCTCACGGAACAGATAACGCTGACCTTCGAGGCCAGTAATTTCGTTGTCGTATCCCAGCGTGCCGAAATAAATACGTTTGTGTTGTGCTGCCCGTTCTGCGGCAGCAATGGTCGCCGAACTGGAGGCACCACCGAATAACATCACTGCACCCTGCGCGATCAGCTCATCAACATTGGCTGCCGCCCGCTCTGGTTTGGATGCAGTGTTAGCCCGCAATAATTCCAGTGGCTGGCCATTAACACCGCCCTGGCTGTTAATTTCTTTTACCGCCAACAGCGCGCCACGGATCTGTGCCAGCCCCTGTTCTTTGTAGCGTCCGCTGGACGGATAATTCAGACCAATTTTGATGCTTTGCTGCGGGCTTTCTGCCGCATAAACAGGCACAGGGGTGGTAACAAACAGCATAGAGCTGAGCAGGAAAACCGCTGCAGGAAAACGGCGCAATAATGATTGGCAACGAACAGGATGGGGCGACATAAGGATTCCTTTTCTGGCTGAGTATTGGCGTGAGGCCAGCTCTCTGACGGAGCTGATCCAGACAGGTAAGACAGGACACAAGGTTGTACCTGTGGACAGAAAGAGGAACTTGTATTCAGACGAACAGAAAATATGAAATTTTTCGGCTGGGGCAGGTCTGCTTTGCAGGCTGGCAAGTGCAGAAGACATTGCTTACAAAATGTCTTTGATTTTTTGCTGTGATTTTCACCACGGGTCAGCGGAAATAAAAAAGCCCTGCTATATAGCAGGGCTTTTTGGGCGCGGTAAATCTTACTGCGCAGATACCACAATCGAAAAAGTATCAGGCTTCTTCTTTGTGCAGATGAACATCCATTTGCGGGAATGGAATCTCAATACCTTCCGCATCAAAACGCAGTTTGATGGTTTCGGTCAGTTCCCATTTAACGGTCCAGTAATCTGCAGCGTTGGCCCATGGGCGCACAACAAAATTCACAGAAGAATCGGCCAGTTCTGATACGGCAATTTTCCATTCCGGATCTTTCAGTACCAGTGGGTGCGCGGCGACAATTTCATGCAGCAGAGCTTTGGCTTTCAGCAGGTCGCTGCCATAGCTGATGCCAACAATCATATCCACCCGGCGGGTCGGCTCAGCGGAATAGTTCACCATGGTGTTACCGAATACGTTGCCGTTTGGCACGGTAACCAGTTTGTTGTCCGGGGTTTTCAGGCGGGTGCTGAAAATAGTGATCTGATCAACGGAACCGGCCACACCGCCAACTTCGACATAATCACCCAGTTTGAACGGACGGAATAAAATGAGCATTACACCAGCGGCGAAATGCGACAGTGAATCTTTTAATGCCAGGCCAACGGCCAGACCGGCGGCACCGAGCAGAGCAACCAGTGAGGTGGTATCCACACCCAGTTGCGACAGCGCAAAAACAATCACCAACAGGGTCAGCGTGGTGCCCATTACGGTTTTTACAAAGGCAACCAGAATGGGATCCAGCTTGGCGCGGGTCAGACCTTTGGCGGCGGTGTTGGTAATCATGCCGGCAATCATGCGCCCGATGATAAAGATCAGCAGGGCGAGCGCAATCTGAGTCCCCCACGGCAGAACGTAATCCGTCCAGATCTGTTGTGGGTCAATGTTCCAGTTCATACAGAGATAGCTCCTTAATCAAAATGTTGGCTGCGCGTACTGTGTGCAGAAAATCACGGTCTTGGTGCGTAAGCAAAAACGTCCGAATGCATTTGGTCGATTGTCAGCCCTAAAGGTTCCAGCTGATCCAGCGTACCGTACACCATGTTCGGCGAACCACAGGCGAACATACGAACATGACTCAGATCTGTGAAATCTTCATGAATCACCTGATAGATCCAGCCGGCACGGCCTTCCCAGCCTTCGCTCTGCGTTTCGATAATCGGGTGATAACGCAGATTGCTGTACTGACGTGCCCATTCTATCGGAAGATCGGCCAGATAGAATCCATCTGCTTCACGGTTTGACCAGTAAATATGCAGTTCGCGTTCCGGCTCAACCGCCAGTATGCCTTCCACCAGACTTTTGATCTGGGAAAAACCGGTACCGGCAGCAACCAGCAGTAACGGTTCTTTGTTGGCGTCCAGGAAATCCGGGTGCACCAGACAATCACCGAATGGCAGGGTGATACCAACGGTGGATGCACTCTTCAGAAAGGCGATCACCTGATCTGAGGTTTCGCTGCCGGCGGCTATGTGCAGTTCAATGCGGCGCGCATCATCACCGGTCAGAGTGCCCGGTGCGCTGGCAATCGAGTAAGGCAGTTTCTTTTCGCCATCCTTTGTCTGCACGTTTAACAGCAGGTACTGCCCCGGCCAGAAGTCTGCTTTTTTCCCGGCCGGTGCCAGCAGCTCTACGCGGTAAACATTGCCCGGCAGGGCTTCAACCGCGCTGATCTGGCAGGCCAGAGAGACTTCTGGTTTGTGGTAAGGAGGGTGTACATCGGACATAAAAATCTCGGCATCGGTTTGAGGGTGAGCGACACAGCAAAGAATCTGATTATCCTGATTAAACAGATGCTCGCCCAGTGAATTACGGAAACGGAACTCACCATCTAAGTATTCGCCCCGACAGATTTCACAAACACCGTTATCACAGCCAATGGCGATGGCTACGCCCTGCTGTTCCGCTGCATCAGCGATGGTCTGATCGCTGCGGCAGCGGATAACGGTGCCGGAGGGCTGAAAGGTGACCAGATGAGTATCGGCGCTCAAAGCCCCAGCTCATCCCAGAGTTCGTCGATCCGCGCGGTTACCGCCGGATCTTTCACAATCGGCGTGCCCCATTCACGCTCGGTTTCCCCCGGCCATTTGTTGGTGGCGTCCATCCCCATCTTGGAACCCAGCCCGGATACCGGCGAAGCGAAATCCAGATAATCAATCGGGGTGTTCTCGATCAGCGTGGTATCGCGTGCCGGGTCCATACGCGTGGTAATCGCCCAGATCACGTCTTCCCAGTTACGGGTATTCACGTCGTCGTCGACCACGATAACAAACTTGGTGTACATAAACTGGCGTAAAAACGACCACACACCCATCATTACGCGCTTGGCGTGACCGGCATACTGCTTCTTCATGCTGACTACGGCCATGCGGTAGGAACAGCCTTCCGGCGGTAAATAGAAGTCGACGATTTCCGGAAACTGCTTCTGCAGAATCGGCACAAACACTTCGTTCAGCGCCACGCCCAATACCGCAGGTTCATCCGGTGGACGGCCCGTATAGGTGCTGTGATAAATCGGGTCTTTGCGGTGCGTAATACGCTCCACGGTAAATACCGGGAACTGATCCACTTCGTTGTAATAGCCGGTGTGGTCTCCGTAAGGGCCTTCATCCGCCATCTCACCGGGATGAATCACACCTTCCAGCACGATCTCGGCGGAGGCCGGAACCAGCAGATCATTGCCGATACTTTTTACCAGCTCGGTTTTGCTGTCACGCAGCAGACCGGCGAAGGCGTATTCGCTCAAGGTATCCGGCACCGGTGTAACCGCGCCTAAAATCGTTGCCGGGTCAGCGCCCAGAGCAACCGTTACCGGGAAAGGTTCGCCCGGGTGGGCCTTCTGCCACTCGAGAAAATCCAGTGCGCCACCACGATGGCTCAGCCAGCGCATAATTACTTTGTTTTTGCCGATTACCTGCTGGCGGTAAATTCCCAGATTATGACGGTCTTTGTGTGGCCCTTTGGTAATCACCAATGGCCAGGTAATCAGCGGGGCGGCATCACCGGGCCAGCATTTCATCACCGGGATTTTGCCCAGATCGACATTATCACCTTCGATAACCACTTCCTGACAATGGGCCTTACGGATTTCCTTCGGCCCCATGGTCATAACTTTCTTGAAGATTGGCAGCTTTTCCCAGGCGTCTTTCATGCCTTTGGGTGGCTCAGGTTCCTTCAGGAAGGCCAGCAGTTTACCGACTTCGCGCAGGGCATCAACGGACTCTTCACCCATGCCCAGAGCAACGCGCTCCGGTGTACCGAACAGGTTGGCCAGTACCGGCATATCGTAACCTTTCGGGTTTTCAAACAGCAGGGCCGGGCCTTTGGCTCGCAGCACACGGTCGGCTATTTCCGTCATCTCCAGATGCGGATCGATTTCCTGGGTGATGCGTTTCAGCTCACCCCGTTTTTCCAGGACTTTCAGGAAGTCGCGTAGGTCGGCGTATTTCATCGGCCACTCGGGTCTGAATATTTGTGCGTATGATACCTGAAAACTGAGATGGAGCCTTCAGAACACTGATATTTACAGACCTGAACTTCAGAATTTTAACCATTCTGTGAATATGGTTATGCTGACAATAAAGAGATTTGCCGTATGTATGAAATCCAGCTTACATGTGGTGCAGATAAGGGACAGTGTCGTATGAAAGTAAGTCCCGCAGCGGTTATCTTCTTCTTATGTGTTTTGACCGTCACCGGCTGTGCGACAACCAGCAATTCGCCAGTGACAGAAGATCAGGATGATTCCCTGCAGCAGCTGAAACAGCAGGAAAGCCTCTATCTGGATCTGCTGGCAAAAGCGTCAGACTCAAATGCCGGAATTAACGATATCAGTCGCTTCGTATTTCTGGCCGGTGACCTGCGACAGCAGAATTACGCATCGTTATCTGAAGCTCTGTTTCATGACTATATGAAAGTATTCGTTACCTCGCCGGACAAGGTTGTACAGCTGTGGAAAGCGGATTCTGAAGCGATAGCCACCGCGTGTTATTACCTGCAGGGTTTTTACTGGTTTGAGGATGGATCGGGTATTCATTTGCCTTACGCTCCGGCTGCCAGCTGGCCTGAGTTCGTTCAGCGCTACCGCAACAGCCTGCCAGAAGGGTTCGTTCAACAGTGTGAACCTGTCAGTAATACACCTTCCTGATATACTCCCGGCCTGATTTAACTGGCCGGGAATACCCCATGAACGCAAAATCGACTCTCAATGCCGCCGCCGTTGCCGGTTTCAGTGCGGTGGCACTGGGCGCGTTCGGAGCGCACGGACTGAAAGGTGTGCTGGATGACGCCATAATGACGGTGTACCACACCGCGGTGCTTTATCATCTGGTGCATTCTGCTGTGCTGCTGGCACTGGCTGTATGGCTGAAAGTGATGCCGGGAAACCGCTGGCTGAGCTGGTCTGCTAACCTGATGCTGGTGGGCATGATTCTGTTCTGTGGCAGTCTGTACGCCATGACGCTGACGGGGATTCGCCCGCTGGGCATTATCACTCCGTTCGGTGGCGTCAGCTGGCTGGCCGGCTGGGCATTACTGCTGGTAGCGGCCAGCAAACTGAAAACACAAGATTCTGAATAACAGGGCCGATACGTGGCAGACGAAAAAACAAATGGGCAATTGCCTGACAGCGAAGACGCACAGACTGAACAGCAGACCGATGCGTCCATGACTGACGACCTGACAACAGATGATCAGGCGCCGGAAGAAAGCAGCGACAAACCACAATATCGCCGTGGCATTAAAAGCTTTGTTATCCGCGCCGGGCGCTTAACCAAAGGTCAGCAGGGCGGACTTGAACGTCAGTGGCCGGTGATGGGTTTAACCCTGGAACAGGGGCCAATCAATCCGGTTGACGTCTTCGGACGTGATGGCCATGTGGTACTGGAAATCGGTTACGGCATGGGCACCTCGCTGGTGCAGATGGCCAAAGCTGCACCGGAGAAAGATTTTATTGGTGTCGAAGTGCACCTGCCTGGCGTTGGCTCGCTGCTGAATCTGGCAGAGGAAGCGGGTGTCACCAACCTGCGTACTTATAAAGACGATGCCATCGAAGTGCTGAAGCTGATTCCGGATAACAGCATCGATACCGTACAGCTGTTCTTCCCCGATCCCTGGCACAAGAAAAAGCACCACAAGCGCCGTATCGTGCAGAGCGAATTCGCCCAGACCCTGCGCCGTATTTTAAAACCCGGCGGCATTTTCCATATGGCCACCGACTGGGAAAACTATATGGAGCATATGCTGGAAGTGATGGATGCCGAAGAAGGCTATGAAAACATCGCCGGCAGAGGTAACTGCGTACCACGCCCGGAACATCGTCCGCTGACTAAGTTTGAAAACCGCGGAACGAATAAAGGTCACGGGGTGTGGGATATGATGTTTAAAAAGATAAGCTAACGCGGATCGCTACCTGCGTTGCCTCTGCTTTGTTAAATGCCAGTTCGAAATGCTCATGTATGGCTTATACACTCCGCTTTCTCACTGGCATTTGCCGCGCATAGCCTGCCTCGGCAACGCGATCATGATCCAAATTGCAGGTTTGGTGCGCATGGAGCACCAATTGGTTAGAACACCTGAACGGGCGGCCCGAAGGGCGAGCGAAGCGAGTATCTATGGCTTATACACTCCGCTTTCTCACTGGCATTTGCCGCGCATAGTCTGCCTCGGTAACGCGATTATGATCCAAATTACATGTATGGTGCGCATGGAGCACCAATTGGGTAGCAGGTAGAGTGCGCACTGCGCACCAAATCAATAAAATTCAGCAGAAAGAAACAGCGATTTGTAGGGTGGGCTCTGCCCACCACGCAAGGTGAAGAAGGCATCCATTACACTGCCAACGAGACCGGGCAGAATGAACAGAAGCACAGTTAACAGGTACAGAATTATGCAGAAGAAAGACAAAGAAAAAGTATTCGGCGGCGAGTGGACTGAAGACATGCTGCGCGAATTCCTGAGCGCCAACAGCTACGACGGCAGCGACGCCGATTACATCGCCGCGATCCGTGCTTACCGCCACATGGTGCCGGAAACGTTCGCCGATTACGTCGAACTGTTCAAAAAAGAAGGTCACGACCTGAACGCTAAAAACGCTGATGGCGTTACCCTGCTGCAGACCATTGCTTCGCACAGCAAAGGTGTTGAATACGCAGAAGCACTGAAGAGTGCCGGCGCAGCCTGAGGCGCGTTCTGACTGATGTTGACGGCAGCGGGTGCTCCGCTGCCGCCATTACCTCCCGCCATGCACTGCACCGTCGTGCTCTGTTGAAATCATGCCCAATGGTCACAGTTGTTTAAACTTCCCGACCAGAGTTGACTGCTATAAGCTGACGCCATTGTTGAAAAACTGTCATTGATGGCGGCTAACATAGGCCAATACGCTGGCCTGACGGCATGGGTATCGTCCTGTGCTGCGCACTGCCATCCAGATGACGCCCTGACACCGAAGGATACCCGCAATGATCATCACGCCTAAAATCCGTGGATTTATCTGTACCACCACGCATCCGACCGGCTGCGAAGCCAATGTTAAAGAACAGATTGAGATCACCCAAAAGCAGGGTGAAGTTGCCAACGGCCCGAAAAAGGTTCTGGTGATTGGTTCTTCCAGTGGTTATGGCCTGGCATCCCGCATCACTGCGGCGTTCGGCTCTGGTGCGGCGACCATCGGCGTGTTCTTCGAAAAACCAGCCACTGAAAAGAAAGCCGGTACTGCGGGCTGGCACAACTCAGCTGCTTTTGATCAGCTGGCCCATGAAGCCGGTCTGTACGCGAAAAGCCTGAACGGCGATGCCTTCAGTCACGAAGCCAAAGCCAAAACCATCGAACTGATCAAAGACGATCTCGGTCAGGTGGATATGGTGGTTTACTCGCTGGCCTCTCCGGTCCGTAAACTGCCGGACACTGGCGAAGTGGTGCGTTCCGCACTGAAGCCAATCGGTGAGGTGTATAAAGCCACCGCCGTGGACACCAACAAAGACGTGCTGTTTGAAGCCGAAGTCGAGCCTGCAACCGAGCAGGAAATCGCTGACACTGTTACTGTAATGGGCGGTCAGGACTGGGAACTGTGGATGTCTGCTCTGGCCGAAGCCGGTGTGCTGGCCGAAGGCTGCAAAACCGTTGCTTACTCTTACATCGGTACTGAAATTACCTGGCCTATCTACTGGAACGGTGCATTAGGCGAAGCGAAAAAAGACCTCGACCGTGCTGCACATGCAATTGATGCCCAGATGAAAGCACTCAATGGCAGCGCTAACGTCGCTGTGCTGAAGAGCGTTGTGACCCAGGCCAGTTCAGCCATCCCTGTGATGCCGCTGTACATCGCCATGGCGTTCAAGAAAATGCGCGAGCTGGGTATTCATGAAGGCTGTATCGAACAGATCAACCGTATGTTCCGTGAGCGTCTGTACCGTGAAGACGGTCAGGCTGCAGAAGTGGACGGCGAAAACCGTCTGCGTCTGGATGACTGGGAACTGCGTGAAGACGTACAGGAACACTGTAAAGCTCTGTGGCCAACCCTGACCAACGACAACCTGCGCGAACTGACCGACTATCAGGAATACAAAGATGAATTCCTGAAACTGTTTGGCTTCGGCGTTGCCGGTGTGGATTACGATGCCGATGTGAATCCGGTTGTGCCGTTTGATGTAATCGATATCTGAGGCTTCTGTAACAGAAGGCTCCGGGCAGGGACTGCCCAAACAAAAAAGCCCCGCTCTGAACCGATGTTTCAGGCGGGGCTTCTTTATGTCTGCTTCTTTTTATTCTTTTTACATCTGGTTAAGGGCGGCGGCACTTGTGATCTTATGTCCGGTGTCGTCCGGATATCTTTTGCATACCTGTGCCGTTAAAAAACATCGCTTAAAACACATCGATCGCCGCTGTATGCCCCTGCTGTTGCCGACAGGAGTTAATGCGGGAGTTACTGAATAGCACTAAGTAACTGAATAAATTACGGCTGCTCCAGACCTGAGGCGTGCAGCATAAGAATGACATCGGCGAGCGCTGGTTTTACCACAAACCCCAGGCAGGCCTGATCGCGGCAGGCGCTGTAAATAATGCGCTGTGGTGTGCCACTGGCGGGCAGTTGATCAATGCGCAGGCTGCTGAGGTCGTAGCTGATTCCGGCTTCTGTGCGTGATGCCAGAAAACGTTCCTGCAGATCGCTGCTCAGCTCACTGGTCAGTTCGTCCTGTGGATGCTCGCTGAGCAACAGCAGCGGATAGTTGTGTAAATCGAAACTGGTCGGCAAAGACTCAAGCGTATGGGTAACAGCTGAGCCTGCCAGCCAGCGACCGTCGCTGTTTTTAACCGCCAGCTCGCCGGAATTAAATACCGTGGGCGCGTTAAAGCCGGTGTCGGCTAGCGCCAGCCGAAACTGTGGCGCAAACGCCAGTTGCGCCGGTACAGACACCGCGTTCTTCTCAACGGATGCGCTGGCTGTAGTGGCGGATGGTTCCGTGGTGGATGGTTCCGAACAGGCGGTCAGTACGGTAGCACCCGCGAGCGAAACCAGGGCGGTGCGCAACAGAGACTTCAGCGGCTGCAGCATTGAGGAATTAAACGGCGGGATGACCCGGTAACAAGGGCGGTGGATATTTCCGTTGCGCATAACATACATCCTTATATGCAGAGACTGGTGCAAAAGAACAGCGAGCCTACGTAACCCCGGGGCTGGTGTAAATCCGTTGCGTGCTGTTCAGGGTAAAAAACCTGCACGCGCACAAAGCCGGCAGATAAAATGCGCCGCTGGTGAACCTCCCGGCAGAAAAAGAAGCTTGCCGCAAACGCCACACAAGCGGGTAAACTGAATGTCTGAACAATTGTCAGGTCAACTGGATCAGATTCACTATGCTGGTTGCAGCGATATTGGGACCTGTTCTGCTCATACCGGCCTGCTCCTTTAATCGTTCCATAATTTCACGGTTAATGACTTCCTGCTCTTCCGGCGGTAATGTACGGAATTCCTCTTCGGTTAAATCCATTTCCTGCAGCATGGATTCACGGATTTTTTCTGCATCGCTTTTATTCATATACGCCTGAAATTTTTCCGAAGCAGTTTCCCCCGTGACTGCCTGTTCAGTAGCCACTGGGTTTTGCGACTGCTTATCAGCAGCAGTGTCTGATTGCATCGTCTGTTGGCGGACATCGGTGGCAGCGGCAACCGCCGGCACCTGATTCAGCGCCTGGCGTTCTGTGGTCAACAGAGCAGCGAAGTTACCACCGGGTTCGCCATCGGTACCGGACGTGGTGTTGGTTGTGCGCTTCTCCGTCGCAGGCAGGCGCGCCAGACTGCTTTCATGTGGCAGTGGGGTATTGGCTGGATTAAACATTGGTATTCTCCCTGTTCAGTAGCCCTGAAGAATGGCAATTGTTCAGGTAAACGCAGGAAAAGTGCCAGCTGTGCATAGCGGCCGGAAGGTCAGATATAAGTACCAAATAAGCGGACAATAATGTCCGCCTGTTTTGCCGCTTCGCTCACTGGCGGCATAAAACTGCCGCTCTGACTATTTTCTGTGTTTCAGCCTTGCCAATTCATGCGTCCTATCGCGCGGTATACGCCCAGATGCTTTTCACCCTGTTGCTGCTGCAGGCGCATCTGTTTCAGCTCTTCAATTGCGGCGCGTAAATCAGAGAGTTTATTTTTCTCAGTTTTATTCTGCGCGCCAATTTCGTCACTGAGATTAAACGAACGGGGTTTAACTTCCTCCGGCATTTGGCGCATAACAAATTCAGGCTTGTTATCGCGTTGCTGTAATAGTGCGGTGTTCTGCATCACATTAATGACCCAGTCGCGCAGCTTTGTGCGCTGTGAATTGTCTGGCTGGCTGTTTGTTGAAGGCGATTGGCTTTGCAGGTTCTGCTGCCTGCCTTCCTGGTTATGAGTGACCTGATTCCAGAGCGTCTGGTCTGCGGAGGCTGTTGGCAGCTGCTGTTGCGCACGCAGCCGTGCCAGAACTTCGGCTGTTTCCTCCTCGGTGGCGCGCATAATAGCTGCGTCGGAGGTCGGGTCATCTTCGCGCTTGAGGCTGGCGTGAGTCTCAGCATTGCGGCTGTTTAACAAGGTGTTATCAAACTGGAAAAAGCTGAGCGCCGATTCAATCCGGATGCCTTCAGCGCCGTCATTATTTTCCGTTGGAATAACGGCGCTGAAATCTGTGCCGGTAAAATCTCTGGCGCTGTCATAAAAAGGATCGCTAAGCTGCGGGAATTTTTGCAGATGCACTTCCTGCAGTAACAGCGTATTACCACTTTCGCTGAGCGCGACACCACTGCCTTTAATCACACCCTGAACATCGCCATCGTCATTCAGAATTTCATACTCAGAACCAACCGAGCCGAGGTACAGGGCGCCCAGTCCTGCTTCTGTCGCCGACTGAACGTATGAGCCGTCTTCGTTAAACTGCATCACACCGAGCTGGCTGAAAATGGCATCGTTTTCGTCAATCCAGCCGTTGCCATCGTCATCGTACTGCGCCAGCTCGTCGAAACCGTAGCCGCTTTGCGGGCCGAACATTTCACTGCCGTCGTCAATTTCGCCATTGCCGTTTCTATCAAATACCAGATAACCACTGCCGGCGGCGGTCTGCGCGACCTGGTCATTGTGTCCATCAGCATCAAGATCAAAACTGAAATACTGATTGGTTAACTCCACTGCGCCGCCGTTAAGATTAATCATCAGCGGGTCGATCAGGTTGAGCTGGCCGCGGAAGCTGTTGGTCTGCTCCACCTGCGTGTTGCGGCTGAACTCCAGCGCCATCATAAAATCGATCTGGCGGCCGTCTTCGGTGGTGACCTGACCAAGGGCTTCGAAATTTAATGCTGAGCTTTCTTCCAGTTTGAAAATGCTCTGCACTTCGACTTCAATTCCCAGCCCCATGCTGCTTCCTCTGGGGTTAACGGCGAACACGCTGAGGCGCGTTTGGTCGGTGAGTTCCAGCAGGCGCTCGCTGATCAACTGTGAAGCGTAATTCTGCACAGTACCGTTATTGTCAGTCACCTGACTGCTGTGCGTGACCTGTTGTTGTTCATGAATGCGGCGGCTTAATGACAGCTGAATGCCGGCTTCGGCAGACGATGCCCCGTTGCCACCGGACTGACCGGAGGTCACGCGTACGGACTGACCGGTGAAAAAGGCTGACAACAGAGTATCCTGTTGACGGCCGCTGAGCTGAACCTGAGATTGAGTAATTTTCATGGCATTATCCCTATGGCATGGCATGCTCAGTTACATCGGCGCCAATGCTACATCCATTAAGATGATTGTTTTATTAATGAAAGAGTGTTCATAGATAAAAGATCTATAACATTTCCCGGAGAATGCTGTGTCCAACACAACTCATACATCAGACGTCGCTGACGACCTGCGCACCTACTTCCCGCCCATCGAACCCTACGCTTCCGGCATGCTGGATGTGGGTGATGGCCATCAGATTTATTGGGAACGTGTTGGTACTCCCGGCGCCAAGCCGGCGGTGTTTTTACACGGTGGCCCGGGTGGTGGTTGTAACGAATCGCACCGGCGCGTATTTGATCCGGCAAAATACGATGTGCTGTTGTTCGATCAGCGCGGTTGCGGGCGCTCCACACCTCATGCCTGCTTAGAGGCCAATACCACCTGGCATCTGGTGGATGATATCGAGCGCCTGCGTGAGATGTGCGGCATTGAAAAATGGCTGGTGTTTGGCGGCAGCTGGGGTTCGACGCTGTCACTGGCGTATGCGGAAACCCATCCTGAACGGGTCACCGAACTGGTACTGCGCGGTATTTATACTCTGACCCAGGCGGAGCTTAACTGGTACTACCAGTTCGGTGTGTCGGAAATGCATCCGGAAAAATGGGAACGTTTTATTGCCCCTATTCCGGAGAATGAGCGCTGCCATATGATGGCCGCTTACCATAAGCGTTTAACCGGTGATAACGAAGCTGAGAAGCTGGCCTGCGCCAAAGCCTGGAGCCAGTGGGAAGGCGGCACAGTGACACTGCTGCCGGATGAAGCCATGGTCGATGACTTTGGCGGCGATCAGTTCGCGCTGGCCTTTGCCCGTATCGAAAATCACTTCTTTATGAACGCCGGCTGGATGGACGAAGGTCAGCTGCAGCGTGATGCGCACAAATTAAAAGGGATTCCCGGGGTGATTGTGCATGGCCGTTTTGATATGCCGTGCCCGCTGAAATACGCGTGGAATCTGGCCAAAGCCTGGCCGGATACCGAATTACATATTATTGAAGCCGCCGGACACGCCATGTCTGAGCCTGGCATTCTGGATCAGCTGATCCGGGCAACAGATAAATTTGCGGAGTAACTCATGGCCGATCAGAACGACCCAAAATTACTGAAGCAGGCGCTGCGTGAGTTTCACGCTTTTGTGGCGTCTTTCGACAGCGTGATGCTGGCAACCATCAATGATGAAGGCGATACCCCAGTGCCGGAAGCCAGCTATGCACCTGTGCTGGTACGTGATGGCAAATACTATATTTTCGTCTCTGAACTGGCGTTGCACACACGCAACCTGCTGCGTAATAAAAGCGCCAGCCTGTTGTTTATCGAAGACGAAAGTAACAGCAACAACATCTTTGCCCGCCAGCGCGCCAGCGTACAGATCACGGCTGCTGAGGTGGCGCGGGAAACGGCTGAATGGACAGAAACGCTCAATCAGATGGAAATCAAATTCCCCAAGATGATGCCTTTGCTGCGCACACTCAACGACTTTCACCTGATGGAATTAACAGCCCACAGCGGCAGCTATACCGCAGGCTTTGGTAAAGCGTACGAGCTGAGCGGTGACGGTCTGCAGGATATCCGTCATATCAGCCGGCGCTGACCCGGCTGCAGCCTTTACTTCCCCGGGTTCTGTACAGAGGCGAATGGTCGCAGCGGGTGCCGGTCGTTCCGGCCTTCTGCTAGTATCTGTGCGGCTATAATCTGCGCTGCTGAACAGATGCCGCACAGGTGTACGACCGGTGGTCATACACAGTAACTACCTAGCAAAACAGCCCAGACCGATATTCAGCTAACCCAACCGACACCTGAGCCGGAGGCCGAAGTTTTGACCGAGAACGCGTCAGTGCGTGAGCAGGATGCTACGCCGCAGTTTGCCAAAGCCACGGAACTGCTGAAATATTTTGGCCGTCACGCCCGTACTGAGAACAGTATTTCCACTCTGCTCGGGCTGGTACAGGTGGCAATGACCATTGCCCTGGCCTTTCTGGTTGCCCGTTATCTGAATAGCGCGGTATATCTGGATGACCATATTCTGCCTGCCAGCGATGAATGGCTGGCGCTGGCGGTCGTGCTGGTGGTGCGTGAAATCGCTGCCTGGGTACAGGGACGGATCGGTAACCGCGGCAGTACTAAAATTCGCGCTGCCTTGCGTGAATACGCTCTGCAACGGTGCTTTGGGCTGAATATCCGATTATTCCCGCAGTTTAATCCGGCGGAAGTCAGCAACCTGCTGACCACAGAAATCGACAAGCAACGCGGTTATTTTGCCGATTTTATTCCGCAGAAAAATCTCGCCGTTCTGATGCCGCTGGCGATCATTATTGCCTCGGCTTTTTATAGCTGGCTGGTGCCGCTGATTTTTATTTTTACTGCGCCACTGGTACCGATTTTTATGATTCTGGTGGGCTTTAAAGCCGCCGATGCCAGCCGCGCAAATATTGAACAGCTGAACCGTCTTGGCGACTTACTGGCTGACCGGCTGAAAAACCTGCAGGCGCTGCAGCTGGCAGGCACCACAGAGCAGGAAGGTGACCGCCTGTTTGAGCAGTCGGAAAGCTACCGTGCCTCCACTATGAGCGTGCTGCGTTTATCGTTTTTATCCGGCACTTTGCTGGAGTTTTTCAGCGCCATCAGTGTGGCCATTATTGCTGTCTATCTGGGGCTGTTCTTTCTCGATAAATACAGCTTCGGCAGTTATGCCGAAGGTTATGCATTATTCCATGGTGTTTTCCTGCTGATGCTGGCGCCGGAGTTTTATAAACCGCTGCGTAAAATGGGGGCGCTGTATCACGATCGCTCCGATGCGGTGAGCGTGGCTGAGCATTTAATGAAACTGGATGCCTGCTATCAGCAGCACTTACAACACAACCCACAACAAGCTACTGCTGATATTCCTGGTTTGCAGCAACTGAGTGTGGATAACCTGCAGAGTGGTGACGCGCAGCATGCAGTGCATGCGCCAGTGAGTTTTACGCTGAATGCGGGGGAGCGCCTGTTGCTGAACGGCCCTTCGGGGTCGGGCAAAACCACCTTGCTGGATACCCTGGCTGGCCTGCGTTTGCCCGCTCATGGCGAAATTTGCATCAATGGTACCGCCCAGACTGTGTTTCAGTGCAGCGGCTGGTTTGCCCAGATCGGCTATATGTCGCAGAAGCCGGAACTGCTGTTTGCCAGTATCCGCGATAATCTGACGCTGGGGCAATCATTCACTGACGAGCAACTGTACGCGGCGTTAAAAGAAGCTCAGATAGACGAGCTGGTGAAATCTCTGCCACGTAGTCTGGACTACATGATCAGTGACAGCGGCGGCTATTTATCCGGCGGTCAGGCTCAGCGTATCGCGCTGGCGCGGGTGTTCCTGCACAAGCCGGCATTGTTACTGCTGGATGAACCGACAGCCAACCTGGATGAAGATACGGCAGCGGCTTTTATCGAACGTCTCAACCATTACGCGCAGCAGGGTGGCATGCTGATCATGGCCAGCCATCGTTTGGCTGAGCAGAATTTCTTCGATGGTGAAATCACGCTGAGCCGGCACAGCGCAGAATCCAGTGAGGGGGAGCAATAATATGAATCCTCTTAAACAACATTATTTTAAGCTGTTATCGCAACAGAAAAAAATGGCCCTGCTGGGGATTTTTCTGGCGGTGTTAACAGCCTTTTCCGGTATCGCTCTGCTGGCGGTATCCGGCTGGTTTATCAGTGCGGCGGCGTTGGCCGGAGCGTTAAGTTCGCTGGCAGCACTGGAATTTAATTTCTTTACGCCCGGTGCCATGGTGCGTGGCTTTTCCATATCGCGCACCTTAGGTCGCTATGGCGAACGCATTACCAGCCATGAAGCGACGTTCCGCATTATTTCCCATCTGCGGGCCGATTTATTCCGTTTTATCGCCCGTCGTCCATGGCAGGAAACTCAGCTCAACCGGCATGAATCCTCCAGCCGGTTAATGCAGGATATCCAATATATTGAGTCGATTTATCTGTCGGCGATATTGCCGGCTGCGGTTTCGCTGGCGGTGGTGCTGGGCTACCTGCTGACACTGGCACTGGTGTTGCCTCAGACGCTGGTTTGGGCCATTGTGCCGCTGTTGCTGGCGGCAGTGGTGATGCCGGTGCTGTACAGCCGTCAGGTTCTGCAGACTCAGGATAACGTCCATCAGCTGCGCACAGAGCAGTGGCGTGAATCCAGCTCGCTGTTAAGCAATATGCGCACGCTGGCGCTGCATGGTCGTCTGCAAAGCAGCGGCGAACAGCTGACCGCGATTGCCCGGGCCGGGGACGAACAGGAAAATGCCTCGGTGGATAAACAGCAGGGCATTTTGTTAATCGCTCAGCTGTGTCTGATTGCCATGACACTGCTGGTGTTCTGGCAGGGCTTTGTTGCTTACGGTGCGGGTGAGCTGGCCGGGGCCAACGTGTTTATGCTGCTGCTGTTGTCGCTGGGGGTTGGCGAAGTGCTGATTAATGCCAGCCCGGTGATGGCCTCTTACCGTTTGGGCATGCAGGCGCTGGTGCGTTTACAGGAGATAAATCCACAGGCCGGTGAACAGTCCGCTGAGGCGGATAAGCAGGACAGCTGTCAGTTTATTCAGGCAGAGCAGCCGCAATTGGTTGTGGATAATTTAACTTACCGCTACCCGACTCAGCCGCAGCCGGTGTTCGCTGATTTCAGTTATCGCTTTGGCTCAAAGCAGGAAGGCAATGAACATCAGAGTGGCTGGCACTGGATCTGTGGTGCCAGTGGTCGCGGCAAAAGTACGTTGATTGCTTTGCTGTCGGGTCAGTTGCAGGCCAATTCCGGTGTTATTCAGGTGGGTTTTATTCCGGTGGGTTTTATTCCGGAGAGTGCTGATCAGTCTGCAAATCGCGCTTCGGATAGCATATCGGATAGCACAGCAGGGCAGCCTTTGGCCCTGATGCCACAGCGTATTGATATTATTAAAGCGCCGCTGCGCGATAACCTTTGTCTGAATCACAGTCACAGCGACGCTGCCTTAATGGCGGCGCTGGCGCTGGTGGAACTGGATCAGTGGGCAGAGAATCTGCCTCAGGGGCTGGATACCTGGCTCGGTGATGGCGAATGGCAGCCGTCCGGTGGTGAATGCAAACGGCTGGGGCTGGCGCGCATTATTCTGATGAATCCGCAGATTATTCTGTTGGATGAACCGGCTGCAGGCATGGACGCGGCCCTGGCGCGGCGTATTTTTGCCCGCCTGGCAGAGCACTGGCAGCATAAGCTGGTGGTTGCCAATACTCACGATCGTGGTTTGATTCTGGATGGGCAGCAGGTGCTGGAACTGGACCGGATCTGATTCACTGCAGTTCACTTCATTGCAGTGCATCCAGTGCATTCCAATTCTTAGTCGGACAGTGGGAGCTGATATGAACATTGGTGAAGCAGCGAAACAGGCGGGGGTAACCGCCAAAATGATCCGCCACTATGAAGCCACTGGCCTGCTGCCGGAAGCGGCGCGAACGGATTCCGGCTACCGCCAATATGGCGAGCAGGATATTGCCCGGCTGGGTTTTATCCGCCGTTGCCGGATGCTGGGCTTTTCCATTGATGAAATCCGCAACCTGCTCAACCTGTGGGATGATCCACAGCGCAGTGCGCGCGAAGTAAAAACGTTGGCACAGCAGCATCTGCAGGAAGTGGAAAATAAAATTGCCGAACTCCGGTCGATGCAGCAGACACTGCAATCCATGATCAGCGCCTGCAGCGGCGATGACTGCCCGCAGTGCTCCATCCTTGATCATCTGTCGACGCCGGAGCCAGGTATCTACGGCAAGGATAAGGGCTGTTCAACCTGCTGATACACTGCTTTTCCTTTCCCTTGTTGACCTTCCTCTTTTTGCCCTTCCTCTTTTTGCCCTTCCTCTTGTTGACCTTCCCATGGTGGTAAGCTTTATCCTTAATCCATTAACAAAGAATGGATAAGGAGGTTTGCCATGAGCTCTGACAATACTGTGCATCTGCAAATGCCGGTAACTGATATGCACTGTGCATCCTGTGTTGGCCGGGTCGAAAAAGCGCTTAACAAGGTCGCCGGGGTGCAGCAGGTGAGTGTCAATCTGGCCAGCGAAAAAGCCGATATCACCACAGATTCCGGCATTGAGGCCAGCGTGTTGCAGCAGGCGGTTGTGGACGCCGGTTATGGCGTGCCAACCGAAAAATTCGAACTGCGCGTCACCGGTATGCATTGCGCATCCTGTGTTAACCACACGGAGAAAGCACTGAAAAAACTGCCGGGAGTGGTCAGCGTGAGCGTCAACCTGGCGGCAGAGAAAGCCTTTATCGAAGCGTTGAGCGGCAATGTGGATAACGCTCAGTTAATCGCTGCCGTGGAAGACGCCGGCTATGAGGCGACGCCGTTAAGCGAAGACAAGGAGGATGACAGCGAACGCCGGGGAAAGAACAGCGCCAGCTGAAAAAGGATTTTTGGCTGGCAGTCATACTGACGCTCCCGGTATTTGTCTTGTCTATGGGCTCGCACATGGGTCTGCATAACTGGATTCAGAATACCCTGGGGGAAACCGTTAACGGCCTGATTCAGTTTGTGCTGACATCCGTTGTGCTGATGTTTCCGGGGCGGCGTTTTTTTGCCATCGGTATTCCCGCATTGCTGCGCCGTGCACCGGAAATGAATTCGCTGGTGGCGCTGGGCAGTCTGGCTGCCTGGGGATATTCCACTGTAGTGGTCTTTGCCGGAAATCTGTTACCGGAAAACAGCCGCCATCTGTATTTTGAAGCGGCTGCGGTGATCGTCACACTGATTCTGCTTGGCCGTTATCTTGAAGCCAGAGCCAAAGGGCGCACCGGCGCTGCGGTACAGCATCTGATCGGACTGCAGGTAAAAACCGCCCGGCGTTTAACCTTAGATGGAAGCACAGAGGACATTAATGTCGATCAGTTGCGCCGTGGCGACCGCTTAATCATCCGCCCGGGTGAACGTATTGCGGCAGATGGCATTGTGACCGAAGGCGAATCCTCAGTGGATGAGTCTATGCTGACTGGCGAGCCTGTGCCGGTGGTTAAATCCACTGGTATGGACGTGACCGGCGGCACAGTAAACGGCCATGGCGTATTAACCACAGAAGTCACTCATACCGGAAAAGAAACCCGTCTGGCACAGATTATTCAGATGGTCGAACAGGCGCAGGCGGCCAAGCTGCCGATCCAGTCGGCTGTGGATAAAGTGACCGGAATTTTTGTCCCGGCGGTGATGGCGGCGGCAATACTGACCTTTATTGTCTGGCTGGTATCCGGGCCTGATCAGGGCATCAGCTTCGCGTTAATTAACGCCGTTGCGGTACTGATTATTGCCTGTCCCTGCGCCATGGGGCTGGCAACGCCAACCTCGATCATGGTCGGCACCGGACGCGGTGCGGAGCTGGGTATTTTATTTCATAAAGGTCAGGCACTGCAGACTCTGAACAACAGCAAAGTCATCGCCTTTGATAAAACCGGTACGCTGACGCTGGGTAAACCTGTTGTTACCGATATCCTGCCCCAGGGAAATTATTCACAGGATAATCTGCTGCGCTGGGCCGCAGCGGCTGAACGTCAGTCGGAACACCCGTTGGCGGGCGCCATTGTGCAGGCTGCAGACGATAAAAAACTGCCTCTGTGCAGCGCCTCGGATGTGCAGGTAAAAGCCGGTATCGGCCTGCAGGCAAATGTCGAAGGGCATCAGATAGCCATTGGGGGTGATGCCTTACTGAGCAGTCTGGATATCGATACATCTGCTGTTCAGCAAGTGTCTGATGCACTGGCGGCAGAAGGAAAGACCCGCCTGTTTGTTGTTATCGACCATCAGCTGGCGGCCATTATTGCCGTGGCTGATCCCGTGCGTGACAGCGCCGCACAAGCAATCCGTACCTTGCGCCAGCAGGGCATTAAAACCGCGATGATTACCGGTGATAACCAGCGCACTGCCGATGCGATTGCGCGTCAGCTGGGTATTGATGAGGTTGTTGCTGGCGTATTACCGGACGGCAAGGTGAATGCGCTGCAGGCGTTACGCGAACGCTATGGAGCAGTGGCATTTGTTGGTGATGGTCTGAATGACGCCCCGGCACTGGCTGACGCCGATGTGGGGATTGCCGTTGGTTCAGGTACTGACGTGGCCATAGAAGCCGCTGACGTGGTGTTGATGAATGCCGACCTGAGTTCAGTTCCACGCGCCCAGGCTCTGAGTCATGCCGTATTACGTAATATTCAGCAGAACCTGTTCTGGGCATTTGGCTATAACGTACTTTTGATTCCACTGGCCGCCGGTGTGCTTTATCCCTTCTTTGGCATCCTGCTGTCGCCCATGATCGCTGCTGCTGCTATGGCGATGTCCAGCGTGTTTGTTTTGGGTAATGCATTGCGCCTGCGCCGGGCCTGAACATAAAGCCAATGACTGATGAAAGAGTGACTGATAACAGAATAACTAAAAAAGTTACTGAATCAGCTCATTGGCTTTGACTGAAATGATTTCTATATAAATAACTACGCGGAATTATCATTTGTGTATTGCCGCGTATGGCAATGCTACTTTGGGCCTGATATTCAAAAATTTAATTTTTTCTGAATTTTTTATGGAGTCGAAAATAGCAACATTCTGACACTCCTTGTCAGCGACGTTACTTAATTTGTCAGCGTTAATTATAGATGTCGTATTTACTGAATATTTTTTAACGTCTGCAGAATTAAATCTCACTGATGTCATATTCATTTTGTTAAATTCCCTGCTTACAAATAAAAACAACCTGATACCAGGTTTTACATTTGCTGGGGGATTTATGGCGAGAAAATTATCACTAATTTTAGGTGCGTCCGTGTTGAGCGGCTGCTATGTCGATGGCGGTGACAGAACCTATTTGACTGACCTTGAAAGCGCGACAGAAATTCAGCGTCAGGCTTATATGTCAGGTGCACCCGGATCGATGTCAGCGGCTATGGTAGGGTGTGTGGCCTTACCAGAAGACTTTTCCGGACAGATCTCAGTTTTTGGTGAAGGTACTTACGAAGATGAAGCAACCGGGCAGACTGAATTTTTAGTTGTGCCACCTGAATCGTCAGAAAAGACTGGCAGTATAGAACTGGCTTTACCTATTGGTGGCTACGAATGGACGTGTTATGTCGATATTTCCAGAAACTATACGTCGGATACTGATGGGGTATTTACCTATAGCATTATTCCGGATCGGGATAATCTGATGGTGTTTACCGCATTTGGCAACAGTGAACCTCCATCACCTGGACCAGAAGCCTTCTATTATTTATATAGTCTGGCAAGTCACCAGTTAATCGCGGATGAATCTGACGCCGGCCACTGGGAACTGGTCAGTCAGGGTCTTAATTCAGATAATTATCTGCATTTAGCCACTGAAAACGGATTGTACCTGCTACAGAGCAAACAAAGTGCATCGGGTGAATCGGCAGAATTTTATCGGTTGGATGAAAACGGTGTAACCACGCTGGCGAATGCACCTGTAGTGGATGCCATATTCTTTATCAATAATATGTTTGTCAGCGTTAGTACAGAATACTCGCCTGAGATGCACACGGATATCCGTTACTCAGCCGATCTGACCGTCTGGAGTGATGCCGTCAGTGTGGCTGGCCAGATCCGGAAAATTCACTTTGACACTGCCCGTAATGTTTATGTCGCTTATGGTTATGATGATGAATCCGGTGACGCACTGGGCTATGTTTCCGCCGATCTGTTGAACTGGGAAAGTGAAGAGCTGATTCATCCTGCTATGAACCCGGATGACTACCCCCTGTATTTTTTCGCCAATGATGCTGCTGTGGCATACGCCAGCACGAATAATTTCCCACTGATCTATCGTGCCTCCTCAACTGCATCCTGGCAGGCGGTGAGCGATCTTCCTGAAATTTCAGGTGGTTTTAATGTTATCGCCAGTGCGATGGGAGAGGATGGACAACTCCGGCTGTTAGTCACAGGTCTTGACCTCGGGTCTTCCCCGGCCTTTTTTATTGGCACCAGCGACGATGGGGCTGACTGGACCTGGAATCAGATCCCTCTGCCAGCAGAGGAGATTTATCTGAATAACATGGTGCTCAGCACTGATAAAACCGTTGTCTGGAATTCCGCTAGCGAATCAACCATCATCTGGACGGAAGACAACGGACTGAACTGGAACAGCGTAAATACGGATGTAATTGAAGAGCAGCTGATTCCGTATCCGGACGATATTGATATTGCCGTACAGGGCATGATGTATCGGGATGGGGTTTATTTGTTGAGTATTGGTTCATCAATGTATGGCATGATGAATTTTCTGCAGGGTATGGTGGTTGCCACAACCGATTTTGAATCTTTCAATGTCGTATCTGTTTATCGTCGTGACAGCCTGTATGCGCAGCAGGCAGATGGTGTTTATCTGTTTGTGCAGCAGGACCGTGTGAACGGAAATACCACGGATATTTATCGTTACGTTCCTCAGGTTGTGGAAACAGAAACACCTGCAGAAGATAATTCGGAAAATGAAGAAGAATCTCCTGTCAATCAGGACCCGGTTAATGACCCCGTTAATAATCCAGATGTTGAACCGGCTGAAAAGGTGCTCAATGGTTCTTCTAAGTCCGGCGGCAGTCTGTTCTGGCTGAGTCTGATACTGTTGCCATTGGCTGGGCTGCGTCGTAAGAGCGCATGAACGCTGAAGCGTCAGAACCACAGAATCAGGAATTCCGAAGAGCAGCTAAAGCTGCTCTTTTTATATGCATCAACACTTGTTCATTCGTATCGGCCCAGACCTTTCTTATACTTTGATTTCTGTTTACTGAATCATTCATGTCTGCTTAAAACAGATTGCTGACATGTATTTCTTTATGGGCATATACTGATTGTTGTTATTCTGATGTTAATTGATTTTTATTATACATATTTAAGTTGTACTGATGTTTTGTATGTGACAACAAAAGTAATTGTCTGACGCATCGTTTCACCCATGATTTCTCTATTGTAAGTTATGTCAATAAGTTGCCAGTAAACTTCAATTAAGTCGTTTTAAGTATTTTTACCGCTGGTAAAATCCCCGCGTTTTAATTTTTGCCGCCCATCGAGGCGGTTTATAGCATTGGGGAAATACATGAGTCTGAATTTACTGCTTATGACCAGCCTGGCGACCTTTTCAGGCTATAAATTTTATGACGGGCAGCGAACCGTTATACAGAATCCAGAGGGACAGGCCTCTGTTGTAAGAACAATGGAGTCCGGAGATCAAGCTAATGAACTGATGTTGTCAGGATGTATCGCTCTGCCATCTGGCTTCTCAGGAGAACTCTCGGTCTCTTTCAGTGGAACATCTCACGATTTGTATGAAGATACTGATATTGAATTCATATCAGTTGCCGAAAGTTTCGATAGTGCTGAACTAACAACAGCTTTACCATTGACAGGATATGAGTGGCATTGCTACGAAGATTCCGAAAGACATTATGCTGCAACAAACAGAAGCTCTGTTGAATTTGCGTTTACTCCTGAATCAGATGATCAGTTGATATTCACCAGTCTTGGATTTAAAGATGCTGACTTAGACGATTCTTTTAAGCCATTTAGCTATCTTGAAAATCTACAGAGTCACCAGCTGATAGCACCGGGTATTGATGCAGCGCATTGGGATACTGAGGAGTTGGATACTGCTTTGGGTAGGCAAGGCATCAATACCAATGAAGCGGTCTACTATCTTGTCGACAGCGGCCATGACGGTGAAGGTAATATTATTAAACTTGATGAAAATGGTTTTAATATCATAGGTAATACACCTGTTACAGGTGATTTTTACTATCTCAATGATCGATTTTTTATTCTGACATATGATTCTTATTACTATACCGAGAATCCTGAATCCTGGATTGGCCCTATTCAAAGACCGATCACTAGTAATATCTATGACAGCTTTAAGTATGATGAGTTGCGGAATAAGTATTTAATGCTTGGGCATGGAAATCGGGGATATGAGTCGGAAGATCTGGTTAATTGGCAGGAAATGGAAGATATACCGCAGAATGTATATCCCCGATTTATTGAATATTTTACCCTTGATAATGGAGTATCACTCTCCTGTGGTATTCAGCAAGGTGGCATAATATCCGTCCGAAGTTCAGCAGAAGCAAACTGGAATCCACTCACAGATTTACCAGAATCCATTCTTAACACCGGAGGTAATTATGCCGGAGTCTCTGCATTTCAGGATAAAGATGATTCGGTAGAAGTAATAATATCGGGGAATGACAATAGCGGGAATAATTCATATTGGTACGGAACTACATCTACTGGATCTGATTGGCGTTGGAGTTTGACACCTGTCCAGTTTGACTACTCGTTGAGTTCAATTGAAAAAAATCAAAACTATGTAGTACTTTGGGGAAATTATCCTGGAGCTGACATCGTATATTCAGACGATGATGGAATGAGTTGGCAGTCAAAGAACACAAATGATCTTCTTGCTGATTTTATTGGTAGTGATATCTCTCAGTATGCTTACTTAACTGATGTCGTTTCAGTGGGCGATATGTTCTATCTGAATATCCGGTTGTATGACATCTCAGGCGTTTCTTACCCAGATCTGGTAATTTCGACCAGTGATTTTTCATCATTTTCCTTGATCGCAGCAGAAAAAAATGGGGTTCTTGTCAGTATTCAGGATAAGTATTTGTATTGGTATAAGGAATCGTCACTATATGATTTATTTGAGACCACAAAAGCTTATCAATATTATACGCCACCTCAGACTGATTCATTGGAAGAGCAACCGGCAGAAGATCAGAACCCCGACAGTGATGACAGTCAGCAACCTGATGAGCAGGCTTCCGGCCACTCGTCTCACTCCGGCGGCAGTCTGTTCTGGCTGAGTCTGGTTTTACTGCCACTGGCGGGTGTACGTAAAAAAGCAGCCTGATAATAATGCCACCCTCATCAGGGTGGCTTTATGAATGACTCTGATAAGGCCTGTATAACAGAAAAGCTATAAGCCAGACCAAGGCTAAGTACAGGCTGAAAGCCGTTAGTTAAAGGACAGAGTGATCTGTCCTTTTTATTGCCTGTCGTCTGTTACCTGGACGTGTTCGGGATTGCCGGGGATTCGGGTTTCTTCGGTCGTCATTGGGCTTTTAAATCACCAGGCGGATTCTGATTCCGTATATCAATTCTCAGTGTGTCAGACGGCATTCTGTTCCACGACTTTCTGTGCAGTGCTACTCTCCCGTTAAATGGGTGCGATGTTTATGCAACTACGATTATGTGGGCGGGAAGCAGATAATGAAAAATCTTATTCTGGTCGTGATAGTGATTGCCGTGGTCTGGTGGCTGCAATCATCGCCGTCGGTTGATGATGTGCGGGATACTGGCGGCCAGCTGAGTATTGGTGAATATCGCATTACACCCTTACAGGAGCAGTTTGAAATATCTGCCCGGGTGCTTGGCCGTAAGGATTATACGTTTGGCCGCGAAGCCGATCTGTCGCCAATGGATCTGGCTTTAGGCTGGGGGCCGATGGCAGACCCAGAGGTAATAGCAGCTTTCGACATCAGCCAATCCGGGCGCTGGTATCGCTGGCGGGCACAGCAGTTACCGATTCCGCTGCGCAGCGTGCAAACGCACAGCGCCAATATGCACATGGTTCCGGCCAATCAGTTGATAGCCGATCGTCTGAATGATATCCGTGAGGGCGATTTGATTGAGTTGAGCGGTCAGCTGATCCGCGCTGATGCGCCGGATGGGTGGCGCTGGATCAGTTCACTGACCCGTAACGATACCGGTGATGGCTCCTGTGAGCTGGTGCTGGTCGAGGATGTGCGTGTGGTCAGTGATCAGTAGTGGCTTCTCTCCGCCACCACTGATCAATAAATGCGGGCCCCTGACTCTGGCGGGAAACGAAAAAAGCGCAGCGGAGGAAGCCTCTGCTGCGCTTTCTGTATCAGCCCTGGATAAAGGGTTAATCAGGCGTTAATCAGTTGAAATCCGGGCTGCCCATCACTTCCGCCAGCTGTCCTGGCTGTGGCATGCCGCCAACAAAACCAATGCTGTCGTCTGCTTTCGGATAGTAAATGGACGGTGTGCCCCCGACGTTAAGGGCACTCATCAGATCTTCATTTTTACTGACCTGTTGTCTGGCTTTATCCGTCACTGTGCTGATATCCAGCGGTGTAGGCTTGCCGCTGTTGGTGCTGTTCATATGATCGGCCAGAGCTTTAGCCGGATCTTTCGCGGCCAGGATTGCAGCGGACTCATCCGGACTTTTGGCAGAAATAACGCCCACCAGAACATGGCGGATCTGCACCTGACCGGAGTCTACCCAGGAGCGGGTTGCCTGCCAGAAGCGGTGGCAATAAGGGCACTCAGGGTCATCGAACATATAGACAATATGTTTGGCTTTGTCGCTGCCGTCGGCGACCCAGGCGCTTTCACTTTCCAGCAGTGACCAGGCTTTTTTGTTCTGCGGGCCCATGATCAGCTTTTCCACAGGCTCAGCACTGAGGTTTTCGCCGTCTTTATCGACCATAGTGCCGATGATGGCGTGTTCACCGTCAGCGGTGACATACAGAATTAACGGCCGGCCATTGGCGCTGGCCGCGTAGCCAGTAAGACCGCCGGGGGCAGAGAAGGAGTCGATGACTTTGAGGCCCTGTGCCTGCAGAGCCTGTACCGGCGCCGGTAGTTTATCGTCTGCCATAACACTGACAGATGTGATGGCCGACATGATGGCAACGGAGGCCACCGCCAGCTTTTGCCATTCAGTTTTGACTAACGTTTTCATAAATATCCATAAGGTTGCATGTGTTTGGGTGCCGGTCGCTTTATGGCAAGAGCCTGCCTGTATGGTTCCGTCGTAACGGCGGCTTTGGCCGTTTTTTGTATCCTGGTCAGGAACTTTACCGCCATTCAGAAATACGCATCAGGCGTTTCAATCTTTTGCAGGATACTAAGCCTGCGGATAGTCCGTTCAAATACCGGTTTATAACAGGCTGAGCTGTATAGCGTTATAAGCCCGGAAGGAACGATGAAATTCAGACTGCTGGCGGCGGTTGTCGCAACACTGGCTGCTGGTCAATCTTACGCTGCCCATACCTATTATCAGGATGAGGATGGCCTTGCTACCATCGATCGCGACTGGCGTGCCGGTGCAGATGGAGACGATCAGTTATCTGTCTGTATAGCTTTGCCTGACGTATGGGAAGGCGATCTGCAGGTGAGTGTGGCCGGCAGTGCAGGCGGTGAGTCCTTTTCGGCAGCATTAAGTGATGATGCAGAAAACGCTACAACGTTGAATACTTCGTGGGGCTATGACGGTTTCAGCTGGCAGTGTTTTGCTGACGTCGTGCGCACTTTTGATGACGAAGACAGCGCTGAGATAAGCCTGACCTTCGCACCGGGTAGCGCTGATATGACAGTGCTCACCGCTACGGGTGTCTCTGCGGTTTACGGCATTGATTCGCCCGACAGTATGCAAACGCAGCGCCTGTTAGTGAACGCTGAATACACCGATCACTGGATGCCGGTGGGAGAAGGCTCTGGATGGGATTATGTCAGCAGGGCTTATGAGGCAAACGGTGCTTTGTTCTACGTGAGCCCTGTCAATCCATTGATAAAAATTGATGAAGATGGTGTGCAGGTCTTATCCGGATCTCCGCACGCATCTTCTATCGATTATCTTAATGGTCATTATGTTCTCGCTTTAGATGGCTATTACGCTGACGAGGATGATGAGACCTTTTTCATACAATCCTCCACGGATCTGCAGAACTGGCAGGACAGTGGCCAAATAGAGTTGCTTGATGGACTTTATTACAACGAAGCTCTGAATCAGTACCTGGCCTCCGCTGGCGGTTTCGACGCAAAAGAGTTGTACGTTTCTTCCGATTTACAAAGCTGGACCTATAACGGCGAGAGACCGGAAAATGATCCAACGCCTTATAGCACCTTTTTCTTTTTTAATAACGGTGACACTCTGTATCTGGTCGACGGCGAAGCATACGACACTGAATTCTATTTCCGCTCCGCCGGGGAAAGCAGCTGGACTGAACTTTCACCTTTCCCGGAAGGCACACCTGATGATGGCGATGTGGCCGGTTTCTACGTCCTGGATTATGTTCAGGATGAAGATGGCAGTGTCAGTGTCATCGGCTACTACGGATACGGCGGTGAATATGACTACGATTGGGATGAGGGGATGTACGGCCACACTGACAATGGTACAGACTGGACATGGCATAGTGTTGGTGACTGGACTGATCCGTATGAGGACGTGGGTGATGTGTATTTTGCCGAAGATATGCTCATTATTGCCGACGATTACACGGACGATATTTACTACTCTTTCGATCAGGGCGAAACACTGCAACAGCTGAATATTGATTCTCTCTCCGGTAATCTTATAAACATACCTGAAGGCGTATCCGCGGATATTGAGGGCGTGTGGATTTCAGATGGACGTTTTTATGTGGCGCTGACTTTATCTATACGAGATCCAGAGGCGTATTACAGATATTCGGTCATTGCTAAAATTCTGGTTTCAACCTCTGACTTTTCAGATACAAGAATTGAAATGATGGCTGATCAGGACTTCTATCTGCGGACAACCAGTAATGGCAAACAATATCTTCAGCTGGATGGATTCTGGAGCAACAGTGGCGATATTTTTTACCTTTATGGTACACCTTCCCCTGAAGAAGAAATCACGGATGATATTCCACAGGAGGACGGTAACGATAATAACGATGATTCTCAGAATGGCTCGCCGGCGGACAGCGGTTCTTCCGGTGGTTCATCAGGCGGTGCTCTGTGGATGCTCAGCCTTATTATGTTGCCTCTTGTTCTTTGTCGCCGATCAGAAAAAGCAAACGTCAAAAACGCCGCCTTATTGATTACGCGGTAATAGAAAAGCAGACCATAAGGTCTGCTTTTCTATTTAATCTGATTTCTCTTATATGACATTTACTGACGGATTCATTCTCTGTTCTTACTGCTTTCAATCTTTTGCAGGATATTATTAATGGCGATGCTCCTGTCAAATACCCGGTTTATAAAAACTGCACTCAACAGGTGTAAAAACCGGGAGAGATCATGAAGCTTAAAATAATTTTACTGGCCACTGCGGGGCTGCTGACTGCCTGTCAGCATAAAAATGCTGATATCAGTATTTATCATGATGAAAATGGTGAAGTCACCGTTACCCGTACGATGACCGCGTCGTCAGGAGCTGCCGGTCTGGACTATCAAATAGTGAGCTGTATTGCCTTGCCTGAAGACTGGAGCGGAGAGATAGCTGTCAGTGGAGCGGCAACATCCGAGGGAACGGCATACTCGGTAACCGGAGTGGAAGACAGCGCCCGTACTGAACTGATGAACCGTATCCGTACACTGCCCGGTTTCGACTGGAATTGTTTCTCCGATGAAATGCGCACTTATGATGAAGATGACAGCGGCACAGTGACCTATGTGTTTGCTCCAGACAGAGAAAACATGACAGTTCTGACAACACTGGGTGTAGCTGACGCTGATGGGGATGACGACAACTACCAGAATCAGATCGTCAGTCATCAGCTTCTGGCGACAGAAACGATCGCAGCACATTGGCAATTGCGTACAGAAGGTATGGATCTGTACCTTAGTTCAATGATCGCTGCCGGCGATTCTTATTTTATTTTTGAATCTGACTACAGCCCATACGGTGAAACAATTACCACCACCCGTATAAATAAAGATGGCAGTTCATTAATCGAAACTCTGCCTTATACCGATGGCATTTACTTCCTCAACAATACCTATATCAGCATGGGGTTCGGGTACAGCGAAGGTCAACCGGGCAGTTTTTTACAATATTCAACCGATCTGGAAAACTGGACAGAAGCGGGGTGGTTACCCTCCGTACAACAGCTGATGTATAACCCGGCCACTGCGCTTTATGTTGCAAATGTTGAGACCGCTTCCGGTCCTACCGCGATTTACACCTCTCCGGATCTGGTTACATGGACCTCTCAGGTGAGCGCCCAACCTTATAACAGCCGCTATTACTTTATGGCCAATGGCAATATGGTTGCTTTTGCCAACTCAGGGTCGCACAGGCTGTTTCTTGCTGCACCTGGTGACGACAGCTGGAGTGAAATCTCTTACGGCGAAAACATAACGCTGCGGGACAGCTATCAGACGACTGACGGAAGAGTGCATATGATCAGCAGCGGGACCAGTGACAGCGGGGTCCGCGGCGTATTTTATGGCTACACGGATGACGGTGAAAACTGGATCTGGAAAAATACCGGAGACTGGGATAATCCAAGCGAGCTTTCTCATCTTGCGATCAATGAGCAGGCGATATTGGCCTGGTCGTACAGGAGCCTGCTGCTTTCTCTGGACGGCGGTGAAACCTGGGTGCTGACCGACGCAGATGATATTGCTCCGGCTATTGATACTATCGATATAGCGGATATGGATGTTTCTCTGGGAAGTGTAAAAGCATACGGGGATCAGTTCCTGTTCAGCACAGAAGTCTCAGCTTCTGGTGAAACCGTTGCTGGCCTGGTGCTCGCCACCTCCGATTTCAGTGACTATCAGGTCATGGCTTCACATCAGGGGGCAGAGGTTTTAACGGATATACCGGATGAGCTGTTTTTGTTCTTATCATCATACGAGTCCTCAGATGTCTATGTTTACTGGCAGCCTGACGTCGTGCCGGAGGAACCTGTCCCAGAAGAACCCGGTACAGAAGATCCAACAGAGGAAGCACCAGAGCAAAACCCGGGAGAGAATGACGATGCGGATAACGCCTCAGGTGGCAGTTCTTCCGGCGGTAGCCTGTGGTTACTGAACCTGCTGTTGTTGCCGCTTGTTGTGCGCCGTCTGAAAATAGTCTCCGGCGAATCAAAAGCAGCGGCCTGATTGATTGCATGGCGACAAAAAAGCAGACCTCAGAGTCTGCTTTTTTCTCTGCAGCCAGGTGTGTTCAGGCTGCGCTGAAGGCCTGCAGGTGATTCAGAATATGCAGGCAATGGGCAGCTTCATACTGCGCCATGGACAGATCGCCAAAGGCGAAGAGTGGTCGTGGCTGCTGGCGGAAGGCGAGGAAATTCCGGGCGCTTTGTTGCAGCAGAGCGAAGCCATCTTCGTTGCTTATCTCAGCAGGCAGCTCCGGCGCACCGGGAATGGCTTCATTTAACGGGTGGCGCATCTGACCAGCGGCACCAAACAAATGAAAGGCAACATTACCGGCAGTGGCACGGAACAGTTCCGACTTCATCTGTGGATAACCTGTCATTGAGTAATCAATACTCTGAGCCATGTGGGCAAATACCTGACCCACGGACCATTCACCGGCATTGCTCAGTTGTGCCACGGGCATAGCGCCAATCTTTGCCACAAGTGCCGCAAGATCATGACTGCGGCTTTGTGCAATCTGGCGCACGCTGACAATACCGACACCACCAACAATCCCACCACCAATCCCACTAACAACGGCCAGCTTCGCGGCACCGGTGAGAGAGGTTTTGAGTAAGCGCCGGCGGGTGATCATTACTCCGCATCCTCAAGCTGTTCGGTCAATTCCATCCATTCCATTTCGATGTCTTCCAGTGCGGATTTAACCTTGCCCTGTTGCAACAGCAGGTCGTTCAGTTCGTTTTTGCGGTCGGCATCATAGAGACCGGCATCGGATAACTTTTCTTCGATACCACTCAGCTGTGACTGCAGCTTTTCCATTTCTTTTTCTGCAGCCTGCTGTTTTTTACGCAGGGGAGCCAGACGCTGACGGCGTTCGGCTTCCAGACGTTTCTGTTCTTTACGGTCGATTACCGGCTTGTCTTCTTTTGCGCTTGCGGTGCTGCCGGCAGGTGCAGCGGATTCTGTATCGCGCTGATTAAGATATTGATGGTAATCGTCGAGATCACCGTCAAACTCCTGCACGCGGCTGTTATCAACCAGCCAGTATTCATCCACCGTGGCTTTCAGCAGGTGACGGTCGTGGCTGACCACCAGAATGGCGCCGGGGAAATTCTGCAAGGCGAGGGTCAGCGCTTCGCGCATCTCGATGTCGAGATGGTTGGTCGGTTCGTCGAGAATCAGCAGGTTAGGTTTCATCCAGGCAACGCAGGCCAGTGCCAGACGGGCTTTTTCGCCACCGGAAAATGGCTCGATGACTTCCAGAGCCCGATCGCCATGGAAGCCAAAGCCGCCGAGGAAATTACGGATCTCCTGCTCAGACGCTTTCGGTTTCAGACGCTGCAGAATCAACAGACCAGTGGCTTTTACATCCAGCGATTCCAGCTGGTGCTGAGCATAATAACCAATACGCAGGTGTTCGCCTTCGGAGCGTTCACCGCTGACCATACTGATTTCATTGCACAGGGTTTTCAGCAGAGTGGATTTACCGGCGCCGTTAGGGCCAAGCAGACCAACGCGGTGGCCGGGCACGATACTGAGCTTAACGTCGGGCAGAATGGTTTTATCGTCATAACCTAACGCGGCGTGATCAATGGCCAGCAGCGGCGTGGACATTTTTTCATAACAGGGGAATTCAAAGCGGAACGGCGAATCCACATGGGCCGGAGCGATCAGTTCCATGCGCTGCAGTTCTTTTAAACGGCTCTGGGCCTGCTTGGCTTTACTGGCTTTGGCTTTAAAGCGGGTTACGAATTTTTCGATTTCAGCAACGCGCTCCTGCTGTTTCTCGTAGACGCTCTGCTGTTGTGCCAGCTTTTCTGCACGGATACGTTCATAAGCGCTGTAGTTGCCCGGATACTGCGTCAGGCTCTGGTTGTGCAGATGGACGATATGATCAGCAACGCCGTCGATAAAATCGCGGTCATGGGAAATAAACAGCAGGGTGCCGGGGTAATTTTTCAGATACTGTTCCAGCCACATGGTGGCTTCCAGATCCAGGTGGTTGGTAGGTTCGTCGAGCAGCATCAGATCGGATGGCATCATCAGTGCCTGGGCCAGGTTCAGGCGGATACGCCAGCCACCGGAGAAGCTTTTTACCGGACGTTTCAGTTCATCTTTGCTGAAGCCCAGGCCGTGCAATAACTGCTCGGCTTTCACCGGCACCTGATAGCCCTGATGCTGGTCCATTTTATCCAGCCAGTCAGCCAGCTCATTATCGCTTTGTGCGTTGGCGATACCGGCTTCAATCTGACGGTAGACACTGTCACCGTCCATCGCGTAATCAACAGCGCTGCGCTCACTGGCTTCCACTTCCTGCTTCATGTGCGCAATGCGCCATTTGGACGGAATATACAGGTCACCACCATCGACACCGAGTTCGCCGTTCAGCAGGGCAAACAGGCTGGACTTACCGGCGCCGTTGGGGCCGATCAGTGCCAGCTTCTGGCCATCATGAATGCGCAGGCTGGCGTCTTTCAGCAGCATTTGCGTTCCGCGCTGCATGGAAACCTGATTAAATTCGATCATTGCTTAAATACTGGCTCAGTTACAGAAAGTGGAGATGTCTATGGCCGCGCAGTTTGCCACAGAAAACGGTGATAACCCACTATGGCACCATGCAATCGACCTGTATGGCAGGCCGGGGGTGAAGGAATGTGTGTTGCAGCTGCAGAATGACTTTGGTGTCGATGTGGTGATGCTGCTGGCGGACCAGTGGTTGTCTGCACAGGGTGCCAGCTGGCCTGCTGAGTCTGACCTCATTGATTATCTCAGCTGGCGTGAACAGATGGTGGTGCCGCTCAGGAGCGTGCGCCAGCAACTGACGAAAGATTCGGAGCCTTTGCGCTCACAACTGTTGAAAGCGGAACTGAGCGCTGAGCAGGAAGCCATTCGCCGCCTGTATCTGGTGTTGGCCGAAGAGCGCAGGGATGCATCCTCTGCTGCTGTTGATTCGGTTCTGGAACTGTCTGCGTTGTTTTTCAGCGATAAGCGCATGAGCGGTACTGCTGATATTTCTGCGGCACAAAAAAAAGAGGCCATCAGGCCTCTTTTTCAACGCTTTGCGGCGCTTACATCAGACTGATCAGTCGAACAGGCTGGACGTTGTGCCGGCTGCTGGTTGATCGTCGTCTTTCTTTTCTTCTTTCTCTTCTGTGCTGGCTGGTGCGGCTGGCTCAGAAGCAGGTGTTACCGGAGTTACTTCCTCAGCAACCGGAGTCGGAACCACGGCTGGCTCTGGCGCAGTCACTGGAGCTGCTTCAGGCTGAGTGACGATGGTTTCTTCTTTCACTACTTCCGGTGCAACGACTGGCTCCGCTGGCTTTTCTGCAACTGGCGCAGGTGCTGGCGCTGCAGGTTTTTTCGCCAGTGCTTTTTTAGCGGCTGGTGCTTTCTTCACTGCTGGCGCTTTTTTGGCGGCCGGAGCTTTTTTTGCAGCAGGCGCTTTTTCAGCAACAGCTTTCTTCGCTGCCGGTGCTTTTTTAGCAGCGGGAGTCTTCTTAGCAGGTGCTTTTTTAGCGGCAGGAGCTTTCTTCGCTGCTGGTGCTTTTGCTACCGGCGCCTCAGCTGCTGCTTTTGGCGCGGCGGCTTTTTTCGCTTTGGCTTTCTTTTTCGCGGTTGCTGCTTTGGCTTTTTTCGCCTGTTCTTTTTCGAACGCAGTTACCGCTTTGGCCAGAGCTTCACGGGCTTTCTGTTCTGTGCTCAGTACAGTCAGAGCGGCTTTGGCTTCGGCCAGAGTTTCAGTTGCTGCAGCTGCATCTGCCTTCGCGGCTTCAACACGTGCACGGGCAGTTTCCAGTGCTTTTACTGCAGCGGCGGTTTTCTTCGCTTTTACACGTTCCTGAGATTTCTTACGGGCTTCGTTGGCCTTGGCAAGCTTAACGGCTGCTTTTTCTTTATCAGAGGCTGCTTTGGCTGCTGCTTTCTCTGCTACGGTCAGTTCTTTCAGACGCGCAGCTTCCAGTTTCACCTGCAGCTTGGCAATTTCCTGCTCGAGCATCTGAGTCGCGCTGACAACGGCTTTGGCTGGCGCTTTACGGGCTACTGCTTTTTTGGCAGGTGCCTTTTTCGCTACGGTTTTCTTCGCAACGGTCTTTTTGGCAACTGTTTTTTTAGCTACCGGTTTTTTAGCGGCCGCAGTACGGGTTTTTGCCGGAGCTTTTGCAGCTTTGGCAGTCACCTTGGTCTTGCGGGCTACGGTTTTCTTGGCAGGAGCTTTTTTGCGGGCGGCCATACTCAGATCCTCGTTAGGGTTTGGATTCAGGCATTATACGAATTGAAGTGGCTTCATCCACGGATTTTAGATGAAATTTTCAGAGTGTGTTTATAGTAAATCGTTCTTTTCTGAGTACAAGCTTATCAGGTCAATTATCCCGATATGTCCTTTGGTGATTTTTAATTACTGCGACGAAAGCGACATTCGCCGGGTGATTGCGTGGGGAGGGCTCAGTTGTCTGGCTGGCCGGAGGCTGTATTCTGCAGGCTGGTTATATGGTCGATCTGATCATTCAGCCAGTTGGTGAGCTTGTGCCATTCTCTCATATCCTTAGCGTCACGTTCACGCTGTTCGAAATCCACCAGGCCAAGACCGTGTTCACTGGCGCGGATATAAAACTGTGTATCGCGGAAAGAAGCGATGAATGGAATCTGCAGGCTGGTCAGGAATTTTTCCAGTTTGCCGTAAATCAGTGTGTTTTTACGTACGCGGTTTGCGACTACGGCAATGGGTTTGGGGTTGATACGGAATGCGCGGGACAGCATCACATCGCGGATAAAACCCGTAGCAGCACGAATATCAATAGCGGATGGAACAACGGGAATGATGATGACATCGGATTGCTGAATCAGGTCTGACAGCTCATTGCCGGATAAGCCTGCGGGTGTATCAATGACAACCCTGGAGGTGCCCATGGGAACGCGCAGACTCCAGGTGCGGGTTGTGGCTTTGGGTGCATGGCGCTGGAACGCGGCGACACCGGTAATCTGCGGCAGATGATCGTCACGGGCCTGCAGCCAGTCCATGGACGAGCCCTGCGGATCATAATCAATCAGCGCGGTGATCTTGCCATGGCGGGTATAGTGACTGGCGATGTTGGTCGCCATCGTTGTTTTACCGCAACCACCTTTGGCATTTGCTATCATTATCCGTATCGGTGCTGTTCTGTTAACAACACGTACAGATGTTGATGCTGGTTGTGATGTTTCGGTATCAGTCACTGATATGGTCCTGTAGATCTTTCCCTGTCAGGGCGCTTTTATTAATTATTAACGCCTTTTTAGCATAGGTGATATTTGACCGCCGTGGAACCAATCACAAGGAAGAAATAAAAATGAAGTATCGCCTGGCTCTGAAGCTGTTACCGCTGTTTGTTGTGCTCGCCATCATGGTTGCAACGCCTTATGTAATGAAAGGTGGATTCAGTATGGATTCCGTTCCGGAAATTATACCGGACGTTCTTTCGACAACGCAGACCCGTCAGACCTATTACAAGTGGCAGGATGCCAGCGGTCAGTGGCATATGGGCGATGAAGTTCCGGAAGGTGTGAATGCCGTGCCGGTTGAAATTGATACCGCCGCCAATATTCTCAAATCCGTTGGCCTGCCTGAGCCAGCAGAACAGAGCAAACCTGAGGTTGCAGCAGAAGAACCGGCGCCTATCCCTGGTGTTCCGATGACGGTGAATCCGGCCGATATTCCGAAATTACTGCAGGATACGGATAAGCTGAAAGCTATGATGGAACAACGTAACAAGCAGATCGATCAGGGCTACTGAGCGCTGATTTTTACTCAGCGCAGAAAATAAATCAGACCATTGGTGCCTGCTGCCCGCCATTCTGAAGAGGCAAAAGCCACATCCTCAATCAGGACATTACTGCTGACCCAGGCGTCTCTGGCTTTCGCTTTCCATTCATGGATTGCTTTGCCAGTGCTGACATTCCACAGGGTGATCTGACCGGCGGAATTGCCGGTCAGCAACTGTCCGTCATTGGCGGAGAATTTCGCTGCGCTGAAATGACCACGACTGCCAGGAATTTCGATCAGTAAGGTACCGGACGCTGTATCCCAGATTTTTCCGTTTTCGTTCAGGGCTGAAGTAAACAGCAGACGACCGTCATCTGATAACTGAGCTGTCTTCACCTGATTACCATGTCGGAAGGTTTGCAGCAGTTCGCCATTCTGCAGATTCCACAGACGGGCATTCAGGTCATCACTGCCGGTGGCAGCGAGCATACCGTCATAAGAAACACTGACGTCGTAGACGATACCGTCGTGGGCCAGACGCTGACGTATGCCGCCGTTCTTTATATCGAATAAGGTGGCGGTGAAGTCGCGCATGCCGAGTAAGGCGAGACCGCCATCACTGGTCAGTTCGATGTCTTCGATATCACCGGGAGCATTCCAGAACCAGATGGCTTCGCCACTGTCACGCTGCCACAGAACAATGGTGCGGTTGTCGGTGGTGGCAACAAAGCGGCCATCGGCAGAGAAAGCACCGTGGGTGAGATTGCTGAAGCCTTCGGCGCTGTGATTCCAGTCGTACAGACGTTCAAGGGGAGACATGGTCCACAGGCTGCCGCCATGATGGATGCTGCCAACCAGCAGGCTGTTGCCATCGTTGGAGAAAGTTGCTGAATATACCCCCTGAGTTGCTACCTCATGGGTCTCAGCGGGTTCTTTTCCGCTGCTGCAGGCGATCAGGCCCGTTACGCTGGCAAGGGCCAGTAACAGCAGTCGGCTGAGTCCTGTGGTCATGAATAGAATATTTCCTGCACCTGAAATTCTTAATTAAGTGTAGCTGTAATTATGATTGGCGGGCAGGAATACGTGTAAAGAAACGCCCTGCTCAGAATCGCAGGGCGTTGTGATGGGGATCTTCAGACTGCTTCAGCAGGTTGCTGATGAATGTTGTGCAGTTTGGCGATCAACTGATCTTCCAGTTCAAAGCGCTCTTCCAGCAGCTCACCGATACCGGACAGGTCTTCAGGGAGTTTGGCCAGCATATCGAAGGTGCAGTGCTCGTCGTAGGTGTCGTTGAAATCCACACAGCGGGAAGTCAGTTCATCCAGTTTCGGCACAATGCTGTTGGCCAGTTCAATGCCGTTGTCGTCACCGTATTCACGGGCTTCGGCAATCAGCTGATCGTAGACTTCAAAATGGCCGTGGGAGCAGTAGTCCATCAGGCTTTCGCAGAAACGGCTGAGGGTATCGGCCAGTGGGGATTCGGCGCTCAGGGGTTTGCCGGAACTGAGGTTGCAGTACTGTACGATCAGGGCCTGACGGGAGCCGAGCCAGCAGTCGATCAGTCGGTGTACGCCACCCCAGCGTTCCTGGGCTGTTTTGCAGGTTGTCAGCATAGTGTTCTCCTCCGCCGCCAGTGGGGAGAAACTTCCCTTCTGGCTGATATTCTTTTAGTTGGTTAAGAACACTTTAGCCCGGTCAAAATCGGCGAGGCAAGCAGCTTTTTTGCCTTTTTTTTCTTGAAAATGCCGGGCTTTATGCTTCTGCAGTCCTGTCAGGCGTTGTTTTTACGGCTGCTGCGGAACAGGGCGAAGACCGCCGCCAGGGTGTAAACCGCGAAGGCTACGCGGGTCCACCAGGGCATACTTTTACCCATCATGGTCCAGGATACCTCGGCGCAGTTACCGTCGCCGTGCAGCATAACCTTCAGCAGATCGGCCAGCGGCATGGTGTCGAGCATATAGTCGAAGCTTGGTCCGCAGGCCGGTACGTCTTCCGGTGGCAGGCCCTGCAGCCACAGTTGGTGGTCAGCGGCCCAGATGCCAAATATGCCCCAGGCGATGGTAAACAGCAGTGCGGCTTTCAGTGGCGTGCCGGTTTTGCGGGTAAAGAACGCCAGCAGGAAGCCAACGCCGATCATCAGCGTAATCAGACGCTGCAGCATGCACAGTGGGCATGGATCGAGAAACATCACGTATTCGAAGTAGTAGGCCATGCCCAGCAGTCCGGCACAGGACAGTGCGGCTGCGAGATAACCATGATGCAGGGACAGAGAACCGAAAAAGGACTTCATGGGAGGGTTTCCATTACAGCTGAGTCTGAGGTCTGGGTTAATGCTCCGGAGTCTAACACCGAACGCTATCTGGTCTAAGCTTAATAAGCCTGTGGATCAGACTGTGTCGTTGTCTGTATGTCTGCTCCACGCTGGCCGCAGAATCAGAGTGTTAAGGAGGGGCTATGTTCCGCAGTTTGGTAAAAATTTCAGCCGCAGTAATGGTGCTGTTGCTGGCTCTTACGGTGAAGGCTGAAGACGAGGTTCCGGTGCCGTCCGCGGTGGAGTACGTAAAGATTGAACCCGCAATCGTGGTGAATTACGGCAGCAGCGGGCGGATGAAATATCTGCGTACCGAGGTGGCGCTGAAAGTGAGTGGTGGCGAAGCCGCGTCGGAGGTTAATCATCACAAACCTTACATCCGCAATAAGCTGGTGTTGTTGCTCAGCGCTCAGGATACCGAAACCATGAACAGTTCTGCCGGGCGCGAGTCGCTGCGTAAAGTCGCGCTGGATGAAACCCGGGCGTTGATGGTGCAGCTGGAAGGTATGCCGTATATCGACGATCTGTATTTCAGCAGCTTTGTCGTTCAGAACTGACCGGCGTGATTGACGGTCGTTATTGATGAGACGCGCTCTCTGGCCTGAGTACGATCAGCAGCTCTGACCGGCTATTAAAATCACAGGCATAAAAAACGCAGGCATAGCCTGCGTTTTTTTATTGATGCTGTGTGCTTCAGCGTGCCAGATACTGCTGCAGATATTCGTCAAAGCTGATGTTGTCAGCGTCTTCGATATCTTTCTGTTGCTGCAGGGAGTCGCTGGCCATTTTCTGCCATTCCGCCAGCACTGTGCTGCTGAGGTTTTCTGACAGCGTCTTTCTGTGCTGCTCCGCCAGGTTCAGCGTCATGATGGCAAACTCTTCACCTGTGTCGCGCAGGTGGCGCACGATGCGCGCAGATGGCGTCAGTTCAGGATCGGCCAGTTTCAGTTGCTGCTGATTCAGGGCGTCGGTGTGGAATACGGTGCCGCTGGCTTCGTCCATGGCTTTGGCCAGCGGACGCATCAGTTCAATCAGATCCAGACCCCACTGCTGCAGGGTTTCTTCTTTATCGCCGCGCTCCAGCATCAGCCCCGGACGACGGCCTTCCATAACGGCTTTGTGCAGGTTGCGTTTGTTACGCAGGTATTCTTCATCTTCAATGCCGTCGCTCGGTTCCAGCAAACACCAGGTGAGGAACAGATCCATAAAGTGCATCTGCGGCACGTCGATGCCTTCCGGCAGGAAAGGGTTCACATCGGTACAGCGTACTTCGATGTATTCAACACCGTACTGCGCCAGAGCCTGCAGTGGTTTTTCACCGTTACGGGCAACGCGTTTCGGACGGATGTCACTGTAATATTCGTTTTCAATCTGCAGCAGGTTGGTGTTCAGCTGCATGTACTCGCCTTTGTCATTACGTACGCCGATTTCGTCGTAGGCCGGAATCACCTGATGCATGGCATCGCCCAGGGTCTCGACGTAGGAGCTCACTGAGTTATGGCAGATGCGCAGACCATCCTGAGCATTGTTCTGGTAACCCAAATCACTCATGCGCAGCGAGGTGGCGTAAGGCGCGTACAGCGTGTGGTTGTTGATGCGGTCGAGTTTGTGCTCGCGGCCGGCGAGGAAGGTCTCGCACACTGCCGGGGAGGCGCCGAACAGATACATCAGTAACCAGGAATAGCGGCGGAAATTACGGATCTGCGCAAAATAGCGGGCAGAAATGTAGTTCTGCATCTGGCGCGGATTTTCGCTGTCGATTTCCATGCCATCGGCTTTGGCCAGCACCGGCCAGATGTCATCCGGCATGGAGAAATTATAATGAATGCCGGAAATGGTCTGCATGATGCGGCCATAGCGGTGCCACAGGCCATGACGGTAAACATGCTTCAGGCGGCCAACGTTAGAGCTGCCGTAGTCGGCGATCGGCACACTCATCTCACCGTTAACGATACACGGCATAGACGCCGGCCAGATCAGTTCACCATCCAGCTGCTTGTAGGCAAAGCGGTGGGCAATATTCAGATAGGCCTGGGCTTCGTGGGCGCTGGCAAAAACCGGGGTAATAAATTCCAGCAGGGCTTCCGAGTAGTCGGTGGTGATGGATGGGTGCGTCAGGGTTGAGCCCAGACCTTTCGGGTGTGGCTTCTGACTGATCATCCCTTTTGACGTGCAGCGCAGACCTTCTTTTTCGATACCCCGTTGAATACGGTTCAGCAGCCGGGTGTTGTCAGGCTGAGTGAACAGGGCCAGAGCATTCTGGTAACTGATTTGGGAAAGTGTGGTCAAGGCTGCCTCGGAGCGTGTCTCTTGGTCGCAACCTTCAGGTTGCTGCGAATTATTGGGTTGCGACGAATTATAGGAGGAAATACAGCAGGAACGATACCACCGGAGAATAACGCCTGCAGTACGGAGTGTTCGCCAGACAAGGCAAACAAGGTCGCTGGCAGGCAACTCTGGCAGTGCGGGTGAGCTCAGGCCGCGTCAGTCCTTAATCAGCGCTTTTGTGCACACTGCATCAGCTGTCGTTTTTTCGCAGTAATAAAGTGTATTGGCGTCAAAATCCGCCATCACGCCAGAGTCTTTTACGTACAGCCAGGCCTGTTTTTCGTTGGAAACCGGCACGACATTCGACGCACAGCCAGTCAGCAACGTTACAGAAATTGCCAGAGAAATGACCAGAGATAAGGGAATAACCCGCACAATGAATCCTTACAGATGATGAATGTGCGGGGATACTGGCACCTGATGATTGATATATCAATTGTCAGGTGGCCAGTATCTGCAGGCAGCCGCTAAGAAAAGTAGTTACTTTTTCGCTTTAGCGAATGCAGCTGCCAGTGCGCCAGCCATCGCGCCCTGAGGCTGTGAGCCTTTGTCGCCAAAGCTGGTGCGGGCTTTACCACCACCGCGGTTGTTGCGGTTATTTTTCTCGCCCGGTGTTTTTTCCGCGGCGCGTTCGTTGGCGTCATCGCTCATGCGCATGGACAGGCCGATACGTTTACGCGCCACATCCACTTCCATCACTTTGACTTTAACGATGTCGCCGGCTTTCACCACGTCACGAGGGTCTTTCACGAAAGTGTCAGACAGCGCAGAGATGTGCACTAAGCCATCCTGATGCACGCCGATATCGACGAAGGCACCGAAGGCTGCCACGTTGGTGATTACGCCTTCTAACACCATGTTTGGTTTCAGGTCGCTGATTTCTTCCACACCGTCTTTAAATTCAGCAAATTTAAATTCCGGACGTGGATCGCGGCCAGGCTTCTGCAGTTCGCTGACGATGTCTTTTACCGTGATTTCACCTGTGTGCTCATCGCTGAATTTCGCCGCATTCACAGACTTCAGCAGCGCAGAATCACCGATCAGGCTTGCGACATCGCGGGAGAATTCGTGGGCAATTTTTTCCACTACGGTATAGGACTCCGGGTGCACCGCAGACGCATCCAGCGGGTTGCGGCCGTTCATAATGCGCAGGAAGCCGGCGGCCTGTTCAAAGGTTTTATCACCTAAGCGCGGTACTTTTTTCAGATCGTCGCGGCTGTTGAAGGCACCGTTGGCATCACGGAAGGCGACGATGTTGCTGGCCAGGGTTGGGTTCAGACCGGAAACACGGGTCAGCAGCGGCGCAGAAGCAGTGTTCAGATCAACACCCACGGAGTTCACACAGTCTTCCACCACGGCATCCAGCGTGCGTGCTAACTGGGTCTGGTTCACGTCGTGCTGGTACTGGCCGACACCGATGGATTTCGGTTCGATTTTCACCAGCTCGGCCAGTGGGTCCTGCAGACGGCGGGCGATGGATACCGCACCACGAATCGTCACGTCGAGATCCGGGAATTCTTTTGCTGCCAGTTCAGAGGCGGAATAAACCGATGCACCGGCCTCATTCACCATCACTTTCTGCACGTTTTTCAGCGCCGGCTGGGCTTTGATCATATCGCCGACGAATTTGTCGGTTTCACGGGAGCCGGTACCGTTACCGATGGAGATCAGCTCAACATTGTGTTTGGCGATCAGTGCCATCAGTACGGCGGCGGATTCCGCCAGTTTGTTCTGTGGCGGGGTCGGATAGATGGTGGCGTAGTCGACCACTTTGCCGGTGTTATCCACCACGGCAACCTTCACCCCGGTACGCAGGCCCGGGTCGAGGCCGATGGTGGCTTTACGGCCCGCGGGCGCAGCCAGAAGCAGGTCTTTCAGGTTATCGGCGAACACTTTGATCGCGGATTCTTCTGCCTGTTCACGCACGTCGCCCATCAGCTCGGTTTCCAGGTGCGTCAGCAGTTTGATGCGCCAGGTCCACTTCACCACTTCCGCCAGCCAGCGGTCGGCGGCGCGGCCTTTGTTTTCGATACCCACGTGCTCGGCGATCATCGCCTCACATGGGCTGGCCGCCAGTTTGTCTTCCGGGTCACCGGTCACCAGCGAGAAGCTCAGAATGCCTTCGTTACGGCCGCGCAGAATCGCCAGCGCGCGGTGGCTTGGGACACTTTTCAGCGCTTCATCGTGTTCAAAGTAATCGGCGAACTTCGCCCCCGGGCCTTCCTGACCAGGGACCACGCGCACAGACAGTGTGGCTTCCTGCTTCATAAAGCCGCGCAGTTTGGCCAGCAGGTTGGCGTCTTCAGCGAAGCGCTCCATCAGGATGTACTTGGCACCGTCCAGAGCCGCTTTGGCATCGGCCACTTCTTTTTCGCTGTTAACAAAGCTGGCGGCTTCCGCTTCCGGATTCAGATCCGGGTTGTTCATCAGCGCATCGGCTAATGGCTCCAGACCGGCTTCAATCGCGATCTGGCCTTTGGTGCGGCGCTTTTTCTTGTAGGGCAGGTAGAGGTCTTCGAGGCGGGTTTTGGTGTCGGCGGCAAGAATGTCTTTTTTCAGCTCGTCGGTCAGTTTGCCCTGTTCATCGATGCTTTTCAGAATGGATTCTCGACGGTCTTCCATTTCACGCAGATAACGCAGACGTTCTTCCAGCGTACGCAGCTGGCTGTCATCCAGCTCGCCGGTGACTTCTTTACGGTAACGGGCGATGAAAGGGACGGTGGCGCCTTCGTCCAGCAGGGCGACAGCAGCGGATACCTGTTGCGGGCGGATGCCCAGCTCTTCAGCAATACGAAAACCAATAGATTCCTGACTCATAACTCTCTCGGACAGATGGAACGGTAAAAATCGAAGGCGGAGTATAACCGAGAAGAGAGCCATGCTCACGGACGCGGGCATGGCGAAGATGTGACTTATTGCGGGTTATTGGCAAGCGGTGGATTCACCGCCGGCCAACAGAGATGAATCAATAGGCGTTGTACCAGATCTCCAGTTCGATCTGATTGTCGACAGAGCTGTCGCTGGTGGCACAGGCCATGTACCAGTAGTTGCCGCTGTCATCACTGGTGAGCAGATCTATCGGATCACAGCGACGCTCGTAATCGCCTGACTCCAGGCGGATGTAATCACCATCAACAATGCTGAAGGCATATTGGGTGGCGACACTGCCCTGGTCGATTGCGACGACATTGCTGGCGTCGCAGATTTCATCATTGACCGGCTCGCGGTATTCCAGAGTATCGGTCGTCATCTCCGGAATTTCTGCCACAGAAATCATCAGTATTTTGCACTTGCCGGTGATGGCATCGAATACTTTCAGGTTGCGTGCGGTCAGGTAGCTGGCAAGACCTGTCTGGAAATCCGGAATCATGGCGGATATCCCGTCACCACTGTCTGCTACCAGAGCACCACTGACAGCATCCTGCAGTTCAAAGGTGGTGTTAAAGTCATCACCGGCGCCGTCTGTGCCGGTAACGCTCAGACTGGTACCGGATGCGGACCAGCTGCTGAACTCGCCGGTATTGGATGGGTCACTGCCGGAGTTCAGATATTCATAGCCACCGCCCTGCTGATCGGCAGCAAACGTCAGCACAGAATAACTGGCGCCGCTGTTTTCCAGGTTGCGGTAACTTTGCGCAATAAGTGCTGGTGAAAGTTCCGTAATCTGGCGTTCAAAGCGCACGTACTCATCCGTCAGACAGGCGGCTTCAACCATATAAGGCGTTGAATTACGAATAGTGCAGCGGTCGGCAACGGTGTCGCCACTGCTGATGATGATGGTGTTGCCTGATAACTCCCAGCTGTAACTTTCACTTTCGCTGCTGCAGTTGCGCTGTGCTGATGCCAGAGTGGCGGCAATAAATTCGCTGTCTGCCGGGCAGTCGTCGAAACCTGTGGCGTTGAGCGTGCCGTTTTCACTAAAGCTCAGTACTGATTCAACTTCACCGCCGGCACTGCGCTCGGCCCAGCTGCCGACCAGTGACAGGGAGGACGCATCCAGTCCGGCCAGAGTCAGCTCAAAATGGTCGACGGCGTCTTCTTCACTGACCAGATCGAGCATCAGGCCATTATTGCTCAGGTGCGAGGACAAATCCTCGCTGAAGGTGGCCGAGGTTACATCAATACTGCTGAGGTCGATTTCAAATGCAGTACCCAGTTCGATGCCATTACTCGGGTCCTGATCGATATCAAAAGACTGCAGCAGGACCAACAGGTTACGGACAGTCTGATTATCAGTGCCGGATGCTCCGGCCAGCTGCAGTGGAGTAACGATGCTGTTTTCTGACGACATAGTGACTGAGCCTATGGTCAGACCGAGATAGGAGAAAGTTGTTGTTTCTTCTTCCGCATAATCAAAGCCACCTAATGGCGAGGTAACGCCAGAGAACGACGGAGAGGCATAGCTGAGATTATTGACCGCAGAATCGAGAAACACACCCACCAGGGTTTCTGTCTCTTCTTCCTCTGCAGAAGACGAGGATGATCCTCCACCACTGCAGGCTGCCAAAAAGCCACAACTAAGGGTCAGAACAATGGGTAATGCTTTCATGAGGGACATCCTTTTGGTACTGATTGCTTAGAATGGCTGCCCGGATATATTTTTTACGCCTTCAGAGGAAAGCGCTGATCAGTGACGGCCAGGGAGGGTAAAACAGTCCTTTAATCCTATGGTTGAGGGCTTCAGCCGACATCCCCCCGTTCAGGGGACGTCTGTCAGAAAACAGCTATATGCGATCAGGGGCATATCCTGTCCTCTATGGGCGGTTGTGGTCGCCGGTGGGGCTGGCTATCCTCAGGTAAGAAACAAGCCTTCCGGAACCGCTGGGCTATGCCGCAGAAGAAAAATAAAGCAATAAATCAATGCGCTGATACGACCGACTACAGTCAGAACTCAGCGAACGAAAGCGCGTCGCAAACCTTGCTCGATTTTATCGGCGACATTTATGAAGCCGCTCTGAACCCTGATAATTGGGATAACGTGATGGAGACTCTGTGTCAGCTGACCGGAAGTAAATCCTCCGTACTGGTTATTCAGGATCAGCAGACGGGCGTGAACCGTATTACCAGTATGCACGGTATCAGTCGCCTTATTACCCTGGCCTATAACGCCGGGCTGGGGAAATACGACAATACATTCTCGCTGATAAAAACGCCGCTGAATGATGTGATGGTATTGAATAAGGACGAACTTATCCGCAATACGCCGTCCTTTACTCAATTTATTATGAAGCCCGCAGATATTGGCCACATGTTAGCGGTGGAATTACACCGTGATGGAAAAGTGCGCATTGGTCTGGCCGTACACCGTGGATTTAATGCGGAGCCGTTTGACGCAGAAGCCTCCTTTGTTTTACGTCAGATCACTCCGCACATCTGTCGCGCTGCACTGATCAGTGAGGAGTTGCGCAGCGCAAGGCAACAGGCGCTGGATATCTCCTCACTGCTGGAGAATATGCCATTCGGTACGCTTATAACGGATGCTTCCGGGCATGTTAAATATCACAATGCCATTGCCCGGCACATGTTCGACAGCCATGAAGCTATTGCGCTGAAAGATGAGCGGATACAGTTGTTCAGTCGCAGTTACCAGCAGCAACTGATTGCTGCACTGGCAAAACAGGCCGCAGATCAACGGGCGGCGGAGGTTATTTCAGTTTCCCATCCGGCTTACAGTTACCCTCTGGTGCTGTTTGTCGGACGCAGTAATCAGACGGCTGACCCTGAGGCGGTAAGAACTGCGCCAGCAGAAGCTGGTGCAATCAGTATTTATCTCTGTGATCCGGGATCGACTCTGGTGCTTACCTCTGACCGGATTGCACTGGCTTTTAATCTGACAGCAGCAGAAGCTGAGGTTGCCCTGAGTCTGGTGAACGGTCTGAAACTGGCAGATATTGCAGAAAATAAATCAGTGGGCATTGAGACAGTGCGCAGCCAGGTGAAAAATATTTTTCACAAGCTGGGCGTCAATAAACAACAGGAAGTGGTGCGCATGATAGTGCAGACATTACTGCCGGTAGCGGATAGCGGCAGCAGTACTGATTTGTGACAGAAACTTTTCTTTGCTTAATTAGTGTCGCTGACGAGTGCAGCCTGCAGATCATTGAGTCCGGCCGACACCGAAATATTTCCGGCGGCATCAATAATCATCGCTTCGGTATCCGGCAGTGAATTGATCAGCGCCATACCCTGCTGCGCACCCAGAACAAAGACGCCGGTTGCCAGTGCATCTGCCAGATAAGCCCGCGGTGACAGAATGGTAACGCTCATGCAGTCCTGTGCCGGTTGCCCGGTGGCCGGGTCAATAATATGGTGATAGCGTTTACCGCCTTTCTCAAAATAACGCTCGTAATCTCCGGACGTAGCCACGGCCGCATTGGCAACCGGCAGCAGAGCAATTAACTGATCTTTTTCCCGTGGATGACGGATACCCACACGCCAGCGTTTTTGCTGAATATCGCCGGCGGCGTACAGGTCGCCGCCGGCGTTGACTGAATATTCACGGAAACCGTAATGGCCGATAATCTGTACCGCGCGATCGACTGCGTAACCTTTGGCGATACCGCCAAGGCCTATGCGGGTTCCGGGCTGAGTAAAACGTACAGAATAGTCTTCATCGTTAAGCACTACTTTGTGGTAATCAATGGCGCTAACGGCCTGCTGCAACTCAGCAGCGGAAGGAATAACTTTCTTACGGAAATCCCACAGCTTTCCCGCACTTTTAAAGGTGATGTCGAATTTTCCCTGAGTGGCTTTGGCGATATTCAGTGATTCATGCAGCAGACGGTAGGTTTCTCTGGATACTATGACAGGCTTTTCGGCGGCATATAAATTTATCTGGCTGATTTCACTGTCAGGCTGCCATTCGGACAGCAGAGCTTCGATCCGCTGTATTTCACCGATGGCTGAGTTAATCGCGTTGTGCGCCTTTTCTTCTTCGGCTTTTCTTTTTGTGCTGTCGACTTCATTAATCATCAGGGTAAAAGTGACATCGGTGGTCATCAGTATGGTGCTGACTTTTACCTGATGTTTTTCCTGCTGCTGATCTTCTGCATAGCTCAGACGCTCAATATCCGCTGCGTTAGTCAGATGTGAAAAGAAAATAAATATCAGCAGGAATATATTTTTCATTGTCCGGATTCCCGTTCAGTTTCGTCTGCCTGAGTCCGGGAAAGAGCCTGGCGGAATTTATCATCAGCACGACGGCCACGGAAAACGACGTCACCGGATTGGTTGATAATTAATAAACCGGGGGTGCCGCGCACAGAAAACTGATCGGCTATCTGCAGATCGGGATCGGCCAGTGATACCCAGGGCAGTTCCCGTTTTTGTTCAATTTCTAAGCCATCGGCAGGTTCTTTATTTACGTTGATGCCGAGCCAGCGTAATTCACTGAATTCATTGCTGAGTTCCTTCAGGTGCGGAATTTCCTGCATACAGTAGCCGCACCAGGAAGCCCAGAAAATCAGCACAGTATTCTGTTGCGGTTGTTCGCTGTTAAATTCGGAAGTGTCACCGGCAATGGTGGTATAACTGGCGGCGCTTGCCGGTAATGCCGGCATCAGCGTCAGTAACGATGCCAATAACAACGCTAATAACAACTGGGCAGAGGTCAGAATTTTATGGATCATATCCGCTGGTTCCTTTTTACCGGATTCAGGTTGCCTGTTTTTAATATTGTGTCAGCACTGCGATTTAAAGCGGGGCGTACCAGCCAACGGTCAGCCAATAAAAATCCAGATCATCGCTGCGGCGGTAATAATTAAAGCCCAGATCGTAACGGGTCAGCGAGTCGGTAAACCAGCCCGGCTGCCAGGCTGAAAATAGCAGTCCGGTACTGTGGCCATCAAAGTTACCGAGGTCAGAATCGCTGCTGCGCAGAGGTTCCGCGACGTCAAACTCAAAGGCAAAAAATTCCGCGCCTTTCTGTGTGTAATAGCGGTAGCTGGGTTCCAGCACCAGGCTGCCACCGACAAAATTGAGGATATAACGCACTTCGGCGACGTCGGCACGGATATCCCAGCTGTCTTCGTAATAGCTGTAGCCGAGCTGAATGGAATCTTCGTCGATGGCGTGTTTGTAGCGCAGTGACAGGGTGTCACGTACGCGTACGTCCGGCGTGATTTCGATGTCGCGTACATCGTTAATCAGCACGGAATTAAATGACGTCGCCAGCATGCCGTTCTGTTCTGAGTGCGACCAGCTGGCATTCATCAGCGAGCGTGGTGTCAGGGTCTGGGTCAGGTTCAGGCTGCCGCTGTAGGTTTTACGGGGCTCATCATGTTGTTTGCTGCCGTCAAAGCGGATCATGCGGACGGTGTCGTCATAGACCTGCACACTGGCGCTGAGCTGAGTCGCTTCCTCGGCGAATGACTGGGATACCGACATGCCATAACCGAAGGAACGGTAAGCGTATTCCTGGCCATAGCTGGCGTGCAGTTCAAGGCCAAAGCGTTCATAGCTGCGGTATTTCCAGCCGAAATCCAGATTAAAGCGGCCCGGGTTATAGCCGGTGGCACCGGATACGGTTTCGGCTTTTTCGCGGGCATCATCGTAGGATGCGGCGGTCACCAGATCGCCGGTAAATTTAAAGCGCGCTGCCTGAGTGTCGTTCAAACGATGCTGAAAGAGCCAGATGCCTTCGTAGATGGTGGCATATTCATCGACGCTGGGATTACCGCCTTTGCCGTTATCGTCTTCCTGTTTATAAACGATGCCGCGGAAGGCAAAGATGCTGTCGAGTTCGTCGGGAGTGGGGATGGCGCCTGCGGCCCGGGCTTCAGCAGGTTGCAGCAGCGCAGAGACAAGCGTGCAAAGGCAAAGGAAAGGCAGCAGGGAGAACCCCGGGCGGAATTTCAGTAGCATCCGCAGCCTCCGCCACCACCGCCGGAAAAGACTGCGGTCGCGCCTTCCCGGGCTGAATAGACGTCGCCTTCGACTTCACTCTGCAGCGGCGAAGAGTCGAATTGCATGTCCGGCTGGGCAAGCCGTTCCCTTTCGTTAAACCTTACTGGTGTACAGCCGCTGGCGATGAGCAGCAGCACAGATATCATTATCAGACGCACAACATGTCCTTTGCAGGCGGAATCTTTAAGAAGCTGATCACATGAACGAAGTCACATGAAAGTGTTAAGCCGAAGCTATCACAGGCGGAGGCATGGCCCCAGCGCCCCGATAAAAGCTGGCAGCAGTTTAAGAATATAGTGTGACAGGCAGGTAACAGTCAGATGTGCGGCGGGTATAAGACGGGCATAAAAAACGGGAGCCGAAGCTCCCGTTTTTACACGCAGTGATCGTTCAGCTTACAGCTGAGGACCTGCGTTTACGATGGCGTCAGAGACATCGTATTTCTTGAAGTTCTCAGTGAACTGGCCAGCCAGGTTTTTCGCCGCAGCTTCCCAGTCAGCGATGTTTGCCCAGGCTTTGGTTGGGTTCAGCAGCTGAGTCTCAACACCTTCCAGAGCAACCGGCATCTGCAGGCCGAAGATCGGCAGTTCTTCAGTTTCGGCATCACGCAGAGCGCCGGTCTGAATCGCTGCAATCACAGCACGGGTAGTCGGAATGCTGAAACGCTCACCGCCGCCACCGTTAGGACCACCGGTCCAGCCAGTGTTAACCAAGTATACCTGAGAACCGAATTCAGTCACACGCTTCATCAGCAGCTCAGCGTATTCGCCGGCCGGACGTGGGAAGAACGGCGCACCGAAGCAGGTAGAGAAAGTGGACTTCAGACCTTTGGTGCCGCCCATTTCCGTAGAACCAACCAGTGCGGTGTAACCGGACAGGAAGTGGTATGCAGCCTGTTCCTTGCTCAGGATAGACACTGGTGGCAGAACACCGGTCATATCACAGGTCAGGAAGATAACGGCTTTTGGTTCGCCGGCCATGTTCTCTTCAACACGTTTTTCAACGTGGGTCAGAGGGTATGCACAACGGCCGTTTTCAGTCAGTTCAGTGTTGTTGTAGTCAGCAACACGGGTGGTTTCATCGATGGTTACGTTTTCCACGATGGCGCCGAATTTGATCGCGTTCCAGATGATCGGCTCATTCTTCTGAGACAGATCGATGGTCTTCGCGTAGCAGCCGCCTTCGATGTTGAATACGGTGCCTTTGCCCCAGCCGTGCTCGTCGTCACCAATCAGGTAACGCTCAGGGTCAGCGGACAGAGTGGTTTTACCGGTACCGGACAGGCCGAAGAACAGACAGGTATCACCGTCTTCACCCACGTTGGCAGAACAGTGCATTGGCAGCACGTCTTTTTCCGGCAGCAGGAAGTTCTGCACGCCGAACATGGCTTTCTTCATTTCACCGGCGTAACGCATACCAGCGATCAGTACTTTGCGCTGGGCAAAGTTAACGATGACGGCGCCGTCAGAGTTAGTACCGTCGCGTTCAGGCACACATTCAAAACCGGCAACGTTCAGAATCTGCCACTCTTCCTTGGAAGATGGGTTGTAGCTTTCCGGCAGGATGAACAGGTTACGGCCAAACAGGTTCTGCCATGCAGTCTGAGTGGTCATTTTAACCGGCAGGTAATGCTGCGGATCAGAACCCACGTGCACGTGAGATACGAAGCTGTCGTGTTGAGCCAGATACTCTTCCACACGTTCCCACAGGGCATCAAACTTGTCCGCAGAGAATGGACGGTTGATGTTGCCCCAGTCGATAGCATCTTTACTGCTCGGCTCTTCGACAATGTATTTGTCCATTGGCGAGCGGCCGGTACGCTTACCGGTTATAACAACCAGCGCGCCATTGTCCTGCAGCTTGCCTTCGCCGCGTGCGATGGCTTGTTCTACCAGAAATGGTGTGGATAAGTCGGTGTAAACAGTGCTCATATCTGTGCCCGAAAGGGGTCCTCTTATAGTGTACGGCTTCTGGCCATACGCAGATGTCTCGTCACGCCCTGAGGGTGCTGGGGCGAACCCAATTGGTTGAAGGCGCGGAATTATGCCAGAAAATTGATCAAACGCTAAGCCCCTGTGGGTCAGTTGTTGAGAGTTGTTCTCTATTAACTCAATAGGGGCTGCTTAAATACTGATCAGTGCGGGCGTTGTTCCGGGAAGAGTTCGTCCACCTGACGCTGATCAAACGCGTAGTGCTGCGCGCAGAATTCGCAGGTGATTTCGATCTTGCCCTGTTCGGCAATCATATCATTCAGCTCCGCGTGACCCAGCTGGTGCAAAGCACTGGCGATGCGGTCTTTGGAGCAGGTGCAGAAGAAGCTCAGCGCTGACGCCGGATAGATGCGGGTCTGTTCTTCATGGAACAGACGGTGCAGCACATCATCGGCGTTCAGCTGCAGTATCTCTTCTTCTTTGACGGTGGAGGCCAGATGACCGATGCGGTCCCAGGCGTCCGGGTCATCGCTGGTCATGGCCGGCAGTTTCTGCAGCATCAGACCGGCGGCACGGGTGCCGTCACTGAACAGCCAGAAGCGGCTGCCGAGCTGTTCTGACTGTTCGAAATAATCCTGCAGCGCCTGAGCGATATTGCCACCACTGATGGCAGTAATGCCCTGATATTTCTGTCCCTGCTCCGGCTCAATGGTGATCACCATCTGGCCCTGTTCAAAGCTGAGTTCATCGGCGCGGGAGTTTTCGTCGTAACGGGCAATGGCGCGCAGCTGGCCCTGTTCGTTGGTCTCTGCCTGCAGCAGCGTCACATTGCCGCTGAGGCGCAGTTGCAGGGTCAGGCGACCTTTGAATTTCAGGTTGGCGCTGAGCAGCGCGGTGGCGGCCATCAATTCGCCGATTTCGCGGGCGATCAGTGGCGGGTAGTTGTGGCGCTTGATGACTTCGCGGAAAGCGCTGTCCAGCTGGGCAATTTCACCACGGATGTCGGTGCCGTCGAAGCTGAAGCGCTGCAGTTGGTCGCTGACTGGGTTGGTCATGGTTCAGTGATCCTGATTCTGTTCAAAACGACGCATATCGCGGCGTTCTTTTTTGTTAGGTTTATGATCCGGAGCCTGCATGGAGTGGCGCATGATGCGGCGGCGCTCGGTTTCGTCCATGCGCTTTTTAATGCTCTCGGTGGTTTCTTCGTACAGCAGCCGGGCTTCCGGCGCGCCACGGCGCTGATCGGACAGAGCTTTGATGACGATCTTTTTCTCGTCGAAACCCTGGCGCACGGTCAGGGTCGCGCCCAGCTCAGCAGTCTTGCTGACTTTGCAGCGCTGGCCTTCATAGTGCACTTTGCCGCCTTCAATGGCGGCCTTGGCCATGGCGCGGGTTTTGAAAAAACGCGCGGCCCAGAGCCATTTATCCAGACGGATTTTTTCGTTCTCTTCTGCCATATCGTCTCCGGTCTGAGGTCTGCCTGGGCAGCGGCTCAGAACTTGAGCTCATCAAAGTGGTTCACACCGGGGAAGCGGCCATCGGTTTTTGGTGGCTTCTGGCTGTCCGGATGATAGATCGCCAGCAACCAGCCGATGCCCCAGCGGGCGGCGGATTCTAACACAGCTTCACTGTCGTCAATCAGCAGGGTGCGGGCGGGATCGAATGTTTCATTACTGGCAAGATGATCCCAGAATGCCTGACTTTCTTTCGGTTCCTGATAATCGTGGGAGCTGATCACGCAGTCGACCAGCTGGTCGAGACCGGTATGCTCCATTTTCAGGTCAACGCTGTAGCGGTGGGCGTTGGTAACAATCACCGTGCGCTTGCCCATATCGCGCAGGCGTTGCAGAAAATCTTTTACGTGCGGGCGGAAGCCAATTTTATCCTGAACGTCGCGTTTCAGGTCGGCGATGGGCAGGCCGGTGAGTTCGGTCCAGTAATCCAGACAGTACCAGTTCAGGGTGCCACGCAGGCCGACAAAGCTCTTGTTCAGCTCGGCCAGTGCTTCTTCCTCGCTCAGTCCGTGGTGGGCGGCATACTGCGCCGGCACGTGGTCGAGCCAGAAGTAGTTGTCGAAGTGCAGATCCAGTAACGTACCGTCCATATCCAGAAGTACGGTATCAATTTGTTGCCAATCAGGTAGGCTCATAGGGTTATACTCGCAGTCATAGTGACTATTAAAACAGGGCTGTCATGCAGAAAAAACCACAGATTTTAGACCGTCATATCGTTGCCCAGAGCCGTCTGTTCCGGGTGGAATCCTTCGACCTGCGTTTCAGTAACGGTGTCGAGCGGACGTATGAGCGTCTGGTGCCGGGTGGTAACGGTGCTGTCATGCTGGTGGCCCTGATGGATGACGAAACCATTGCCCTGATCCGTGAATATGGGGGCGGAATTGAAGATTACAGCCTCAGTCTGCCCAAAGGCGCCATTGATATGGGCGAAACCCTGCGTGACGCCTGCAACCGTGAGCTGCAGGAAGAAATTGGTTTTGCTGCCCGTGAATTCGTTTTCCTGAAAAAACTCAGCCTGTCACCCAGCTATATGAGCGGCGGTATTCATGTGGTGGTCGCCCGCGATCTGTATGAATCACGGCTGGAAGGCGATGAGCCTGAGCCGCTGGAACTGGTGCCGTGGAAGCTGAAAAACCTGAGCGAACTGTATTGCCGTGAAGATTTCACCGAAGGGCGTGCACTGGCAGCTATTACTCTGGCACAGGCTTATCTGTCCGGTGAGTTTGAAGGAGAAGTACTGAACGCCTGACGTCCGGGCGGGAGCACTTCCGTCAGCGCTGACGCCAGATCTTCCATGCGCAGCGGCTTCGCCACGAAGCCGTTCATGCCAGCCTCCAGACAGCGCTGTCTGTCCTGCAGCATGGCGTTGGCGGTGAGGGCAATGATGGGAATATCTTTCCTGGCGCTGCTCAGATCGCGGATACGTTCAGTGGCGGCGATGCCATCCAGCACCGGCATGTTCACATCCATCAGCACCACATCGAAATCCCCTTCCATTACTGCCACGATGGCTTCTTCCCCGTTGCCGGCCACGGTGACTTTGACGCCCAGACGATCAAGCATTTTGCTGGTGATTTTCTGGTTGACCATATTGTCTTCGGCCAGCAGTACATGGCCGCGCAGGCCTGGCAGTGACGGTTTGTTTTTGCGCCGCTCCACTTTTGGCGCATCGGCCTGACGCAGCGGTAATGACAGGGTGAAGGTGCTGCCTTCACCAACCGTGGACTGCAGTAACAGATCGCCGCCCATGGCGCGCGCCAGATGCTGGCTGATGGTCAGCCCCAGTCCGGTGCCGCCATACTGACGCGAGGTGGTGCTGTCAGCCTGACGGAAGGCTTCAAAAATCTGTTTGTGTTTCTCTTCCGGAATACCGATTCCCTGGTCCTGAACCGCAATGCTGATGCGGAAGTTTCTCTGATCCGCTGAGTTGCCACTGACATGCAGCTCGATACAGCCGTCGTGGGTGAATTTCAGCGCATTGCTGAGCAGGTTGGTAATGATCTGACGGGTGCGTTTCGGGTCACCAAACCAGTACTGAGGCAGGTCGCCGTCGTAAATGTAGACCAGTGAAATCCCTTTACGCCGGGCCGGTTCCTTGAACAGCTGGTACAGACTGGTCAGCAGTTCATTGAGGTCGTAGCGGATTTTCTCGACTTCCAGTTTGCCGGATTCGATTTTCGACAGGTCGAGGATGTCGTTGATGATATCCAGCAGCACGTGGGAGGAGCTGTGGATAATCTGCAGATACTGGTTCTGATCTTCATCGACGCCAGTGTCCATCATCAGCTCAGTGGCACCGAGAATGCCATTCATCGGTGTACGGATTTCGTGGCTCATGCTGGCGAGAAATATGGATTTCGAACGGTTGGCTTTTTCTGCTTCTTCCAGAGCCTCAAAAATCCGCGCGTTGGCTTTTTCCAGCGCTTCCCGGTTGGCCACTTCGACTGTGATATCAAGCCCGGCGAAGAGGATGTTCTCCTGGCTTTCACCGTCAGCGGACAGGCGGGTAATCTGCCAGCGCAGAATGTATTCACGGCCACTGGAGGCCAGCAGTGGAAAAGTGGCTGAGCTGCTGTCTCCAGGGGCGTCCGGGATCTGTTGCCAGCTGCGCTGGAAGGCTTCCCGGGCCGGCGGGGTCAGCAGATGTTGAAAAGGTTGGTTCAGTACCTGTTGTTCGGTCATCTGCAGCAGATGGAGCGCCGACTGGTTAACTCTGACGACATGGCCTTCATTGTTACAGGAAATCAGTGCCGTCTGCATGGCATTGAAGTAGGCATTCACCCGCGCCTGCTGACTGGCAAGATCAGCCTCGGATTCGCTGCGGCGGCTGATGTCCTGTGCATGCAGAACGATATAGTCGTGGTTCTGCTGGTGCCAGGGCGTTGCCTGCACTGACCAGACTGAGGTCTTGCCCTCCCGGTCGCGCAGGCGGCACTCAAAGCTGACCGGAATGCCATGCGTACTGACTTCCGTCAGGTGGGCCAGTACGTCTTTATCCGTCTGTCCGGCGAAAACATTAAGCAGCTGATCGCCGGTTTGCAGACCGAATTTCTGCGTCACTCCCGGACTCAGATCGGTCACCACGAAGTTATCAGACAGCAGCAGTGACATGCTGCTGATATCCGCCTTTTCCAGTGCATTAAGAGACGGATGATTGTTGCGCCTGCGGTTCTGCAGCAACTGATACAGCAGCAGAAAAACGCCGCTGACCAACAGGCTGATCAGGAATAACGACAGCGACATAACAAGGTGGCTGCGGTCGGCGTCTTCCATAGAGGTAACCGCTACCAGGGCATCGCGGTCGTTCAGTGGCTGATAAAAGGCGAGAATGTGTTTGCCGTCAGCCCGGTAATTAGCGAAGCCTTCGGCACCGCTCAGTGCGGCGCGGATGTCTTCCGCGCGAATGGTTTTGTGCTGACTGAAGTGTGAGACAACATTGTCGTTTTCCTGCCGGCTGACGATCTGGAAGTGAATATCACTGCGTTCGGCGTGTGGGGTATTGCTGCTGCCCGGACGCAGCGCCTGCTGCTGCCATTGGCGGGCTACCTGCGAGACGACGCTGGCCAGATCTTTCTGTGCGCTCTGCATGATCTGAAAATAGAGGAACAGGCTGGTTGTCAGAGAAATAACAACAGCAACGATAAGCACAGGTAACCAGGTTTGTTTATGAAGACGAGCCATAGATTGCGCTTTACCTGCCACAAGTGAGCGAATGGAGTCAGAGGTGCCTATAACCCTAGCTGATAGTCACCTCATACGACAGGAAATACAGTTAATAAAGATGAATCAGCCAGGGAAGAACCAATGCATGCAGAGTTGCCGTCAACGTCATTGCCATGGCGGCATAGGCCGACTGCTGTGGGCCCAATTCCAGCGCCCGGCTGGTACCGATGGCGTGGGCGCAGATGCCCAGCGTCAGACCGACGGTCTGTTCGTCGTTCATCCGGGATGCCTTCAGCAGTGGCGGTATCATCAGGGCGCCGAGGATACCGGTCACGATCACGAATACCGACGCCAGCGCGCTGATACCACCCACCTGATCGTTGATGGCCACCGCCACAGGGGTGGTAATGGATTTACTGTGCATGGTGATAAAAATGGCTTCATCGCCGATCCACCACCAGGTCAGCAGTACGGCGCAGGCGACAGTCGTGCCGGAACCCAGACTAATGGCCAGTGCAATACGTAACCATTGTTTACGCATGGTGTGCAGATATTGATAGAGGGGAACCGCCAGCATAACCACCACTGGCCCCAGCATCATGTGCAGATAGCCGCCGCCCCGCATATACGTGTCATAGGACACACCGCTGATTTCCAGTGCTGTCACAACCAGTACGATGCCGGTCAGGATGGGAGGCAGAAAGGCGTTGTTACCGGTCAGGCGGTAAACCTGCTGACCGCCGAGGAAAGCAGCAATGGTCATGGCCGCCCAGAACAGCGGGGTGTGTAATAAGGTTGAGATCATCCTTTTTTCCCCCGGCTCATGATCAGGGCACAAACCAAGGCGCCCGGAATAATGCTGATGGCCAGAATCGCCAGCAGGGCCAGACCGTGTTCCTGTAACGCGTGCTTCTGTGTAACCACGCCGACACTGACCGGAATCAGAAACAGTGGCAGCAGGGGAGACAGAACAGAGGTGATTTTTTTCAGCGAGTCCGACGCAGAGCCGCGCACAATGAGCGCCACTAACAACAGCAGCATGCCGATAATTGAGGCAGGAACAGGGAGATCAAAAAATTGCTGTGTGACACCGCCGAGCAGCAGGAATATCAGCAGGATTAACAGGCCGGGCATGGCTGTCTCCATCTGTAAACAGTCAGGGCAACAGGCCGTAAGAGATTGGTGCGGAAGGAGAGACTCGAACTCTCACACCTTGCGGCACTGGAACCTAAATCCAGCGTGTCTACCAATTTCACCACTTCCGCGATCAGGGCGCGAATAGTATAGAAGTTCATTCAGGATGCCAAGCTCGCCGGTGAATAATTCAGCGGCGAAGCTAAGTGATCCTGAGATGATGAGTACGGGACTCGCGCACGCTGGTCTGAGTCGTGTATTCTCTTGGGCCTTCAGGGAGTACAGGGTACGGGAAATATGTCTGTCGATAAAAGTCTGGCCGGAAATATTCTGATGACGGCTGCCTCAGTGGTGATCGTCATCGCTGGTATTAAAAGTTCAGCCAGCATTCTGATTCCGTTTCTGCTCGCTATTTTTATCGCCATTCTCAGTGCGCCGCTGATGCACTGGCTGACCCGGCACCGGGTGCCGGAAGTGCTGGCGCTGTTGCTTATCCTGGTCGGCTTCCTGTTGTTTGGCAGCCTGCTGGCCACCTTTGTTGGCCGCACTATTAATGCCTTTTATCAGGACATGCCGCTGTACGAAGATAAACTGCAGGCGCTGGTCAGTACTTCTGTCAGCTGGTTACAGGGCAGAGGCATCGACGTTGCGGATAATATTCTGCGTGAATACGTGAACCCCGGCGCCGTTATGAAAATGGTCGCCAACGTTTTTAACGGCCTCGGCGGGGTGCTGGCGAATACCTTTCTGATTTTATTTACGGTGATTTTTATTCTGCTGGAGGCCGCCGGTTTCCCTAATAAAATGCGCCGGGCGCTGGGTGATAAAACCCTGGCGGTTGAACATTTCTCACGCTTTTCTCAGCTGGTACAGAAATACCTGGTGATCAAAACCCTGGTGAGTTTAATGACCGGTGCGACCATTGGTATTGCGCTGTGGATTATCGGCGTTGATTACGCTGCCATGTGGGCGCTGGTGGCATTTCTGTTGAATTATATTCCCAATATCGGATCTATTATTGCAGCCGTGCCAGCTGTGCTGGTGGCGCTGATTCAGCTGAGTGTTGGGGAAGCCATCCTGACGGCGATTGTCTACGTGGTGGCTAACACCTTTTATGGCAATATCGTTGAGCCAAAAATGATGGGGCGTACACTGGGTCTTTCCACCCTGGTGGTTTTCCTGTCTTTGGTTTTCTGGGGCTGGGTGTTAGGGCCTGTTGGCATGCTGTTGTCCATTCCGTTAACCATGGTGGTCAAGATTGCTTTCGAGGTAAATGACCGCACCCGCTGGCTGGCCACTCTGCTGGATCAGTAAATATTCCTGAACCAACATACCTTGGCAAAGAAGGGTAAAGTCCTGTCACGAAAACAGGCATCAGGGATACACTGTGGCCGCTACCGGAGGAGATTATGAAATCCATTTTACTCGTCGATGACGATTATGAACTCGGAGAGCTGCTGACAGAATATCTGTCAATGGAAGGCTTTGAACTGACTGTCGTCAACGACGGGAAAAGCGGTTTAAATGCTGCGCTCGAAGGGCAATTTGATCTGATGTTACTGGATGTGATGTTGCCTGAAATGAATGGATTTGAAGTGCTGCGCACCCTGCGTGAAAGCTCATCATTGCCTGTGATTATGCTGACGGCCCGCGGCGAAAGCGTCGACCGGGTGCTGGGCCTTGAGCACGGCGCCGATGATTATATTCCCAAGCCTTATCATCATCATGAACTGGTGGCGCGTATCAAGGCGCTGTTCCGTCGTATCGAACTGAGTTCTGATGGCATTCAGAACGCTGAGGCGGAAGAGCTCTCAGTCGATGACATTGTGCTGCATCTGGGCAAACGTCTGGTGACCAAAAGTGGTGAAGAGGTATCTCTCACCGGAGCTGAGTATGGCGTTCTGGAATGCCTGATCCGCAATATTGGTGAGCTGGTGGATAAAGATCCTCTGTCGATGGCCGCTCTTGGCCGTCCGTTAATGGCGTACGATCGTTCCATCGATATGCACGTCAGCAACCTGCGTAAAAAGCTGGGTGAACGCCACGGCAATGCGGAGTGGATTAAGACGGTGCGCTCGCGCGGTTACATGCTGGTGCCTTGATGCGCTGGTACCACTCGCTGTTCCTGAAAATCTTCCTGTGGTTCTGGTGCGTGATCTTTCTCGCCATGGGGGCCGCAGTTTTCACCTACGAGTGGATTGGTAATGACTATCTGCGGCCAGCGACGCAGCGCGAAGTGGCCCTGCTGGTCGATCAGATGGAACACGAGCGGCCGGTGATTGCCGAAGGCCGCCGCCTGTGGCGCTCCCTGCGTCCGGGCTGGAATCTGGTGGCTGCGCCTGTCGATGCTGTCAGTCAGCTCCCCCACGATCTGGAAGAATTTGCCGATCAGGCTGCCAACCGCCGCGAAGTGCTGTGGGGGCAAAATGATGGTTGGGTGATGGTCGGGCCGTTGCAGTACGACGGCTATCTGTACCTGTCGGTTACCCGCACTGAACTGCACAATGTGCTCGATAATGAGCATCGCTGGCTGGTACCGCTGACGGTAATTCTGGTGGTGACTCTGCTGTGTTTCCTGCTGGTTTGGAACCTGACGCGGCCAATCCGCCGTCTGCGTTCTACCGTGCGCCAGCTGGGACGCGGAAACTTCGACGTATCCGGGCTGGAAGCGGACCTGCATCGCCATGATGAAATCGGCACGCTGGCCAATGATGTGGCGGACATGGCCGATGCCCTGCAGCGTCTGCTGCATTCCCATCAGCAGTTACTGCGTGATGTATCCCACGAATTACGCTCTCCCCTGACCCGTCTGCAGATCGCACTGGGGATTGCCCGTAAAAAAGATACCCATCAGACGCTGGCTGCGGAGCATCAGCGTATTGAGCGGGCGGTTGAGCAGGTCGACAGTCTGATCAGTGATATTCTCGATCTGGCGCGGCTGCGTCAGGCCAATAACAGCACACTGCAGACCGAAAAACTGTCGGTCAGCGCGCAGGTGGGTATCTGGCTGCAGGACGCGGCACTGGAGATTTCGCAGAAATCCCTGGTGCTGGAAACCTATCTGCCTGCAGCTGAGGTGAAAGCCTCCTGGGAATGGATGCTGGTGGAGCGGGCCTTCGATAACCTGCTGCGCAATGCCATCCGCTTCTCGCCCGCGGATTCCGTGCTGCGGGTCGGTGCCGCTCAGCGTGGTGATGAGATTGAACTATGGGTTGCGGATTCCGGGCCGGGGGTTGCGGAAGAGGATCTGCAGCGCATCTTTGATGCCTTTGTGCAGGTCGATACTGCCCGTTCTCACACGCATTCCCGCTCCCAGAGCTCCGGTGGTTATGGCATTGGACTGGCGCTGGTCAAGCGCATTGTTGAACTGCATGACGGAAAAATTACTGCGGAGAATATTCATCCCGGATTGCGTGTAACTATGCGTCTGCCAAAGCATATAAGGTCATGATTCAGAACAATTAAGTGCCTTTCCATGCCATATTTGCTGGAAAAGGGTATTGGATTTTGGTAGAAAGTACGCCCCTTGCGCCCCTGTGTCCTGGACGATGTTGCACAGTCGGCAATTATTACAACGCGACAAGACTGGATGAGCACTATGTCAGAAGATTTAAAACAAGCAGCTCTGGACTACCATCAGTTTCCTAAGCCAGGCAAGATCAGCATTGAACTGACCACCCCGGCTAAAACCTCCCGTGACCTGTCACTGGCCTACAGCCCTGGTGTGGCTGAGCCGGTTAAAGAAATTGCGGCAGATCCTGAAAATGCCTACAAATACACAGCGAAAGGCAACCTGGTAGCGGTTATCTCTGACGGTACTGCAATTCTGGGTCTGGGTAACCTGGGTCCTCTGGCTTCCAAGCCGGTAATGGAAGGTAAATCCCTGCTGTTCAAACGTTTCGCTGGCGTTGATTCCATCGATATCGAAGTGGAATCTGAAAGCCCACAGGCCTTCATCGACACCGTTCGCCGCATTGCGAACACCTTCGGTGGTATCAACCTGGAAGACATCAAAGCACCTGAGTGTTTTGAAATCGAACGTACTCTGATTGAACAGTGTGAAATCCCGGTATTCCACGATGACCAGCACGGTACTGCGATCGTAACCGTTGCCGGTGCACTGAATGCTCTGGAAATCGTTGGCAAGAAAGTAGAAGACGCAAAAATGTGTGTACTGGGTGCCGGTGCCGCTGCGATCTCCTGCTCCAAGCTGCTGATCCTGGCCGGTATGAAGCCAGAAAACATTTTCATGTGTGACCGTAACGGTGTGATTCACTCCGGTCGTACCGACCTGAACCAGTACAAGCAGGCATTCGCTGTTGATACTGACAAGCGTACCGTTGACGATGCGCTGGCTGGTGCTGACATCTTCCTGGGTCTGTCAGGTCCTAACATGGTGACTGGCGAACAGATCAAAGCGATGGCTGAAAACCCGATCATCTTCGCCTGTGCCAACCCGGTTCCGGAAATCATGCCGGAAGTGGTTGCTGAAGCACGTCCGGATGCCATCATGGCAACCGGCCGTTCTGACTACCCGAACCAGGTGAACAACGTACTGGGCTTCCCGTTCATCTTCCGTGGTGCTCTGGACGTTCGCGCCAAAGTGATCAACGAAGAAATGAAACTGGCTGCTGCCAAGGCTCTGGCTGGTCTGGCAAAAGAACCAGTTACTCAGGAAGTTCTGGACGCTTACGGTCTGGATTCTCTGGAGTTCGGCAAGGAATACATCATTCCTAAAGCCGTTGACAGCCGTCTGCTGGGTGCTGTGTCTACTGCTGTGGCTCAGGCTGCAATCGACACTGGCGTTGCCCGTCAGCCGCTGCCAGCCAACTACCCGCTGAAATCCATTTCTGATATCTGAGTCTGTGGATTAACGCGATAAAAAAACCCGGCCTGTGCCGGGTTTTTTTATGCCTGTTCGCTGAGTGTGCGGGTTCTCTATTGGAACAGATACTCTGACAGCAGGCGGTCGTATGCGGTGATGATCTGCTCTTTTTCACCGGATTCAGCCAGGCTCTTCATGCCGGCGTCAAAGGCATTGCGCAGCTCTGAGGAGTGGAAAGCGGTGAAGTATTCGGTGCTTGGAAACAGAGCGTGCAGCTCAACGTCAGAGCGCAGGTTGGCATCTTCCGGTGCTGCCCGGCGCAGACGGCTCATAAAGTAGCGGAAGATCATACGGTCGATGATGATGACGTCCTTTTCTTTGTTGAACAGCTGTTTTACCTGCAATTGCTGGTCAATGAATTCCGTATATTCGGGACTTTTGGCCACGGTGGCGGCAAACGGTACTGGCAGCAGTTTGCTGGCGAGACTGAAGGCTCCTATGCGGTATTGCTCCAGCTCGCTGACTGAGGCCAGCCGTATCTTATTTTCTTTCAGTGTCACCGCGTGATTGTGGAACACCAGCAGAGGCTCATGGGAGAAGTAGGCTCTGGGGGTAACGTCTTTGTTGGTGATACAGAGAATATCGAGCTCACCACGGTTGAAGCGTTCAGCCAGTTCCGAGTTGGAGCCGTAGTAAACTTCAACCCGGTAGCCCTGCAGGTGCATGGCGCGCTGCATCAGCTCCAGAGCAATCCCGCGGTTATTGTGCTGAATAACATACGGTGGCAACGAATTTCCGCAGCCCAGAGTGAGTTCGGTGGCTGCTGCCAGACCGGGCAGAAGCAGTATGGAAAGAAGGATAAGTAAGCGCATAGCAGCAGACTGTAGCAACCGGTTTGCAACTACTATAGACCGGCTTTCGTCTGACAGGAAAACGAATGTGGGCAACGCCCGGTACAGGAAATAAAAAAGCCGGCAATTGCCGGCTTTTTAAGAGAACAAAGGTCAGTCGTTAAACTCAGCCTTTCTTAGCGCGTTTACGCTCGTTCTCGGTCAGGAATTTCTTACGCAGACGGATGCTTACTGGCGTTACTTCTACCAGCTCGTCGTCTTCGATGAATTCCAGCGCCTGTTCCAGCGTGTGCTTAACCGGTGGTGTCAGCACGATGGCTTCGTCAGTACCGGAGGCACGCACGTTGGTCAGCTGCTTGGCTTTGGTTGGGTTAACCACCAGGTCGTTATCACGGGAGTGCAGACCGATGATCATACCTTCGTACACTTCAGTCTGAGGACCGATAAACAGACGGCCACGATCCTGCAGAGAGTACAGGGCATAACCCAGCGCTTTACCGGCAACCATGGAAACCAGTACACCATTGTGACGGGTAGAGCCGAGGCTGGTCTGTACCGGACCGTAGTGATCAAACACGTTGGTCAGAATACCGGAGCCGGAAGTCAGGGTCAGGAACAGACCGCGGAAACCGATCAGACCACGGGCCGGAGCGATAAACTCCAGACGTACACGACCTTTGCCGTCCGGAACCATGTTGGTCATTTCCGCACGACGGTTACCCATCTCTTCCATAATGGAACCCTGGTGCTCTTCTTCAACGTCGATCACCACCTGTTCGTACGGTTCCTGCATGACGCCGTCAATTTCTTTCTGCACAACTTCAGGCTTACCGATGGCCATTTCGAAGCCTTCGCGACGCATGGTTTCAATCAGAACCGACAGGTGCAGTTCACCACGGCCGGAAACCTTGAATTTTTCAGGGCTGTCGCCTGGCTCAACACGCAGCGCCACGTTGTGGATCAGTTCCTGATCCAGACGGTCCTTGATGTTACGTGAGGTCACGAACTTACCTTCTTTACCGGCGAACGGAGAATCGTTCACCTGGAAGGTCATGGATACGGTTGGCTCGTCTACGCTCAGTGCTGGCAGAGCCTCAACATTGCCCACGGCACACAGGGTGTCGGAGATGTTCAGGCCATCGATACCGGATATACAGACGATGTCACCGGCGGTCGCTTCTGCTACGTCAACACGGTTCAGGCCGTGGAAGCCTTTTACCTGCTGAATACGGCCCTTACGGACTTTGTCATTCAGATCGATCAGCTGGATGTCGGTACCTGGCTTCAGGCGGCCACGGGTAATACGGCCAACACCGATAACGCCGACGAAGCTGTCGTAGTCCAGAGCGGAAACCTGCATCTGGAACGGACCGTCGATTTCAACTTCCGGTGGCTGTACGTGATCAACGATCATCTGGAACAGCGGGCTCATGTCTTCAGCCATATCGTCCGGATCGTTACCGGCAATACCGTTCAGAGCGGAAGCGTAAATAACCGGGAAGTCGAGCTGTTCTTCGGTTGCACCCAGGCGGTCGAACAGGTCGAAGATTTCGTCCATTACCCAGTCAGGGCGTGCACCCGGACGGTCGATTTTGTTGATTACAACAATCGGACGCAGGCCACGTTCGAAGGCTTTCTGAGTTACGAAACGGGTCTGAGGCATCGGGCCGTCAACGGCGTCTACCAGCAGACATACGGAATCCACCATAGACATTACACGTTCTACTTCACCACCGAAGTCGGCGTGTCCCGGTGTGTCCACGATGTTAATGCGGTAGTCGTTCCAGCGGATGGCGGTGTTCTTCGCCAGAATGGTAATGCCGCGCTCTTTCTCCTGGTCGTTGGAGTCCATCACGCGCTCGCCGCCCTGGTTGCGGTCCAGCGTACCGGATTGCTCCAGCAGCTTATCAACCAGGGTGGTTTTACCATGGTCAACGTGCGCAATGATGGCGATGTTTCTTAAGTTATTGATTTCGTTAGACATATTTCAAGTTTAGCCTGTGTGTGCGTCATCGTTCGCACACTTTCATGTACGCTCTCTGATGCGTGGATGCAGCTCGGTTACCAGCGTAAATTCATGATCGCTGAGGCCGGTTTAGCCGCCACTGAAAAAAAAGGTACCGGATTGTACATTGTCTGACCGCGCGGATATACGCTGGGCGGAAAATAAGTCCGGATATCGGCGAGAATGGCAGACGCTTCTTACAGATTCGGGACAAACCATTTCGGGTTTATGTGTCAGCAGAGAGTCTTAAGACAGAGACGTAAATGCACAATCTTTTTGCCTGAATGCGACGCTGAACCAGCAATCTGTACAGTAAAGAAGCGTAATCTTGCCCTGAGGCGCACTTTTTGTGCTTTCCCCCATGTACCCGGAAGAGATGCTGAACCTATAATGGGCGAACATGTTCTGGCTGGTCAGTTCTGTTTAAATTTGTGCATCAATATGGTGCGAACACCATTGTTTTTGCATTTTTGCAGTGCGTTAGTGTTGTCGGGTGGGCATTGTAGCCCATTAAAACCGTGGGTTTCGGCATTGCCCAAAATGGCACACTAATTGCTCCAAGACCGAGCATGGAAAAACGGGGCAACCCGAATCAAAATGAACCAGCATCTGGAGACAACAAGATGTCAGAGAACACTCTGAATTTGATCAAAGAAAATGACGTGAAGTGGGTCGACCTGCGTTTCACCGACACCAAGGGTAAAGAACAGCACGTTACTATCCCTGCTTCATACGTTGATGAAGAATTCTTCGAAACCGGTCAGATGTTCGACGGTTCTTCTATTTCCGGTTGGAAAGGCATTAACGAATCCGACATGATTCTGATGCCAGACGATTCTACCTGCTTCCTGGATCCGTTCACTGAAGACGCAACTCTGGTTCTGCGTTGTGACATCATCGAGCCTTCCACTATGCAAGGCTACGAGCGTGACCCACGTTCCGTTGCAAAACGCGCTGAAGCTTACCTGCAGTCTACTGGTCTGGGTGACACTGCGTTCTTTGGTCCAGAGCCAGAATTCTTCATCTTTGACGACATCACCTGGGGTCAGGACATGCAGGGTTGTTTCGTTAAGATCAACTCTGACGAAGGTGCATGGGCAACTGCTTCTGTAGTAGAAGGCGGCAACCTGGGTCACCGTCCACGCGTTAAAGGCGGTTACTTCCCGGTTCCACCAGTGGACAGCATGCACGACATCCGTGCTGCAATGTGTAACACCATGATGGCTATTGGTCTGGACGTAGAAGTTCACCACCACGAAGTAGCTAACGCTGGTCAGAACGAAATCGGTGTTAAATTCAACACTCTGGTTAAGAAAGCTGACGAAGTACAGATGCTGAAATACGTTGTTCACAACGTTGCTGCTGCATACGGTAAAACTGCTACCTTCATGCCTAAGCCAGTTGTTGGTGACAACGGTTCCGGTATGCACGTTCACCAGTCTTTCTGGAAAGACGGTGAAAACCAGTTCGCTGGTGACGGCTATGCTGGCCTGTCTGAAACTGCTCTGTTCTACATCGGCGGTATCATCAAGCACGCTAAAGCACTGAACGCGTTCACTAACCCGTCCACTAACTCATACAAGCGTCTGATCCCAGGCTTCGAAGCACCAGTGATGCTGGCATACTCTGCCCGTAACCGTTCTGCTTCTATCCGTATTCCTTACGTTGCGTCTCCTAAAGGCAAGCGTATTGAAGCACGTTTCCCGGATCCTACTGCTAACCCATACCTGGCGTTCGCAGCAATGCTGATGGCTGGTATCGACGGTGTTAAAAACAAACTGCACCCTGGCGATGCAGCAGACAAAGACCTGTACGATCTGCCAGCTGAAGAAGCTGCTAAGATTCCTCAGGTTTGCGGTTCTCTGCGTGAAGCGCTGAGCAGCCTGGAAGCTGATAAAGAGTTCCTGACTGCCGGTGGCGTATTCACCGAAGACATGCTCGAAGCTTACATCGAACTGAAAATGGAAGAAGTGTACCGCGTTGAGCACACTACTCACCCAGTTGAGTTCGATATGTACTACTCTGTTTAATCTTCGGATTAGATCAGATAGAAAAGAGGCCGCTTATGCCACTGCTGTCCCACAGTTTGGGGCAGCAAATGAAAAAGCCTGGTTCCAAGTGTTATTCTGTTGTTACCACACAATAGAA